>Ga0306926_10008187_pt1 | contig 11416 bp, 9 predicted proteins | sample flu12Cox44000178_FD_203759 | JGI IMG/M metagenome (GOLD analysis project Ga0306926, IMG submission 203759) | Lab enrichment of tropical soil microbial communities from Luquillo Experimental Forest, Puerto Rico - flux8day.12C.oxic.44.000.178 (v2)... | ecosystem: Environmental > Terrestrial > Soil...
GTGCCGCCGTGGGCCGCCGATATACGGCCCCGGCGTGTCGGCCTATTTCAGGGTGACGACGACCGGTCCGGCGACGGGATCGGTGACGCCGAGGCCGCCGCCGAGGTCTTCCAGCGTGTCGCGGAACGTATCGAGGGTCGCGATCATGTTCGGCCGATTCGCCGCCAGATCCGCCATGTCCGCCCACTCGGCGATGATGCAATAGGTGCGATCACCGGTCTTGATCAAATTCACATTCTTCAAGCCGGACCATTCGTTCCGAACGTTTCGGTGGGCATCCAGAAATTCCTGCTCACGTCCGGGCTTGACGCGGAATCGAACGACATTGAAGGCGGTCATGAACGTACCTCCCGTTGCACCTGGTCCGGCCCGAAATATTCCGAAGCGCCGGATTTCGAAGACTCGGCATTCGAAGACTTGGCATTCGAAGACTCGGGCTGCCGCGTACGCTGCTTGCGGGCCAAGATGCGCCTTGGTGTGACCCGCCGCAACGGCGCGCGGCCTACGAAATCGAAGGCTCCGCCGTTTCGGTGCCCGTCAGGGGGTCGTCCTTTGTGGGGCCGTTCTCGAGATTTGCGCCCGCGGCGAAGGTGGCGCCGGCGCAGCGGTGCGCTGCTGACGGGGCGGCGCCGGGGCGGTCGTGGCGAAAGGATTGAGCGAGGTGACCGGACGGCGCGAAGGCTCCGAAGTTGCGGGAGGGGGATGAACGGCGGTTCGAACGGGCGGGCGCGGCAGCGGTATGTGGACTTTCGGCGGCGCGGTCTTGACAGGCTCGTTCACCGAAGAAACCGCGGCTGGATCGTCGTCATGAACAGCCGATGGATTCGCCCCACCCGGAGACGTTCCCGGCGGCGGATTTTCCGACCCGGATGCGGCATCGTCGCGCGACGCATTTTCTTTCGCGATGTCGTTATTCCCGGAATTGAGGGGGACCGCATTTCTGGAGACCACGCGGTCGACATCGCCTGAAACAACGGGGTCTGCACTCCTTGAAGGAACGGGGTCCGCATTCCCGGGGATGAACCGGTCTGAACGTCTCGAAACAACAGGGTCCGCATTCCCGGCGACGACGGGGACAGCGGCCGCGACCGCTCTGCGTTCGATGACCTGCTCCAGGCGCCCGCCATTGCGTGATGTGGCGCGAATCGTCGTTCCATCAGGTTGCACAATGTGCACGACCAAGGCATCGACCACGGATTCAAAGGAGAACGCGCTGCCGCGCCTGACCGCCGGCAGGTTCTTGCCGTCCCGGCTTTCGTTCCCGGTGCCCGGCGGCTCCCCTGCCATGGCTGGCGCAAAGTCTTCGGCGACCTGTCCGATCGACTCACCGTCGAAAAAAATCTCATGAATTGTCGATCTGTTGCCGCGCGTCCGGTGCAAAATAAAATACTTCCCCGACACCTCGCCCGACAGGACGGTGCCGGCGATTTCGAGCGCCCCTGCCGCCCCGAGCGTCGTTGCGCCGGTAGTGCTCGCGACTTCGGCGCGGGTCGGCAGCATGACTCCGGTCGCGATGGGGCGGCCGTTATAGAGTATTGTCTGTACGACCATGCCGCCGTTTACCCTCATGCGACCGATCTGGTAGGCGTCGCCGATCGCTTCAACGATTTCGGGCGATTGCTGCGCGACCGATATTCCGGTCAAAAGCAATCCAATGCCGGCGGTCACCGAGCCAAGAAGCGCAATGAGGCGGCTGTTTCGGGCATATCGCTTGGCGGGGCTCCGCGCCGAGGCGGCATCAGCGCTCGTCGATGATTGCGACGCGGTCACCATTCGCGAATCCAGCCCTTGCCCTTCCCACCTGCGTCTTGGAGATGAGACGCACCCTCGAGGAGCCATCGGCGGATACGGGCGAGCCGTACGGCTTCGACCGCCACCGACCCGGCGCAACCCCCGGCGACCGGTCGAGCATAGCACGTGGCTGTCAGGACCTCTAACCGGAAAAATTCCGGTCGATCGAGGTCAAAATAAACTGCAAATATATGAAATACATGAATAATTCAGTTCATCCCAACGAGGACCAAAGGGCTTCGTTTGGTGTCGCTCTGTGGCAAATCTGCTACATGGCCGATAGGATTCTAAACGCGGTTTCGGCCCGGATGGCGTTTCGACGAATCAACCAACATCTGGGCATTTCCACACGTGCAGCATCTGTTGGGCGTGCTGAGCAAATGACGCCCGACAATGGTCGGACGTTGGGCAATCCTCTCGGAGCATCCTTTCTTGACTGATCGTGAGGCTGTTGCCTGCCCGACAGAGCCGGATTGGCCCTGCGACCCACCCGCGGCCATCGCGCGGCCCAGCCATGCAGGCCCAACCAGCCTTGCAGCTGCACCGCGAACCTTATTTGTGGCTCGGCTCCTCGCTCGAAAGCACCGCCACATGCGGCTATCGGATCAGCTGCGGCAGCAAATGGCGTGTTGCGGCGGGCCAGCTGGCGTGCACCATTATGTGAACCTTGCCGGACCACCCGCGAACGCGTGCTGCCGGCACGATCCTGAGCCGGGGACCCGGATGAGACGTCGGGATTTCATTGCCATACTCGGTGGTGCTGCGCTCTGGCCGGTGGCGGCACCGGCACAGCAGAGAATGCCGGTGGTTGGGTTTCTACACAGCGGGTCGCCGCAGGTGAATTCGGGCATCGTCGAAGCGTTTCGCCAGGGACTGAGAGAGACCGGTTACACCGAGGACAAAAACATCAAGATCGAATTCCTGTGGGGAGAGGATCGCAATGACCGTCTGCCGGCACTGGCGGCTGAGCTGATCGGCCGCCCGACCACCGTCATCGCCGCGAACAGCGTCGCGGCGATTGCAGCAAAGGCCGCGACCGCGACGATACCGATCGTGTTCCAGAGCGGCGTCGATCCGGTCGCCAGCGGCCTCGTGGCGAGCCTCGGCCATCCCGGCGGCAACGCGACGGGCGTGAGCTTTTTCGCGTCCACGCTGGAAGTGAAGAAGTTGGAAGTCATGCACGAGCTCATTCCCCTGGCAGCCGTCATCGCCGTGCTCGTGAACCCGAACAACCCGCAGGCGGCGACCCAGGCCAGCGAAATGCAGGCGGCGGGCAGGATGCTGCGGCGCCCGCTCGTCATCCTCGAGGCCGGCAGCGAAGGCGACATAGACGCAGTCTTGGCGACCCTTGCGCAACAGGGGGTGAAAGCGGTCGTGGTCGTCGGCGATCCGTTTTTCAATAGTCGGCGCAAGCAACTGATCGCGCTGGCCGCGCGCTACAGGATTCCTGCGATCTATTCGAACCGCGAAAATGTCGACGAAGGCGGGCTGATCAGCTACGGCGCCAGCCTGCCCGAAGCCTATCGCCAGGTCGGCATCTATGTCGGCCGCATTCTCAAGGGTGCGAAACCCGCCGACCTGCCGGTGCTGCAGCCGACCAAGTTCGAGATGATCATCAATCTCAAGGCCGCCAAGGCGCTCGGTCTCGAGCTGCCGGCTGCGCTGCTGGATCGCGCCGACAAGGTGATTGAATGATCGAGCGCGCGAAAATTTCCGCGCTGATCTCGGACATTGCGGCGTTGTTTCGATTCCGCGGACGGCTGCGTCCGAAATTCGTCGCGGTCTTCACCACCGTCGTATGCGTCGCGCTGCTTTCCAATGCGACCTTCGAGGTGTTGTTTTCCTATCAGGACCGCAAGGCGTCGCTGATCCGCATCCAGCACGAAGAGGCGGAAGCCGCGGCGAGCGAGATCGCCGAATTTATGAGGAACATCGAGGAGCAGCTGGCCTGGACGACCCATGAGCCGTGGACCACGTCCACGCCGGACCGGCAGAGCCTGGACCTGTGGCGCATGGTGCTGCGCCAGGTTCCGGCGATCACCGATCTTGCATTGCTCGACGCGACCGGACGCGAGCAGCTGCGGGTGTCGCGGTTGAGCTTGGACGCGATCGGTAGCCAGGTCGACTTTTCCAAGGATCCCAAATTTTTCGAGGCGGAGATCGGCAAGCCGTATCGCAGCCCGGTGTATTTTCGCGGCGGATCGGAACCCTACATGACGATCTCGCTGCGGGCGCGCAATGCGAGCGTGAGCGCGGCCGAGGTCAACCTCAAATTCATCTGGGACGTCGTATCTCGGATCAAGGTCGGCGAGCACGGGCAAGCCTATGTGGTCGACGCGCGCGGACGCCTGATCGCCCATCCCGACATCAGCCTGGTGCTGCGCAACACGGATCTTTCCGGTCTTGCCCAGGTGCAGGCGGCGCGCACGGATTCGGCGGGGTCTCCGGAGCCGACCCAGATCGCCCAGGATACCTACGGCCGGCAGGTGCTGACCGCTTATGCGTCGATCGCCCCGCTGGATTGGACGATGTTCGTGGAGTTGCCGATCGACGAGGCCTATGCACCGCTCTACAGCTTGATCCTGCGCATCAGCATCCTGCTGCTGGTCGGCCTGCTGCTCGCGTTCATCGCCGACCTGTTCCTGGCACGCTGGATCGTGCAACCCTTGGAGCGGCTCGAAAAATTCGCCTCGACGGTGCCAAAGACCAAGAATTATGCGCTGCGCGTCGAACACAAGAGCGATGACGAGATCGGCCGCCTTGCGCTCGCCTTCGATGAAATGCTGTCCGAGCTCTCCGCCGCGCGCGAACGGGAAAGCGCGGACCAGTTCGAGCTGGCGCGGGTCTCGCGATTGACCACGATGGGAGCGATGACCGCGTCGATCGCCCATGAGATCAACCAGCCGCTCGCGGCCATCGCGGCAAATGCCAATGCGGGCCTGCGCTGGCTGTCGCGGGCGACACCCGACCTCGAGGAGGTGCATGCGGCGCTGAAGCGAATCAACAATGATGCCCATCGGGCGAGCGAAGTCATTCAAGGCATCCGGTCGATCTTCAAGAAGGCCCCGCAGCAAGGAGCGCTGATCGATATCAACGACGTTGTTTTGGAGGTCCTCGCACTCGTGCACGGTGAGCTGATCAATTACCGCGTCTCGGCCATATCGAACCTTGAGCCGAACCTCCCGCTCGTGCGGGCCGATCGCGTCCAGTTGCAGCAGGTGATCTTGAACCTGATCATGAACGCCGTCGAAGCGATGGGGACGGTTGCCGATCAGGAGCGGGTGTTGAACGTCGCCTCTCACTTGGACGAGCCCAACGCCGTGCTGGTCACGGTGCAGGACACCGGCCCCGGCATTGATCCAAACCGCATGGACCGGATCTTCGACGCGTTCTTCTCGACGAAGTCGAGCGGAATGGGAATGGGCCTGTTCATCTGTCGTTCAATCGTCGAATCCCATGGCGGACGCCTATGGGCGACGGGAGCGGTCCCGCACGGGGCAATCTTCCACCTGGTGTTGCCGTTCGCCGAGATCGCCGCCGGCTGATGCGCGGGCGTCACGAATGCTGAACGGAATCGACGGGAAAGCCGATCGCTCTTGCGTGCCGTCGCGTCATTCCGCGGTGACGGCAAAGCTTTGCGGTGGGGTGCTGCTGCCCAGCAGGGCGTACATGTTGGCATAGGCCGCTTCCAGGTGGCGGCGGAACCGGTCGATGTCGAACAGGGGCGCCACGGCACGTTCCTCCTCGAGGCGCCGCTTGCGGGCGGCCAGCCATTCGGGCTCTGAAGCGAGTTGCAATGCCTGAGCTTCGTAGCCGGCGAGGTCAGGGGCGATCAGATCGTAATGGCCGGCTGCCGTGTTCAGGCTGGCGCCGATGCGGCCCGCGATCGTATTGCCCTTGCAGGTCACGACCGGTACGCCCGCCCACAATGCGTCGCTCGCGGTCGCCGCGCTGAACGGCAGCGTATCGAGGAACACATCGGCAAGCCGATGGCGCGAGAGGTGCTCGGCCCGCGGCGCTGGCGCCGCGAACACGAGCCGGGCCGGATCGATGCCGCGGGCCGCCGCTTCGCTGCGCAGCCGCTCGCAAGCGTCATCGCTTCCCCGCGACAGCCACAGCACGCTGCCGGCGTTGCGTGACAACAGCCGCATCCACACGTCGAACATCGGCCGTGCGATCTTGAAGCTCTCGGCAAAGCAGCAAAACACGAACCCGATCGCCGGCAGTCCGACCGCCTCGCGCGACGGCAGTTCCGGCGCCAGCTCGGGCTTCTTGTCGATTGGCTGGTGGCATTCCGGCAGATGCACGATCTTCTCGGTGACCAGCTTCTGCTGATCGAACGGCAATACCGTCCGGTCGGCGATGATGTAATCGATGAACTCAGCCCCCATGGTCGCGGGATAACCGAAATTCACCTGGATGGGTGCTGGCCGGGTGGCGAAGATGCCGGGGCGGCCATCCTCGACATAGCCGTCGACATCGACGGCTATGTCGATCTCCAATTCGCGCAGCAGCCGGGCCGCAGCCGCGTCCGTCCGCGCGGTGACGTCGTGAAATCGGTCGAACGAGCCCGTAAGCGCAGCGCGAAGGTCCCCCTCGACGGTGCGGCCGAACGACATGCCGATGACGTCGAACTTGGTTCGGTCGTGTCGCGCGGCCAGCGCCGCGATCGGCCGGGCGCCGGCGCCGCTGAAATCGTCGGCGGCGATATAGGCGAGGCGGATCTTGTCGTGTCGGCGGTTCGCGGTGCTGGGTGGCCGGGCCGATATGCGCACCTTGTCGCGCACGAAGTTCCTGGCGGCGAGCGCTTGGAGGCGCGGGGAATCCGACAGCGCCAGCACCACGAAGGGCGAAACCGGCTTGAACTTCTCCACCCGCAGCGCGAGATCGTGGCCCCAGCGTTCGGCCTTTACCCAATCGCACACGTTGAGCGCGGCGAGCGCGGCGCTGCCGAGCGCATAGCCATTGGCCGGCGAGATCGCCAGCGCCTTTTCGAAGCACGCCAGCGCCTCGCCGTGGCGCCCCAGCCGCCGCAAGGCGGCGCCCTGCTCGTAGAGCGCATCGACATCCTCCGGCGCGAGCGCAACCACCTTGCCGAAGCTTTGCAGCGCTGTGTCGAGACGGCCGAGATCGCGCTCCGCGGCGGCGCGGTTGCGCAGCGCCGTGACTTCGTCCGGCGCGAGGGCCAGCGCTTTGTCATAGGCGTCGACGGCCTCCTCGAGCCGGCCGAGGTGCTGTGCCGCGATGCCGCTGTTGACCAGTGCATCGACGTGCTGGGGCTCGAGGGCGAGCGCCGCCGCCGCCGCCGCCAGCGCATCCTCGTAGCGATTGAGCAGGCTGAAAATCGCGCTCTTGCTCGCGAGCGCGCCGACATGGCCTGGCCGGCGCCTGAGCCCATCGTCATAGCTCGCCAGCGCCCTCTGGTGCCGGCCCAGCGCACGCAAGACATTGCCGCGATTGAAATGCGCCTCGGCAAAGTCGGGATCCGCGGCGAGCGCCTTCGTGCAGCTCTCCAACGCCTCCTCGGCCTGGCCCAGGTCCAAGAGCACCGCTCCGCGCCCGTTGAGCGCCTCGGCATAGTCCGGCGCCAACGACAGCGCGCGCTGATAGCTCTGCAGCGCCTCCTCCAGTCGTCCGAGCGCGCGCTGCGCATTGCCGAGACCATTGTGGGCCTCCGGATAGGCCGGCCGGAGCGACAGCGCCCGCTCGTGCTGCGCCACGGCGCCGACATGATCCCCCGTCCCATGCAGGGCGCGGCCGAGATCGTTCGCCGCCTCGAAGGACCGCGCCTTGAGCTTGACCGCCTCGGTCAGCAACCGGACGGCTTCGGGGGCGTCGCCCTGGGCGAGCTTGACCACGCCGGCAAGGTGATGCGCGTCGAAATGGCCGGAATCCCAGGAAATGACGGTTGCGCAGGCTTGCGCAGCCTCGTCGAGGCGGCCGTTCCGGTAGGCTTGCATCGCCTGCCGGAGGGCCACCGTCAGGTCTGGTCTGCCCGTATGTGGCGTGACATTGGCCATGGTGAAATGTGCGCTTGGTCGGCTCATCTATGTCGGCCCGGCCCTGGGCCCAATGGTCACTCTTGGTTTGTACTCTCCTGCGGGGTATTTATCCGCTCGGCAAGCTCAATTGACAGCCTGCCGGGCGGGATCGACCGGGCGTACTGGAGTGCCCGGTCAGGCCGGGTAGCGACACCGATAAGGTCGGATTCGGCCAAAACAAAGCCGGGGGAAATGTTCTCCTACGACCTGCTGCTCAATGCAGTGACAGCCGGACTTCTGCTCGGCGGCTTCTATGCCGCTGTGACGGTGGGAGTGTCGATTTCCTTCGGCATTCTCGACATCGTCAACATCGCCCACCCCGCGTTCATCATCCTCGGCTCCTACATCGCCTATTTCTTCAGCGCCCAGTTCGGCCTCGACCCGATCCTGACGAGCATCATCGCGCAGCCGGCCTTCTACGCGCTGGGTGCCGTGATCTACCAAGTCTACCACCTCTCGTTCGAAAAGCGCGGACAGGATACGCTGCGCGGCCTCGCCTTCTTCTTCGGCATCCTGTTCATCACCGAGGTGTCGCTGATCCTGGTGTTCGGGGTCGATTATCGCTACGTCCAGGCGGGCTACATCGAGACGAGCTGGCACATCGGCGTGGTCGACCTGCCGTTGCGCATGCTGGTGCCATGCCTGATGTCGCTCGCGATGCTGGCGGCGCTGCAGCTGTTCCTGACGCGAACCTTCACCGGCCGCGCCATCATGGCGGTCTCCCAGGACCAGCTGGCGCTGCAATTGATGGCGGCCGATCCGATCAGGATCAAACGCATCGCCTTCGCGATCTCGATTGCGACCGCTTCGCTCGCCGGCGCGTTCCTGATCGTCATCCAGCCGGTCGAGCCGTCGATCGGGCGCGAATATATCGGCCGCGTATTCGCGATCTGCGTGCTCGGCGGACTAGGCAGCCTGCCCGGAATGCTGCTCGGCGCCATGCTGCTCGGCATCATCGAAAGTTTCACCGCGACCTTCTACGGGCCGTCCTGGGCGCCCGCGGTCTCGTTCGGGCTCCTGCTGCTGACGCTCGCGTTCCGGCCGGCCGGGCTGATGGGGCGATAGGTGCGAACGCCCCCGTTCATCCTGCTCGGCGCCGTCATCGCGGCCCTCGTCTTCGCCGGTGCGCGCCTCGTCGGCAACGATTACGTGTTTTTCGCCGGCTACACCGTGCTGCAATTCGTCGTGCTCGCGACCGCCTGGAACATCCTCGGCGGCTATACCGGCTATGTGAATTTCGGCACTGCCGCGTTCTTCGCACTCGGCGCTTATTCGAGCGTGTTCTTCCACAAGTTCTACCCGCTTCCGATCCCGGTGCTGGTCGCAATCGGCGCCGCCGTCGCCGGACTGGTCGGGCTCGGCACAGGCTACCTGACGCTGCGGCTGCGCGGCGCGTTCTTCTCCATCGCCACGCTCGCGCTCGCCGTCGTGCTGCAGACCCTGGTGGTGAATTGGAATTATGTCGGCGGCTCCCGCGGCGCCTATGTGATCCGGCCTGCGGAAGACTCTGTGCTGCACCTGCCCTACATCCAGTATCTGTTCCTGGTCATGCTGGTGCTCGCCCTCTCTGCCGTCGTGATCGCGCGCACCATCGAGCGCTCCAAGCTCGGCTACGGCTTCGCCACCATCCGCGACGACGAGCTGGCGGCGGAGGCTTCCGGCGTGCCGACGCTCAAGCTCAAGCTGATCGCCACCGTGATCTCCGGCGCGTTGATGGGCATGGCCGGCGCGCCGTTTCCCTATTATATCGGGTATCTGCAGCTGGCCTCCGCTTTTGCGCTGGAATACGCCGTGAACGCGATCGCGATGCCGATGATCGGCGGCACCACCACTTGGCTCGGGCCGCTGATCGGCGCAATCCTCCTGGGCACACTGCAGCAGATCGTCACGGTGACCATCTCGTCCGCCGTCAACTTGCTGATCGTCGGCGTGCTGCTGGTCGCCTTCGTGATCATCGCGCCGAATGGCCTGGTCGGCCTGTGGCAGCGCTTGTTTTCGAAGCGATAGAATATGGCCGTAAACCTGCTCGAAGTGGTGCGTCTCTCCAAGCGGTTCGGCGGCTTCGTCGCGCTCGACTCCATCGATCTCGCAGTGGCGCCGGGCGAGCGGGTCGGGCTGATCGGCCCCAACGGCTCGGGCAAGAGCACGCTGGTCGACTGCCTGTGCGGCACCCTCGTCAACGAGACCGGCGAAGTGCGGTTCGATGGCCGCGACCTCGCCGGGCTCGCCGCCCATCAGCGCACGAGGCTCGGGCTCGCCCGCAGCTTCCAGCTGCCGCGGCCGTTCGCCAGCATGACCGTCGCCGACAATCTGCGGATTCCACTGCTCTACACCGTCAATGCAAGGCGCAAGCCCGCGCTCACCGAAGCCGAGATCGGCGAACGCTGCGCAGAGCTGCTGACGGTGGTCGGCCTCGCTGACCGCGCCCGGCACTACCCCAAGGACCTGACCCAGGTCGCCATGCGCAAGCTCGAACTCGCCCGCGCCATGGCGGCCGAGCCCAAGCTGCTGATTGCCGACGAGGCGATGGCCGGGCTGTCCAATTCCGAGGTCAATGACATCGTCGCGCTGTTGATCCGGTTGAACGAGCGCGGCATCACCGTCATCCTCATCGAACACATCATGCGCGCGGTGATGAACTTCTCCCAGCGTCTCGTCGTGCTGGTGTCCGGCCGCAAGATCGCGGACGGCCGCCCCGACGAAGTGATCCGCGACGCCGAAGTCGAGAGGGCCTATCTTGGCCAATAGCCTCACCATCGAAGGCATCGATGCCGGCTACGGCGCCGTGCGGGTGCTCGACGACGTGTCGATCCGCGTCGGCGGCGGCGAGACCGTGGTGCTGCTCGGCACCAACGGCAACGGCAAGTCGACGCTCATGAAGAGCATCATGGGCATCGTGCGGCCGGGCACCGGCCGCATCGTCGCCGAGATCGAGGGCGAACGCCACGACCTCGTCGGCCGCGCCACCGAGGACATCGTCGACCTCGGCATCGCGCTGGTGCCCGAGGGCCGCCGCCTGTTCCCGCGGCTCACCGTGGAGGAGAACCTGCTGCTCGGCGCATTCCGGCCCAAGGCGCGCGCGCAGATCGCGGCTAACCTCGCATTCTGCTTCGAAGCCTTCCCGCGTCTCGCCGAGCGCCGCCGCCAGCTTGCGGGCTCCATGAGCGGCGGCGAGCAGCAAATGCTGGCGCTCGGCCGCGCCCTGATGCTGGCGCCGCGCATCCTCCTCGTCGACGAGCCCTCGGTCGGCCTCGCGCCGGTGCTGGTCAGCCGCACCATCGACAAGATCAGGGAGCTCAAGGACCGGCGCCACCTCACGGTGCTGATGGCCGAACAGAACTTCCCCCAGGCGCTGCGCATCGCCGACCGCGGCTACGTCATCGTCCACGGCAAGATCGCCTTCGAGGGCAAATCGGCGGACGAGCTGAACAACAACGATTTGATCAGGAAGTTTTATCTCGGGCTGTGAGGGGATCGCTCCCTCTCCCGCTTGCGGGGGAGAGCTGGGGAGGGGGCTCCGGAGTGTTCAACGAGCTGATAGTCGAGCATCACTTTGACGACCGCGGGCCCCCCCCCCACCCCAC
>Ga0306926_10008190_pt1 | contig 11414 bp, 8 predicted proteins | sample flu12Cox44000178_FD_203759 | JGI IMG/M metagenome (GOLD analysis project Ga0306926, IMG submission 203759) | Lab enrichment of tropical soil microbial communities from Luquillo Experimental Forest, Puerto Rico - flux8day.12C.oxic.44.000.178 (v2)... | ecosystem: Environmental > Terrestrial > Soil...
CCTCAATGAAGAACGCGACCTCGGGCCGAGCGTCCGGCGGCTGCGCGAGTACCTGGCCGGCCACTTTCCCTTCGCCGTCGTCGTCACGATCGCAGACAACGGGAGTACCGACGGCACCTGGTCCCGGGCCCTGGACCTGGAGGATGAGTTCGCGGCGGTGCGGGCCGTCCGCATCGAGCGGCCTGGCCGGGGCGGGGCGCTGCGCTCGATCTGGTCGGAGAGCCAGGCCGACGTCTACGCGTACATGGACGTGGACCTGTCCACGGAGCTGAACGCACTGCTCCCGCTGGTCGCGCCGCTGCTGTCCGGGCACAGCGACGTCGCGATTGGCACCCGGCTGGCGCGGGGCGCGCGGGTGATCCGCGGCCCGCGGCGCGAGACCATCTCGCGCTGCTACAACCTGCTGCTGCACGCGTTGCTCGGCACTCGTTTCTCCGACGCGCAGTGCGGGTTCAAGGCGATACGCGCGGACGCGGCGCGCGCGCTGCTGCCGCTGACCGCCGACACCGGCTGGTTCTTCGACACCGAGCTGCTGGTGCTGGCCGAGCGGGCCGGGCTGCGCATCCACGAGGTCCCGGTGGACTGGATCGACGACGCCGACTCCCGGGTCAACGTGATCTCTACCGCCCTGGCCGACCTGCGCGGCATCGTGCGCCTGGGCACGGGGCTGGCCCGGGGCGTGATCGCCGTGCCGGCGCTGCGCAGCGCGCAGTTGCGCCCGCGCGGCGAAGATCCCCGCGGCCACCCCGGCCACCCCGGCCACCCCGGCCGCCCCGGCGGGCTCACCGGGCAGCTGGCCCGGTTCCTGCTGGTCGGCGCGGCCAGCACCGCGGCCTACGCCGCGCTGTACCTCCTGCTGCGCGGCTTCCTGGCCGCTCAGGCCGCGAACGCGCTCAGCCTGTTGCTGACCGCGGTGGCCAACATCGCCGTCAACCGGCGGTTCACGTTCGGCATCCGGGACCGACGGCACGCGACCCGCCATCTGGTGCGCGGACTGATCGCGTTCGGCGCTGGCCTGGCCCTCACCTCCGGCGCGCTCGCCGTCCTGGACGCCGCGGCGGCCCGCCCAGGCCGGACGGCCGAGCTGGCCGTTCTCGTGGCGGCCAACCTCGCGGCCACGCTGGTGCGGTTCGGGCTCTACCGGGGCTGGGTGTTCCGCGGTGCCCGGAGGGGTGAGTCCCGGTGAGCGCCGTTTCCGCGCAGCCCAGATCAGCCCGGCGGCAGGCCCGGCCGGAGGGAAGAGGCCGCTCGGGCGCCCGGCTGCTCCGGGGGCGGCCGGGCGACCCGGCCTGGGCCCGGCCTGCGCTGCTGGGCCTGCTCCTGGCGACCGCCGTGCTCTACCTGGCCGGGCTGAGCCGCAGCGGATACGCCAACGAGTTCTACGCGGCCGCCGTCCAGGCCGGCACGAAGAGCTGGAAGGCGTTCCTGTTCGGCTCGGTGGACTCCGGCAACTTCATCAGCGTGGACAAGACCCCGGCGTCGCTGTGGGTGATGGAGCTGTCCGGGCGGCTGTTCGGCTTCAACTACTGGAGCCTGCTGGTGCCGCAGGCCCTCGAGGGCGTGGCCGCCGTCGGCGTGCTGTACGCCACGGTGCGCCGGTGGTTCGGAGCCCCGGCCGCGATCATCGCCGGGGCCATTCTGGCCCTCACCCCGGTGGCGGTCCTGATGTTCCGCTTCGACAACCCGGACGCGCTGCTGACGCTGGTCATGACGCTGGCCGCGTACGCCCTCACCCGGGCCATCGAGTCGGGCCGCACCCGCTGGGTCGCGCTGGCCGGGGCCCTGCTGGGCCTGGGCTATCTCACCAAGATGCTGCAGGCCTTCCTGGTCCTGCCCGGCTTCGGGCTGGCCTACCTGTGGGCCGGCCCGGGCACGCTCAGCAGGCGGCTGCGGCAGTCGCTGGCCGGCGTCGCGGCCCTGGTGGCCAGCGCCGGCTGGTGGGTCGCGACCGACCTGCTCACCCCGGCCGCGGACCGGCCGTACGCCGGCGGCTCGACCGACAACAACATCCTGCAGCTAACCCTCGGCTACAACGGCCTCGGCCGGCTGACCGGCAGCGGGAATCCCGGCGGGGGCGGGGGCGGCGGCCTGTTCGGCGGGGCGACCGGGATCACCCGGCTGCTGCGGTCCGACATGGGCGGGCAGATCAGCTGGCTGCTCCCGGCCGCCCTGATCGCCCTGGCTGTCCTGCTGTGGGTGTCCCGGCGGGCCCCGCGGACCGACCGGACCCGCGCCGCCGCCGTCGTGTGGGGCGGCTGGCTGGTGGTGACCGGCGCGGTGTTCAGCTACATGTCCGGCATCATCCACCCGTACTACACGGTGGCCCTGGCCCCGCCGATCGGCGCGCTGGCGGGCATCGGCGCCGCCGGGCTCTGGCGGATCCGGCGCACCTGGTCCGCCCGCATCCTGCTGGCCGGCGTGCTGCTGGTCACCGCGGGCTGGGCCTGGGTGCTGCTCGGCCGTAGCCCGGGCTGGCCCCCGTGGCTGCGCATCGTGATCGTGGTCGCCGCCGTGGCGGCCGCGGGCCTGATCCTGGCCGGCCCCGCGGTGCGGGCCACCACCGCCCGGGCCGCCAAGGCCCTGGCCGTCACCGGAGCCTCGCTCGCACTCGTCGCCGGCCTGGCGGGCCCGCTGGCGTACAGCGTCGACACCGCGGCGACGGCTCACGGCGGGTCTATCCCGACGGCCGGCCCCGCGGTGGCAGGATCGTCCGGCGGGCCTGGCGGCGCGGGCGGAGGCGACTTCCCCGGTGCGACGGGACGGCCCGGCACCGGTCAGGCCGGGAGTGCCCGGCCGGGCACGGGTGCCTTCCCTGGCCAGGCGGGCCGCGCGCCGGGCGCAAGCTCCTCCCGCGGTACGCCCGCCTCGGACGGGGCGGGCGCGGCCGGGGGCGCGCCGGGCGGGACGGGCACCGTCGGCGGCGCGCTGTCACGGCGGCTGGAGTCCGGCGCCTCCGGTTACCGGTGGGCCGCGGCCACCGTCGGCTCCACCAGCGCGGCCTCCCTGGAACTCGGCAGCGACGGAGTCCCGGTGATGGCGATCGGCGGCTTCACCGGCACCGACCCCGCTCCGACCCTGGCCGAGTTCGAGAAGCTGGTCTCCGCTCACGAGATCCACTACTTCGTGGCCGGCGGGTCCGGGGGCGGGGCCGGCGGGCCGGGCGCAGGCTCCGGTTCCGCGGCCCGGATCACCGCGTGGGTCAAGGCGCACTTCACCGCGCAGACCGTCGGCGGGATGACCGTCTACGACCTCACCACGCCGGCCAAGGGGGGCTGACCATCGGCGTCCAGTCGCGGCACGAGCCTCCCGTTGCGGAAGCTCGCACCCTCGCGCTCAGCTGTCGCGGACCATACGGTCGGCGGGAGACAGATGGTCCACCATCTCCCCGGTAGCCACGAACGTCCGCGTGACCAGGGCCGAGGTGTAAATCCAGAGGATCTTCATAGGGGTATCGCCGGTGTTGCGGAGGGCGTGCTCGGTCCCCGCCGCGACGTAGGCGGTGTCCAGCGGCTCCAGCGCGCTGACCTGGCCGTCGATCTCCACCTCGCCGGTGCCTTCCAGCAGCGTCAGCTGCTCGTCGCAATGGTGCAGGTGCAACGGCGCCCCGGTGTCCGGCGGGTAGATGCTGATCCCCGTCGTGATCCTGTTCTTCTCTTCCGCGCTCTGCCAGGTGATCAGGGGAATCGTCACCACGCCCCCGCCACGGGACAGCTGCGCGACCGTGCCTGCCTTAATAACCGTCATCTGCTTCTCTCCGCGCTCGCCGCCGGCCTCCCACCCGGAGGGTACAGCCAAATCACCAGGTCACAACGAACAGAATGCGAACCTCCGTCGCCTGACCTGCCGGGCACGATGGCGCGGGCCCTGCAGCCAACTGGATCAGCGCCGGGGAAAGGTACCGTGTACCGGCTCGTAACCGCCGAAGCTGGCGTCGAGTACACCCTCGCCACCGGTCAGCCCGGGCAGTTGCTCCTGCAGGCTGCGGACCTGCGCTGACGGCAGCAGGGCCGTGACCACCGACAGCTCGGCATCGAGCCGCGGGGCCTGCGTGGCGGCACCGAGCCGGCCCAGGGCCGCCAGCACGTCGCCCATCCTCGGGGCGGGCAGCTCCAGGCGGACGCGGGCCATCGGCTGGCAGACGACCGTGCCGGCCTGCCGCAGAGCTTCCATCAGGACCAGCGGCGTCAGCTTGCGGAAATCAGCGGCCGTTGTCCGCGGGGTGGGCAGTACGCGCTTGGTGGGCCCGTCACCGATGTAGTAGCCGCATTCGGTCATCGTGACGGCGCAGTCGCTGACCTGCCAGCCGTAAAGGCCTTCTTCGAACGCACGCAGGACGTACTGCGTCATGGCGTCGGCGAAGCGGCCCGCGGTCTTGTAGATATAGAGCGGAATGAGGCGCGGATCGAAGTCGAGCCGGAACCTGACGCCGGAGCCCGCCGGCCCAGGCTCGATGTGCAGCCCGACCGTCGCGGAATAGGGATGGCTGTCGGACTGGAGGACCTCAACGGCACTCGCGCGGCCGAGGGGCCGCTCGATGTAGATCATCGTGGTCTCGCGGAACGTGGCGGCGACATGGAAATCGTCGGCCAGCGTGGCCTGGATTACCTCTTTCTGGACGGCGCCGTAGAGCGACACGTAGATCTCCTGCCGCTCGTCGTCTTGCCGCAGGTTGATGAGCGGATCCTGCTCGGCGAGCTGGCCCAGCGCGACTCGCAGCCGGTTCCTGTCACGGGGATCGCACGGCACGACGGCGGACTCCAGCGTCGGCGGCGGGAACTGCAGGCCGGCGCCGCCGGCTGCCTCCCCGATCCGGTCCCCGATCCGGGCCTCGGCCAGACCCCAGAGCTTGCCGATCTGGCCGGCGCTGACCGCCTGCCGCTGAACGGCTGGCCCTCGCTCGAAGACGGCGACCGCGGTCACCTTGTTCTCGTGGCCGGATCCGAACCGGAGGCGATCGCGGACGTGCACGGTCCCGGAGAACATACGGGCGTAGGCGATCTTCTCCGCGCTGCTGCCGCGTTCGATCTTGAAGATGCTGCCGGACAGCGGCCCGCCAGGGTCGCCGTCCGAGGCCGGCAGCAGCTCGGCGATACCGGCCGTCAGCTGCGCGATGCCCGCTCCGGTGATGGCCGAGCCGAAGAAGACGGGATACACCTGCCCGCGCCTCGTCTGCTCCGCGAGTTCCGCGCGGAGCTGCTCGTATGGCACCCCCGCCTCGTTGTGCACGTAGGCGGCCAGCAGTCTGTCGTTGCGCTCGACCAGCAGCTCGGTCAGGCCGGTGGTGAACTCCGCGTCACCGGATCCTGACGCGGTCACGGTGGCCCCGCGCGTCCCGGCGTTCGTCACGCAGCCCACGGCGAACGCAGCGATCTTGAGGCGGCTGGCGATGTCCCGCAGTACGCCCTCGGGGTTCGCCCCGGACCGGTCGATCTTGTTCACGAACAGCAGGGCCGGTATCTGCAAGCGCTGCAGCGAGCGCATCAGGATCCGGGTCTGCGCCTGCACGCCCTCAACCGCCGAGACGACGAGCACCACCCCGTCGAGAACGTTCAGCACGCGGTCCACCTCGGCGATGAAATCCGGATGGCCCGGCGTGTCGATCAGGTTGACGGCGACGTCCTCGATCGGGAAGGACGTGACGGCGGACTTGATCGTGATACCACGCCGCTGTTCCAGCGGCAGTGAATCGGTCTGGGTGGTCCCAGCATCGACGGCGCCGAGCTGGTCGATGACGCCCGAGTCGTACAGGAGCCGCTCGGTAAGAGTCGTCTTACCGGCGTCTACATGCGCCAGGATCCCCAAGTTGAGCGTTTTCTGCGACACGCGCCACATCCCATGAATAGGTCCTGAAGGCCATCTCGGTGGACGTGAACGCCTGGCGCATTTACCCTCCTCGGTCGGGTCGGCGCTGTACTGACGTAAATCATGAGCCATCGGCCGCCGGAGCCGCAACGTCTTATCCGCCGAAGCGGCAACGGCCCGGGCCTCGGACCCCAGGACACGGCGGCGAGGATCAGCGGGGCACGGCCAGGTACCGCGTGAGGTGATCGATCACCTCACGCGCGTCGTCCTCGACGCCGCAAATGAACGAGGACCGGCGCCGCCGCAGCACGGGCAGCCCCAGCGCGTACAGTCCCGGGCTGTCGACCACGCCGCCCTCGTGGCGCAACTGGCCCTTGGCGTCGACCACGGGCACGTCGAGCCACCCGTAGTCAGGCCGGAAGCCCGTCGCCCACACGATCGCGCGGATCTCGCCGCTGCCCAGGTCAAGCTGCAGCCGCGTCGAGGAGGGCGCTCGGGTCGGCGCGAAGCGCTCGGACGGGCCGGCCGCAGCGTGAGCCCCCTCTGTCTGGGCCCACTCGTCGAAGGTGTCCAGCAGGCGCTCCATCTTGAGGTCCGCGAGCGAGAACATGTTGCGCAGGCCGCCGGAGAACAGCGCGCGGCCGTCGCGCACCGCCGCCCAGCGGCCCACCAGCTCGACGCCCATCGAGGTGAGCGCGTTCAGGTCGAGCGTCGCCCGCTCGGGAGTCCCCACGAGCTGGGGCGAAGGCAGCCGCCGGGCCCGGGTCAGGTCCTCGACCTCGTCGTACCGCTGGTCCCACACGCCCGACGCGTCCATCCACCACAGCACGTCGCGCCCGCGGTAGGTGCGCGGCAACCGCACGTGCTCCCCCACCGAGAGGGTCACCGGCCGGCCGGACTGCTGGATCTCGGCGGCCAGCTGCACGCCGGTCGCCGACGCTCCCACCACGAGCACGCCGCCGTCGGGGAGCTGGGCGGGGTGGCGGTAGCGCAGCGGCGTCAGCTCTTCGACGCCCACCGGCACCGCCTCGCGCAGCTGCGGCACCGCGGGCTGATTGCAGGCGCCGCTCGCGATGACCACGGTCCGGGCCTGAATCTCGCCGCGGTCCGTCGTCACGTGGTATCGGTCGCCGATGCGCCGCACCGACGTGACGTTCGTGCCGGTACGGATGGGAGCGCCCGAGACCTTGGCGAAGCGGTCGATGAACTCGGTCACCTCGGCCATCGTCATGTAGCCGTCTGGTTCCGGCCCTGAATAGCGAAGGCCCGGCAGGCGGCTCTGCCAGTTCGGCGTGAGCAGCCGCAGCGAATCCCAGCGTTCGCGACGCCAGGAGTTCGCCACCTCACCGCGCTCAAGCACGACGTGATCGATCGACTGGTCGCCGAGAAAGTAACTCGCCGCGAGACCGGCGTGCCCCGCGCCGATGACGACCGCAGTAAAGCGCTCGATGGCCGGACCTCTCAGTGCTTCCGGGAGCGCGCGCGTCGGGCCAGCCGCCGCGCGGCCGCTCAGGCGACCTCGACGGTGACGTTCGTCGGATTCGTGAGCGCGTCGAACACGGCCGAGCGCTTCTGGGACTGAGCCACGAGCGCCTCGATCTCCTGCCTCGAAGCGTCCGCGTCGATGGTGAACGTCACCTTGATGTCGTTGTAGCCGTTGCGGACGTCGCTGTCGGCACCGAGGATCCCGCGGATGTCATGCCCGCCCTCGACCGTGGACTCGACCGAGCGCAGCTGGATACCACGGTTCTCCGCGACGGACGCTATACCCCCGGTCAGGCAGCTCGCCAAGCCGATGAGCAGGTACTCGATCGGAGTGATGCCATTGTCCGTCGCCGCGAAGACCTCGGGGTGGTCGGCTTGGAACACCCACTCTTCCTTGTGGCTCTGCTCCTCCCCGAGACCGAAGAAGCTCTGGACCTTGATCTGGCTGTGCACGCCGCTCTGCCACTTGGCAGAGGCCCGCCAGGTGAACTGAGCGGCCTCTGGCGCGCCCTTCAGCACTTCCCGCGCGTCGAGCAGCGCCTGCACGTTAACGCCATTGGTGACCGTAGTCATGTCGAATTATGTCCCTTCGCCCGCTTCCCCGATTTCCTACAGAGGTGATTGACAATACACGACCTGGGGCGAGCTATCATAGCCCGCATGGCGGAGCCAGCCTCGACGCTCGCGGCCGGCTCGGTCGGCACTGTCGAAACCCAGTATCTCGACCTGCCGGAGCCGGTGCGGCTCGACTGCGGACGGGAACTGCACCCGATTCGGGTGGCGTACGAGACCTACGGTGCCCTTTCCCCCCGGCGCGACAATGTCATCCTGGTGTGCCATGCGCTCAGCGGCGACGCCCACGCGGCGGGCTTCGCGAAGGCGCCGCCCGATGAAAGCACACGCGACGGCTTCGGGGCCGAGGACCGCGACGGCACGGCCGGCAAGGGGCTCGGCTGGTGGGACGGGATGATCGGCCCCGGCAAGGCGTTCGACACTGACCGCTTCTTCGTCGTCTCCACGAACCTGCTCGGCGGCTGCCGCGGGACGACGGGACCGTCGTCGATCGACCCGGCGACCGGCCAGCCCTACGGACCAGACTTCCCGGTGATCACCGTCGCGGACATGGTGCGGACCGAGCGCGCGTTCCTGGACGTACTCGGTATCGAGCGGCTGGCGGCGGTAACCGGGGGCTCGCTCGGCGGGATGCAGGCGTTCGAGTGGGCGATCCTGTTTCCTGACCAGGTCGATGCGGTGGTGGCCATCGCGAGCACGCACGCGCTTCAGCCGCAGGGCGTGGCCTGGAACGCGATCGCGCGCGAGGCGATCTTGCGCGACCCGGCCTGGCAAGGCGGCCGCTACTACGGCACGGGTGCCGCGCCCGATGCCGGCATGGGCGTGGCGCGGATGGTCGGCCACGTCACGTACCTGTCCGGACCGGCACTGAGCGACAAGTTCGGCCGACGGCTGCAGTTCGCCGACGATATCCGCTACACGATCACCGAGCCGGAATTCCAGGTCGAGAGCTACCTGCGCCACCAGGCCGATTCGTTCGTCAAGCGCTTCGACGCCAACACCTACCTCTACATGTCGCGCGCGCTGACGTATTTCGATCTTGCGCGGCAGTACGGCAGCGGATCACTCCCGCGGGCGCTCGAAGGGGTGGCAGCGCGGACGCTGCTGATCGCGTTCAGTTCCGACTGGCTGTACCCGCCGTCGGCGTCGGAGCAGATCTCCGAAGCGCTGCGGGCTCTCGGCAAGCCGGTCGAATTCCACGTGATCGAGGCGCCGTACGGCCACGACTGCTTCCTGCTCGAAGAAGCCCGCCAGATACCCATCATCCGCCAGTTTCTGGGCAAGCACCGCCTGGCCGAAGTCGGGACCAGCGAGTGACGCCGAAGAAGCCGAGGCATGGGGTGGGATGGGTGGGAGAGGGGATGGGGATGGGCGGAGGGGATGGGATGGGCGGGAGAAAGGAGACTTCGTGACCGACAAGCCCTCCCGCGCCGAGGAAACCCGCACGTTCGGTTTCGAGACACGGCAGCTGCACGCCGGGCAACGGCCCGACCCGAACACGGGCGCACGCGCGGTACCGATCTTCCAGACGACCAGCTACGTGTTCGAGGACCCGGAATCAGCGGCGGCGTATTTCAACCTGCAGGAGTACGGCAACACGTACTCGCGCATCATGAACCCGACCGTTGCGGTATTCGAGGAGCGTGTGGCGAACCTCGAGGGCGGCGCCGGTGCGGTGGCGTTCGCCAGCGGGATCGCCGCGCAGGCCGGCGCGCTGTTCACGCTGCTGCAGCCGGGCGACCACGTCGTCTCGTCCTCGGCGCTCTACGGCGGGACGGTGAACCAGTTCAAGCACTGGCTGCGCAAGATGAACGTGGAGCTGACCTGGGTCGATCCCGACGACCCGGGCGCGTGGCGCAAGGCGGTCCGCGGCAACACCAAGGCGTTCTTCGGCGAGACGATAGGCAACCCGGCCGGGAACGTCCTGGACATCGAGACCGTCGCGGCCATCGCCCACGAGCATGAGCTACCGCTGATCGTGGACAACACGTTCGCGACGCCGTACCTGTGCCGCCCGATCGAATGGGGCGCCGACATCGTGATCCACTCGGCGACCAAGTTCATCGGTGGCCACGGCACGAGCATCGGCGGCGTGGTCGTCGAGGCCGGCACGTTCAACTGGTCAAACGGGCGGTTTCCCGTGGTCGCGGATCCGTCGCCGGCTTACCACGGCCTGCAGTTCCACGAGACGTTCGGTATGTACGGCTACCTGATGAAGCTCCGGGCCGAGACCCTGCGCGACCTCGGCGCGGCGCTCGCGCCGTTCAACGCCTTCCTGTTCCTGCAGGGGCTCGAGACGCTGTCGCTGCGGATGGAGCGCCACGTCGACAACGCACGGGCGGTCGCGGTGTTCCTGGAGTCCCACGAGCTGGCGTCGAATGTGACCTACCCCGGCCTGCCCGACAGCAAGTACCGGCCGCTCGTGGAGAAGTACCTGCCGCGCGGCGCCGGCGCGGTGTTCTCGTTCGACTGCGCCGGCGGCCGGGCCGGCGGGCAGGCGCTCATCGGCGGCGTGACGCTCTGGTCCCACCTGGCGAACGTCGGCGACGCGAAGAGCCTGATCATCCACCCGGCCAGCACGACACACCGCCAGCTGGGCGAGGACGAACTGCGGGCGGCCGGCGTCGGCCCGGGGACGATACGGCTGTCGGTCGGCACCGAGTCCGTCGAGGACCTGATCTGGGATCTGGACCAGGGGTTCGCGCGCGTCGCCGCGACAGCGGGAAAGAAGGTAGCGACCCCATGAGCGAGACACAGAGCGTGAGCGATCTGCGGCGCTACCAGGATCCCCTGACGATCCAGCGCGTACTCCACACCGCCAGGACAATCGCGATCATGGGCCTGTCGCCCAAAGAGCTGCGGGCCAGCTACTTCGTCGGCTACTACCTCAAGCGGCACGGCTACCGGGTGATCCCGGTGAATCCCCGCGAGACCGAGATCCTCGGTGAGACGTGCTACCCGAGCCTGCTGGACGTACCCGAGCCGGTGGACGTCGTGGACGTCTTCCGGGCGCCGGATGCGCTGCCGGGAATCGCGCGGGAGGCGGTGGCGATCGGCGCCGGCTCGCTCTGGTGCCAGTTCGGCGTGATCAACGAGGAGGGGGCGCGGATCGCCGAGGACGGCGGCGTGACGGTGATCATGGACCGCTGTCTCAAGGTGGAGCACGCGCGCTACATGGGCCGCATGCACTGGCTCGGCTTCAACACGCAGCGCATCACGTCAGTCCGGACCGGGCTCCAGTAGCAGGGACAGCCTGGCCGCCGCCATCCGGCCGCACATCGCCAGCTCGGCTATCGCTGACGACCCCGCGCGGCCGGATCTTGCGGTGGGTGCCTCAGCTGGCGCCGTCGGCTGCTTCGGGGGCGTGCGGTGCCTCTGCCTGGTCACCCGGTCCCTGTCCGCACCGGAGCCGGCAGATGCCCGGTCAACTTGCGTTTGCCGTGGTGGCGTACCGCTCGATCAGCTGGTCAGCGATCACGTCGAGGTCCTTGCCGATGTAGTCCGGCTGCGGGCCGACGGGAAGGGGGGCGTTGCCCTCACGCAAGATGAGCGCG
>Ga0306926_10008191_pt1 | contig 11413 bp, 15 predicted proteins | sample flu12Cox44000178_FD_203759 | JGI IMG/M metagenome (GOLD analysis project Ga0306926, IMG submission 203759) | Lab enrichment of tropical soil microbial communities from Luquillo Experimental Forest, Puerto Rico - flux8day.12C.oxic.44.000.178 (v2)... | ecosystem: Environmental > Terrestrial >...
CCGAAAAGAGTCGCGCATATGGAGGATCAGGATGTGCGAGTCATCCGGATGACCGCGAAAAAGTATGAATTCTCGCCTTCGCCCGTCCATGTCAAAGCGGGAATGAGAATCCAACTCAAAATCACGGCGATTGATCGGGATCACGGCTTCAAAATCTCGGTCGTTCCCGATGGCGCTGATGCGCCGATCCACCCAGGTCTCGAGTTTAACCCGCCACAACAGAACAACGGTTGGAAGCTCAAGAAGAGTGAACAAACAGAGATTGAATTCGTTGCGAAAACTCCGGGGACCTACGAGTTCACATGTTCTGTGGACTGTGGCATTCATCACGGCCGCATGAAGGGTCAACTTGTTGTAGATCCATAAATAGGTGCAAAACAGCGCTTGTACACGATTGGAGCGTCAATGTCCGGGATTTCACATGCATGCGAATTCTTTTTCTCGTCGCGGATTTCGTGGCGCCAACGGAGGAACGTGGAGTCCAGTTGAATGGGGCGCGAACGCCCTTTCTCTGCCACCGGAGAAGTCGACTGCGTTACTGCATACAAAAGTCGCCGCTATCGCGTCAGAAGAAGCTGTTCACGATTTAGCGAGTTCCTGGTGTTCGGCGTTACAGGACCTCCGATCCCGAACCACCACGCCTGCAGCGTCTAACGATTACTAGTGATCCGCGCCTTCCTCGTGAACAAGGGGGGGCTTTGTGGTCTGACGCGGCTCGCCGCAATCTCACTGAACGCCCTATGGCGAGGGCGTGAGCTGGAGTCTTCCGGCCATTTTCACCAGATCTGCTACAGAGTTGGCCTTCATTTTCTGCATTACCTGGCCTCGGTGCGCCTTCACTGTTTTCTCGCTGATCCCGTGCTTGCCACCGACCTGTTTATTTAACAGACCGGAGACCACTAACGCCATGACCTGCATTTCGCGGGGAGTAAGTGACTCGTAACGGTCTCGCAGTCCCTGCATCTGCGTCTCGTGAGCCAGAGCCAGACGGCTTCGTTCAAGCGCTTGCCGGACGGCTTTCAACAGTTCTTCATCGTCGACTGGCTTCGTCAAGAAATTTGCCGCGCCTGCTTTGAACGCACGCACCGTCATGGGGATGTCGCCGTAGCCAGTGAGAAATATAATGGGCACTTCAGTATCCGACTCGGCAATCTCCTGTTGCAGGCCGAGTCCGTTTAGCCCGGGGAGGTTCACATCCAATATCAAACAACCTGGTATTTTAGATCGCGCGGCTGCAAGGAACTCTTCCCCTGACGCAAACGTTTTTGCGGTGAGTCCGACGGAGCTAATCAGGCGTGCCACTCCTTCGCGCGCGGACACATCGTCATCCACGACGTAAACCAGAGTTCCTGCGTCACTCATGGTACCCCCTTAATCCAAGTGTTTCGCCCTAGTTCTTCTCTCTGGCGATATAAGCAGTTCTGCTTTGGAGTTCCGTCAGCCGGCAGGACGATCGAAGTGCGCGAGGTGAAAGCTGCATACAAGCCGGCGAATGCCGATCTTCAGTTGCAGGACGCGCCCGGGGACTCGGGGGCAGTCTCAAGGCGCATCTGGCCATTCGTGATATTGGTGGCACCTCTGATTCCGCACTGAAGGTGCACCTTCACGAAATATTGTTGGATGAAAAACTTACCGCAGCCGGGGAGCGCGGCGATGGAAGCAACCATGTTCACCGGCTGGATCTATGACCATCTCAAGCCGCACGCCTCCGCGCTGAAGGTTGCCCATCCTCTGATGCTGCGGGCCATTGCCGCCGCGAAAAAGAAGAACGACCGTATCGACGCCAACAAGATTTGCGACTGTCTGCGCTGCGATTTTCTGCCCGAGTCTTACATGGCTCCGACGGCTATTCGCGAACGGCGCCGCACGTTGCGCTACCGCAACCTGCTGGTGCGCCAGATGGTGCAGATGAAGCACAAGGTGAGCATGCTGCTGATGGAAGCCGGCGTCAGATACAACAAGCAGAAACTACACCAGGCCGGCTATTTCCGCGAACTATTAGCCGGCAACCCAGACATTGATCCGGGGCTGCGCTCGCTGCTGCGGCAATGCCGCGAGACGGTGGTGCGGCTGGGGAAAATGGAAGCTGCTCTGATCCACTCCCTGCAGCAAGATCGCTTACTGGCCGAGCGCGTGGAGCGGCTGATGAGCATTCCAGGGATTGGCCCGATCACGGCACTGACCTGGGCGCTGGAAACTGGCGAGGTGCAGCGGTTTTCCTCCATTAAGAAAGCCGTCAGCTACTGCGGGCTGTGCGGCGCGGAGAAAAGTTCCGGCAACACGGTGCAACGCACGCCGCTGTCGAAGCAGCGCAATAAGCATCTGCAGACCACGCTGATCGAAGCGGCCAAGATGGCCCCACGCTACAGCCCGACGCTGGCACTGCTCTATGACCGCGAGAAGCAACGCGGGAATGCCAACCGCACGACCCTGGCAGTGGCGCGGAAGTTGGTAGCGTATCTGATGGCCGTAGACCGTGGCCAGACCCACTTTCTGGTGCTGGACCGCGAAAGCTGCGTGGCTGCCTAGGAAAGTTTTTTTCAGCGCGAGCCTGCCAGGTCTCGCCGTTTAGCCGACTGAGTGCGAGAGCAAGCTCTCGATGCTCCCGTTGATTTGTTTCGAGACTGGCAGGAAAACAGAAACTCAATCTTGCTGGGCAGCCATACGAGCTGCGCCCGCCAATGGATGTCTGGTTCTATTTGCGAATAGGGACCGCGGCCGAGAGGCCAACACCCGCGCTGAAGCGGCAGAAAAGAATTTACACCGCGCTCCTCCCGAGCGCATCGGGAGAGCTTTTTGCCTCTTGACACAGACCTATCATGGATGTCGGCAAACTGCGCCAACCAAATGGAAGTCTGAGTTCCAATGGCGATAGTGAACGGAGAGGCCAACACACGCGCTGCCTTAACTTAGTGAGTGTCACGTTTACCACTACTTATCCTTTAGGCTTGCACTGTCACCGGCAGCTTCGCGCCCTCCCATGCGATTATGCCGCCAGCAATCTCAGCAACGTGAGTAAAGCTGGCACCTTGCAGCAGGCTCGCGGCGATCGACGCACGATAGCCGCTTGCGCAATAAACAAGCAACGCGCGGTCCTTCGGCAGAGACGTCAGATTTTCCGCCAGGCGATTGAGCGGAATACTCAAGCTGCCATCGATGTGTTTTTGTTCGTACTCGCGAGGTGCCTGTACATCAATGAGCAGTGGTGGCTGGTTCGAAGACAAGCGCTCCGCAGCCAATTGTGGGCTGAGGCGCTCGGTGAACACAGTCAACTCAGCCTGCGATTTGAGCGTGTGAAATCCGTGCTGCAGATAGCCAGCGACATTGTCGAATCCGATGCGCCCGAGTCGGATCGTCGATTCCAGTTCACGGCCGGCATCGGCGATGAGGACGATCGGACGTGTTCGATCGAGAACAGTCCCGGCCCACGTTGCATAGCGGCCTCCAAGGCCGATGTTGATGCTGCCCGCAACATGAGCTGCCGCAAATTCCTGAGGGTCGCGAGTGTCCAGAATCTGCATGCTACCCGCTTGCAGTGCGAACGCAGCGTCGAGGGTCAACGGGTTCATCTCGCTAACAAGTACTTCGTCCAGGGTAGGCCTCTCTTCACTGTTCATCACTGCGTCATAAGTGAAGTAAGCGGGAGCATGCGGTTGAGCAGCCGTCACCAGCTGGATGAATGCTTTCCTGGTCATGGGCTGCAATGCATAGTTCAGTCGCCGCTGCTCTCTCAAGGTGGATACCGTTTCTTTGCTGATGACTCTTCCGCACAAAGACCCTGCGCCGTGGGCAGGATAGACTAGGGTTTGGTCGGGCAGCGGAACTAGTTTGTTGTGCAGCGAATCAAAGAGCATCCCGTCAAGCTCGGTGGCTGACCAGCCAAGCGCTGCGCGCAGGTCGGGCCGTCCCACATCACCGATAAACAAAGTGTCTCCTGTGAGTACGGCGTGAGGTTGCGCTTCGCTGGCGTCGAGATCGTAAACGAGTATGGAGATTGACTCTGGAGTGTGGCCCGGCGTCTCGAGTGCCTTCAGACGCGCGCGTCCAAATTCGAGAGTGTCGCCGTCACGAAGAGGAGTGAATGCGTAGGCGGCTTTGGCCGCTGCGCCGAGGTAGATCGTTGCGCCGACGCGTTCTCGCAATTCCAAATGCCCAGCAACGAAATCGGCGTGGAGATGTGTGAGGAAGACGTGCTTGACCTTAAGCGAGTGCTCGGAGGCAAACGCAAGATATTGGTCGGTCTCGCGTTGGGGTCAACGACGACTGCCGTGCCAGTCGTCTCGTCTACAATAAGGTAGGAGGCGTGTGAGAGGCACGGCAGATAGAATTGCTCAAATATCATATGCTGCACTTTCGCGTGCGGTTTTTTCCGTCGGTTGGGGAACGATGCGCAGATAGGGCCGGGGTGCCTTCCAGCCACCTGGATACTTTTTCCGCGCTTCGTCGTCGGAAACGCTGCCGCTGATGATGACGTCGTCGCCGGGTTTCCAGTTGGCTGGAGTAGAGACTTGGTGCTTGGCAGTGAGTTGAAGCGAATCGAGCACCCGCAGGATTTCGAGGAAGTTGCGGCCCGTGCTCATCGGGTAGCTAAGCATCAGCTTGATCTTCTTGTCGGGTCCAATTACGAACACGGTGCGTACCGGGGCGTTCGTGGCCGCAGTGCGGCCTTCGGAAGTATCGCCGGCATCGGCGGGGAGCATGTCGTAGAGCTTGGCTATCTTGAGTTCCGGGTCTCCAATCATGGGGTAGCTGACTTTATGGCCTTGGGTCTCTTCGATGTCCACAAGCCATTTGCTGTGACTGCTCAGGGGATCGACACTGAGTCCGATGATCTTGCAATTGCGCTTCGCGAACTCTGGCTGCAGCCCAGCCATAGAACCGAGCTCGGTGGTGCACACGGGGGTGAAGTCCTTGGGGTGCGAGAACAAGATGGCCCAGCTGTTGCCGATCCATTCATGGAAGTTGATCGTTCCCTGAGATGTCTCCGCAGTGAAGTTGGGGGCTTCGTCGTTTATACGTAGCATGGTTTGTTTTTCTCCTTTGCGTGCCGGACCGGCTCCTTCGTGCGCCGGACTGGCGACGCTGCAAGTTATACGGCCCCGGAAGGGTAGAAGTCCTTCGCTGAAGCTGATATTTTCTTTACCGAATTCTTACCGCCGTGGCTAATGGTGTGAATCAACGTTTCTATAAATTCGGCAGGTTTCGCCTGGACGGCACGGGCCGTGTCCTTTTTCGAGGCGATGAGGCTGTCCCGCTTTCGCCGAAAGCCGCCGAGGTTCTGCTGCTGCTCGTCACCAATGCGGGGAGCGTCGTTGAGAAAAAGGAGCTTCTGAGCAAGGTTTGGCAGGACGCCTTTGTTGAAGAAGGCAGCCTTACACGGACGATCTCGATCCTGCGCAAAGTCCTGGAAGCAGGTAGCGATGGACAGGAGTGCATCGCCACCGTTTCCAAGCGCGGCTACAGGTTCGTGCTGCCGGTCAAAGAAGTTGTGGCTCAGAAGGGCGTTGCCAGCGAAAAGACGCTCTTAGCTGTACTCCCATTTGAGAACCTGAGCGGTGCGCGGAGCCAGGAGTACTTCAGCGACGGATTGACGGAGGAAATGATCACGCAGCTCAGCCAGCTGAATCCCGAGAAGCTCGGCGTAATCGCGCGGACATCGGCGATGCGCTACAAAGGGAGCAACAAGAGTGCGCGCCGCATCGGTCAGGAGCTTGGGGTGGCGTACCTGTTGGAAGGCAGCGTACAACGTGCAGGCAGGCGAGTGCGCATCACGGCGCAGCTGATTCAGGTAAGCGATCAGACGCACCTTTGGGCGCACAAATACGAGCGCGGGGTGGGAGACATTCTGGCGATCCAAAGTGATGTGGCCGCGGCAATCGCGAGCGAGATCAGGATCAAACTGGCTCCCCAGGCCGAGGCCAGGCTAGAGCGTACTTCGATACTCGAGCCGCGGGCCTATGAAGCATTCCTCCGCGGACGCTATCTCTGGAACCAGCGAACCAGGAAAGCGCTGGAGAACAGCCTGCTGCAGTTCGGGCAGTCGATCAAGCACGATCGAGGATACGCACCTGCCTATGCCGGAATGGCGGACTCGTACCTTTCCCTTCTGGACGATGGATACTTGCCGCCGCGAGCAGCGACTACACAGGCGAGGCAATGGGCAAAGAAAGCCATCACCATCGACGAAGCATACGCAGAACCGCACTCCTCACTGGGACATGCTCACTATCACGAATATGAATGGACAGAAGCGGAGCGGGAATTCCAGCGGTCCATCGCGCTGAATCCTAACTATCCGTCGGCACATTTTTACTATGCACTTTACCTGGTCGCGTTGGGGCGGCACGAAGAAGCAGTGGCTGAAGCAAAGAAGGCACTGGCGCTCGACCCGGTAAACCTGACGGCGCAAACCAACGTATCGATGATCGAGTACCGTGCCGGGCGGTATGACGAAGCGATCGAGGAAGCACGTCGCGTGCTGGATATGAACACCAGCTATGCGCACGCGCACTACGTCCTCTCCTTGATTAGAATCCGGCACTGTCACGGCCCGTTTGAGCCTTATCCTCAACATTATTATATGTTTCCAGGCCTGACCCTACGACCAGAGCCGCATTCGACTTGCCCGGAGGCAGTTTTCCCCCTACCCTAAAGATAACGAACTCTGCGAGCAACAACAGTATGACAATTCGTCTCACGCCGGAATAAGAGCGCGGGATTTTAGCTGTCCTCAGCCGCGGTGCTTATCAGTCCGCTGAGGAAGTTGTCGAGCCTGCTATGACAACCGTTGAACAGCGGACCGTGCCGGGCTTCGCCGGAACACCGGAGGAACTCGACACCTTGCTCGCTGAGGGGCTTTCCTCAAAGGAACTCACTGAAAATGAATTTTGGGGTTCCATTAGCAAGCGAACGGATCCGCTCCTAGCTGAGGATTAGAATAGAACGCGCAAAGAAGCCGTCTGCTATAATTAAGTGGTTGGGGTTGCACGTTTTGAAATTCGGGAAGTAGGCCAATGAGGGTGTCCCGTTCCCAATCCGTCGCCGAGCAGAAACAGGAGGACCGCGCGTGGCGCGAGCGGTTCGTTCAGAACGCTGTGGCCAACGTCCGTCTCGAGGGACTAGAACCAAGTCCCAAGGCGCTAGAAATTTGGCAAAGCTACATCGACGGTGACATCTCAGTTGAACAGGCTGGGGAGCTAATTCGAGCCCTCCCGACAGGCTTTTAGTTTCCTCGATGAGTTCCGACCCGTACGTTTATCCGGGCACAACTCTCCTTAAAAACATCCCTGGGATTCGCAGTCAGAAAACGCTGGATCGCTTTGAAGCCGACCGAGTCGGGCAGCGCTCCTTAGAGCTTATAGAACATCCCCTCACTGGTTTGTTCGATATGACCCACCTGCAGCAAATCCATCGTTATCTTTTCCAAGACGTTTACGAATGGGCGGGATGCTTTCGAACGGTCGACATCGCAAAGGGAAATTCATTTTTTGCACATGTGCCGTACATCCGGTCCACCTTGGAGGCTCTGTTTGAGAAGCTATCCAACGAACAACATCTTCGAAGTGTGAATCAAGAAGTATTCGCGCACCGAGGAGCTGAGGTTCTCGGCACGTTGAATGCTGTACATCCATTTCGAGAAGGCAACGGGAGGACGCAGCGAGAATTCGTCCGACAGCTCGCGCACAAGAACGGCTATTGGGTTGATTGGAGCAAGGTGTCGCGCGAGGAGCTGTACAAAGCCAGTGACATGAGTTTCGCGCACGGTGAGAACGAGCTTCTCGAAAAATTAATTAAAAAAGCAATCGAGCCAATAGGCTGAGTGCGGATCCCGAGCGACAATCCACGACTTCAAGATCTTCGCTCATGGTCGGTCGTCGGACTTGAAGCCATTCGGATTTATTGCGCTCTAGACGAGGTTGCCCTCCACATTATTCGTATCCTGCACGGCAAACGGGAATCGAGAGGGCTCGTGGCACTCCAGTCGCGTTTCGCCTTTGTTCCAGCGATGCGCTTTGTTGCAGTGATACGCAGACTGGAGCCGACCCAGGTTCTACAGCAATGAGCCATAGATTTCCCAGGGTTTGAGTAGATGTCTAAACTTTTCCATGTCGACTCGTTTCCCGCTGAACTGAACCCCTTCCAATCTCAAGCGTGCTCGTTGCTCGTGGGCGGCAGCGCCGCGCAACTTTATCTCTCCGCCGACACCCACGACGCGATGCCACGGCAACTGATCTAAGGGATCGGTGCGTAACAGACGTGCAACGGCGCGGTGGTACTGGGGATAGCCAGCCGCCGCGGCGACGGCACCGTACGTACTTACCTTTCCAGGTGGAATGGAAAGGATCATACGGCGAAACGCCATATCGCGCTGCTCGTTCAGGCGTAGAGCATCGCGTAACAATCCCCGCTTGGCGCGTTCGGTCGAGCGCTGATCAAGCCCAGGGAACAATCTTCGTTTCGACTTGGAGCTAATGCTCATTTGCATTCCAGCGAACGAATGCGCATGAGCCTCGGATGCTCCGCCATTACTCATGACACATTCGTCTATCGGAGCTTCGCTTTGCGGGCCGCCTCCTGAAGGGCATTCATCGTTACGATATACGGGTCCGCACCATAGCTCAGTCTGGCAACACCTCGCTTCGCGAGCGCACCTAACGGCGCGTACTGGCTGACCATAATGTTGACAGGCAATGGCGATGCTTTCGTCAAATCTGCGACCAAGGCCAAATCTGCCAAACCCGGCACGAAAAGGCCATCTGCTCCTGCTTTTGCATAAGCGTGTGCCCGCTCGAGCGCCCGTTCGACGAGTGATCCGTTGTGTTCTTTTTGCGATACCTGGATAAAGACGTCGGTCCTTGCATTGATAAAGAAAGGAACGTTTGTCTCATCAGCTTTTTCGCGAGCCTGTCGGATGCGATCTACCTGCTGAGTTGTTTTGCGAAGAGAGCCATTCTCTGGGAAGCTGTCTTCGAGATTGCACCCGATCGCCCCTGCCTTTAACGCAAGACCGATAGTTTCTCCCACCTTTTTGGACGTATCCCCATAACCGCTCTCCAAATCTATGGTTACCGGCAAGTCCGTCGCCTCGACGATCCGGCGAAGGTTTTCCATCACGAAGGTGAGAGGCGTATGTTCACCGTCTGTGTACCCATTCGCTTCGGAAACGGCCCAGCTGCTCGTAGCGAGGGCTTTGGCTCCCGCCCCTCCGACCGCTTTGGCACTTCCTGGGTCCCAGATATTAAAGAGGATGAGCGGCTCGCCCGGAACATGTAGTTTGCGAAAACTCTTGGCTTTCTGCATCTGGGTCGTCATTTGTTCTCCTGATTGACTCACTAGAAATTTGACGTCTGAACCGCGAGCCAGCCCAACTTCAGTTCAGGCGCTACAAGGACCTGAAGAGCAACGACCTTAAAGTCGCGCCATTGCACGTTTTACTTCCAGAACTCGCGCAGTTCTTTGTTGAAGTCCTCCGGACGCTCTTCGGGAAAAAAGATCCTCGCGCCTTCAAATTCCACGCGACGCTTCGTTCCCGGAATCGTCTTGCTCAACCAGTGAGACCACTTCACATCGAAGTAGACATCATCGGTTCCCCAGACGATCAGAGTGGGTGCCTTCAACGCCTTTAGCTTCGGTTCAATCGCGACGGTATGCTTGTTGTCGAAGGCGTTGACAAAGCGCTCCAAATCGCGGGTGCGCTGCTCGGTAGCAACCAGCGGGCGGAGATATCTTTCGATCGCTTCATCCGAGAGCTTCTCGGCGTGCTCATAGGCTGGACCCAAGGCGTCGGGAGAACGGTATATCGCCTTGTTGGACAGCATAGCTTCGAGCGTTTTGCGCAACCCCCCGGCTTTCACCATTGCCACAAAGGGCTGGAATGCTACCGGTGGCCAGTTATCGTGCGTATCACAGTTGGTAAGTATGAGGCTTCGAACGCGTTCTGGATAGAGAGCGCAGAATATCTGAGCGATTCCGCCCCCACTGTCATTTCCGACGATATCCACCTTATCGACGGCCAGCGCGTCGAGAAACTCGCCGAGCATTTTCGCATTCGCGGTAACCGATACATCCTGGCCGGGCTCGATTTCCGTGTTGCCGTGCGCCAGCAGATCAACTGCGATGGTGCGGCGTATATTAGAAAGTGCCTCTTGCTGATGACGCCAGAGATAGCCGTTCAACAGCACGCCGTGCACGAACAGTGCCACCAGTCCTGCACCGCGATCGGTATAGCTGATGCGTCCCGACGGAGTGTGAACGCTCTCATTTGATAGTGACTTGTGTGATGCCATCGAACCTACCTCTCTTTTCCTAAGAAGGCCTGAATGGGAAATTCGTGTGAATGAACGCTCGATTCATATTCGCCGTCGCTCCGCGCGCAATATAACCGGCAGCTCAAACAACGCCGCCACGGCTGAGAGTCAGCTAATGACTGATGCGGACGAGGTTCGCCGATACGGATGTGAACATGCGCGCTGCGAACGATGTAACTCGCGCGAACCAACGTCGCGCATCCTTCGAGGAACACTGTAGGACTGCTTCGTCTTGCGGAACTGCCAAAGTTGAGGCAATTCCTGCCATACCTGGAATTGAAGCAAGGCGATAACACTCCTTCGCTATCGCTTGCGAAGCCATACGAGCGCTTACTTGAAGAGTTTTCGGCTGCCAGCGACGAGAACATCCGATCTTTATCAAGCACGGGCGGTCCTGCCCGGTGGCGGAAATAGGTGCAGGCATTTTCGCAGTTCGGCACAAATAGGATGGCCAGTCGATAATTGCGAAACACCAATGGACAACAAACTCGAACTCGAATGCCGATTTCTTAGCCTTGCTTTTGCACCCGAGTCGGTCGTCTTACCAGTTCGCCCGCGCAATTCGGACACACCCCTTTGAGGTCGTTCGTGCTGCAGTGGCTGCAGAATGTGCATTCGAACGAGCAGATCATTGCTTCTTGTGAGCTGCTGGGCAAATCACGTCCGCAGCGTTCGCATTTTTCTCTCATCTCCAACATTGTCGTCTCCCTTTGAGCGAAGTGCCCTGGCCGTCGCTGACTGAAAATGACGACGCGGTGTTTCTGCTATCGATCGCAGCGCAAATCGGTCAGTGAGGTGCGTCCCAACGTCCGCCAAGTGCCCGGAAGACGACTACTGCCGCTCGTGCGGCATCGGCTTTGCTGGCGTCAAGTTCGTCCTGAGCAGCCAGCAGCTGCCGGTCTGCGTCGAGGACGTCGGTAAGGGTGATTGAGCCAGCCCGATACGCTTGCTCAGACAGATCGCGCGCCTGAACAAGCGCTTGGAAGCAAACAAATCATCCAGGGCTTGCGGGTTTCCACTGCGCGGAACCCGCGAGAGATAATTCGGTTTCTTCGCGCCCTCAGAAGTTTCGTCGAAGGACTTTCTGTCCCGGCTTGTGCTTTGGC
>Ga0306926_10008194_pt1 | contig 11412 bp, 10 predicted proteins | sample flu12Cox44000178_FD_203759 | JGI IMG/M metagenome (GOLD analysis project Ga0306926, IMG submission 203759) | Lab enrichment of tropical soil microbial communities from Luquillo Experimental Forest, Puerto Rico - flux8day.12C.oxic.44.000.178 (v2)... | ecosystem: Environmental > Terrestrial >...
TCGTAATGGCGATTCTGGCGATCGCGGCCGGAGTACTTATTTTGATGGGAAAGTAGCGGCGCTCAGTTCAGGATTCCACCGGTTCGGTGTCGTGGAGGCGACCGTAATCCACGGTCAGTCGTCGGCGCTGGCCTTTACTTTCCCTGTAGATTTCGACAAAGCGGTGGCCGAACTTGATGTCGCGCCAGGTGTAGTCCTTTTGGGTTTGCACCTCGCGGGCTATGACGGGGTCGGTTCCGACAACCGACACGAGGACAAGAACGTGCGCCGCCGCAAGCGATTCCGGCGTTGCGCCGAACAGCGGACTCTTCTCGTCGATCTCATGACGTAGGGTTAAGGCAGCCGGAAACATGGTCAGCCGATCAAAGTGTAACTTTAGGTTGTAGAAGTATCTGAAATCGCCGCCTTCGACCAGCGGTTCGTCCCGCGACAACATGATGTGAAACTTTGCCTCGACCAAGCTGTGCTGATTTTCATTGCCGATGCGTACCATCAACGTCGGTTTGCCATTTAACGGCCCGATCACGACTGACTTGCTGAAGACGACGCGCGCGACCGGCCGCGAGAAACGAACGAAGATAAGACCGGTCATGGCCGCGAGCAAAAAGACGCCGGTCATGATCTCGATCGTGCTGACAACGTGGCCGTAGATCGTTTGCGGATACATATGGCCGTAACCGACCGTGGCCAGCGTTTGCACACTGAAGAAAAAACAATCCAGAAACCAATGCGAAGTGGTCGCGCCGGCGACGCTGTTTTGGTCAAGGCTATAAAAGAAAGCGAAGAAAAGATTTAACGCGACATAAACAAGCGCGACAAACGCTGCGAACTGGGGCCAACGCAGTCCGAGTAACCAGCGATAGAGATCACGCCATTTCCAGACGTCGGTATTAACCTTGACGAATTCGACCTGGCCGGAGTGGATCGAGACTTCTCGTTTTCTCAATTGGCGAAGTCTGTCGTGCACAACTGAAACAATAGCCCAATGTGGCCGTTCAAAAAATGCAATTAACGGGGCCCGACGAATTTCTAGCGTGTTCAACGCGCTGGACGAGAGACTTGGAAGTTATGGGCTCATTGAAGACGCTGATCATTTCCATTTTCTGGTTCACAAAATGGCCTGGACGACGTCGAACGAATTTTATGGTGAGCTCTTGCTCGCGTTGAAAGGAATTCGGAAAGAGCGCGTGATTTGCCGCAGGACATCGCCTTGGAGACCAGTCGACTCATCAAAGAGCATCACTCAGATCTGCCGTTGGCGATTAGGGGTCAAAAGATTTGATTGACCAGCCGCGGCTCGAGCAGAGAACCTCACAAGCTCGGCGCAAGATGTTGAATCCAAGGCGTCAAGCGGGCGCATCTGAATGAAGAAGGAGTTCTATGTTTAAGAGCATTTTGAAGTGGTTTTTTTCCATTCTCCTCGTCGTCGTCATCGCGATCGCGATTTTTCTGATCAATCTGATCTGGTTTCGGCCGTGGAGCCTGAATTTGTTCTACGACAAGGTCTTTGCCGAAACCATCTTTAGCGAGCCGGAGCTGCTTTCGCAGCTTGGACTGGTCGAGCAATTCGGCATCACCAGTCACAACGGAAAACTGAGCGATGAATCGCCGGCGCATCAGCAAATGGTGATCGACCGCTGGAAAAAAGATCTCCAGCAGCTCCACGAGTATCCGTTAGATCGACAATCGCCGTCACAAAAGCTCTCGACACGTGTGCTCGAATGGTTTCTCAAGGACCAAGTCGAGGGCGAGAAATGGCAATGGCACAATTATCCGGTCAATCAGCTGTTCGGTGTGCAGAACCAGTATCCGTCATTCATGGCAAACACGCACCGGCTCTTCAACGCCCGCGATTGCGAGTATTACATCATGCGGCTCAACGCGTTGCCGACAAAGTTCGATCAAACGCTCGAAGGCCTGAAGCTACGTCAACAAAAGAAAATCATTCCGCCGCGTTTTGTTGTCGAAGAAGTGCTTAAGGAAATGAGCGAATTCATCGCGAAGCCGCCCGCGGAAAATATTCTGGCCACGTCATTCAAAACGCGCGCGGCCAAGATCGATAAGCTGACCGAACAACAGCGTGCCGATTTTCAAAAACGGGTGGAAGCAGAGATCGCGAGTCACGTCTATCCCGCTTACCAAAAGTTAATCGCGTATTTCCAGGATCTGCTACCGAAAACGACGACCGACGACGGCGTTTGGAAATTACCGGATGGTGACGCGTTTTACGTTTACGCGCTTCGATCGAACACGACGACGAATATGCCACCGAATGAAGTGCACGAGCTCGGATTGCGCGAAGTGACGCGGATCGAGGGGGAAATGCGCGCGATTCTCGATGCGAACGGCTTCGCCGGTCAACCGATTGGCGCCGCGATGGATAAGCTCGGCAAGGATCGGCGTTTTCTTTACTCGAACGATGACAAAGGCCGCGGCGAGGCGCTCGCAGAATACAAACGTTTGATCGACAACGCGGTCACCGAATCCAAAGCGCACCTGTTTTATATTGCACCGAAAGCACAGATCGATATCCGTCGGGTAGAGACGTTCAAGGAAGCGACAGCGCCCGGCGCGTATTATCAAGGCGGCGCGATGGACGGATCGCGGCCCGGAATTTTCTACGCGAACCTGCGCGACATGAACGAAATTCCGAAGTGGAGCATGCCCACACTCGCTTATCACGAAGGCGTGCCTGGGCATCATTGGCAAATTTCAATCGCGCAGGAGCTCAAAGGCGTCCCGCAATTTCGCAAAGTTGTTCCGTTCACCGCCTACGCCGAAGGCTGGGCGCTTTACACCGAATGGCTCGCGAAACAGGCCGGTTGGTACGACAAAGATCCGTTCGGCGATCTCGGTCGTTTGCGCGACGAACTTTTCCGCGCTGTGCGATTAGTCGTCGATACCGGAATTCACGCCAAACATTGGACGCGCGAACAAGCGATCACTTACATGCAAGACAAAACTGGGATGGGCGAAAAAGAAGTGAAATCCGAAATCGAGCGCTACATCGTGAATCCCGGCCAGGCGTGCGCCTACAAGGTTGGAATGCTTAAGATTCAGGAGCTTCGTGCGCGTGCGCAGCAGGAGCTCGGCGATAAGTTCGATCAGCGCGAGTTTCACGACACGGTCTTGAAGAACGGCTCGCTGCCGCTCGAGATTCTCGAGGAGCGGATCACCGATTATATTCAGAAGAAGAAAACGTAACCCCGATCAGGCTCGACTAAATTGTCATGTCGAGCAACGTCGAGTCATCTCTATATATTTCTGGAATAGTGAGAGATTCCTCGACTCCGCTCGGAATACCAACGAATACGTAGACCACTATGCGCAAGCTTCTCGCTGTTTTGTTCGTCATTATCGCGCTTTGCGCCTTGTGGCTTTGGCGAGGACGCGACTTATCGATCTTGCTCGATCGGTTCCATGTCGTTGAGACAAGCTCTCGCCCGATAAAGAGTATCGCTTACGAAGGGGGTGAGACAGGTGGAATTCTTCACCTCGAAGACCTCGCCCTTAGTCTAAAGGAAGTTGAATTAGGGAGGAGAGAGCCAAGAATGGGTACGACCAAAGACAATCAGCTTGCCCTCTCGTTCAACGGAAACATCTTTCCGTTTGGACCTGCTTCAGGAAGTGATGCTCTCGCCGCGATTGTGCCCGCCGACGATGTGGCGGTGGTCGTAATTCAACACAGCGCGATCGGTTGGCCAAACTTTTTCGAATTCAACTTTATGACCGGCAAAACGCCGACATGGAAACGAAGTATCTATCAGAAGCTCGCCTGGAAGAAGCCAAGCGGCGCCAGACTGGAAATGCTTTGGCGTTACGAGCAGTACTTTTACCCCGGAGATGGTTGGGTTCAAGCGTTCATGACGCGGCCAGGCTCGACCGGTTTGATTCAAGTTGATATCTTAACGAGTACTCGTTGAGTCGTTGCCAATGAAACTCGGGACGACGCGTGATTCCCGATCAGGAATTTGGCTGGCCGCTCGGGGTCTCGCGAAAAAACGTGGAAACATCTCGCCGGCTTACCGCCAGTCGGAATCGTGGGCATGCGTGTTCGGTGCTACCAGCGCCAGCGGCAACTCAAATTCCGGCCATGAGATCGTCTCCATCATCACGGCGACAAAAACGACGTGACGCCGATTGCGGAGATCGAATTCAATCGACCAGACTGAGCGCGATTGTTCGAGCTTCCGGTTTTAGTTGACGTTTGAGATTGTTATCGGCAACCCAAGAACCCAAAAATCGAAGTATGAAAAAAATCGGAATGATCCTGCTCGCGCTTTATCTCATCGTCGATAGCCTGCTCGGATTCGGGCTAAATATCGGTCCATTAATTTTTCTGCTATACCTGATTGGATTAGCGGCCGGCGTTCTCATTCTCATCGACGCGATGGCAAAGTCCGGCTGACCTCGCGGATTCGCGGAACATCGACAACTTGCCCACCGCTCGGCGGATTTGGGCCGCCTACACAAGCGTATCGGGGCGGCGCACCTGGAGAAATTTGTCAACGCGGCACACGGCAATTACGAAAGCGTCCTTTTCAAACCAATTTCGAACACAAAAATCCAACCGCGAAACGCGTTATTCCGATGAAAAAACCAGTTGGTTCGCGCTGATCGATTACAAAATTTACTGAGATTTGTGCATTCCACTCGCCAGTGGAATAACTTCCGCCGGATGAACTGCCGGATAATTATCGCGCTGGCGTACATGTCGGCCTTGATCGGCGCGAATGCGCAGCTTCGTTTTCAACGGCAGCAACCGGTTCGCGCTGTTCCGTTGCGCGAGCCGACGGCGCCTTCCCCGGTACCAACCCCCAAACCAACGCCGAAAGTTTTTGTCGCCCTGCCGAATTACGACGAGGAAACGGCGACGCGCCTCCAGATTTTTTTGGATAACAGCGATTTCGGCCCGGGAAAGATCGACGGCAAGATGGGCGAATTCTTCCGCAAGGCCCTCATCTCCTTTAAGCATGCGCGCACGCAGCGCGAAACCGGCGTGGTCGATCAATGGATGCTCGATCAAGTGCCGCAGACGTTCACGACCTACATAATCAAAGGCGATGACCTCGCGTACGTTGGGGAGTTGCCAACTGCGCACGAGGAACAGGCCAAGCTGAAATTCCTGCCATACACGTCGTTGCTCGAGTTTGTCGCGGAACGATTTCATTCCGCCGAGGATTACATTAAGAAACTCAATCCCGGAATGGACTGGGAGCACCTCGAGCCCGGCGACGAGTTGAAAGTTCCAAACGTATTGCCGTTTGAAATCGAAACGGTCAGAGAAATGAAGATTGTACCGAACAAGGCATTGGCGGCGCGCAAGATTTACGTCGATACCAAGGAGCGATTGCTCGAAGTCTTCGAAAATAATCAGCTCGTTTGCGTTTTTCCGATCACGCCTGGCTCAACTGCGTTGCCCGCACCGATCGGCACCTGGAAAATCGTCGGCGCGGCAACCTGGCCATGGTTCCGTTACGACGAGGGAATGCTCAACTACGGCATTCGCACTGAGACTTATTTTAATCTGCCGCCCGGCCCCAACAACCTGGTGGGCGTGGTTTGGATGGGCCTGGATAAACCGGGAATCGGAATCCACGGCACGAACAATCCCGAAACAATCGGTCGCGCCGCCAGTCACGGCTGCATTCGCCTCGCCAACTGGGATGCCATTCGAGTGAAAGACCTGGTCAGCGTCGGCAACACAGTAATTATTTTTTAAGCCTTTTCGCGCAGAATCAGCATCTCAATCGCCCGCAACGCGAGTCCGGCTCGGACCGGTTCGGTGAACCACCCATACCTATGCTCTTGCCGGCCTTCGAAACGAATCGTATTTTATTGTCCAGGAGGATGTCGATGAAGTCTCAGAGCGGTATCAGCCTGAATAACGTGGCGGTGGCGGCGACGCCGAAGCATCTTTTGCAGTTCGCAGTCGATCAGCGCTACGACGATTACACCCCGGTCGACCACGCGGTCTGGCGATTTATCATGCGGCAGAACATTTTCTTTCTCCGAGAATACGCCCACAAAGTTTATTTCCAGGGCCTGCTCGACACCGGCATTTCGTTCGAGCGCATTCCGCGGATCGAGGAAATGAACGACATTCTCGGCAAGATCCAATGGGGTGCTGTGGCGGTGGACGGGTTCATTCCGCCGGCCGCGTTCATGGAATTTCAAGCCTACAAGGTGTTGGTGATCGCGTGCGACATGCGCCAAATCCATCACATCGAATACACGCCGGCTCCGGACATCGTGCACGAAGCCGCCGGTCACGCGCCGATTATTGTCGATCGCGAGTACTCAAATTATCTGCAGCGTTTCGGCGAGGTCGGAGCCAAGGCGATGTCTTCAAAAAAAGATTTTCAGCTCTACGAAGCGATTCGGCATTTGTCGATCTTGAAGGAGCAACCGAACAGCGATCCGAAAGATATCGAGAAGGCAACGAAAGAAGTTGAGTATCGCCAGAAGAATCTAGGCCAGCCTTCTGAAATGGCGCTACTCTCGCGATTGCACTGGTGGACGGTCGAGTACGGACTCATCGGCGCGCTGGAGAATCCGAAGATCTACGGCGCCGGCCTGCTCTCATCGATCGGCGAATCAGTTTCGTGTTTGGAACCCGACGTGAAGAAGATCCCCTACTCCATCGACGCGATGAATCAGCCCTTCGACATCACGACGAAACAACCGCAGCTTTTTGTCTGCCGCGATTTCGAACATCTGAAGGATGTTCTTGAAGAATTTGCGAGCAAGATGGCCTATTCGGTCGGCGGGCTTGAAGGAATCAATAAAGCCGTCGAGTGCGCGAATGTTGCAACCTGCCAATATTCCTCCGGCCTCCAGGTCACCGGCGTGTTCGACGAAGTGATTGTCGACCAAAACAAGAACCCAATTTACCTGCACGCGACAGGCCCGTGCGCGCTCGCTTACAAAGACAAGGAGCTACCAGGTCACAGCCGCGATTATCACAAAGACGGATTCGGTTCGCCGATCGGAAATTGGAAGCCAACCGACTTGAAGAAAGGTGAGAGAGCGACGCTGCAATTCGAGAGTGGCATCACGGTCGAAGGCAGGATCGACAAGTCGCTGGAGCGCGATGGCAAATTACTCTTGATCACGTTTTCAAATTGCACCGCGAAACGCGGTGATCACGTGTTATTCGATCCAAGCTGGGGAAATTACGACATGGCAGTCGGCGACCAGATCAGTTCCGTCTTCAACGGCGCCGGTGACAAGGATGCTTACAACCAAGTCGCGCTCGTTCCGAAAGAGCGCACGATTAAAGTCCCATCCGACGCGAAACGAAAGAAACTGGAAAATCTTTACGCGCAGGTGCGGAAGATTCGCGAGACGAAGAAAGGCTACGAGCGACTGGGCGAGATTTGGGAGACGCAACGGGCCGAGCATCCGGAGGATTGGCTATTGTCGATGGAGATTTACGAAATTCTCGACATGACGGAGCAGCAACCAGGACTCAAAGCGAGGATCGAAAAATTCCTGAACGGCAAGAGAGAGCAGACGAAAGATCTAGCAACGTTGATCAGTTGGGGGTTTCGGCTGGTCGAGTATCACAAGAAGCCGGAATATCAAGCCGCCCTCCACGCCTCGCCGAAATAACGCGCGCCCGGATGTGACGCTACTTCGGTGCCCGAGAGGCAACAATTTCTTCGAAGTAACGATCGCCGCGCAACGGAGTCCAGGCTACGCCGGAACTGGAACGGTCGTCTCTGTAGTTTGTCAGTAACGCGTTTCGGCCACACGAGGCTGCCTCGGCCAGATGAGGGCGTTATTGAGCGGCCAGCTTTAAACGCGGCCTCAAGTGCTTTCGTCTTTGAAATGCCGCTTGCCTTTGAGCGCCTTCGCGTACTCGTCCTTGCTCAGAATGTTTTCTTCGAGCTGCATGTTGGCCCGGAGAAGATTTTGAAACCAGGTTTCGATTCGTTGTCGCTCTTTCAGCACTTCCTCGGTGATGTAGTTCGCGTCAATGTTGATGCAGATCGCGCCCACAATTCCGAAGTCCTTGCGCTTGATTGGAATCGTCGTGCACTTGAACTTTCGCGAACCGATGTTGAGCTCGTAATTCAGTTTATCCTCGTTCGCCAATTGCCGCTTTTTCAGGTCGATTAAGAGGCTTGTTGTCCCATCGCGCAGGTGCCGGCCAGTGACGTCGTTCTCAAGCGTGATCAACGAATGCGCCGGATCAGCCAGGTTGTGCAGGAGTATCTCAATACCGGTATTTGGAAATGATTTTCCAACCAAGCGCACGATGCGCTCGTAGTTCTCGAGAAATTCGTGCGTGTCGTCGACGATCTTTTTGCCGTCATATTTGTCGAACAACTGCGCATAGACTTTCTGCTCCGCTGGCTCGAGCTGGTGCCGCACATTGTTCTGCTCGCCGATGAAAATGAGCTGACGCGCTGCGGTGTGGTCCTCATTCTTAAGGAGATAGTGCATCCCGAGTCGGAAATTGTTCAGATTGAACTCGCCGAAATTCTCGCGCGTGACGGTAAAGGGATAAAAATCGTATTCCTCGAGATTGCGCCCGAACTTCCGGCGGCGCTCTTTGTATTTTCCCCAGAGGAAGCCGCCGGAGAACAAAATCGCCGAGGCGATGATCGACGCGATCACGTTGACGGTGATGTCGTTTGGCGAAATCGGCATGTCGGTCCTACAGATTTCCGGTTAGCTTCCGGAGGGTAACGTTTTCAACCAGAACGTCGCTCGGCTGACTGATAGCGAATGCTACTGCGTCCGCCACTTGCCCGGGTGAGATCATTTTCTCGCGTGGCCAGTCGCCGGCTACGGCGTCCCAGATTCCGGTATTCGTCGCCGCCGGATAAATATTGATCACTCGTATCCGGCGCTCGCGCAATTCTTCGCGAACCGATTGCGAGAATCCCTCGAGCGCGAATTTGCTCATGCAGTAAGCGCTCCAGTTCGCGAAAGCGGTTTTCGCCGCGACCGAAAGAATATTGACGATGCTCGAACCCGGAGGCATTTGGCCAGCGAATCGTTGCATCAAGAGAAACGGCGCAGTGACGTTCACTCCAATTGTTTGTTTCCATTCTTCAAATGTGATTTCGCGAAATGGTTTTACGACGCCGATGCCGGCATTGTTAACCAAAACGTTGAGCGGCTCGCTCCCGACTTGCGAAATCAAATTCGCCACTCCTTTCTCGGTCGCGAGATCGTGAATTAATTTCACGACGCTGGCGCCACGATCCTGAACCGCCTTGCACGTTTCTGCGAGCGCGACTGTGTTGCGGCCATGCAGGAGCAAGGTCACATCCGCAGCCGCAAGTTTTTCGGCAATGGCTCGCCCAATTCCGCGACTCGCGCCCGTAACGAGTATCCGTTTGCTCATGTGCGCCGCACCGTAAACCGATTGTTCTTCGTCTCCCACAAACGCAATCGCACCAACTGCTGGTTCACGCGGTTATCGATCTTTGACCAGAGCGCACGAACAATGTTTTCACCCGTGGAAGCAATTTTCCTGAAATCGTCCGTTTCCAGATCCAGATGTCGGTTTTGCCAGGGCTCGATTGAATCACAGAGCGCCTTTTGAAAAGCGGCGAAGTCGTAGAGCGTGCCGCTTCGTTCATCGTAGTTCGCGCCGATCGTCGCTTCCGCGAGATAAAGATGGCCGTGACCACGCGGGTTGTCGCATTTGCCAAACAGTTTAGCGTTCTTTTCGTCTGAAAACGACGGAACGTGCAAGCGGTGCGCCGCGCTAAAACGCATTTGCATGCCGAGAAAAATATTTTCCTCTGGCCAGACTTCAGCAAAAAAATCCTCGCGTTCGTGCAGACGCACGCGATGAATCGAGAGAGAACCAGCGACTTGTTCGCGAATGTAACCCGCAAGGCTTTCGGTCGTGGTCGGCCGATCTTTCAACGATGGGAGTTCGTTGAGATAGCGATGATCTAGCTCATCCTGCAGCGATTTGAGGCAAAGATCGAGATCGTGTTGCTGAACAATCGGACCGTCAGTCTTTTCTTTTCGAAAAGTGAGACGCGCACGGTAATTGTGTCCGTGTGTTGCAGTAGCCGAGCCAAACAACCGCGCGTTCTCGCGTGCCGTTAGCCGCTGCGACATTGTTTGTCGCGCCGCCGAAAATTCGAGCCAGTAGTTTCCTTCGCACGAGCCGCCCGCGTAAAACGTCGCGCTCCGGTCGGTCGTTTCGATTAAATGAACCGCGACCAATTTGGCATCGACATCGGAAAAAAGCGGCGCGACATCGTTGAAGAGCTGGCGCGCGATATTTTCGGCAGTCGGCGGCACATTGCGAAAGGCCGGATTGTCTTCGTTCAAGAACTTGTGGTCGAATTGATTGTCGACTTTTTCGCCGGCGCGGCGTTTGATCTCGCTGATGTTGATCAGCATTCCCGTAACCGGGTCGACGCGTCCGCTGAAAATAAAATAGGCAACATAGTTGCGACCGGTTCCATGCCTGGCACGGGTCTCCTCGCCGAACGCAGCTAGATTTTCGCTATTGCTCCAACGGGAAACGAACAGCCGGCGCGAGGCAGAGAATTCAAGCCGTTTGCTGACAGTGAGCAGCATGAACAATTGTAGGCTGTCTCTGTGAGACGGCATCAAAAAAGGCGACTGCCGCGGAACGCCCTACAATTTATTCTTTGAGCAACGAGAGGAATTCCGAACGCGTGCGCGCGTCCTCCTTGAACGAGCCGAGAAGACAGGAAGTTTTCATGACCGAGTTTTGCTTTTCAACGCCGCGCATCATCATGCAAAGATGCTTTGCTTCGACCACGACCGCGACGCCGTCTGGTTCGAGACAATTCATCAATGCCTCTGCTATTTGCGCCGTCAGATTTTCCTGGATCTGCAAACGGCGCGCGAAAACGTCGACCACGCGTGCGACTTTCGAAAGGCCGATTACTTTCCCATTTGGAATGTAAGCGACGTGCGCGCGCCCGATGAACGGAAGCAAATGATGTTCGCACATCGAATAGAGTTCGATGTCTTTGACAAGAATGATCTCGCTCGCATCGGAATCGAAGATTGCGCTGTTGACGATCTCCGCAACGCTCTGGCGATAACCTTGGGTCAAGAATTCCATCGCCCGCGCGGCGCGAGCAGGAGTCTTTAACAAGCCTAGTCGCGAGGGATCTTCGCCGATCGCGTCGAGCAAGTCGCGATAGATCTTGGTCAGCTTGCCGAGTTGTCCCGGCGGCAACGGTTCGGCGTGTCGATAAAGCCGATCTTCAGTTTCGATTTCTGAATTAAACGTGCGCAAGATCGAGAACCCTAATCCAACCAGCTCTGCGGATATTTCTCGTCGTCAAGCGCAATTGCTTGCTCGGTCAGCTCAAGCGTGTGTTGCGTGTCGAACATGACCGCGAGCTCTTCAGTTCGAAGCGCGATCTTACTCGCCATGATTGTGCCCGGATGCGG
>Ga0306926_10008195_pt1 | contig 11412 bp, 13 predicted proteins | sample flu12Cox44000178_FD_203759 | JGI IMG/M metagenome (GOLD analysis project Ga0306926, IMG submission 203759) | Lab enrichment of tropical soil microbial communities from Luquillo Experimental Forest, Puerto Rico - flux8day.12C.oxic.44.000.178 (v2)... | ecosystem: Environmental > Terrestrial >...
GCGGCGTAAAGGTAGGCGCTGTGGCGCTCGACCGGCCGCGGGTCCTGCCCGATCAGCCGCTCGCCGAGCTTGCGGATGACCCCGGTCAGCCCCTGCGCACCGTAGCCCTCCATGTATTCGGACCAGCCGACGATCCCCTCGTCGGTGGTGACTTTTAGAAACGAGTTGACCCGCCAGCCGGCGTCGCAGTGCAAATCCTCGATCTTCACGATCTTCATCGGCAATCTCCGCGCCAAAAGAAGGTCAGGTTAGCAGATGACGAACGGTCGTCCCAGGCCGCGCCTGTCGCCGAGGCGGCCGGCCCTGCTTTGTCTGCCCGGCGGGTGTCGGAGAACGGTGGCCATTGATATGCGGCCTGACGTAATTTGGTTAAGGTTATTTGGATGATACAACGCGATATCGCGGGAAAAAGCCATGTTCGGGTTGCCCGTCGTGCGCATTGCTTGGGCGGCGGGGTCTCTGCTATTGGCGGGGGTGGCGTTTACTTTTCCAATCAAAGCGTTGAATATAACTCCGGACTTCGGATCCTCGATAACCAGCAACGCCAATGCGGCGCAGATCGAGGGCGCAATCAACAGCGCTATTGGCACAGTCGATGGGCTATACAGCCCCAATAATGTGTCCATCACTGTTGATTTCTCTTATACGCCCGGCGCCCCGGGAAACCTCTTAACTACGCACGAAGAATTCTACGGCTATACCTACCGCGCCTACACGAACGCGCTGAAGGCGGATTCGGCCGCGAACCCGTTGAATACAAACCTCGCTACCGCTGTCGCCAATTTGTCAAACGGTAACGACTCAGACGGCGCCAGTCGCATGGCAATCGCCTATGCCCAGGCGTTGCTGCTGGCAAATTACGGTCTGGCGACGCCCGCCTTTGTCATCAATGCAAGCATAAACATTAACAGTGACCAGCCATTCGATTTTACGCGTCCCGTTCCATCAAACCAGTACGATGCCATCGGCGGCCTGGAGCACGAGCTGGATGAGGTCCTTGGCGGGGGCGGTCCCGGCTCGACCCTTAACGAGATCCTGAATAACTGCACGACCAATCCGACGAACTTCTTCTGCGGCAGCTTTGGGCCGACCGACCTCTATCGTTACTCGGCCCCTGGCATCCCGACCTTTACGACATCGGGAACGGCTGCCTCTTATTTGTCCATCGACGGCGGCCTAACAAACGTCGTCGACTTCAATCAGAATTCGCGCGGCGATTACGGCGACTTTGCACCGCCGGGTGCGGGGGCCGCTCAGCTCATTCAGAACGCGTTCAACAGGACCGGTCAAGACGAGGCATACACGATTAATTCGCCTGAGTTCTTGATGGAGGAGGCGGTCGGCTGGGACTCCACTGCGCAAGTGGCCGCGCCCGAGCCCGGTACGCTCGTATTGTTCGGTACCTCGCTGCTGAGCCTTGCCGCGCTCCGCCGGTGGCGGAACTTCTTTGGCTTTGCAGCGGTGATGCGGATCCTGTACGCGCCGTTCTGATCGTTACGGAGGCGGCGACGGATCGACGGCGCTTACAACTGAGCGATCCCCGCGCGAGCGCAGTCCTCGTCCTGCTGGGAGGTGCCGCCGCCGACCCCACAGGCGCCCTCCACAATACCGTTGCGGATGATTGGGACTGCGCCTTGGCCCATGATCATGTGCCCGCCCGACGCCGCGGCAATGCCGCGCGGTGTGGGCTGGTCGGCCCGCTCGGCCAATTCGCCGCTCGGTCGGCCAAAGGCCGCCGAGGCGACCGCCTTGCCCTGGCTGCCGTAGGCGCTCGCCCAGATCGCATTGTCCATACGCTGGAGAGCAATCAAGCGGCCGCCGCTGTCGCACACCGCTGCACTGATCTTGATATTGAGCTCCTGCGCCTTGGCCAGCGCGCCGCGAATGATGCGATTGGCTTCATCCAACGTCAGACTCATTGGTTCTCTCCTCCCCAAAAGGGTCTCACATTTGGTTATAGCGGGGCTTTCCGAATACGAGAAGCCGCGGTCTCCCGCGGCTCTCGACGATCCTGAAATTGGAGCGGGCGAGGGGATTCGAACCCCCGACCCCAACCTTGGCAAGGTTGTGCTCTACCCCTGAGCTACACCCGCACCGCCCGCGGAAAATTACCGCATGCGTGGGCAGTATGATAGCGGGAATTACGGGTTTGCAAGCCTTGCTTTCCGGCGAGTCGGATCGCATCGTGCCGGGATGCCGCCGCCGTTGATGACCCCGGAAGAGCTGTTTACATACTTCGATGCAATCGGGATCGCTCACCAGACATACTCGCATCCCCCCGTTTTCACCGTCGCGGAAGCGACGGCGTTGCGCGGTAGCCTGCCGGGCGGACACTGCAAGAGCCTTTTCCTCAAGGACAAGAAGGGGGGATTCTGGCTAGTGGTCATGCTCGAAGAGCGCCGGATTGACCTCAAGAAGCTGGCAGCGTCGCTCAGAGTGCCCCGTTTTTCGTTTGGCGGACCAGCCGATCTTCATCGGCTTTTGGGCGTGCGACCCGGAAGCGTGACGCCGTTCGCCCTCATCAATGACGTCGAGCATCTCGTCGTCCCCGTGCTCGACAAGGGGATGCTCGAGCATGACCCGTTGAACTACCATCCGTTGGAAAACGATCGCACGACGGCGATCTCGGCCACCGATCTGCAGCGTTTCATCGCGGCCTCGGGGCACGTGCCACGGATCGTTGATCTGGCCCGTCTCGAGCAAGCGCCGGATAATCCGGGCAGCTGAGTACATCGCACTGGCGGCGCTTGTCTTACGCCGATCGCGCCGCCATGTTGTCGGTTAAAACCGGAGAGAAGAGAGTGATGGCGAGCGAACCTTTGATCGGCGGCGCGGCTGCCGCCCCTGTAAAGGACGTCACTACCGCGAGTTTCATGGCCGAAGTCGTCGACGGCTCGTTCGACACGCCGGTCATCGTCGATTTTTGGGCGCCCTGGTGCGGTCCCTGCAAGCAGCTGGGCCCGATCCTCGAAAAATCCGTCCGCGCGACCAACGGCGCCGTTCGCATGGTCAAGCTCAACATCGACGAGAACCCCGAAATCGCGCAGCAGATGCGCATCCAATCGATCCCGGCGGTCTATGCCTTCAAGGACGGGCGGCCAGTCGACGGGTTCGTCGGTGCCTTGCCGGAAAGCCAGGTCAAGCAGTTCGTCCAGCGCCTGAGCGGCGGCAAGGGCGGCCCCTCGCCTGTCGAGGAGGCGCTAATCATGGCGAAGGAGGCGATGCAGCAGGGCGACCATGCCAGTGCCAGTGCGCTCTACTCCCAGATCTTGCAGCGCGAGCCCGCCAATTTCGATGCTCTCGGCGGTCTCGCCCGGGCGACGATCGCGCGCGGCGAACTCGCCAAAGCCAAGCAGCTTCTCGACCGTGTTCCAAAGGAGGGGGTCGGACACGCCGAGATCACCGCGGCCCGCGCCGCTCTCGATCTTGCCGAGCAGGCGCAGAAGGCGATGGGTTCGGCCGGCAAGCTGCGGGCCAGGTTGGCGCAGAGTCCGGACGACCACGAGGCGCGCTTCGAGCTCGCTACCGCTTTGTTCGGAAGCGGAGAGCGGGAAGCCGGCATTGACGAGCTGCTCACCCTGTTCAAGCGCGATCGCGAATGGAACGAACAGGCCGCCCGCAAACAGCTCCTCAAATTCTTCGAGGTAATGGGCCCGACCGACCCGCTGACCCTGAGCGGTCGACGGCGGCTTTCGGCGGCCATGTTTTCCTGAAGGGGCGCCAATGAGCGAGCGACACGGCGGAACGGCGCTCCCCGTCATTCTTCCGATCTTTCCGTTGACCGGCGTGTTGCTGCTCCCGCGCGGCCGGCTGCCGCTGAATATCTTCGAGCCGCGTTATCTGGCCATGACGCGCGACGCTCTCGCCGGCGAGCGCCTGATCGGCATGGTGCAGCCAAGCGATCCTGCCGCCTCCGGAAGCAATCCGCCGGTTTATCCGACCGGCTGCGCCGGCCGCATCACCTCGTTTTCCGAGACCGATGACGGGCGTTTTCTGATCACGTTGACCGGCACCTCTCGTTTCCGTATCCGCGAAGAGCTGCCGATGCTCGAGGGTTACCGTCGCGTCGTCCCGGACTGGCATGAATTTGCCCGCGATCTCGGGAATGAGGAGGAGCCCGGGTTCGACCGCGAGCGTTTGCTGCGCGGGCTGAAGGGTTATTTTCAGCAGCACCAGATCTCGGCCGACTGGGATGCGATCACCTCGGTATCCGGTGATCGGCTCGTCAGCTCGATCGCTATGATCTGCCCATTTGATCCGAGCGAGAAACAGGCTCTGCTCGAGGCGTCCGATCTGGCCGAGCGCGCGCGCCTCCTGACCGCGATCGTCGAGATGGCGGTAATGCAGCCGCCAAGCGAGAGCACCGGAGCCCGCCACTGAGCAGGGTTTTGGCTAGACCGGAGGCACTGCATGGAAGGGACACCGGAAATCGATCCGAAGCTGCTGGAAATTCTCGTCTGCCCGTTGACAAAAGGGCCGTTGCGTTACGACCGCGCCGCCCAGGAGCTGATCAGCGAAGAGGCGGGGCTCGCCTACCCGATCCGCGATGGGATCCCGATCATGCTTGTCGAGGAGGCGCGCACCCTGCGCGACGACGAAACGGCGACCAAGCGCCTGCCGTCGCCCTGAGGGTCTCGTGAGCACGGGTGGCACGGCGCGCTGGCCGTTGGAGCTGCGCCTCAAGCGAGCGGAAAAGGTGCTCGAGATTGCATTCGACGACGGCAGCCATTTTTCCCTGCCCGCGGAGTATCTGCGTGTCGAGAGCCCATCTGCCGAAGTGCAAGGCCACGGTCCGGGACAGAAGACTTTGGTCCACGGCCGCGCCCATGTCGGCATCATCGGTCTCGAACCGGTGGGCAATTACGCCGTCCGCATCACCTTTGACGACTTGCATGACACCGGCATTTACTCGTGGAATTACCTCTACCAGCTGGGTGTAGAGCACGAAAAACGTTGGCGTGAATATCTCGACGGACTGGCCGCGCACGGACTTGGCCGGGAACCCTGAGGGTCGGACCGCTAGAGTGGCTCGCCGCGGACGAGGCGCGGGAGATCGCCGACAACCCCCATCGCGTCCCGCATCAGCAGCCGCTTGAGTGGCGGCAAACGGTTGACCACCGTCAAGCCGACATCGCGAGCCAGTCGAACCGGTGCTAGCGAGTTCGAGAACAGCCGGTTGAGGCCATCGGTGACCGCAGCGAGCGCCATTGTATCGAACCGGCGCCACTGCTGGTAATGCAGCAGAAGCGAACCCGCACCGATATCGAGACCGAGGCGACGAGCGTCGATTACCAGCTCGGCGAGCGCCGCGATGTCACGTATGCCAACGTTTAGCCCCTGGCCGGCGATCGGGTGGATCGTATGCGCCGCTTCGCCGACGAGGGCCAACCGCGGCGCGACGTATGTTTCGGCGAGCAGCAGCGTCAGCGGATACGTCCAGCGCGGGCCGATCGGCTCGACGCTGCCGAGGAAATCGCCGAAGCGCGCCGTGAGCTCTGCCGCAAACGCCGTATCGGAGAGGTCGACCAGCCTGGACGCGAGCTCCGCTCGTTCGGTCCAGACGATCGAAGACCGGTGGCCGGTCATGGGCAGGATGGCGAACGGGCCCGCGGGCATGAAATGCTCCACGGCGACGCCATTGTGCGGGCGCTCGTGCCGCACGGTCGTAACGATCCCGGTCTGCGGATATCGCCATTCGACCGTTCGAATTCCTGCGGCACGCCGCAGCGGAGATGCGCTGCCGTCGGCGGCCGCGACGAGCCGGGCTCGGACTTCCTGTCCGTCCGAAAGCTCCGCGGTCGCGCCGAGAGCCGAGGTCGAGACCGAAGCGACTGTGGCCGGCATCAACAACCGTAAGCTCTGGATGGAGTTGGCGCGATCGATCATCGCGCGGCGGAGTAGCCGGTTCTCGATGATGAAACCGAGCGGGACGCTGGGCTCGAGGTCGCGATGGTCGTAGTGAAGAAATAGCGGCGAGGTGTCGTCGGCGACGCGGATCTCCCGGATCGGCTCCGCATCGGAAGCAAGTTGCGGCCACAACCCGATTGCATTGAGAACCCGGTGCGAGCCGTAGCTGATGGCCGAGCTGCGCCCATCGAAGTCGTCGGCGAGCAACGCCAGCGGATCTTGTCGGTCGACCACAGCGACGTCGAGCCCCGAGCCAGCACAGGCGATACCGAGCAGCAGGCCGGTGAGACCGCCGCCGGCGATCAGGAGCTCCACATCCTCGCGCATAGCTAGCCCTGCGCGTGGAGCACCTTGCCGCCGACAGCGACCGGCTTAGCCGCGATCAGGACAAAGGCGATGACGCAGGGCTCGGTGCCGCGATTGACCCAATTGTGGATCGTGCCGCGCTGCACCAATACGTCGCCCGCCTTGAGGTGGACGCTCGTGTCGTCGAGCTCCATGTCCACCTCACCCGACATCACGACGGCGTAATCGATCGAGTCAGTGCGGTGATTGCGCGGGCTGACGCCGGGTGCCAGTTCGAGAACGCGAAAGACCGTCCCGTTGTCGAGCGTGGTTCCGGTCTTGCGCAGCCCGGCATCTTCCGTGCCGGTATTGTCGACCGGAAAATTCTCGGTCGTCCACACAACGCAAGCGCTGGCCCCCGGACGGGATGAGGCGATGTTCTGCGCGACCTCGTCGATCTTGACAATGGCGCGCCCGGAAGTGTCGTGGCCGGTAACGACGCGGCGGACCTGCAGTGCCATCGAGAGCCTCCTCGGTTACGGTTGGCATGATCTTTCCCAAGAGCGCCAAATCCTGCAACAATACTTGTCCATGCAACTGCGCGTCCGCTCGATCATCTATCTCGCCGAGGCAATCAACAGCTATGAGCTGGTTGATCCGCGCGGCCGCGACCTGCCGCGCTTTGCGGCGGGTGCGCATATCGAGTTGCGCAGCGGCGGGTTCCTGCGGCGATACTCATTGTGGAACGATCCCGCCGAGCGCCGGCGCTATTGCATCGCGGTGTTGCGCGAGACCGCGAGCCGCGGCGGCTCGCGGCGTCTGCACGAAAATGTCCGGGTCGGCGACATCGTCGAGGTCTCGCCGCCGCGCAACAACTTCCCACTCGACCCGGCAGGTGAACGCCACCTATTGATCGCTGGCGGGATCGGCATTGCGCCGATCATGTCGATGATCGCAGAATTGCGGCGCCGCCGCGCCGAGTTCGAGGTCTATTACTGCACGCGCTCGCCGCAGAAAACCGCGTTCCGCCGCGAGTTGGCGTCGCTCGCCGCCGAAGGCCGCCTGCGCTTCCACCACGACGGCGGCGATCCGGCGCGCGGGCTCGACATCGCCGCGATCTTGGGCAAGGCTCCTCCCGGCACGCATCTCTACTATTGTGGACCGGCGCCGCTGATGGCGGCGGCAACAGAAGCGGCGCGCGACTGGCCGGCCGGTACCGTGCATTGCGAATACTTCACCGGTGTGCCGGAGCCGGCGGCGGTCGAGGACCGGCCGTTTCGCGTCCGGCTGGCAAGGAGCGGCGGCGACTACGAAATCGGCGCCGGTGAGACGATCGCGGAGGCGCTGCGGCGGCATGGTGTTGCCGTCAGGACCTCCTGCGAGCTCGGCTACTGCGGGACCTGTCTGACCCCCTACCTCGCCGGCGAGCCGGACCATCGCGACCAGGTGCTCGAGGCAAACGGGCGCCGGCGGTATTTGCTGATCTGCTGCTCGCGGGCCAAGAGTCCTGTCCTCGTTTTGGATTTATGAGAGCAAATCAGCCTGCTCGTTCGAGCACCGCGTTGAACAATTCCGTGCGGCGCTCCTCGAGATTGCGCGCGGAATTGTGGAACATCGCTTCCCAATCGGCGCCGAGGATCAGATGCGTGCCGACCGGCGGCGGCGCTGCGCCGGCATTTTGCGCGCGGCGTCTCGCCGATTCCAGTGCCTCTTGTGTCGTATCCTGCCAGACCAGCACCCGGAAGCCCGCCGCTTCGAGCTTGTCACGGGTTTCCTCGGCCGAAAACAGAAAGCTGATGCCCGGCTCGCGCGCCCACTGCACCGGAAAATGCGGCGGCCCGCCCGGCCCTTCGGCCACCTCCTGCAGGGCGAGCTTGCCGCCCAGTCTCAGCACCCGTGCCATCTCGCGGTAGAGCCGGTCGCGCTCGGCGATGTTCATCGCTGCGTTCTGCGACCACGCGACATCGAAAGTCATGTCGTCGAACGGCAGGTCGAGCGCGTCGCCCTGGCGGTAATCGACCAGGCCCTCAAGTCCGGTTAGCCGCGTCAGCATCTCGGCCACCCGCACGAACTCGGCCGTCAGGTCGATGCCGCTGACCCGGCAGCGATGGCGCCAGGCGAGGAACCGTGACGGCCCGCCGATCCCGGAACCGATATCGAGCACCCGCTCGCCCCCGTGAAACCCGGCTAGATCTGCCAAGCGGATCGTCGCTGGCCGCTGGCCGCCGTGAAACTCGTCGACCGGTGCCAGATCGTCCGGCGTCAGCCGGTCGATATCCTTCCCGGCGCGCCTCAGCGCCGCGAGGATGATCCCGCCGAGATCCGGACGGGTGTAGTGAGTTTCGACCGGATCGCCCGGCATTTTTTGCTCCTTGACGCTGTTATCCGCTGATAATCCGGAAAAAAACAGCCGGAAAGCCAGGTTTGGCCCCGGAAATCCTCGGTTTCCGCTAAGAGGCGCCGCTGTTATCACCCGCTGTTTCTTCGCTGTTTTTCGCCGCTCCGAGGAGTTCGAGAACCTGCATTGTCCTGCCGGCGGCGTTCCTCGCAGGCAATCCGATACCATGCGATTACGGCAATTTTGGGTACGTCCGCGCAAATGTCGCCGCGCCGGGCACCCTCACCCCACTTGATCGGAGGGCCCCAACAATCCCCGAAATACTCTTATTTCGTAGGGTGTTCAGGAGGCGGTGGATCAGCCATGCACGAGGCTCTGCAGTTCCCCGGCGACTATAACGGCATCGTCGCCGGTGCGCCCTTTATGAACGTGACGCACCGGCGCGCGCACGGACTGATTGGCCCGCACGGTCATCAGATTGGTCGAGCGGGTCGCGTAATCGATCAGCTTTTCGGGATGCCCAGTCAGCACGCGGAAACCGAGGGTCGCCCCCGGCGATGTGCCCATGTCGGTTTGGGCTACGGCATAGGATTGCGGCGAGACGGCGGGTCGCGGTCACTCCTCCGGCATCCCGGCCAGCCGAAGGCCGCGGAGATAAGTGGCCTCGAACAAGGCGCGTACGTTTGGCGCCCCAAAATATCCGACGGTCTTCAATCGGGCGATGCTCGAATAACGGTCGTCGCTGTTGAGCCTTCGCGCTTCGGCCAGCTCCGCAGCGGCGCGATCAGTCTCGCCTTTGAGGCCATAGGCGGCGGCGAGATTGGCCCGGATGCCCGGGTGTGTCGGACTGGCGCTGCGTGCCCTATCGAGCCAGACGATCGCCTCATCAATCTGCGATTGCAGCAGGTGCACGACCCCAATCCATTGATACCAAATGGGGATGGCAGGATCGCGGGGGCTGAGGCGGATGGCTTGCTCGACGAGAGGGATCATCTCCGGTGATCCGGAAAGGAGCTTGCACCAGCCGAGCGCAGTCATCGGGAAGACCAAATTTCGGTTGAGCGAGATCGCCGTCTGGTATTCTGCAATGGCCTCCTCGCATCGGCGGTCCTCGCGCAGAACCTGGGCTTGCGCACGCAGCACTTGACCTTTGGCGTAATGTGCCCCTGCGCTGCTGGGTGCTGCCGCCAACGCTTGGTTGGCGAGACCTTCCGCGCGCGCGATGTCGGCAGCCGGCGAGTCGGCCATTCCATCCATCGCGCGGCCTGTCAGCGCGCCCGCCAAACCGCTCTGCGCCGCCGCGTATTGGGGATCGAGCGCCAGTGCGCGCTCATACATGCTGATCGCTTCTGCTCGGCTGCCGCGCGTTATTGAGTTATTTGCGGCCGCACGTCCGCGGAGAAAGTAGTCCAGCGCGTCCGGATGTTCGGTCGGTCGTGCGGCCTCGGCGGCGGTCAGCTCAACGCCGAGTGCAATCGCGATCCGGCTTGTGATCTCGTTTTGCAGGGCGAGCAGATCGCTGGCGTCGCCATCGAACCGTTCGGCCCACAAATGCGCATCAGTTTCTGCATTGATCAGTTGAGCGTTGACGGGGACCCGGTTGCCTGAGCGCTGGACGCTCCCTTCGAGAACATAGCGCACGCCCAGATCGCGGCCGATCTGCTTTGTGTCGATCGGTTTGTTGCGATAGGTGAAGGCGGTATTGCGCGAGATCACGAACATGTTGGCGATCCGCGATAAATCGGTCGTCAGGTCTTCGGTAATCCCATCCGCGAAATATTGCTGGTCGGGGTCGTTGCTGAGATTGGCAAACGGCAGCACGACGATCGACAGCCGCGGTGCCTGAAGCGGTTGGGCCGTTGTTGTGGTTGCAGCCACTGCTGGCCGCGAGGGTTTTGTCGTCGGCCAGAACCACCATGCCCCGCCGGAGATCGCTAGTGCTCCCATAACGGCCGCTGATGTCGCGATGATGGCGCCGCGCCGGCGACGCATTGCGACCCGCGGCACGCGAGATATCGGCGGCTCGCCCATGGCTTCGGGCCGCAACGCATAGACCCGCACCGGCCGAGCGATGTTCTTGACGCTCTGATCGCCCAGATCTTCGAAAGCATAGGCCAGCTTGTCGCGGATCTGGTCGCGCACCGTCCGCGTGATGCAGATCCCACCCGGCTCTGCTAGCGCTTCCAGCCGCGCCGCGACATTGACGCCGTCTCCGAAGATGTCGTCGTCCTCTACAATGACGTCTCCGAGATTGATCCCGATCCGGAACCTGATCCGGCGATCCTCGGGCATGCCGGCCTCGCGATTGGTAATCGCGCGCTGTATTTCGGCGGCGCAGCGGAGGGCATTGACGACGCTCGGGAACTCCGCCAACAGCCCGTCGCCGGTATTCTTGACGATCCGGCCGGAATGCTCGCGGATCTTCGGATCGACCAGCTCACGGCGATGCGCCTTGAGGCGCTCGTGCGTCCCCTCCTCGTCTGCACCCATCAGGCGCGAATATCCCGCCACATCGGCGGCTAAAATCGCGGCGAGACGGCGAACAGCAGGCATTGCCCACCGAGGCGATCAGTTCACGCGAGAATTTATCCTAAAAGTACTCAGAGGCCCACCTCTATGAGGCAAATCAAGCGCACGCCGAGCCTGCCGACGCGCCGGCAAGGATTTGGCAGCGGAGGTCAAACGGACGCAAGGACGAGGGGGTCGCCGCTCAGCTAGCCGTCAGCTCGGCGACTGCGACGCCCAGTTGATTGGCGGCAATTACCAAGCGCCGGTCGAGCGTGACGAGGGTCGCATCGAGACGCCGGGTGATCGCGAGATGGAGCGCGTCCGGCGCTCGGAGCCCGAAATCGAAGCGTCGGACATAGACGTAGGCGAGGCGA
>Ga0306926_10008196_pt1 | contig 11411 bp, 14 predicted proteins | sample flu12Cox44000178_FD_203759 | JGI IMG/M metagenome (GOLD analysis project Ga0306926, IMG submission 203759) | Lab enrichment of tropical soil microbial communities from Luquillo Experimental Forest, Puerto Rico - flux8day.12C.oxic.44.000.178 (v2)... | ecosystem: Environmental > Terrestrial >...
ACGATAAAGCTTCGAGAACCCGTTGAGAGTGAACGGACATCATCTTGTGATCGCCCCCTTCCTGCGCACACCCCCACATTTGCATGTGTCCACGAATCAACAAATTTAGTATGTCAACACTCTCCGAGTTTGCCTTTGTCGCATCCTCCAACAACTTGTCATATGAAGCGTTATAAGACGCCGCGACCATCTGCTTATAACGAGCGGTCACGTGCGAGGCAAAGTGTCGGCTGATATACTGCTGATGAACACCGAACATCTTAGCTACGGCGCCCTGCGATGTCCCAGACGCGACCAGATAATCCATGCGCGAGCGTTCCGGGTGTTGACAGACGGTGCACTGAATCCAGGCGCTGCCCCAACGTCCTGAACCCTGGCGCTTTCCGCCAACCGGGCGGGACTTACCGTTTGCTGGAGCTGGTCGCTTAGTTGCACCCATCAAAACACTAACACGGATAAATTGTCTTTTATGTTAATGATATTCACCTATCATGGATCTAGGAGAAACCGCAAGGGCTGGCGCTTCGCCCCGAACAATCACGCAACTGATAGCGCCGTCATCTCTCGCTTGATCCGTTGCACCGTTCCCGTGCCGACATGGCACAGCCGCGCTGTCTTCAAAATGCCGGTGCCGCGTTCAAGCTGAGCGCGAATCGCCACCTCCTTCCTCTTGTCAAGCCACGGACGGCCGATCGCTTTGCCGCTCTTTGTCCCCTTGATCCGCGCCCGCTCCAGACCGGCCTGCACCCGCTCCACATGGCGCAACCGCTCTTGCTTGGCAAGCGAAGACATAACCGCAAGCACGATGTCCCTAATTAATTCGTTGTCGGTCGACAACATCGGCTCAGTATAGGAGTGGAAGCCGACGCCCGCAGCAGCCAGCCGCTGCAAATAGCCGATCGTCGGAATCATGCCCTCGCGCGAAAAACGGTCGAGCGCCCAGCAAAGGACAATGTCAAAGCGGCGATGATGCGCGTCATCGAGCAACTTGGCAAGTTCGGTACGCTTATCTGCACCTTTACCACCGCTTTTGCACTCGACGTACTCGGCGACGACGTCATGACCCGATCTGTCACACCACTCGCGCAATGCCAACAGCTGGTTGTCGGTGTCCTGCTCGCCGCGACCGTTACCGTTCTTGCCGTTTGTGCTGACCCGCGCATAGATCGCAACCCGCATCACCGCCCCTATACATTATCAACCCGGTTAATGTATGCCCGCTGCGGCGATTTTACAACCAGCATTCCTGCGGTTTTCCGGACTATTTTTCCGAGAGAGTTATTGTATGGCCCTCGACGCAGATGCGACCATTCGCCAGAGACCGCTGCCATCTCCGGGAAATTGTCAGTGCCGGCATAGCCCGGAAATGGACATACCTGCTGTCGTTATTTTGATGTGTTGGCGGCGGGCGGAGCGACACCGCAACAGGATGACAGCAGCAGGAACGCGAGCCTTGTCCCGGCTTTACTGAGTTGCACAGCAACATCGCGCGTCGCGCTGTCGATATAGGCTCGCGGGAGCGCGTACACACCATCGGACCCCGCGGCTGGGACATGCCATACGCACGGTCACGGGCGAGGGCGAACGATTCTATCGCCCAATCGGCGGCCGTCCCATACGCCCAGGCACCGCGCTGCTCGTCTGAAATTGCGGCGACCAACCGCATAGCGGTCTCCGCTGGATCGCTCTCGAGCCGCGCGATAAATTCGATATCCCAGAAATGGTGCAGGTTGTTGGCGGGAAACCCGTTTGCGGCCACCTGCTTCTTATTGCCGCCGGCGTCATGATCATCGGCGGCGTGAAGCGGCTGGTGCACGTCGCCAACGAGATGCAGCAGGAACTTTAGAGCGACGAGCCGCTCTTCTGGAGCGGTTTCGGGGTTGGCAAGCTCGGCCTCGAATTGGTCGATCTTATCGACGATGCAAGCATCCGCCGGGCCGCGCGATGCAAGGGTCCCGGGTGGCAATCTCGGATGGTTGTGGCAGGCTTGCTCGAGGTTCGGGCGGTCGAGCTCGATATCGACAAAATGCCATTGCCGGGTGCGTCGGTAGCGCTCTCCAGTGCCGTTTCGATCCGAGTCCCGGTATTTGTCGGCCCCCTTTGATTCGCTGGCGATATCGTGCGGGGTTAGGCTGTCCGTATCACCCCCAAGCATTGCATCTAGCTTCGTGTGCACCGTGGGATCGAGGCAGCGCTCGGCGATAAGGGCGATGATCCGGTGACCTTTATCGCCCCAGGCCTGCGCATGCTGAAGCAGAAGCCCGACGGTCAAGAGCGCCGCGAACATCCACCGGCGAGACGAAGACAACATTGAATTCACGCTCTGATCTGAAGGTACGGGTTAACTACCGCGCAACCGATTTCAGGCATAACCGAGCGCATGCCAGAGCACTACGACCTAACGCTGCTTGATCCTGACAACAAGGTTGCCCGCGACGTTGCGATCATGCGGGCGGAGATTGAGGAGCTTCACGCGAAGCTGGCCCGGTGCCAGCCGTAATAGCCCGCGCGGCACTCGGGATCATCTTCTCGACTTCGGTGATCACCACAATCCTCAATTGGTGGTATCTGGCGCGCTGATGGAACCTTGGGCTGCGGTTGTCTGTGCTCTCGCGGTCGGACTTGTCTCGGGTCTCTTAGTGCTCTCGGCCGGGACTATAGGTCGATTATTGCCCCGCCTGTTTCCGCCGTCCCCGAAGGCATCTCAGTTGACGCCGCCACACACAATCGCTCCTCGAACGCGAGATGCAACTTGATTTAACAGACGAAGAAGCGGCGGCGCTCCTCAGCCTTCTAAATCGGGTGATCCAGGACGATCGCTATCCGCTCTCTCCGCGGGTCAGAACGCTGCGCGCCATCCGGGCGAAGTTGCCCGGTGCGCCACCCGAGCCGCCGCCAGCGAGACCGCCGACACTTGAAGAACGCACGCCAGGGCGCGCGCCACGCGCTGGTCGGCCGCGGCGTTAGGGATACGGAGTCAGGCTAGTCACCTCGAAGTCCAGGTATCGCCGCTCGGCATAGCGGAGAGCCCGCTCCCGCGCGTTCCGGCCGGAGAATATCGCCACTTCGACGGCGCCGTCATCGTCAACCCATTCGACCCGCCAGTCTCCTGGACACCGACGATCCTCGAAAACTTTGGCGGGTTCTGCAGTCATCTTACTCTCAAAATAAGCTGTCCTCAGGGGTGACCGGCTTCTGCTTGAGCAATGGTCGCGCGGTCGGCAGCCGCGATCCTCGCTTCCAGGTCTCGGCGGATGGCGATCGTTGCTTGGTTGTAGCGCCAGTCGATGCGCCGGCAGTCCTGCCCAAATTGCGGCTGGTAAGTGGTTCGCATGTCACCCGGATCGTGCGGCCCTTCCACAAGATACCTCTCGCACACCACCTGCGCGTCGAACAGTCGCGGGTCCTGCCGGGAGAGAACCTCCTGGGCGATCAGCGAGAACGTGTCCGTGGCTTTTATGACAAGATCGCCGTCACCCGATGCCAGCCCGGAGCGATATTGCGCCTGCGCCCTGGCGTAATCGGCCACTTCGTCGGGGGTGGGGCCAGGAGGGAGAGCTTGAATCACCAGCCTCGACGAGCGCAACCGCACGCCGGGTGTGTTGCGCTCGGAGAGCAGAATGAATTTGCTCAGCGGTCCACAAAAACTCAGAGCCTCCAACGGTATTCAAGAACCTGTTGGGGCGACTCGGATACTTCCAATACCGTGACGCGATATTGCGCAGTTGGTTTCAGTCGTGACTAGGATATAAATTTGCAACGAAACGAGCGACGTCTAACAAAAAGTTCCTAGCGAGCATCGTGGACCCCCACCGGGAGCACTTCTCAAGCTCAGCACAGAAACCCGATCGTCTCGTCGGTGCGGCGTTTGGGGTGTGAGCGGTGATGGGCGCAGAAGAGCAGGTCGCGATGCGGGCATCGACTTATCCCTCAACCTTTATTAAGCACGATCTTGTTTGCTCCCGCAAAGGAAGTGTCCCATTTTGGACTGGAAACGGGACAGCCGGGCTGGTCGAGGCGAGGCTTTCCGCATCTTTGAAGCAAGAGATCGAGACGATGCCAAGCACCAAAAACGGGACAGTTGGGATTGCGAGTGACCGGACAGCGGCCAAGCGCCCAGCGTTCCGGGTTGTGGGGGAGCCAGCGTCACCGCCCCGACGGCAGCGCAATGGCGAGCTGCGCCCGCGCGAATATTTGAGGCCGGCCGAGGTCGAGACGCTGGTCGCCACGGCGAAGAATCGGGGCCGCTATGGGCACCGTGACGGGACTATGATCCTGATCGCATATCGCCACGGCCTGCGGGTCGGTGAGCTTTGCACGCTGACATGGGATCAAGTGGATTTCGGCCAGGGGATGTTGCACGTGGCCCGGCTGAAGCACGGCGTCCCGTCGGTGCATCCGCTCGGTGGGGAGGAGCTTCGCGCGTTGCGCCGCCTGCGACGGGAGCACCCGGAGGGCCGTCACATGTTTCAATCTGAACGCGCCGCGCCGCTGACATCTGCTGGATTTCGCAAGACGCTGGCGCGGATCGGCGAGGCGAGTGAGCTGGGGTTCTCGGTTCACCCTCACATGCTGCGCCACGCTTGCGGCTATAAGCTTGCGAATGACGGACAGGACACCCGCGCTCTTCAGCACTACCTCGGGCACCGAAATATCCAGCACACCGTCCGATATACCGAGCTAGCTGCTGACCGTTTCAAGGGCTTTTGGCAGGACTGAGACTGGCGGCGCGCATCGCAAGGCGTGCAGGGACGCGGAGGAAGCGGCAAGCCATTCGATTGGCGAAGCTGTCGGTGGCGCACGAAGCGCTGTGAGGGCAGGGCTGGCGGCTGGAACTACTTTCGAAAGACCGCTCTCGTGTCCAAGGATACCGGCAACTTCTTTCCCCTGTTCTGGGCACCCTCTAAAACGAGAGAGCTGAAGAATTGACGATGCGCTTTACCCGCTCGTCTCGTCAGAATCTGGGCCATCAGGGATTAGGCTTGATAACCGCCACAAAAGGACCGCCAGCTCGACCACCTGTGGTGACCAGGCCAGCACGCCGAGCGTTCAAAATTGTTCTCGTAGAGCTTCTCAATCTTCGTTTCCCTTTATTCGCGGGAGCGTCATGAACTTCGCCGGGTCGTGCCTCTTTTCCCGCTCAAAACGGCCTCGTATTTTTGCCGGCCGCGATCTCCGCCATGCGGCGCTCATAAATCTGCTGTAGGGATTCGCGCTTTGGCGGCTCTCCGTACTTGCCCTCAACGATGCCGGCGATCTGCTCCTTGGTCTCGCCAGCCGCCATACGGCGTGCGATCTCATAGAACGCATAACCCTTCATCTCGGTAAGCATCAGATCCGTGACGGCCCAGACGAGCGCGTCGACGCGGTCCGGCGAGTAGCCTGCGGCCGCACGGTCAAAATCGCTCGTGAAATTGGTCATCTGGTCTTCGAGCTGCGGAAACGTGCCGACGTGGTGGATCCGTCCCTGCTCATAGAGGGCGCTCGCCGGTTCAGCGCGCGTCACCTTGCCACGCGAGGCGCGGACTGCGGTAAACGCGACGTTTGCGTCGACCATACGGAGCGTGTTCTCCACCATCTCGCCGCCGTTGTTGACCTCGGCGACGATGCGGTCAGCCTTGTGCGCCCGGTATGCCGTGATGGCGATGCGGGCCCACTCGATGGGCTGATACCGGCCTGACAGATCGGCCAGCACATACCCGTGGCCCTGATGGTCTTTCCCCACGACGATGATTCCAGTTTCGTCCGCGTCCTCACCGGACGACGCCGCAGGATCGATCGCAACAACGATCCTCGCCAGGTGCGGTGCCGCAGTTTGTCGCGCGGCATCAATGATGCCGTGGCCCCACAATGCGCCTGGGGTGTCCTCGAGCAGTTCGGCGTTGAGTTCTTGCCGGCCCAAGCGGGTTCCTTCGTATTTGCGGATTACCTGATCAAAAAAAGCCGGCGCCAGGTTCGCGCGATTTTCGTAGGTCGAACCGCGCGTCACGACGACGTCATGACTCTCGCGAGTCAGTAAGTCGCGGATCAATCTTGTGGGCCGCGGTGTCGTTGTGACAACAACCCGCGGATGCTGACCTAACCGCAGCCCGAACATCAACATATCCCACGCCTCGGGGTAGCGCCATGCGCCAAGCTCGTCGCACCAGGCTAGATCGTGCTGCGGGCCGCGGAGACGCTCCGGCTCATCGGCCGAGAACGTTGTTGCTAGGGCGCCGTTCGGCCAGGTCAAACGGCGCTTAGATGGCTCATAGATCGGCCTGTTCCATTCGGGCGAGCAGGCTAGAATCCCTGATTCGCCCTCGACCATCACGTCTCTGATATCAGCAGCTGTTGCAGCGACCAATGCAATTCTTCTGTAACCTGCTGAGACCTGTTCGAGCACAAATTCGGCACCGGATCGGGTCTTCCCAAATCCTCTCCCGCCCATCATTAACCACACGCTCCAGTTCCCCGCGGGGGCGAGTTGATTCGGCCGAGCCTTGGCGCGCCAGGAATTCTCGAGCGCGTTGACAAGTTGGGCAGCGAAGGAATTACCCATCGATCACAACTCCTCCCAGTCGATGGTCTTCGAGCGCAACCGCAGGGTCGCTCGTCGCCTCGAGATCGCGCAACGCCGCGATCACGGCTTCTCGCGCTTCCGGAAATGGCGCCACCGCGCTCACGATCCGTGCGATTGCTTTCGAATAATCGGGATTGACCAGAACATTGTTCTGAATATTCAACAGTGGCCCGCGCTGCAGCTCACCTGTCAATCGGCCGCAATCGCGAAAGTTTTCATGCAGCCGACCGGCGAGCATCGCCAGCACGCTTCCATCACCGGCCTCGCACGCTGCGCTGAAGGCGCGGTACAACCCGCTACGCGTAATCCGGTAATGGTCGACCAACGCGAGAGACTCATTCGCGACCACTGTCTCGAGCTGATCCTTGGTTGCACCGGCGCCTGCAATATATGTTGCCCGAGCCTCTGTCGAGACGTGGTTGATCCAGTGCCTGCGCAATGCGTGATAATCGATTTCAAATTTTCGTGCCGTTGCCTTGACCGAGGCGCCCGCGGCGAGAAGCCGCTCGATTCTCACGCGTTCGAGATGATTGCAACCTTGGCAGCGCCCGGTTCGTGAACCCTTTTGCCGCGCCATTGCGTCCTCACTATCATATGTCGTAAAATATTCGTTGTACGTGGCGGTGCCTGAGTTACGATCCCACACTGAATAGCGCAATGCTTATCACGTAATTATCGTAGCGTCAATGGCGATTTTCCACTTGGACACCAAGCTATTGAATTACATTGAAGATCTCGAATTTCACCGCAGGACCGGACCAAATATTCTGGTCTTCAATCGCAACATATCGGATGGATGGTCGCGGTCTTCCGCCTGCCGGGGCCAAGACAATTCGCAAATGGTTTGACCACGAATAGTGGCTTTAATAACGTATTCGGAAGATGAAATCGATTAACGGCTGCCCTCGACGGGTGTCAACCATGATAGCCAAACAAAATGCCATCGCGCTCGCAACTAATTTTCTTGCCTGCTTCCCGCGTTTATCAAGTTATCGCTGGGCATTAATGAACCAACGGCCTAGTTCCACATTTCCCTCATCCTGGCCGGAACGTTAATCGGTGTCTGCAATTCGGGCCGAAACGCCGAATCGTGGCCCGCGCGGCTGTGGGCACGGCGTTCGAAGCGATCGAGAATGCCATCTGGGATGAAGCGGCTGCGCGTCGCCAGAACATGACCATCGCCATGTCGATGCTGATGAGTGCGGAAGAAGCGCAATGGCTGCACCAGGTGGAGGTGCTGCCGCGCGTGCGTCATGGCCACGTAGAGGAGGCGGCGTTCTTCCTCGATCTGCTCGTGGTCCCCGACGGCCAGACTGGTCGAAGGTGCCGTCTTGGAACGGCAAGGCGAACGCGTTCGCCTGTCGGATCTCGACCCGGCCGGCGAGCCCGCAGCGGGCGGTCAGGATGCGGGCTACTTCGACGAAGTTGGGCGTGAGGTCGATCGGCGCCACCCGGCAACCGCATTCGGCCGCGAGATGGCGGGACGCGCCGCCGAGGCCGCAACCGATCTCGAGCACGTGCATGCCGGATTGTATGCGTACGCGTTCCGCATGCTCGCGGGTTGCCATCATGCCCCGGCTGTTCAGCTGGTCGAACGGCCCACAAATTGCTCAGGGTCTACTCCGCGGGCGGAGCGCATCTTCTAGGCGCTGCAGTACCGGCCGATCTCCGTAATAGCGCTGAAGGATCGCCGCTAGGTCGGTCATGCTTGCCTCCCTGCGTGATGGTCATCGCATAACTTATGCGTTGTTGGAAACGCGATAGCACCACCGACTTTGTCCAACCGCACCTGCATCTGCTCGGCAGGGTGAGATCCAACCGCCGGTAAAGCCCGAGCGCGGCTACTTGTCGAGCCAGACGTCTTCCATGCGCGCGCCATTAGCGATGCTGTTGACCAATATCGCTAGGCCCATCACATAGGGCCAGCAGGTCGCGCGGCGGTCGCAAAAGATGATCGGTCGGGCGCGTTCCACCTCCCCGGCAGTTCGCGCAGTCGAACATGAAAGGGCAGTTCTGGGTCAAGGGGCCTTCTTGGCAGCGTCGCCCCGCAGTCTCGTTGCGCATTACGCTAAGGGTAACATCCTGCGCCAGATGGGCCGATACGAGGCGGCCATTTCCGAATACGAGGCAGTAATCGAGCTCGATCGCAACGCGCCGTGCGCATATGCCAATCTCGCCTGGTGCGCTCGATAGCAGAGGCGATCCCGGCCTCGGAGCGAGCCCGCCGCCTCAGTCCTCGCGATACTCGCGCGGAAATTGGTCTGGCAGGATTGGGATAGTGCATCTGCTGCAATTGCGCACCAATGAAGCGATCCTTTGGCTCGAAAAGGGGCGCAGCGCCAGTCCAGCACTACCGTTCGTTCATATCTGGCTTGCCTCCGCCTACGCTCTCAAGGGCGAAATTGACCGCGCCGCGGTGGAACTCGCCGAAGCCAGGAGGCTAAGCAGCGACAATCGCTATTCGAGCATCAACGCGTTGAACGCCACTCTCGACCCCGTGGTGCCAAAAGTTGACGCATTAGTCGACGCCACCTATTTCGCCGGTCTGCGCAAGACCGGAGTGCCGGAAGAATGACTGCCACCCGACGCCTGCCGCGATCTGGCGGCCGATGTCGCAGGTTACTCACGACTGATCGGGGCGGATGAAAGCGGCACCTTCCAAGTGTTGAAGACCATCCGAGCCGAGCTGATTGACCCAACGATCGCCGAGCACAACGGCCGGCTCGTCAAGACAACGGGCGATGGGCTTCTGGTCGAGTTCGGGAGTGTGGTGGATGCGCTAACCTGTGCGACCGTGATGCAGGCCGGCATGGCAGAGCGTAATGCAACGGCACCAATCGATCGCCGTATCGACTTCCGCATCGGCGTTTATCAGGGCGACGTAGTGATCGAGGAGGACGACATCTTCGGGGATGCTGTGAACGTCGCAGCCCGCCTCGAAGGGCTGGCCGAGCCGGGCGGCATCTGCGTCGCGGCGCGAGTCCAGGAGGATGCTGCGGGTCGCCTCGACCTAGCCTTCGAGGACATCGGCGAGCAGCAGCTCAAGAACATCGCTAACACGCTCTTCCTTGATGTCACCCTGGCGGTAAGAAAGATCTAAGTAGATACTGTAGCGCTGGCGCTACGCCGCTCTGTAGCGCTTGCGCTACGCCGGCGTGGCGCTCTGTAGCGCTGGCGCAACATTGCCTTGTAGCGCTGGCGCTACGAGGCGTAGCCCTTTTTCCAGAAATTCAGGTTCCATCGGGTGGCTCGATTAACGTCTCCACGCTGTGCGGAATGCCCAAGTTCAGCGATCGTCGCGAGCCCGGAATTGTCAATCTGCTGCATGGCCTTCCATGCTGTCGTATAATGGCACCCGCAGTGCTGGGCGGCGGCGCGAGAGCCCATCACGATTCGTTCTCCATTGAATGGTCTTGGTGCCTCCGCGATCATGTAGATCAAGATACATCGCGCGAGCGGCGGTAAAGCCTTGTAGGCGTCGCTGTACGTCAGGCGATCGAGCAGCGGCGCGAACGGCTCGCCGATTGGCTGACCTGTGATTTTCTTCTTTGTCATCGTCGACCCGTTAGGACGTCGAGCCAATCGGTGTCCGGGATGGGCGGGATGCGGACGTCGACCTTATGGCCTTCGCGCGCCAGCCGCTTAGCGAGACCGTATGCAGCGGCTTGACCGACGAAGTTCTGATCGTTGTCGCCGAAGACGATCAGACGTTTGATGCCGGCCGGTGGCGTGAAGGTAGAGATGCCGTTGTCGCTTATGCCGGCCCACGTCGGCACTCCGAAGAGCTCGAAAACTGCGATGCTGGTCTCGACTCCTTCGCCAATGCCGAGTTCATCCGTCGGCTCGATAAGCCGCACGGCCGCACCGTTGATGGTGCTGGCCGGTTTCATCGTTTTCTTGTGCGGTTCTGGCCCCTCCGTATAGATGCGGTGTAGGCTTTGCAGCACGCCGTTCTGATCGATCAGCGGACAGATGACAGCCGGGAAGCGACCGATCAGATTGCCGTCCTCGAAATAGGGGCAAGCCGGATGCCCGCGCAGCACCGGTGACGAGACCGATATGCCTCGCCGCCTCAGGTATGCGTCGACGACTCCCGGATTGTTGGCTTCATCGAGGATCTTCTGAATATCTCGGATCGGCTGGCGCCATGCGTTCGGATGTGGTGGAGGTGGCTTCGGCGGGCGAGCGCCGATGATGGCGTCGACTTCCTGTGCGGCCATTGGCCACGTCCAGCCGTGCACGTGCTGCAGCAGATGCAAACCCGCTCCGGCGCCATGGTCGTTACAGAAGAACGTTCCGTTGCCGTCCAGATCGTCGAACCGGAATTTCGTCACACCACCGCAGCGTGGACATGGCCCCTGCCGATTGGTGAGGAATCGCGTATCGATCCCGAGGCGCGGCAAGATCTCTCGCCACCGACCGCGTGCCCGCTCGATCGTCGTATGCCGGGTCACCGCCGCGCCTGCACTAGCGCTGTGAATGCCGCCAGGCGATCTCGCGCGACAGCACCCAAGATCTTGTTGCCGGACTCGGCGCCAGGGGTTCGGCGGCTCGCCAATTATCGGGTGGCCATTGGCCGAATTTCTCTTTGAACTTCGACGCCGGATATCCGTCTTTGACGGTCTTTCCTTGGCGGCGCTTTTCGACCAGGACGCCGCATAGCTCACGATAGAAGCGCAGGCGGTCTTGGCCCAAATCGTGAACGGTGCGGTCGCGGTTAACCCGCGCCAGATCGCCGTCGACGAATTCTTGGTAGCGGGGTTTGGGTTTCGGGTGCCAACCGCAGGATCGGCATGGATCACCCTCCATCCGGACCGCCGAGCATTCCGGACAGGTCGTCAACCCTCTT
>Ga0306926_10008197_pt1 | contig 11411 bp, 11 predicted proteins | sample flu12Cox44000178_FD_203759 | JGI IMG/M metagenome (GOLD analysis project Ga0306926, IMG submission 203759) | Lab enrichment of tropical soil microbial communities from Luquillo Experimental Forest, Puerto Rico - flux8day.12C.oxic.44.000.178 (v2)... | ecosystem: Environmental > Terrestrial >...
GGAAAGGCCGCGGGGGAGCTGCGCATCGGCGTTTCCACCACCATCGCACAATATGTCTTGCCACGCATGCTGGGGGAGTTCCACCGCGAGTATCCGCAGGTACACTTATCGGTGCAAAGCGGGAATACTGAAGAAATCGTCACTGCCCTTGAAGCACAGAAGATCTCCCTAGGCTTGATAGAGGGACCAGCGCGCCGACGCGACGTCCACGCCGAGCCGTTTCTCGACGACGAGTTGGTGCTCATGGTGCCTGCGAGCCACGAGTGGGTGACTTCTTCGCCGATTCCTGCAGAGCAACTAGCCAACGCGCCGCTGCTCATGCGCGAGCAAGGATCAGGAACGCGGCGGGTAGTGGAACTCGCGCTCGAAAAAGCAGGCCTCAAGCTGAAGTCGCTGAAGATCGCGATGGAACTCGACTCGACCGAAGCCATCAAATCGGCGGTCGAGGCGGGGCTGGGCGTGGGGTTTGCGTCGCGTTGGGCGACCTACAAAGAGGTAGAGATGGCAACGCTACGGCTGGTCGAGATCGCGGGTTTGCGCGTCCTCCGGCAATTTACACTCGCGTATCCCGCAGGCCCCGAACCTCAGGGCCCTGCGGGCGCGTTTCGCCGCTTCGCGCTCGAGCGCCGGACCATGCTGCTGCCCCAGGTTGCCGGCGGAACGAACGGGGCAAGCGCCAAGCGCCCGCGCAAGCGATAAGCCTGTCTAATCTCACATAAGAACTACTGCTTGGACGGGTTGGCCGTTATTACGCCAGAATTAGGGCGTGAACAAGAACCTCTTTTTTGCGGGCATGATCGCGGCGGCCAGCGGTTTCGTTTCGCCTCCCTTGGCGCTGGCGGCCGGGCTGGTTTACGGACTCACGTTGACTCATCCGTACCAGCTGGACGCTAAGAAGCTTTCGAAATTCCTGTTGCAGGCGTCGGTGGTGGGACTCGGTTTCGGGATGGACCTGCGCGAAGTCATGAGGGTCGGCCGCTCCGGCTTTTTTTATACGGCTGTCAGCATCACGGTGGCCATGGTTTTGGGATGGCTGCTTGGGCGCGTACTGAAAGTCGAGAAGACGTCGTCCTTTCTGATCTCAGCGGGGACAGCGATCTGCGGTGGAAGTGCTATCGCGGTCGTCGGGCCTATTACGAATGCGACCGAAGAAGAGATGGCAGTCTCGCTGGGCACAGTGTTCGTGTTGAACTCGTTCGCGTTGCTGCTTTTCCCATTGCTGGGTACGCTTCTCCATCTCGACCAGACACAGTTTGGATTGTGGTCCGCGCTCGCGATCCACGATACGAGTTCGGTGGTGGGTGCCACGGCGAAGTACGGCGTTCTGGCTCTGGCCGTGGGCACGACGGTAAAGCTCGCGCGTGCTCTCTGGATCGTGCCCGTGTCAGTGTTCACCGCGGTCGTGACCAAGAGCAAAGCAAAGATTCAGTGGCCGTGGTTCATCGGTTTGTTTTGCCTGGCGGCATTGGCGAACACATATTTGCCGGTATTTCATGCGGCTTATCCGGTTCTGAACAAACTTGGTAAGGCAGGCCTGACGGTTACGCTCTTCCTGATCGGAACTGGGCTCTCAAAGGAAACTCTGCGCAAGGTCGGTGTTCGACCGCTGGCGCAAGGTGTGGTGCTGTGGGCGATCGTGGCCATCGGATCGCTGGGCATGATCCGCATGGGCTGCATCCATCTGTAGGCCATCACCGCAGCCGGCTGAGAATCTTGCTGGTGAATCCCGAGGGCCGCACTAGCCAGCGGCAAGAGTAAGGTTGTTGCGCTCCCGATTGCAAAATGCAGCGATCAGTGACATGTAGATGAATGACGCTCCCGCAAGTTCGTGCTCGCTGTGGGTGTTTCTCAGCGCGCCCCACGCCACGCCGTGAGGGCCAACCCACAGCCCAAATTTGTCAGGCATGAAGAGCTTTCCAAGAGCTGCCACAAAGAATGCGACCGCAGTGACGTATCCAACAAATCCAGCAAAAAACGCGATGAACCCGCGCGCACCCAGGATCGCCATGCGCGCCGCCGCCCGGAGCAGCACCAGCGCTGGTCTTCGGCGTTACTACCCAACTCGATATGTTCAGCGGCGGCGACCGGCTCGAAGTGATCAAGCAGATGGAAGCAAAAGACACCCCTGATCTTGCTGACGTGCGAACCGCAGGCGTGGGTGCCACGGCCCCCGGCGGCCATCCCTCGCAAATGGGTGGGCCACCGTTCCCAACCATCTCGGCTCCAGAGCAGGCTCAGAGCTTTGTGGATGCGCGCATTGGTGAAGGGTCCGACTACATCAAGATCATTCACGATGATGGGAGCAACTGGAAGTGGACGACCAAGCGCGAGCCCATGCTCGACAACGCGACCATGAAGGCCTTGGTCGAGGCGGCTCACAAACGGGGGAAACTCGTGGTCGTTCATGCTCTTTTGGAGCAACAGGCCCGTGATGCGATTGCGGCGGGAGCCGATGGCTTGGCGTACATGTTTTCGGGCGAGTCGATCGGGCCCGACTTTGGCGAGCTCGTCGCAAGCCACCATATGTTTGTCATCCCCACACTTGCGACGGTCTATTGGGATTGTGGGGAGTCGCAAGGTTCAGCGGTCCTCGCGGATGCACATCTAGGCCCGTACATCGACGAGGAGTGGCTCGGTGGAATGAAGTTGCCCCAGCCGGATCCGACCAGGAACAACTTCTGCAAAGGTACCGACGAGGGCATCCGGCAGTTGATGGATCACCACGTGCCGATTCTGACCGGAACTGACGCCCCGGTTCCGGGCACGACTTGTGGCGCTTCGGTGCACGCTGAAATGGCGCTGCTGGTGCGTGATGGTCTCACGCCTGTTCAGGCGCAGGCGGCCGCCACTTCCGTGCCCGCCCACAGTTTTCGCCTGGATGACCGTGGATGGATTCGGCCAGGGCTACGGGCCGACATGTTACTAGTCGAGGGAGACCCAACAAGCGACATTCTGGCCGCGCGAAATATCGTGGCCGTCGGGAAACGGGGTGTGCGCGTGAAGCGCCCGGAGCCCAAAGCACACGTGGCTGTTGCCGGGCAGCCGCCTATTCCGGGTCGGTAACCGAACTGCCGTAGCCTTGCTGGCGGGCGGCGTCTTGCATTTCCTCCAACCGTTTCTGCTGCTCTTTTAATTCGGCCTGCATACGCTCGACTTCCGCCTGCTTCTGCTTTTGCCGCTCGTTCCATTGCACGCAGCCCGACACGCAGTTGCCCGGGGCAAACTGAATCGACTCATTCACTTTGTCGATGTTACTTTGCAGCGTGCTCACCGCGTTCTTCTGCGCTGAGATGCGGGATTTCCACTGATCCGGTGGGAGCTTGCCAGTGGGAGCGTCGGCCGCTGAAGTTGCTGTGCTCGAATCGTTCTGGGTAACGGCGGGTGGCGGGTCATTCGTAGAATGAACCACTTCCTCATCAGTAATGACGCGCGATGCCTTCGCCGCCGTTTTCGTTTTACTCTGGGTATCCTTGTTCTGCTGTTTCTGTTCGCGAGTTTTTCGCGCCACGTCACCCAGGGATTGCTGGTCGTCCTGACCCCTGGCGAGCAGGGCGAACAAAGTTAGCCCGACGAAACAGATCAAGAAATTCCGGCAGATTCTTCGCATGGGACCTCCTGACGCTGTCCGCAGCGGGAATGACGGAAAGCTTGCGCGCATGCTACCCCGGTTTTGTCAGGAGCCCAAATTACCAAGGTGGGGGCGCGCAGAGTGCAGCAATGCACCACTAGCACTCAATTGCAGTTTGCGATTGGAGCCGATGCGCCAAAATTCGTTGATTCCAGAGCGAAGGCGCCGCGATCGTCGTTGGCAGCGGCGGGTTACATTCGGAACAGCCGTACCGCATTCGACCGGCCAATCTTTGATCGATCGGTCTCGCTGATTGCGGCGCGGTCGAACCATTCCGCAGCAAGGCTTGGGTCCTCGAAGGGGTAGTCAACAGAAAACAAAATCCGGTCAGCGCCAATTTCAAGCATGACTTCCGTCAACGTCTGTGTACGGAAATTCCCGCTGGTGGTGATGTAGAGGTTTTCTCGCAGGTATTGCCCCAGAGGCAGCTTCGCCTTCGGACGCGCTCCCAGCGTCCTGGCGATACGGTTGTCGATGCGCCAGATACTGCACGGAAGTCCCTCGCCAAGATGCCCGAGAATCATCTTGAGCTTAGGGAACTCGTCAAAGAGCCCGCTGCCCATCAGGCGCAGTGCGTGGATCGACGCTTCGACCGTGAATCCCCATATCGAACCGGTCAACCACTCATTCCCTTCGTAGGCGGGTTGCCTCTTTGGAAGAGGTGAGCGCGGGTGAAGATAGAAAGGCACATCGAGCAGTTGTACCGTTGCCCAGAAGTCCCGATATTGTGCCAGGTCGTAAAAGACAAGCGAATCGGTTTCACTCACTTGCGAGAAGCCGTTCACTAACGTACCGCAGAAGCCGAGTTCTCGAACGCAGCGCGTAAGTTCTTTGGCGGCTGCTTGAGGATCTTGCATTGGCAAGGCGGCGAAGCCTCTGAACCGTTTCGGATACTTTGCGACCTGCTCGGCCAGATGGTCGTTGGCCCGCCGCGCAATCTCGATTGCCTTGGGAGTCTCAGGAATTGCCTGGATTCCGGGCCCGACGAGCGACAGAATACAAAGTTCAATTCCCCCGCGATCCATTTCAGCAATGCGCTTCAATGCGATATCTTCGAGTTGGGATTGGAACTGGGGACTGCCGGCAGCGCCGTAGCTCGCGTTCAAAGTCTCTGGAATGACAAAGTGTTCTTCCAGGGCAATTTTGCCCGCCACTGGCACGGATTCAGAGGTTGTCGCATGGGCCGCTCCGGTGTTTGTAGTGGTGCCGGAATTGAAGGCCGCTAACACTCCCGCCCCTGCGACCGCTCGGGCACTACGATCGAAAAAACCACGTCGTGTAAGCGGCCCGTTCCAATCGATCGTCCTCGTCATGACTTCCTCGTTCAACGTTCAAAATACTGGGAGTTTATACGAAGCATGGAATGAGCGCTTAATCCCCATCGGGCTCTCCTGAGCGGACCGGAAGTGCCATCACCAGTAGTTGGGCCTTGTTCCCCGCGTCTGCGTTTGGCACAATTCCACGCCACAGCGGAGGAACGTCTCGTGAACGCATCTCTGAACCTCAGAAAACTTACCCTCGCCATGCTGGTGGTCGCGGCGATCTTGACAACTCAGGGCCTACGCCTTGAATCGGTACTGGCCTCGCCCCAGCAACTTCCATGGCAGCCGTCGGGATTTCAGGGCGCCTGGTGCGCACAAGGGGATCCGAACAAGCACTGCTCGATCACCGCGAATGGTCCGTTCCTAAGTCTGACCAATGAGACGGGAAGTACCTCGACGGCGCACTTCATGGGCATGAACAATAACGTCATCAGCGCCGACCAATGGCAATTCGTACAAGGCACGCTCAGCTCAGATGCGAGCCGGATCGACTGGTCGAACGGAACGTATTGGGCGCGTTGCCCCAGCGGCGGCGGAGGGGGCGGATGGTGGCGGTATCCGAACGTCGATGGCACCTGGTATCGCGGTGGCGACCATTCGCGAGGCTGCTACATCCGCCAGCACCGCAAGAATCTGAACCTCACCAACGAAAGCGGCCAAACCGGGAGCGGCCGCACCGATGGGCGCTGGCACCTCACCACCAACTGGAACGGCACCCAGGTGAATGGCAGCATCAGCTCTGACGGGAACACGATTTACTGGGATAACGGTACGACCTGGACCCGGTAGGGACAACGCTGACTGCAATGAGCGGTAGGCGGTGCCCAGCACTATTCCAGCACGCTGTCGTCCAATTTCTTCTTGCCCCAGTCGTTCGCGGCCTGCATAAAGGCCAGGACCAGCGGGTGGGGCTTGTCGGGCTTGGAGCTCAACTGTGGCTGGAATAGCGTCGCGATGAAGAACCGGTGTGTGGGCGACTCGATCGCACGTACTTCGCCCTGTGGCCCACGTGCTGCGATCGGAAAGCCAGCCTCGATCGAGCACCATTCGTAGTCCGGATTCAATTCGAAATTGCAGAAGAACTCTTCGGTAATGACATCGCTCGAATAAAAAGTCTGCAGATACGATCCTGGCCGAATGCGAATCTCCGGCACCATCCCCGAAAGCTTCGGTGCGTTGCCCGCGCGGTCCGGCACCGCACATGCCACTGGATAAATAATGATGTTCTTCGAGCCGGAGTTGTTCTCAGCCGTGTCGGCGTCCTTGATGCCGAGAACGTTGCGCGCGCATTCGATTACCGCGTACTGGAACCCTCCGCAAGTTCCCAGAAATGGCCAGTCCCGCCGCCGCGCGAACTCGATACCCTTCAGCATGCCGTCAATGCTCTTGTAAGGGCTCCCCGGCGAGGCCCAAAGGCCGTCGAAGGATTCGAGTGTTTTATTAGCGCCGGGTTCTGCCAGCGATGGCGTGGGCAACCACTGCGACTCGACTGTCAGTCCGAGCTTGGTGGCGGCGTGCTGGAGCGCATCGTTGGTGGCGTGATGGGAGCGGAACTCCGGATTGAAGTCACCGAGAATTCCGATGCGAACTGTGTCGGGCACGCAGCCATTCTAAATGGAGTCACCCGGAACCAAACGCCCGCCAGGGTTAGAAGGCTGGTGACCAGAGGACAGGTCTAACTGCGGCAGGGCAGGGCTGGAAAGTCCCGAACAGGAGTTCCTACAGCCAGCCGAATTGCCCGGCCAGCACGTACAGGCAAAAAAGCGTGAGAGCGGGACCACCCCAGATCATCAGCACCGACTTCCATTGCATCGACGAAACGACCTTGCGCTGGTCGCGCCAGGAAATCAGGTAATCGGTATTGGCCTTGCCCTTCATGAGGACGACCGGCGGTCTGAGATCGAACTCGGTCGCCTGCGACTTTCCATCCGTTGGTTCGCTGCTCGAAGCGCTGGGTGCGTTGTTCTTGATTGCAAGGGGAGCGGAACTCCCTGTTCGTTCTGCGCGGTTCGGTTGGTCAGCCAGGGTTAGCTTTCGAATGTCCGGCATCGCAATGCCCGCGCGTTGCAGCGCCGCGGCGATCTTTGCCTGCTGCGTCATCTGGGCGGAGTCTTCAGGCGCCGGCACCGCAGAGGTGAGATCCACTACGTCGGGAGGGGCAGAATTCTTCCAAGGCCCCGTCCAAATTGTCTTGGGAAGCGACGGCAGCGCGAGTTCAGCGGCACACGAACCCGAGCCAACCGTCGATTTGATCAGACGCTTCTCAACCAGAGGCCTCGCCCGTGCAGTGACGGCCAATCCCGGGTTCTCCGCCAGAGTCCCTAGAATGAAGAGAAAGTTTCTTGGCTTGATGCAGAACTCGTCGATGCGGGTTTTGCGGCCGCCATTCACACCGTGCCGCATCAGGAAGTTTCGGACGTTCTGGGGAGCCACGCTGTCGGTTGAGAAAATCGAATCGCTGAACTCCTCCTGAAAGGCCCGATGCAAGTCGAGTTCAGCTCCCGTAGGATCGACCAGCAACTTGCCGGTGTTGTCATCCAGAAAGAAGGGCAGGTGGAGCTTCTCTTCGGCCACGATTTCCCAGCTGCGATCTTTGTCGGTCCCTTTTTCCTGCCAAGCCACAGTGCGATAGCAAAAGCAAGGCATGCTGGTGATGGGCGCGGGCATCGTGTACGGGCCGGCAGCGAGGCCGCTCACCTCGACCAGGCCAAGCGAGGCGCTGCGTACCTTCGAAATCGCAATGTTCTGAATCAGCCGCTTGCGTTGAAGAAGGAGGAATCCACGAAAGAAGAGATAGAGGCCAGCGCCCGCTCCGATCAGTGGCATGAAAGGGCTAGAGCCGGGCCTTGCGAGGAGCGTAGCGAAAAGCGGAATCACGAATGAATGCCAGGGTCGCGGCGGAGCGCACCACGACGCGCTGAGGATAGCGGAAGTCCCCAGCCGACGCAGTGAGAAAGCGTAACTGGAGCCTTACGGAGGTAATGCTGGTTGTGCCGCTTTGGGAGGCGCGACTGGCTAGTGCGCCGCGACCGCACGGTTCCGTAAAATGTCCTCCACCGCCGCAATGGCCGTTTCGATTTCGTGGTCAGCGGTATAGAAGTGCGGCGACATGCGCACTCCAGCCTGCGGACGGTAATCGACTAGAATTTCGCGCCGCAATAATTCGCGGCACACATCGGCCGCATCCGGCATCGCAATCGATACGGTGCCTCCGCGCTGTTCGGGATCACGCGGCGTATTCACACGCCATCCGTGCTGCTCGGCGAGCGCGATTAACTGCGCGGTCTGCCGTTTCGATTTCTCACGAATCTTTTCCACGCCGACTTCCCGAATGATCTTCAATCCGGGCCTCGCCGCTTCGAGACACGGAATGTGCGTGGTGCCATTCATAAAACGGAAAGGGGGCTCCGAGTAGCGAATAGGCCCAACTTCAAATCCCATCGAATTCTCGTGCGCGAACCAGCCGGTGAGCTTTGGTTCAAGACTACGGCCTAGGTCGGGACGAACGTAGAGATAGGCAACTCCTGGCCCGCCGCACAGCCACTTGAGCACGCCTCCGCAGGCAAAGTCCACGTTGAGCGCGGTGACATCCGCGGGAACGCTGCCCAGCGATTGAAATGTATCCAGCACCACATGGGCGCCCACGCGGTGCGCCTTCTCGATGATGGCCTTTGCATCATTGATGTAAGAACTTCTGAAGATTACGAGCGAAATCGGCACCAGGAGCGTGTGCTCGTCGATCGCGTCCAGCAGTCGCTCGGTCGGGACCGTGATGCCGTCATCGGTCTTTACCATGTGCACGCGCGCTCCGTAGGCGCGCTGCGCTTCCCAGAAATACATGACAGAGGGAAAATTCATGTCGCTATAAACAACTTTGTTCCGGGGACCGGAAAAATTGAAACACGATGCCACCACCGCCTGGCACGTGGTCACGTTCTGGTGCGTGGAGACCGAACCCTTAGGCGCGTTCATCAGTACACCGATCTCGTTACCCACTTCGGCGGCGAGCATCCACCACTGTTCTGCCCACGCCCGCACGCCGCGTGTTGCCCAGGTATCGGCGTAGCCTTTCAGCGAGTCGTACACGCCGCGAGGCATTGCCCCTAGCGAATTGCTGATCAGGTAGGTCGTGCGTTCGAGAATTGGAAACTCGGATCGGTAACGAAGCAGGTCGTCAGGCATACCGTCCGATTGTAACGTTCCTGCGAGTTTGAGGTGTCAAACAGCTGGCGAGTTTTCAGGTAGCTTTCATGCGGCTTTCATCTGTGTGGGCGTACGTTTGCTCCAGGTACAACCTGAGCCGCAAGGCTCACGGCGAATCATCTCAAGGAGTAGAAGACTCATGCGCAACTCTCAAGCAGCGTTTTTCGGCACAACTTGTCTCGCAATGTTCTTGACCGCTACAAGCCTCTCGGCCCAGGAAAAGAAGATTCAGCGTTCCGATCTTCCACCTGCCGTCGAGAAGACTGTGGTCGAGCAAACCCATGGCGCGAAGATTCGCGGCTTCAACCGGGAGACCGAAAACGGAGACACCTATTACGAAGTCGAACTGATTGTCGATGGCTACTCGAAAGACCTGCGAATGGACAAAGACGGCAAGGTGGTCGAGGTCGAAGAGCAAGTCGCGATCACGGCGTTGCCGTCAGCCGTGCGCGACGGATTGGAGGCCAAAGCCGGCAAGGGCACGCTCACGAAAGTCGAGAGCATTCGCAAGCATGACCGACTCGTGGCCTATGAGGCCCAGGTGCTCAACGGTGCGAAGCACTCAGAGGTGCAGGTCGGACCGGACGGCAAGCCTTTAGATCACGAAGAATAAATCCCACGGGACTGTCTTCAGCGGGCTTGTTTTGTGGTTCGCGTCCCGCGGATCACAAAGTAAGCGGCAGTCAGCAACACCATGTACAGAACTCCGCTGATGAGGTTCACCCGCGAATCCCACCAGCCTTTTAGAACTACAGCGGTTACCACCGTCAACCCTATCACCGATCCCCAGCCCTTAAGAGGCGAACGCAACGGCAAGGCCGCCGCCCGCTTTGGAGACAGCCTTGCGCGAAACACGATATGCGCGGCCAGCGAAACCAACCATGAGAGCATCATGCCGAAAAACGCCGCGCGCAAAATAAACACGAACGCTTCCCCCGGCGCAAAAGTTTCGAGCAACAACGCCACCACAATCCCGAACGCGGACAGCAGCAGAGCCGCGCGCGGAGTTCCTTTCCCACTCAACCCGCCGAACATCCGGGGCGCCCATCCGCTGCGCGCCATTGAAAACAGCATGCGCGACGAAACGTATAATGCGGCATTTGCCCCGGACAACGCCGCAGTCAACACGACGAAGTTCATCAGGTGACCGGCGCCTGGAATGTTCACCGAGCGGAACACCGACACGAAGGGGCTTTCCGTGACCGCGGCCGAACTCCACGGCATCACGCCGACCAAAACCGCGATCGAACCTAAGTAAAGAACGCTGAGCATTTCGAACGTGATGCGCACCGCGTTCGCGATATCTTTCGGCGACCGCGACTCCCCCGAGGCCACCGCGACAAACTCCACGCCTCCAAATGTGTAGATGGCGAACGTCATCGCTAATAAGGGCGCCAACGTCCCGTTAGGGAAGAAGCCGCCTTTGTCCGCATAGTGCGATGGCAAGTGCCCGCTAAGCAGAAGGGAAGCTCCGAGCACTACGAAGGCGGCGATCGTGACTACTTTGATCATGGCGAACCAGAACTCAAACCAGCCGTAGCGATGCACGCCAAGCAGGTTCACACTCAACAGGAGTACGGAAAATACGAAAACCCAGAAGACCCCTGCCGTCCCAGGAAACCAGTAACGCATGTAGGTTGCAGCGGCCACCATCTCCGCGCCGATCGAAACTGCAATGCCCGCCCAATATCCCGCGCGCGAAAGAAAACCGGCCCACTCATTCAAATACAAGTGCGCGTACACGCCCCAGGATCCAGCAGCCGGATGCGCGCAGGCCAGCTCCCCGATCGCCAGGGTCGCGGTTAAGCTGATAAACGCGGCCAGCAAGAAGCTGAGAATCACGGAAGGCCCCGCCAGTTGAATCGCCGGCGCTGAACCCAGCAGCAAGCCCGTCCCGATTGATCCGCCAACGGCGACCATCGCCATTTGCCCGGCGGTGAGTTGGTGGCGAAGGCCTTGTTCGAGATCAGGCGGCGGGGGCGAAACAGAAGAAGAAGCTGGAGATGAAGTGGAGCGCAAGGCCATCTGGCACGTATATCAGAAAAAGGGGCGTAGTTCGAAAATTGGCCCGCGCAATGACCTTCGTAACCGCGCTGGCCCGTTACTCAATTGCCGCGCCCATGGGCGGCTCCTAGAATCGAGGGGCAGGTTACCTCCCCGATTACCGACCTCATGCCGGACCGTGCCGAAATCGCCAAGCGTGTCGCCCAGGCTGAGAAGCTTTTGCAGAAGGGCAAGACCGGCGACGCCCTGGACGA
>Ga0306926_10008198_pt1 | contig 11410 bp, 10 predicted proteins | sample flu12Cox44000178_FD_203759 | JGI IMG/M metagenome (GOLD analysis project Ga0306926, IMG submission 203759) | Lab enrichment of tropical soil microbial communities from Luquillo Experimental Forest, Puerto Rico - flux8day.12C.oxic.44.000.178 (v2)... | ecosystem: Environmental > Terrestrial >...
GGCGCGGATGCGTCCGGTGCGAACACGTCCATGCGAGGATCGGCGGATGCCGATCGTGAGCGCATCAGAGATCGATTGGGGGTAGCTGGATCGTTTGCCGATGCCTGCTGCGACAGGCGCACCGGGGGGCCGCTGGAAACGGCGCGCTGCGCAGGAGCCGGCGCGCTCTTGCCGTCAGGCGCACTCGGCAGGAAAGGTTTGGCGGAAGCAAGCATCACCTTCGACGGCGCGGGCGCGGGCGAGCCCTCGCGCAGGGTTGCGAGCAACATCTGGTCATCGCTGCCGGAAAGCGGGGCGCGGCCGACATACTCAACCCTCACGCGCGCAAGCCCGTGAGCGTAGAAGCCGAGCGCCTTTGCGGTCCCGATCGACAGATCGACGATGCGGTTGCGCGCATAAGGTCCTCGATCGTTTACGCGCACGATGATGGAGCGTTTGTTGTCGAGGTTGGTGACGCGCGCATAGCTTGGAAGCGGCATGGTCGGGTGCGCGGCGGAGATGGCATGCATGTCGAAGACCTCGCCGTTGGCCGTCAGCCGGCCATGGAAATCGGGCCCATACCAGGAGGCAATGCCTTCGGCGCGATACGACGAATTTTCGTTGGGAACATAGGTGCGGCCGTTGATATTGTACGGCTTCCCGACCTGATAATTGCCTCCGCCCTTCGGCACCGGCTCATCCTCGCCCACGACACGATCGCTGAATTTGGGAGAAGCCGAGCATTGCGCAAGCGACAGGCAGGCAAGGACGAGCGCGGCAATGCGCGCCCTCCCCGCCCAGCTTGCGCCCGCAAAGCTTTGCCCCATTGACTCCCCATGCCGCGACCAATGCTGCGCAAGGCAATTCCGGACAAGGAACGCTGATGCGCGATGAAGCGAAGGCCGCAGACCGGTCGCGCACCCAAAGGCCGCGAACCGTTCCCCGTTACCCCATAACGCCGCTCGATCGCGGCAGGAATTGGGCTCGTTTGTGTCGCAATCCCCTAATTCAGCTCGAGCCTTCCGAGCGCCGGGCCTCCGCCAGGGCGTACAATCGGCGATAGATCGGCGGCATCGTCTCGGCCAGATCCTCCGCAATCAGGCCGGGGCCTGCGGCAGCTGCCCCTTGCGCGTGCAGCCAGACGGCTGCAGAGGCTGCTTCGAAAGCTCCCATGCCCTGAGCAAGAAGCCCGGTCGCCAAGCCCGCCAGCACGTCGCCCGATCCGGCGGTGGCAAGCCAGGGTGGAGCATCATTGATGATTGCAGCACGGCCATCGGGCGCGGCGACAACGCTGTCTGCGCCCTTGAGCAGGCAGACCGCCCCGGTCAACGCAGCCGCACGCCGCGTTCTTTCAAGTTTCGATGAAGCTTTCGAAACCTCCTCCACCGCACTGAAGAGACGTCCAAATTCCCCCTCGTGGGGAGTCAGCAGCGTGACTGCCTTTCGGCCTGCGATGGCCGCGATCAATGTCCGCACCTCCGTCCCAAAGCTTGTGAGCGCATCGGCGTCGAGCACGACCGCGCACTCGCCTGCAAGCGCTGCCAGCACCATGTCGCGCATCGGCGCTCCGACCCCTCCCCCCGGTCCCAGCACCACGGCGTTGCGGCGGGCATCGCGCAGAAAGTCTGCAAGCTCGCCTGCTCCGTCCACGCCCCGCACCATGACCGCAAGGTTTGCCATGGCGTTGACCGCCAGCGCGTCGCGCGGGCTGGCGATGGTGACAAGGCCGGCTCCCGCCCGCAGCGCGGCGCGGGCTGCCAGGCGTGCCGCACCCGTCGAGAATGCTCCCCCGGAAACGACCACTGCGTGACCGCGCGTGTATTTGTGGCCCGTGTGCTTGGGCACCGGAAAGGCGTCGAGCCAAAGGTTCGGCGCGTTGAGCCATGCCCTCGGCCGAATTGTCCCAATCGTATTCGCCGCAATTCCGATGTCGGCCAGGTGAACCCTGCCGCAGTGCAGCCGCCCCGGCAGCAGCACGTGAGCAAGCTTGTATCGAAAGAACGTTATGGTGTCGGACGCCTGCACGGCGGTTCCCATGACCGCGCCGGTTGTTCCGTTTATTCCACTGGGGAGATCGACGGCATGGACGCAGGGCTGGGCGTTCATCGCCTCGATCATGACCCGCGCATCCCCCTCGACAGGCCGGTCGAGGCCCGCTCCAAACAAAGCATCGATGACGACCTCGCCGCTCCGCAGGTTGGGGGTGGCCTGCTCGCAGGGGCCGGTCCATTGCCGTGCAGCGGTCAGAGCGTCGCCTTTCAGCCGCGACAGGCTGCCAAGGAGGAGCACCCGCGGACGGTATTCGCGCTCCCGCAGCACCCGCGCAGCAACAAAGCCATCCCCGCCATTGTTGCCCGGTCCAGCGACCACCGCGATGCGGGTGCCGGGCGGATGGCGGCTTGCAACGTTGTCGGCTACGGCCCGGCCGGCATTTTCCATGAGCTCGATGCCGGCAGTTCCGCCGGCAATCGTCAGGCGATCGGCTTGTGCCATCTCGGCGGTGGTGAGCAGTTCCATCATGCCTGCCGGCGTCCGCACGATATTTTCTCATGTACCATGAAGGCGTAGACGCATCTGTCCACAAAATAGGCAATCTGCTCAATTCGTGCTCAGCCATCTTCCCGTGATGCCGGCAACGCGCTATTAAGCGCCTGATCCATAGCTGGTTTCCTGGCCGCAAGGCGCTTGGCATGGAGCCTGCTAAACGGAGAGCGCGGCAGGCCCCTGCAAGCGCGAGGCGGACAAGCCGTATGGGGCCAGGGAAACGCCATGAAAAAGATCGAAGCGGTCATCAAGCCTTTCAAGCTCGATGAAGTGAAGGAGGCGTTGCAAGAGGTCGGATTGCAGGGGATCACCGTGACCGAAGCGAGAGGCTTCGGACGGCAGAAGGGCCATACCGAGCTTTACCGCGGGGCCGAATACGTCGTGGATTTCCTTCCCAAGGTGAAGATCGAGATTGTGCTCGGCGACGACATGGTTGAGAAAGCGGTGGAGGCGATCCGTCGCGCGGCTCAGACCGGGCGCATTGGCGATGGAAAGATCTTCGTCTCCAGCATCGAAGAAGCCATCCGGATCCGAACTGGGGAGTCCGGCGTGGACGCGATCTGAAATCCGCTCAGGCTAAGCTCCCTCATCCGGCAAAGTCGGCCCCAAACCCTGCGACAAGACCTGTGACCAGACCTGTGACCGCTCACGAAACCAGACCTGCGACCACTCACGAGCAAAGGGTAATTGTTCCATGACCACGGCTAAAGAAGTCATGAAGCTGATCAAGGATAACGACGTGAAATATGCCGATTTCCGGTTCACCGATCCGCGCGGAAAATGGCAGCACGTCACCGCCGACATTTCGACTATCGATGAGGATACCTTCAGCGAAGGCATCATGTTCGACGGCTCCTCGATCGCCGGCTGGAAGGCGATTCACGAGTCGGACATGCAGCTCATGCCCGACCCGGAGAGCGCCTGCATCGATCCGTTCTATGCGGAGACGACGCTGGTGCTGGTCTGCGATACGCTCGAACCGCTGACCGGCGAGCCTTACAACCGCGACCCGCGCTCCATTGCCAAGAAGGCCGAGGGTCTCGTCAAGTCCATGGGCCTCGGCGACACGGTGTTTTTCGGGCCGGAAGCCGAGTTCTTCATCTTCGATGACGTGAAGTTTGCAGCCCAGCCCTACAATACGGGATTCAAGCTCGACTCGGTCGAGTTTCCGACGAACTCCGATACCGATTACGAGGGCGGCAATCTCGGCCACCACATCGGTTTCAAGAAGGGCTACTTTCCGGTCCCGCCCCAGGACACCGCGCAAGACATGCGCTCGGAGATGCTCGGTGCCATGGCGCGCATGGGCGTTGCGGTCGAGAAGCACCATCACGAGGTTGGCTCCGCCCAGCACGAGCTTGGGATGAAGTTCGCTCCGATGGTGAAGATGGCGGACAGGATGCAGATCTACAAATACTGCATCCAGCAGGTTGCGCAGATCTACGGCAAGACGGCGACGTTCATGCCCAAGCCGATCTATGGCGACAACGGCTCCGGGATGCATTGCCACCAGTCGATCTGGAAGGAGGGAAAGCCGACATTTGCCGGCAACAAATACGCCGATCTTTCGGATACCGCGCTGCAGTACATCGCCGGCATTCTCAAGCATGCACGCACGATCAACGCGTTCACCAACCCGACGACGAACTCCTACAAGCGGCTCGTCCCGGGTTTCGAGGCTCCAGTGCTGCTCGCTTATTCGGTGCGCAACCGTTCGGCAGGCTGCCGTATTCCGCTCGCCTCCTCACCCAAGGGCAAGCGCGTCGAGGTGCGTTATCCTGACCCCCTTGCCAATCCTTATCTCGCCTTTGCGGCCATGCTTATGGCCGGCCTTGACGGCATCAGGAGCAAGCTGGATCCCGGTCCCGCCATCGACAAGGACCTCTATGACCTGCCGCCGCAGGAGCTCAAGCAGATTCCGACCGTCTGCGGCTCGCTGCGCGAGGCGCTGGGCTATCTCGACAAGGATCGCGATTTCCTCAAGGCCGGTGGAGTCTTCGACGACGATTTCCTCGACAGCTATGCGGATCTGAAGATGCAGGAGGTCATCCGCTTCGAGCACACCCCCCATCCGGTCGAGTTCGAGATGTATTACAGCGCGTAGGCCGCCGGCCTCGTGCGCGATCCCACGGCGCGCCGCTCTTGAGAGCGGCGCGGCGCGATCGGGATTTGCCGCATCAGCCTTCAGATCATGCGCAGCAGGGCGGAGAGCGGCAAGCCTGTCGCCGTGGCCGCCAGCAGACGGTACAGGCGGCGCCTGCGTGAGTAGGCGCCAGCCGCGCGTTTCTCGCGGATCACAGCTGCCTCGAATTCAGCCGAGGAGCCGAAAGGACAGGCCATCGCACAGCCGGCACCTGCCGCCGTGCCTTCGAGCATTGTGAGAGCGGCCCGCATTCGAGCCGAGGCCACCAAAGTTGCGCATGGGCGCACGATAGGCCCGCCCCGGTAAACATACGGTTTCAGCAGCATGCGGGGACGCCCTGACGGGTAGCGCGCCGGTGGCGCGCCACGCGCCCCCTGCAGGCCGCGCGTCAGCGCTTGGAAAACTGGAAAGACCGTCTGGCCTTGGCCTTTCCGTATTTCTTGCGCTCGACCACGCGCGGATCGCGGGTCAGGAAGCCTCCGCGCTTGAGCGCGCTGCGCAGATCGGGCTCGAAATTCATCAGCGCCTTCGAGAGCCCATGGCGCACCGCCCCCGCCTGGCCCGACAAGCCGCCGCCCGAAACCGTGCAGGTGACGTCGTACTGGCCGGTGCGATTGGTCGCGACGAGCGGCTGCTGGATCAGCATGCGCAGCACCGGCCGCGAGAAATAGACCTCGAGCTCACGCGTATTGATCACGATCTTGCCGCCTCCGGGTTTCACCCAGACCCGCGCCACCGCATCCTTGCGTTTGCCGGTCGCATAGCCGCGGCCCTGCTTGTCGAGCTTTTGCACATAGCGCGGCGTCTCGGGTGCCGGCGCGGGCTTGAGCGCGGCGAGCTGGTCGAGCGATTGCATGGTTTCAGCCACAGTCACACCCTCCTTGCGTTCTTGCGATTGAGGGAGGCAATCTCCAGCGTTTCCGGATTTTGTGCCGCGTGGGGATGATCGGGACCGGCATAGACACGCAGATTGCCGAGCTGCACCCGGGCCAGCGGTCCGCGCGGCAGCATGCGCTCGACGGCTTTCTCGACAATGCGCTGCGGAAATTTTCCCTCGAGGATTGAGCGCGCGGTGCGCTCCTTGATGCCGCCGATATACCCGGTGTGATGACGGTAGATTTTCTTTTCCCGCTTTTTGCCGGTGAGCACGATCTTTTCCGCATTGACGATGATGACGTTGTCGCCGTCGTCGACATGCGGCGTGTATGTCGGCTTGTGCTTGCCGCGCAGACGCACCGCCACGATCGATGCCAGACGGCCGACGACGAGGCCGGTGGCGTCGATCTTCACCCATTTCTTCTCGATATCGGCGGGCTTGGCCGAGTAAGTCTTCATGGCGATGACCTTCGCTGAGAGAGTTCGGGCCAGGGGGCCAATTAGCGCAGGGCTGATACATCGGCGCCGACCGTTGGTCAATGCCGGTGGCAACAATGGCCGCAATATCAGAGCGTTAAGTTTACGGTTTCATATTACCACAAGCGCGGGCGTGCAAACTTGGATTGTTTTTATTTAGTGCTGTCAATCAACAGTTGTAATCCTGCGAATTAGAGAAATTACTTAACTCCTCTACCCAACTATCAAGAAAGACGAGGATTTTCGCTCCTCGCCGGTCAAGACCGAACGTCATTTAAGGGGCGACTCGGGCTGGCCCACTTCGAAGCTCAATCTTTTCCGAATTGCTTGCGCAGCGCGTCCTTTGCCCGCATCAGCGTTTTCTTTCGCGCAGCCGGCAGGCCCCTGCCAGCGCGCCGGCTTCTCATGGCCGAGCGTTTGAGCGACGCGGCGATGCGCTTGGGATCCCGGAGCGTGAAGACCCCCTTATTCAGAGTCAGCGCATCGCTCCGCCGGGTCACCCGCTGCGACCAGCGCCTGCCTGACCGGCTTGCCGCTTGTTTGCGCTTTGACGCCGCTGCCCGCCCTGCTGTTCCTGCCATGCTCTTTCCGCCTTTTGTGCAACGCTGCAAAGGTTACAATCATCCAGCCCAAGAGGCGTTCCCAGAGCGCACCTGCACACCTTGCGCCGACCCTCGCGTGCGCTAAGTAAGGCCGAGGCTTCACCGGTGCCCGATAGCGCTATGAAAACTGCATCCTCCCGCGCTAGCAGCATCCCGGCGGGCGCGACTGGGTCCCCTGCCCTCCTGCGGGAGAGCATCGGCAGCATTGCCGTGCTCACGCTCAACCGCCCGCACTCCCGCAACGCCCTTTCCGGGGAAATGCTGGGCGCGCTGCAGCGTGCGCTTGCCGATATCGCCGCCAGTAAAGGCACGCGCGCCGTCGTTCTCGCTGCGGAAGGATCCGTCTTCTCGGCGGGCCACGATCTCAAGGAGGTGACCGCCCATCGCCGCGATGCGGATGGTGGGCAAGGCTACGCCCGGCAGCTCATGAACAGTTGCAGCGCGGTGATGCTTGCCATGCTGCGCCTGCCGCAGCCGATCATTGCTGCGGTGGAAGGGACGGCAACCGCCGCCGGCTGTCAGCTGGTTGCAACCTGCGACCTCGCGGTGGCTTCGACCGTCGCCAAATTCTGCACTCCCGGGGTGCAGATCGGACTGTTCTGCTCGACGCCGATGGTGGCGCTCACGCGCAGCGTCGCCCGCAAGCACGCCATGGAGATGCTGCTCACCGGCAATATGATCTCCGCGGAGGATGCCTGGCGCATCGGTCTCGTCAACCGAGTGGTCGAGAGCGGCGCCGCCCGCGAGCAGGCGCTTGCGCTTGCGCGCGACATCGCCACAAGGTCGAAGGCAGTCGTCAAGCTTGGCAAGCAAGCGTTCTACAGGCAGATTGAGATGGGCGTCGCGGATGCCTATGCGCATGCAAGCGAGGTCATGGTTGAAAACATGATGCTGCACGACGCTGCCGAAGGCATATCCGCGTTTGTCGAGAAGCGTCCGCCGCATTGGGACGACCGTTGAGCCGCGCACTCTGTCCACAGCAACCGATGGACCACGACAGCTATTCCGACGGCTATATCCGCGGCATTCTCAACACGGTAAAGACCGTCGCCATGGTCGGGGTTTCATCCAACACCAGCCGGCCAAGCTATTTTGCTTTCAAATATCTCCTTGAGCGAGGCTACCGGATGATCCCGGTGAATCCCTCGCTCACCGGAGCGGAGCTGCTCGGCCAGAAGGCGTATGCCAAGCTTGCCGACGTCCCCGACCCGATCGACATGGTCGATATCTTCCGTGCCTCCCAGTATGCCCCCGCAATTGTTGCGGAAGCGCTTGCGCTTTCGCCGCGCCCACAGGTGATCTGGATGCAACTCGGTGTCCGGAGCGACAAGGCCGCGCATCTGGCGGAGAAGAACGGCCTTAAAGTGGTGATGAACCGCTGCCCGAAAATCGAATACGGCCGCCTCTCGTCGGAGATCGCATGGATGGGGGTCAACACCCGCACCCTCACTGCGAGAAGGCCGCGGCGTCTGGAAGGCGGCATTCAGCGAATGGCGCTAAATCGGGTCACCCTCGCAGGGGGCTCGACCGATGCCGCGATGCATGCCCAGAGCTCCGAAGAAGCGCCCGATCAAACCACGAGACAGGACCGACCATGACCGACCGAACTCCCGGCTTTGCAACGCTCGCGATTCATGCTGGGGCACAGCCCGACCCAACGACCGGCGCGCGCGCCACGCCCATTTATCAGACGACCTCTTTCGTGTTCGAGGATGTCGATCACGCCGCGTCCCTGTTCGGGCTGCAAACCTTCGGCAACATCTACACCCGCATCGGCAATCCCACCAATGCGGTGCTGGAGGAGCGCGTCGCAGCGCTGGAAGGCGGCACCGCGGGGCTTGCAGTCGCATCCGGTCACGCCGCCCAGGTGATCGTCATGCATTGCCTGATGCGGCCGGGGGACGAGTTCATCGCGTCCAAGAAGCTCTATGGCGGCTCCATCAATCAGTTCAACCATGCGTTCAAGAATTTCGGCTGGAACGTGGTATGGGCCGAGCCTGACGACATCGGGACCTTCGAGCGCGCGGTGAGTCCCAAGACCAAGGCGATATTCATCGAGTCGATCGCCAATCCCGGAGGAGTGATCACCGACATCGCTGCGGTCGCCCAGGTCGCCAAAACCGCACGCGTCCCGCTTATCGTCGACAATACGCTGGCGACGCCCTATTTGTGCAAGCCGATAGAATACGGCGCCGACATCGTGGTGCATTCGCTCACCAAGTTCCTCGGCGGGCACGGCAACTCCATTGGCGGACTGATCGTCGATGCCGGCACGTTCAACTGGTCGCGCGAGAAGCGTTATCCCATGCTATGCGAGCCGCGGCCGGAATATCACGGGATCGTGCTGCATGAGACATTCGGCAACTTCGCTTTCGCGATTGCCTGCCGCGTGCTCGCGCTACGCGACATCGGGCCGGCGCTGTCGCCGTTCAACGCTTTTCTCATTCTCACCGGCATTGAGACGCTGCCGCTGCGCATCCAGCGGCATTGCGACAATGCGCTGACCGTTGCGCAATGGCTTGCCGGTCATCAGAAGGTGGCATGGGTAAGCTATCCCGGGCTGCCCGACGACCGTTATTTCAAGCTTGCCCGCAGATACGTCCCCAAGGGGGCCGGCTCGGTATTCACCTTCGGCCTCAAGGGCGGCTACGATGCCGGGGTCAAGCTTGTTTCGAGCGTGAAGCTGTTCTCGCATCTGGCCAACATCGGCGACACGCGTTCCCTCATCATCCATCCGGCATCCACCACCCATCGTCAGCTCACCGATGCGCAGAAAGTTGAAGCCGGCGCTGGGCCCGATGTGGTGCGCCTTGCGATCGGGCTGGAGGACACGGACGATATCATCGCCGATCTGGAGCAAGGCTTGGCCGCCTGACGCGTGACGGATCGCAAAAGCGTCTCGCTCGATCAGGATTTACGCAACGTGCGCGCGACATAGTCGCGAATTCGAGCTAGCGTCTCGGGTGACGTCCAGATTTGCTCGACCTCGGTGCGGGTCGTATCCGCCTTCAATCGATCCAAGGCCGGTTGACGGGACTGCCGTTTGGTCAATGCAAAGGCCGACGGCGGCAACGCGGCGAGCGTCTTCGCGCAGGCGATCGCGCGAGCAAGAAGGACGTCCGGCTCGGTGATCTCATGAACCATGCCGCGCTCGGCCGCCTGCGCGGGCGAGAAGGTTGTACCACTGAACATGACATCTTCGAAATGCCGCGGTGCGACCGCGCAGCGCATGATCTCCAGGGCGGCAGCCGGGAACGGCACCCCCACGAGCAGCTCGGTCACGCCCATACGCCCGCCTTCGCGAGCCATCAGCCGCTTGTCGGCGGCGCAGGCCAGCACGCATCCGCCGGCAATGGCGTGACCGTTGATCGCGGCCACCACGGGCTTCGCACACTCGAAGACGGTTGCAAGGGCGTTACTCAGCACCGGCAGGAATTTGTGGATATAGGGCACGCCACCATCGAGCAGGCGCAACAGGTCCACACCGGCTGAAAAAATTCCGCCGCTGCCGGTCAGCACGACAGCGCTCGCCGGCGACGCACCAATCTGCACAAAGCGCGCAGCCAGGAGCGCGCAGAACTCGATGTTCATGAGGTTGGCCTTGCCGTCGGCCATCCGAACAACCGTCACGGCGCCCTGCTCGCAGACCTCGATCATATCCGGTGTTTCCGCAGCCGGGGGGCGGCTCGGCAGCTCAGGCTGCATTGACCCGACGAAAGCCATTCCACACGGCCGTCGCCGCGCCTGCAAGCAGCACGCGAACATACCGCATTTGCTGATGCTCTCCGTTGAGCGAGATGCGCGGCAGCGCGGTCAGATGATCGCGATGCTCGGGGAAGATCACGCCCGGACGGGTCGTCACGCCGGTCAAGAAGCCAAGCTCGGAGGCGATGCGAAACTCGCGCGGTCCGGCTGAGGTAAAATCTCCGACCGGGTAGGAAAGATGCTCAGGGCGTCGTCCAAGCGAAGCCTCGATCACGGACCGGCTCATCTCCATTTCCGAACGGGCTGACTTCTCCGGCACCTTTGCCAGCATCACGTGATTGACGGTGTGTGCACCGACGGTGACCAGCGGATCGGTGGCGAGCGTAGCCAGCTCGTCCCAGCTCATGCAAAGCTCATCGCAGAAGGCCGCGAGATCCACCCGATAGCGGCCAGCGAGGTCGCGGACGACGTTGCGCAGCTCCTCTTCCGTTTTCAGGCTGCGCAACCAGCCGTAGAGCTGCTCGAAGAGGTGCCGCTTCCCGGCAACGCTCGCGCATTCAAACGACTGCTCCTGCCCGTCGACCAGCAGACGCACGCGCTTGTTGCGCGCAACGACTGCCTCGAGCGCCAGCCACCAGAGCTCACCGAGCCGGTCGGGAAAGCTGGTCGGAACGTATACCGTGAACGGCACTTGGTGGTGCTTGAGGATTGGATAGGCCCACTGCAGCGTGTCCCGATAGCCGTCATCTATGGTGATGCAGACGAAGCGTCGAGCCGAAGACCCGCTCGTGAGGCGACGATGCACTTCGTCGAGGCTGACAAGATCGAGCCGCGAGCGGCGCAGCCAACGCAAAACGTCGTCCAGGAAGCCAGGACTTATTTCGAGGAGCCGGTTGGGCTGAAAACGATCGAGCCTGGGGGGACGCACGTGATGGAGCGTCAGAATTACGCCGAGCCCCGCAACGAAGGGGCGCATGAGGTGATGGGCGGCGCTGAAATAGAGCGTCTCGAAGCCGCTGCGAACCAAGGTTTTATGGAATGAATTCAATGTCCTGGTTCCGTCGTTTCGCCGCGCGGCAATATT
>Ga0306926_10008200_pt1 | contig 11410 bp, 8 predicted proteins | sample flu12Cox44000178_FD_203759 | JGI IMG/M metagenome (GOLD analysis project Ga0306926, IMG submission 203759) | Lab enrichment of tropical soil microbial communities from Luquillo Experimental Forest, Puerto Rico - flux8day.12C.oxic.44.000.178 (v2)... | ecosystem: Environmental > Terrestrial > Soil...
GGAAATTCGGCTACATTGGGCGAGCAAGCTGGGATGAAAACATACGGGCTAATCCTTTTGAGCGCGCTGTTGATTGCCGCGCTATTGATGCACGGACAAGAAGCTGCTCCGCCTTCTGTGGATCTATTTCCAGAGCAAGAGGAAGTAGAAGCCAGCCCCACGCCGCCGCCGAACGGCCCTGAGTTGCCGGACGTGAAGAAACTCGACGACACTTTTAAGCCGAAGTCGCTGGGCACAGACGCCGATGCACTGCAGGTGCATGCGCTGTGGCGGCAATTGAAGAATCGCACTGTGAATGATCCAGAGGTGCAAGCGGCAAAGAAATATGCTCTGGCCGCCCGAACAGATTTGGAAAGGCGAAAACGGCTCGGCAATTATTACGAAATCTATTATCAGCGCATGTCTGCTTTGGCCACGACGCCAGAACTCAAGGTGGCTTTGCAGGCACTGAAGAATAATCATCAGAACATGTTGGCTCAGCCAAACGTGCGACCATCGCCTACACCAGAGCCTTCCGGTACGCCGTCACCCACACCAACAAGCACGCCTTTCAAGAAGAAGCCCAAAGAGAAAAAGAAGAAAATCCACAAATAACGTCGGGTTTTCCGCAAGTGCGTCGCTGCCGTTTGCGGCTTGCGCATTTGGACGCGTGCAGGAACTAGCGTCTGCCAGGTTCCCAACATTGGTAAGTGCCGCGCAATGTGAGATCTAGCAAGAGATTTTGCTTGCCGTGCTACAAGCAGTCTCTTAAAAGCGTCGCGTAACTCTTTAACTCTATGAACTCCCTCATCGAAGTTACGCAAACCGTTTTGTTCATGTCCGCACGCTTGCTCGGACAAGTCGAGTATTCATACTCTGCCTCGTCTCAGGGTAAGGCACCGGGCAAACTGTTCTGGATTTTCTATCTGGCGTTCACGATCTTAATGCTCGCAGCTTGGTGGAAAATCTTTACAAAGGCAGGTCAGCCAGGCTGGGCATGTATCATTCCGATCTACAATCTCTACGTCTGGTGCAAGATCGTCGGCCGGCCGTGGTGGTGGATTCTTTTGATGTTAATTCCTTTCGTTAATTTCATAATCGCGATCATTCTCTGCATCGATTTGGCCAAAAGCTTCGGGAAAGGAGTGGGCTTTGGGATTGGTTTGCTTTTGCTGGCGGTTATTTTCTTTCCAATCCTCGGCTTCGGCAGCGCGCAGTATCAAGGACCCTCCGCTGGAGGTTTGACGCCGGCGCCGCAGACAGCGTAACTGATTTCGCGAATCAAGGAGTGGCGGTCTTTAGTCCGCCGTTCCACAGTGCAAAGGGTGGAAGGTGTTGTCCCCAACACGTTGACCGAGCCCAATGCTAACCGATTGGGGACAATCGGTTCCGCCTTCTGCGGCTTCGTGTTGTAGCCGGCATCGGTGATGCCGGCTGCCGGGATCAACGATCCCGGCCACAGCTATTGCGCCCAGTGTGGCTTGCGCTTTTCGTTGAAAGCGGCGATGCCTTCGCGCGCTTCGTCCGACTCACGCGCCTGCATGTGATATTTCAACGCGAGATCGACGTCTCCCTTCACGGAGTGCCACCAGAGCTCCTCTACTAGTCGTTTCGTTTGCGCCAGCGCACCCGGTGCGCCTTGCAGAACTGACGCGGCGAAATTTTTGGCTTCGCTCATCACGTCTTCTCGAGAAACGACGCGATTCACCAACCCGATGTCCTTCGCGCGTGTAGCGTCGATTAATTCCCCGCTAAATAAGAGCTCGCGCATGTTTCGCTCACCGACCTGGCGGCGCAGAAATGTCATAACCAATCCGGCAACCAGCCCGCGACGCACCTCAGGATAACCGATCATTGTTCCTTCAGCGGCGACAACAAAATCGCACGCCGACATTATCCCTGCACCGCCTGCGACGGCTGCACCGTGCACGGCTGCAACAGTGACAAGGCGCGTTTGGCTGATCGCGACCAAAGTGTTTGCCACCATTTCGGCGGTCGCGTGCGCTTTCGTTTGATCGGCTGCTTCTTTCAAATCGAGACCGGTGCAAAACGCTGCGCCTGCTCCACGCAAGATTAGAACGCGCTGATCCGGTTGCTCTGACGCGACGTTAATCGCCGCACACAATTCGGTTAGCAACTCTAGAGTAAGCGCGTTCCGGCGCTGAGGCCGGTTGAGAGTTACCACACTTATTTGCGGCGATTCTTTTTCGACTAGAACGACAGGCATGATGCGAATGACGAATTCCGAATGACGAATGTCGAATTAAACCTGGATGACTCCGGTGTGGAAATGCGCTTTCGGCATCGGGCGCGAGACGTATTCCAAGAGGCGAATCAGAACGTAACGCGTTTCGTGCGGTTGGATGATGGCGTCCACCCAGCCGCGAGCGGCGCCGTAGCGAATATCGGTTTGCTCTTCGTAACTCTGTTTCACTTTTGCGCGAAGTTCCTCCAGTTCCCCGGGCGACGCCTTCTTGTCGCCGCGCTCGCGCGCCTTGGCGAGAATCGAAAACACCGTGTCCGACGCTTGCGCGGCGCCCATCACCGCATAACGAGCATTCGGCCAGGCAACGATAAACCGTGGATCGTACGCCTTGCCGCACATCGCATAATTGCCCGCGCCAAATGACCCCCCGATAATCACGGTAATCTTCGGCACAACGGAATTGCTCACCGCGTTCACCAATTTCGCCCCGCTGCGAATGATCCCGCTTTCTTCCGCGTGGCGACCGACCATGAACCCGCTGACGTCCTGGAAAAAAATGATCGGCAAATTCGTCTGATTACAATCCATCACGAACCGCGCCGCTTTGTCGGCGCTATCGGAATAAATGACACCGCCCATCTGGATTCCTTCCTTTTTCGTCCTGACTTGCACGCGTTGGTTGGCAACAATTCCCACGGACCGGCCATTGATGCGGGCATACGCAGTCAGGAGCGTTTTGCCGTAATCGGCCTTGTATTCATCCAGAGAATTTTCGTCGACGATTGTGGCCAGCAGATCGCGCACATCGTAATTTTTCCGCCCATCGAAGTTGATCAGATCGTAAACGCTGTCCGGATTTTTCGCCGGCTTTGGTAGGGCGTGCACTCCGTGCGCGCCGCTCAATTTAGCCTCGGGCAACAACGCGACTAACGATCGCAGACGCTTGAGACACGACCGATCGTCTTTTTCGAAAAAGTCGACTGTTCCACTTATCTCCGAGTGCATTTTCGCGCCGCCGAGTTCTTCCGCATCGACAATTTGGCCGATGGCCGCTTTCACCAGGGATGGCCCGGCGAGATACAGCCCGCTTCCCTGCGTCATCAAGATCTTATCGCATAACACCGGGAGATACGCGCCGCCCGCGACACAATTGCCCATGATCGCAGCAAACTGCGGGATTCCTGCCGCTGAAATCACTGAGTTATTGCGAAAGATCCGGCCGAAATCATCTTCATCCGGAAAAATTTCATCCTGCATCGGCAGGAACACGCCCGCCGAATCGACCAGGTAAATGAGCGGCAGCGCGCACTCGAAAGCGATCCGCTGCGCGCGAATCACCTTCTTGGTCGTCGCCGGAAAAAAAGCGCCGGCTTTCACCGTTGCGTCGTTCGCGACGATCATGCAGGGAACGCCCTCGACATTGCCAATACCGGTCACGACTCCCGCTGCGGGGATTTCCCCCCATTGCTCGTACATTTTGTAAGCAGCCCAGAGTCCGATCTCGAAAAACGGCGGATCTTTGTCGAGCAAGTCACGAAGCCGCTCTCGCACCGGCAACCGGTTCATCTTCCGTTGGCGCTCGTGACCAGCTTTGCCGCCGCCCTCACGCAAGACGGCTTCTTCCTGCGCAATTGCCGCGCAATGCGCGCGCAACACTTCACTCGTGTTCGATCGAGCCATATGCCAGAGCCACGCTTAATCTGCGAAAGTGGTTGAATCAAGCCGACACAACCACGAATAAACACGAATGGCTTCGCAATAGTTAAATCGTGAAATCGTCAGTTGTAGCCGCGACCGGTGATCCAGTGACATCGAGAGCATAGACGGGAAAGCGCATGCGCAATTCTGGGGAGCGGTCGCCGCCGCTCAGGATTTATTCGTTTGGACGATTCTTGCTGTTCGGATTCGAATCGTCTAAACGCTTAGGGCATGAGTTCGCCTCAGAATTCAGTGGCATTTGGCGCGCCGGGCATCGAACCGCGTTGGACGTCAAGCGCGAAAGAGGGGGTGGGCACGGCGTATCACACCAGTTGCCGCGTCTGGTTCACGCTGAGTCACGGGATCGTGAACGAAATTTACTATTCGCACGTTGATAAACCCAACACGCGCGACTTTCAGTTTCTGATCAGCGACGGCGAAACTTTTTGCCACGAAGAAAAACGCGATCTGAATCACGAGATAGAATATCCGGAGCGCGACTGCCTGTTTTATCGCCTAACTAATTCGGATCCAAACGGCCGCTATCGGCTGGTGAAAGACGTGCTCACGGATCCGCACCGGTCGGTGCTGCTCGTGCACACAAAGCTCGACGTGTTCGACAAATCGTTACGAGGCAAATTGCACTTGTACGCATTGCTCGCACCGCACCTTGCCGGTTATGGCATCGGCAACTCCGGCGCGTGTTCCGAAATCGGCGGTTACAAACTCCTGCACGCACAGCGCGAAAACGTTCATCTGCTTATGACAAGCAGCAGCGGTTTCTCCCAGCGCTCGGTCGGCTACGTCGGCTTCAGCGATGGTTGGCAGGATCTGATGCATCACTTCAAAATGGATTGGAACTTTCGGTCAGCTCCTGATGGGAACATCGCGTTGACCGGCGAAATCGATTTGCCTGACAGCGGCGCATTCACGGTCGCGGTTGCACTTGGTCGAAGTTACCAAAGCAGCGCCACAAAATTGTTCCAGTCGTTGGCCGAGCCGTTTGCGGAAAAATGCGAAGCCTATGTTCGTCAGTGGCAGCGCGCGCTGATCAATCGCGAGTACGATTTCAGCAGCGACACCTCCGATGACGGAGGCGAATATCGGCTGAGCCGGTGCGTGTTGCTGGCACATGAGGACAAGGTTTTCCAAGGCGCAATCGTCGCGTCGATGAGCATTCCCTGGGGAGAGGTCAAAGGCGATTTGGATCTCGGCGGTTATCATCTCGTCTGGACGCGCGACCTTGTGCAGAGTGCAACCGCGCTTCTGGCCACAGGACAAATGGGAACGCCGCTGCGCGCATTGATCTGGCTGGCAGCGATTCAGCGGCCTGACGGTAGTTTTCCGCAAAACAGTTGGATCGATGGGACGGCCTACTGGTCCGGGCTGCAGCTTGATCAAGTTGCGTTCCCGATATTGTTGGCGTGGCGTTTGCATAAAGATCATGCGCTGGACCTGTTCGACCCGCGCGTAATGATTGTGCGCGCCGCTGCGCGTCTGATTCTGCGAGCGCCGGTAACGGCACAGGAGCGATGGGAGGAAAATCCCGGTTATTCTCCTTCCACGCTGGCGGTGGTGATAGCCGCGCTCGCCTGCACAGCGGACTGGGGTATGGAAGTCGGCAACACTGAGGCGGCGGAGTTCGTTTTCGCCTACGCCGACTGGCTAGCGGCGCACTTAGAAGAATGGACGGTCACGACAGAGGGCGAGTTGGTGCCTGGAATTCCTCGCCATTACATCCGCATCAATCCCACCGATCCTAACGAACCTGATCCGCATGCCGATCCCGACACACAGATGATACAGATCGCCAATGGCGGAGGCCTGCATCCGGCGCGAAATATCGTCGGTGGCGATTTTCTTCATTTTGTGCGTTATGGCATCCGACGGCCGGACGATCCGCTGGTGCTTGACTCGATTAAAGTAATCGATCGCATTCTCAAGCACGATCTACCGCAAGGTCCGGGCTGGCGTCGTTACAATCACGACGGTTACGGCCAAAAAGCTGACGGCAGCGCTTACGATGGAACCGGAGTGGGCCGGTGCTGGCCGATTTTGACGGGAGAACGCGGTCATTACGAGCTCGCTGCGGGTCGCGATCCAAAACCGTTCATCACGACGATCGAAGATTTTTCGAACCAAGGCGGCATGCTCACCGAACAGATTTGGGATGGACCAGACTTGCCGCACGCAAGAATGAAGCCCGGTTGCCCAACGGGTGCGGCGATGCCGCTTTGCTGGTCACATGCCGAGTACATTTCGCTGGTGCGGAGCCGGCATGATGGCGTTTGCTTCCCTCGGGTCGAGCCGGCCTACCAACGATACGTGGTGAATCCCGTGCCGAACCGTTATGAAATGTGGACTCTTCGCTACCCCATGCGACGGATGCCGTGTGGCAAAATTTTGCGGATCATTCTCGCCGAACAAGCGAGCATCACCTGGACAAACGATAATTGGCAGCGGACTAACAAGTCACAGACATTACACCAGGACCACCTGAATCTTTGGTTCGCAGATTTTCCAACCAAGGAATGGCCAGCCGGTTCCGTATTTGTGTTTACAATTTTCTGGGAACACGATCAGCGTTGGGAGAACCGCAACTGGCAGGTAACTGTTGTCTAAGGACGAGGGCTGCGTAGTTGAGCTGGGTCGCGACAGTTAGCGGCGATCGCCGCCCTACGATACTCGGCACGCTGTCGCGCCTGACTAGTTACCAATTGGTTCTCACCCTGGAGAGGGAGCAATGATTGGCTCAGAAGTTATAATCGAAAATCCGACACATGCGCAATTCCGGCCGCCGGTTCGAAGGATAAGCTGGAGCGTATGAAAACGATGGTTCAGACTCCAAATGTAGAGCGGAAAACAACTCCATTAAAAGAAGCGATTCCGTTCTGGTTTGCCGTATCCAGCCCGTTGTTCGGTACGCTTCTGGGCTTACTGGGAGCGTGGTTTGTTACCTGGCTCAGCACGTGACGACTTCCTGGAAGTTAATACGCTCTGACAAATCGTGAAGAAATTACTCGAGGCAGATTTCTTCCCGCAGGCGGGCGGGGCTGATTCGCCACAACTGGATCCGGTTTCTGCCTCAACAGCCAAAGGGAAACGACGGATTCTGATCGTCGATGACGATTCGAACAGCACGCACCTCGTAAAAATCCTTCTCGAAAGATCCGGACCGTACCTTGTACTGGAGGAAAACGATCCCACCAAGGCTGATCAAACAGCCCACAATTTCAAACCGGACGTGATCTTGCTCGACATTGTCATGCCGAAAATGGACGGAGGCGAGTTAGCCACACAAATTGAAGCCGATTGTGAATTGCACGACACGCCAATAATTTTCCTAACGGCCCTGGTCACGCACGGTGAGGCAAAGAGCGGGCTCCATATCCAGGGACATCCATTTGTTGCAAAGCCGATCAGCATTCCAGAGTTGATCGACGCGATTGAAAAACAGCTCCCTGCGCTGGGGGAGTGCTAGCGTTCGCGCTCACCGCGCGGCGAAATCATGATGGGGAGAATTCCTCGCCGCGCTCAAGCGCTACTTCAGCTTCGAGATTCTCGCGATCACGCCCGATGCTCGCGACAGCAGTGAGTTTATCGTCGGAACGAAAAATCACCGAGGCATCTTTGGCTTTCAAATCACCAGACACACTCGCGTGATCGCCGCCGCTGCTATGACCGACGTAGTGAATGTGCAGATCGAAATGATTGCTCCAGAAAAACGGCGTGGTCGTGAAAGGTTCGCGTGCCCCGAGAATATTGCGCGCCGCGGTTTGACCCTGTCGCTGAGCCACAACCCAGTGTTCCACGCGGATCCGGCCGGCGCGCGGGTCGGGCCAGCGTGCAATGTCGCCCACCGCAAAAATTCCGGGAATGTTCGTTTCCAAAAACTCGTTTACCAACACCCCGTCGTCCGTCGCGATGCCTGCTTGCTCAGCAAGATGTGTGTTCGGGCGAACGCCGATTCCGACTACGACTAAATCGCACTCCAATTTTGTTCCGTCTTCGAGCTGCACATATTGCTCGTGAATTGCCGCTGTTCGACCGAGATGAAATTTGACACCATGCGCTTCGTGCGTTTCACGAACCAGATTTCCCATTTCGGTTCCCAAAACCTTCCCAAGCGGCACCGAACCTCTTCCGACGACAGCGACTTCCAGTTTGCGCTCGCGCAACGACCACGCCACTTCCAGCCCAATGAAACTAGAGCCGATGACGACCGCGCGCCTTGCCGTCTTCGCCTTTTCGATGATGCGCCGACTATCACTCAGTGTTCGCAGATAACAAACATGCGGCAAATCAGCACCTGGAATCGTAAGGCGGACAGGTTCAGCACCGGTTGCCAGCAATAGGGAACCATAGCCTAACGCACGTCCGTCGGACAACATCAGCTGTTTCGCTTTCGGATCGATGCATGTAACGGTGGTGTTCGTAAACGCATCAATCTTCTGTTCGCGATAGAATTCCGGCGGTCGCAACGGGATCCATTCTTCTGGGGCGTTGCCAGCCAGATAATCCTTAGAAAGATTCGGCCGATCGTATGGCAGACATTCATCTGCGCCGATCAAAGTAACCGGCCCGTCGTAGCCTTCACGACGCAACATCTCAGCCGCCGCGCCGCCAGCTGCGCCCTCCCCAATAATCACTACACTCGCCGGAGATGATTTCGGTTTGCGTTCCGGTTTCCTATCGATCTTGCTCGTTAAGAAAAATCGTTCGCCGCGTTTCTCGATTTTGTAACACGCAACATTATTTAAGGCGGGCGCTGCAATAGCTTCGCCTGTGCGCAAATCAAACCGCGCATGATGCCAGGGACAGTGCACCGTGCAATCGACCATCAACCCTTTTGCCAATGGCCCACCGTAATGCGTGCACGTTGCGCCGATGGCGAAGAGTTCGTCACCGCGTCTGGCGACAAGAACCGGTTCGGCAAACGCGTGTCCCAAAACCATTTCTCCCTCACGCACGTTTTTGGTCTCATAGCCTTTTTCAAAATCGGGGCCCTCAAGTTCGCTGGATGCTTCAGCCATGGAATTTCCTTTTTTGTGCTAACATATGAATCGCACCGGACCGATCCAGTAACCCTATTTTAAACATTCCTATTGGAACAGGGCAAACCCTCTAAAGGAACGAAAAATACGCGCGCGTCCCTAACAATATCCGATGAATGGAAAGGAGTTGTCTGCTTCATTTTCCAAGCAATGGTGTTTGAAGAACTAGACAGACCTCTACCTATCCTAACGAAATGAAATTCCTGGCGGTTCATCCCAGTTGTTTGATGTATTCGAAGATTTATCTTCGGCTGGAGCCTCTCGGGCTCGAGCTTGTCGCTGCAGCAGCGGAACGCGCCGGGCACTCGGTCCAGTTAATCGATCTGCAATGCGAATCGCACAGTGACTATTTCCGCTCAGTTCAACGCTGGCAGCCCGATGTGGTCGCGTTCTGCGGCAATTATCTTGCAAACGTTCCCGAAATTATTGATCTGGCACGAGCGACGCGCGACTTGCTGCCGGGTGCCTTTATTTGCGTTGGCGGTCACAGCGTCTCATTTATTCCCAATGAGATCTTGCAGCACGCCGATGGTGCCGTGGATTGCGTGCTGACCGGAGAGGGCGAAACGGCGATCACCGGACTGTTGGAGGCGATCGCGCAAAACCGGCGGGACCTGAAACAGGTTCCCGGCTGCGTGACACTTGATCAACGCAGTCCGCCGCCGGCGTTCGTCAAGTCGCTCGACGATTTGTTGCCTGCTCGCCATCTGGCGCGACACCGCCGGAAATATTTCATCGGCGAGCTCGACCCGGCCGCTTCCATTGAATTCAGCAGAGGTTGCCCGTGGGACTGCGTCTTTTGCAGCGCATGGACGTTCTACGGACGCAATTACCGCGTGAAAACACCGGAGCGCGCTGTCGAAGAGTTGGCGCAAATCCGCGAGTCCGGAATTTTCATCGTGGACGATGTAGCATTCATCCAAGCCGAGCACGGCATGCGCATCGCCGAAGAGATCGCGCGCCGCGGCATCCGGAAACGTTATTACCTCGAAACACGCGGCGACGTGCTGCTACGCAATAAGGAGGTGTTCAACCTCTGGAAACGGCTCGGTTTAAATACCATGTTTCTCGGACTTGAAGCGATAGATGAGGAAGGCCTGAAGCACTATCGCAAACGCGTCACACTCTCTAAAAATTTCGAAGCGCTGGAGTACGCTCGCTCGCTGGATATCACGGTGGCCGTAAACATTATCGCCGATCCGTCGTGGGATCGGGATCGCTTCAAAGTGATACGCGATTGGTGTCTGCAAATTCCCGAGGTCGTCAACATCAGCATCAACACGCCCTATCCGGGCACCGAAACGTGGCACACGGAATCGCGCCGTCTCACGACGCGAGATTATCGCCTGTTTGACATCCAACACGCAGTATTGCCGACGAAGCTGCCGCTCCCGGAGTTTTACAAGGAACTTGTCGAGACGCAGCGCGTGCTCTCCCGCAAACATCTGGGCTGGGCGGCGCTGCGGCAGTGCGCAGGAATCGTTGTGCGAAATTTGCTTCGTGGACAAACAAATTTCCTGCGAATGCTTTGGAAATTTAACAGCGTCTATCGTCCTGACCTGCAACTTGCCGATCACCAACAACCGATAAAATACGAAATCAATCTGCCGCCGCCATCGACTGCCACTGTGGAGCGAGACCAGCTTTACATTCACACGAGCCATGGACGCAGGGGACGGCAGATCGATCATCACACGGAAGAATTCGTCAACGCGACGCGCATGGGCGCCGCGCTCTAGCGTCCAGCGATGAAGCGATCACACAAAAGGGCAACGCGTTCGAAGCCGCCTTTGCCGAAAGCAACGGCGCGCCACGGCAGTCGCAGATGGTCGGCGGAAGTAATGAAGCATAGCGACGCGCTTGATCTCGAGCACGACGTCTTCAAATCAAAAGATCCGCGCAAAATCGCGTGTTCGTTGAAACACTCGGCAGAACAGAGCCACCGGCGTAAGGGCACACCTTATCAATCCGCAATGTCGATGTTGAACTTCTACATCAATCGAGCGGGAAAAAATTTACCTGAAAAGCAAAAGCGAATTCTAGAGAACGCCAAGCAGGAAATGCGCGACGTTTTCGGTCGCGCCTAGGTGGAGGGCGTTGGCCACCGAGCGGCTTCACCGAATCAACAGTCATCGTCTTCAGGAGAAGCCGATCCACCATTGAATCTAATCCCAGTCTTTGCTTAGCAACTCGCGTGTTTCTTCCACGGCTGTCCTCCAAATCTCCATCATTTCTTCGTCGCTACGCTGATAGAGCCCGCCGTAGTTGCCGTCGTTGAGATATTGCCGCACTGCTTTTGCATCGAGGCGTCGCACTTTTTCCGGGTCGCTCATCGGCTTCTGATGCGAAGGCACCTTGATCTTCGCCAGGCGCGTCCACGGAAAATTTTCCATCCATGATGCGTGCGAGGCGACGGGATCAATAGCTTGGACTTGCGCCCAGACTTTCGGCGCATTCCACCAATTGTGAAACT
>Ga0306926_10008201_pt1 | contig 11410 bp, 12 predicted proteins | sample flu12Cox44000178_FD_203759 | JGI IMG/M metagenome (GOLD analysis project Ga0306926, IMG submission 203759) | Lab enrichment of tropical soil microbial communities from Luquillo Experimental Forest, Puerto Rico - flux8day.12C.oxic.44.000.178 (v2)... | ecosystem: Environmental > Terrestrial >...
ACTTCGCGGGCGCCTTCGCCTTCGCCGGCTCGGCCGCCTTCCTGGCCTCGGCCTTCGCCAAGATCCGGTACAACATGTTGGCCCTCGCGACTGCGCTCTTGTGGCCGACCGCGTTGGCGTCGCGCTACGCGGACTTCGGGTCGCGCGTGAGCTTGTCCAGCTTGGTCTGCGCCTTCGATGCGGACATCTTGAGATCGCCGCGCTTCCACGCTGCGAGCGCGTACAACACACTCGGGTCGTTGCCGAGCTGGGTCTCATCGAGCCAGTCCAGCATCTTCGGCCCGAGCCTCTGGGCGGCTGCCTTCGCGTCGGCGATGATCTTCTCGGTCTCCGCGCGCCCATACGTGTTCTGCAGGACCGTGATGCACGCATCAGAGTCTTCGAGCGACACGCCGCTGCGGTCGGTCACGGCCAACGAGACCGCGAACTCGACCACATCCTGCACGTCAGCAACCGGGATGTTCAGCCCCCGCGTGATCGGTGCGAGGTCTGCGATGAAGCCCTCGACGCGCTCGATGTGCTCGCGCGGCGTCTCCTCGGGCACCGACAGCTCGGTCAGCGTGTCGTCGTCGCGCTGCTGCTCCGGCTGCGACTGCGACGTCTCTTCGTCGCCTGCCTCAACCTTCTGCTTCGCGGTCGAGCCGGGCCAGCAGCCAGGCCGCGACCGCTTCCGACGGGGCCGGGCCGACTGGTGCGGCGGCCATCAGGACGTCGGCCCGGCGGCCGACCCAGACCGTGCCGCCGGACTCGTTCCAGTCCAGCACCACCGGCTTGACCTCCCCGTCGGCGAGCGTCGCCAGCGCTCTACAGCATGTAGAAGTCGCGCGAGCCCAGCGACTCGTACCCACATCCCCACCGAGAGCTGGCCGGGCGATGCAGCGCTCACCTCTGACCTGATGGCGAGCCCTTACGCCCTCTCCACCCAGCTCGATGCACCGGGCCTCTCACCTAGTACCTGACCCGCCTGCATGCCGTAACAGATGCCCAGGTGCTCAGGAAGATGGTCGGGCGCGCCCGGTGCCGCGCAGGGCGCTCCAGTAGCAAGCCTCCGCACCCTGTAATTGATCCTCTGCACGAGAAGATCTCCGGTCAAAAGAATCTCGAGCTCCTGGACGAACGTGCCCAGAACGTGCCCGGTGGCTGCAGTGGAAGGCGTGCTGCGGTGTTGGCTGGCGGAAATCTATGTGCGGAACTGCGCGAACTTACGATGGGATCAGGTGACGGCGGGAGTCCTCATAAGCCCCGTGTCGGAGGTTCAATTCCTCCCACCGCCACCACACTTACGCGACGCGGGATCTCCGAACGTACCCGAAAACGTACCCGAGCGCCCACCTAGCGCACCTCGCTCAGCTTGTGCGCGGCTTCCTTCAGGTCGGTGAGGCTCACGATGTTGTACCTGTCGAACGCCGACTGCGTCTTGTGGGCCGGTGATCTTCATCGCGACACGCTCGGGGCCGAGGTTGCGCGCGGCCGTCCTGCGGAAGTCATGGCTTGCCCTCCACGCTCACTCGCCGCACCGAACGGCACTCGCTGAGTTACGAACCCCCACGGATTCCGGAAAGAAGAATGTCGCGCGAGCGTCTAGTTGACCCGTTAGGTGGCCAGCCTGTCTCCTGGGGCCGGTGTTGGGGTGATAACCCGCTGATTCCGCTGATCACTGACTGACGGCATCCAAATTGAAGATTGCGTCTTCCCGGCGTCGCCGTTCCCAACATTTCCTCTTAACGTTTCGCGCGGGAGGACCAAAGTGCCCACGGTAAGTCTGAGTTTCCGCAACAGAGGGAAGGTGAAACAAGTCTGCCGGATCTGCCGCGAACTTGGCGAGCTTAAGACCGAACGCCTGTGTGCCAATTGCGCTCGGATCAAATCGCAAATCAGCGTGCGTTTCGCCGAAGCAGTCCGAGGGACGATTGCGATTCCCGCCGAGCAGCGGTGTGAACGTCTCGGCTGTTCATGCGCGGCGTGCGACGGGAGAACGCTCGATACTCACCCCCTCTACTTATTCGATCTGGCTCAAGCTGACCCGAGGGAGATCCACTTTCATCCGCGATGTCACGAGCTGTGGCTAGAGGCCGCGCACGGACTGAACAGCGGTCCGGAACAAGCCATCGGCATCGTTCTAGAGTAACTGGCAGCCAGTGCGTATCTCTCCCACGGCGCCCGCGCGTTCACCGCTGCTTCCGAATCGTGTCGGTCGCTGATGTTGCGCACGCAATTCGGTGTTGAACCATCTCGGCCAAGGTGTTCGGCTGCGGCCGCTGAGCCATGCACGCCGCGTAGAGACGCGCCCACAACGGAGTCCAATGGTGGAGCGCTGACTGAACGGCGAACACCATGACCACGCCGACGGAGAACAGCACGACGATCCCCGCAATTCGTAAGATGTGCCCAATCTGATCAACCGGAAGCCACGGGAAACGAGGGCCGAGCCGCCTCCAGATGCCGAGGGGCCGAGACTCGATCCCTGTCTCGATTTGATTAAGAATAGGTTCCAAGACCGGCCGAGCATTACGCCTGCCCTCTTCAAGACGTCGGTCTCTATTCTGTCTTCTGTCAGGCGTGTCCCGAGGAGCGCACAGGGTGCACGGGGTTCGATCATCACAGATACAACACCAGTCTCGGAGTCGCGTCAGATTGGCGTCCAGTCCGTTCTCGGCTGCGTATTGACAGAGGTGTCGACACCGACAGAGTTGTGGTGTCATTCGAGAGCCCGACGGATCGGGGCGCATGTCATGGTCACGCCTCGGCCCTCTTCAGCGCCTTCCACGCCGCCTGGTGCGCCGCGCGCAATCCGAGGCCTCACGCCATTGAGGCGACCAGATACTCCGCTCAATCGCCCACGGAGTAACGGCTCGTGCATCGAGTATCGTGATCTTGGCGGTCAGCGTTGCGTGAGGCCCAATCACGCCAGGAACGCCTCGATCACCAGCCAGATGCCGGGCGATTGACAGGCGGCGGGTCCCGCCGACACCAGTGTTCCCGTCTTGGGGCCCACACCGAGCTGGACTCCCTCGCGCGTGACGCGGAATCAATCCCTGAGAATCGGAAACGACCACGGGCTGATCTGCTCAGCCGTGCGCTCGAGCGGGTCCCACTCCTGGACTCGCCCCCATACGTGCTCACCCGCGTCCTGGGCTGCCCGGCGGACCGCGGCCAGGTCAACACCAGGAATGACGCGATCGCGCATGCGCACGACTCCATCGACGATGACGGCCACGACATCGTCGCCGATCCCGCACTCCACCAGAGCTTTGATCGGATCGCGGACCGGGCCAAAGCGCAGGCTGTCGCGCGTCTCGAGATCGATGATCACGATGTCGGCTTTGGCACCCGGCGCCAGCCGGCCCAGGTCCGTGCGCCTGAGTGCCCGCGCGCCTCCGAGTGTTGCGGCTTCGAACACCTCGGCCGCGGACGCGGCGGAAAGATCGTGACTCATGACCTTGCCGAAGTACGACGCGACGCGCATCTGCATGATCAGGTCGCGGGGATATGTGTCGCTGCCGAGCGCCAGGTTGATGCCCGCCGCACGATACTTCGCCCACGAGTCCAGCGACCGCCCCCGTCGTGCGATGTTCACGGGACAGTGCGACACCGTCACGCCGTAGCGGCCCATCAGCTCCACGTCGTGGCCACCTGCGTAACTCATGAGCCCGTTGTCGGCGACGAGATTTCCGTGGCCAACGGTGAGATCCTGTCCGAGGAGGCCCACGCGCTCCATGAGCTCCACCGGCGTCATGCGGTGCTCGCGCACGATCTCGTAGAACTCGATGATGTTGTAGGCGGCGTGAGTGACGATCGGCAGGCGCAGCTCGTCCGCCGCCTTCCGCGTCGCCCGAAGCAAGTCGAGGCTGCACGTCTCGACTTCGCGGGGAGCGAGCAGTCCACGTACCCGCCCGTTCACGCTGCCGTCGACCCGGCGGACGAAGGCCATTGCGCTCTCGAACTCCTTCGCGCCAGCCGCCTCGTCCACGACGCGCTTGAGCCGTCCCCTCTCATCGCCCACCCAGCGACCTGAGTCGTAGCCAGCCCCGAGGTAAGCGCGCAGACCGAGGCGCTCGACCTCGCCGAGCAGCGCCTCCTGTACGCGGAGCTGGCTGCCGAACTCCATGAAGGTGGTGATGCCGTTTCGGAGCATCTCGGCGATCGTGAAGGTCGCGAGCAGGCGGGTTCCCGCCTCTGCGTCGGCGTCGGTCGGGCGAGCGTAGCGCGGATCGCCACCTACCCGCGTGCCCTCACGCGGCACGCTGATGTCCAGAAACGGCTGGCCGAAGAAGTCGGGCCGACCCGTGTCGGTGATGAGGCGATGCGACGCGCGGTGGCCCGAGTGCACGTGGGTGTCGATGAAGCCCGGGCACACCAGCTTGCCGCGAGCGTCGATCTCGGCGTCAGCGCGCCCCTCGAAACGGCGGCCCACATAGGCGATCCGATCGTCCTCGTAGACCACCAGGCCGTCGGGGACGAGCGTGTGCGCCCCTGCCGCGAAGCCCACGACCCATCCGCCGCGAACGAGCGTGCGCATCGTCGTACTACGCGAGCTTTCGGTGGCCGGCGCCTCGGGCGGTGCGCTCGAGGTCGAGAAAGACCGCGAAATCAGCGGGGCTCAAGCGATCTCCTCTCGATACGCATCACGCCGATGGCGGTGGCGTCATCCTCGGTATGGTGCGATGCGGAGACTGCGGGCGCAAGCGGCCCAAATCGCGAGGGTTCAGGCAAAGTGTGGTGAGCCCGTTTCTGAGCTGGGATCTGAAGAATGCCATGCTCACCGCGACCACAACTTCTGTCGGCATATTTCAAGGTTGAGTGAAAAGACATCGAGAGCGAATCGCTTCAGGCTTTCGGATACGTCCGCCTGGATGAACTCTCGCCCCTGCCATAGCCGCTTCCAAGCGGTCGGGAAGTGTTCCTTTAGATTTACCATCCCCGCCAGATCGTCATATGCCAAAAACTTCACGGTTTGAACGCCCGCCATGAGCAGGCGCGTCATGCACATCGGGCACGGTTCAAGAGAGGAGACGAGCGTGTATCCTCGCATGTTGTCCACATCTGGATGCCGCTCCTCAAAGGCATTGATGACGACCATCTCGGCATGAAGATCGCTTCGGAAGTACGGAAAGAACACTGCGTTTCGGCCTTGCGCAAGAATGCTCCCGTTGGGGTCGACGAGCAGGGCGCCCACGCCATAATTACCTGCGCGCGCCGCAGCGAGCGCCTCCCCACACGCAACGATTCCAAAATGTTGGTCAATGTGATGCGTACGTTCGGCTGCCGCTTGGGCAAATCTGGCTTCCAAGTCCGCTAGTGTCACTCGCATGAGCGCCTCGATTTGGATGGCTGGCGAGAGTCTAGCAGACCTGCCTGAGGGGTCAGCGCTGGCCGCGCGCGTCTGCGCGTAATTTGACTAAGGCGGCAAAGACCTTCGATCGCGACGTTGTCGCCCTCGACATAACCCAGTTCTTTCAGGCCCTGGCGGAACCTTCGCTCATTGGATAATCTCGTCGGCTCGCACTAGTAGCGTCTGTGGAAGCGTCGGCCCGATTGCCTTCGCAGTCTTCAGGTTGACGATCAGCTCGAACTTCGTAGGCTCCTGGACGGGGCCGCACTGTACGTCATAAGACCGCGGAGCGGGAAGTCCTCATAAGCCCCGTGTCGGAGGTTAAATTCCTCCGACCCGCCACCATCCCACTCGCTCCGGTGATCAGGCCGGATCGGTGACGATCAGGCGGATCGGTGTCGGGTTGAAGCCGTTGCACGGGTTGCGCGTCTGCGGGCAGTTCGAGACCACCGCGAGCACGTCCATCTCCGCGCGCAGGTCCACGTGGTCGCCGGGCTTCGAGAGCCCCTCCACGATACCCATCGTCCCGTCGGGCGCCACCGGCACGTTCATGAAGAAGTTGAGGTTGGCGACGACGTCCCGGCGCCCCAGGCCGAAGGGCGCCAGCGCGCGCAGGAAGCTCGCCCGGCAGCTCGGCGTGTCCTTGACCCCGTAGCGCAGCTCGTTGCTCTCGGCGCTGCAGCAGCCGCCGATCGTGTCGTGGCGGCCGCAGGTGTCCTCGACGATCGTGAGCAGCCGGCGGCCCAGGTCCGAGTAGATGCCATGGCCGCGCGTGAGGAAGATCGTCTTCGCGTACTTCATGGTGTCGGCGGCGTTGTAGCGCTCCTCGGGATTCGCCGCGTTGTAACAGAGGAAATCCACGGCCTGCCGGCCCTCGAGGTCGATGATTCGCAGGGCTTGCCCGCGGGTCAGGACCCGGGCCCACGGCTCGCCGGCCGGGATCACGCGATCCTCGACCACCAGGCCGACGGCGCCGCCGGCGGATCTGGCGCTCATGGGGGGAACGGTATCATGGACCGCACCTGCGGGAGCCGATCGGAAGTGTTAGTGTTTCTCCCTCGCAGCGCCATCCCAACCCGGGTCGAGGTGGAGGCATGACGGACATTCTGGTGCAGCACGACGGGCCGATCGCGACGGTCGTCATCAACCGGCCGGCGATGCGCAACGCGATCAGCTACGCGATGTGGACCGAGCTCGCGCGCGTGACCGAAGAGCTGGGTAAGATCGACGCGGTCCGCGCGGTCGTCTACCGCGGCGCGGGTACCGCCGCGTTCGCTTCGGGCGCCGACATCTCGGAGTTCAAGGAGCAGCGCAAGGACGCGGCGAGCGCCGCGCGCTACAACGCCGCGACCGGCGCCGCGTACTCGACGATTCGCGAGTGCCCCAAGCCGACGGTCGCGATGATCTTCGGCTTCTGCATGGGCGGGGCGATGGCGGTCGCGATGGCGTGCGACATGCGGTTTGCCGCCGAGGGCTCGAAGTTCGGCATTCCGGCCGCGCGCCTGTCAATCATCTACGGGGCGGACTCCGTCGGCCAGCTCGTCGATATGGTCGGCCCGGCTTACGCGAAGGACATCCTCTACTCGGCGCGGACGGTCGAGGATCGCGAGGCGCTGGCGATGGGGTTCATCCAGCGGCTGCTCCCGGCGGCCGAGCTCGAGGCCTCCACCTACGACTATCTGCGGAAGGTCGCGGACAACGCGCCGCTCTCCGTGCGCGGCGCCAAGGCCACGATCGAGTCGTACCTGATGGGGCTCACGGAAGAGCGGCGCAAGAAGCTCCGGGACCTGGCCGCCGTGGCGACCGAGAGCGACGACTACAAGGAAGGCACCCGCGCCTTCCTGGAGAAGCGCGCGGCCAGGTTCACCGGGCGCTAGAGCGCCGATCGTGCGCTTCGCGTTCCTCACGTCGACGCCGCTGTCGCCGACCGAGGGAAGCGGCACGTTCGTGGCCATCGATGGCCTCGTGCGCGGTCTCTCGCTCCTGGGGCACACCACGACGGTCAGGCCGCTCGGCGCGCGCACGGGTTTTCACACGCTCGACCGCTGGCTCTACAACGCGCGGATCGCCGTGGCGCCGCCCGACACCGACGTCACCGTCGGGATCGATCTCGACGGCTTCCTGTGGGCGCGGCGCCGGCGCGGTCCCTTCGTCGTGATGCTGAAGGGGATCATCGCCGACGAGCTCCGCAACGAGCACGGATGGGTGCGAGCGCTGCTGACCGTGCAGGCGCGCTGGGAGCGGACCAACACCGCGCGCGCCGATCGCGTCATCGTGCCGAGCCGCTATTCGGCCTCGGTCGCCCACGCGGTCTACGACGTTCCGCACGCGAAGCTGGCCGTCGTGCCGGAGCCGATCGATCTCGGCGACTGGCGGCGCCGCTTCGCCGAGGCCGCCGGCCCCCGCGCGACGCGGCCCACGATCCTCTCGGTCGCCCGCATGTACCCGCGCAAGCGTCTGGACGATCTCTTGCGCGCCGCCTTGGTCCTCCGCGCGCGGATCCCGGGCGTGCAGGTCCGCATCGTAGGGGAAGGACCTGAGTCCGCGCGGCTGCGCGCGCTCCATCGTGAGCTGGGGCTGGGAGAGTCCGCGGTCTTGCTCGGCGAGGTGACGCGCCGGACGCTCGCGGTAGAATATGTACGCGCCCACTGCTTCTGCCTGCCGACTGTCCAGGAGGGGTTCGGACTGGTCTTCGCCGAGGCGATGGCGGCCGGGTTGCCTGTGGTAGCGTGTCGCGCCGCGGCGGTACCGGAGATCGTGGAGCACCAGGGGACCGGTCTCCTCGTCGATCCGCGGCGCCCGGACGCGCTGGCCGCGGCGCTGGAGACGATGTTGACCAATACGAAGCTCAGTGAAGAGTTCGGAAGGGCCGCGGCCCGACGGATCGAGGCGTTCGGCCTCGAGTCCGTGGCGCGCCGCTTCCTCGAGGCGTTGCCATGACCGAGCTTGCCGCCAGCACACGCCGCTTCACGTTCTCGGCCGGCCACCGCTACTGGGTCGACGCCTGGGCTCCGGAGGAGAACGAGCGCTTCTTCGGCCGGCTCACCGTCCCGCACGGCCACAACTACACCCTCGATGTCACCGTGCGCGGGCCGATCGATCCTCAGACGGGCATGGTCATCGATCTGGCCGAGCTCAAGCGGATCGTGGGCGAGACCATCGTGGAACGCTTCGATCACGCGGACCTCAACGCCGACCCGCTCTTCCGCGGCCGCGTGCCGACCACCGAGAACCTCGCGATCACCGTGTGGGAGCTCCTGGCGCCGAAGCTCGGCGCCGACCGGCTCTGGCAGGTCCGGGTGTGGGAGGATCCGAACCTCTACGTCGACTACCGAGGGCCCGATGCTTGAGCTCACGCGCGTCTATCACTTCAGCGCGGGCCATCGGCTCTTCGATCCGGCGCTGTCGGCCGAAGCGAACGAAGCGGTCTACGGCGCCTGCTGGCGTCCGCACGGCCACAACTATTATCTCGAGGTCACCGTGGCCGGCCGGCCGGATCCGGTGACCGGCATGTCCGTCGATCTCGGACGGATCGACCGCGCGGTGCACGAGCGTGTGCTCGACCACGTCGATCACCGTACGCTGGAGGAGGTCCCGGCGCTGGCCGGGGTCGTGACGACCGGCGAGGGGCTGGCGCGTGCGTTCTGGCGCCTGCTGGCCCCGGCGGTTCCGGCGGGCGCGCTCCGGCGCGTCACCGTGGTCGAGACGGCGAAGAATCGATTCCAGTACGAAGGCGAGGCGGCGTGATGAGCGAGGACGCAAAGGTCGCGAAGCTGATCTCGAAGATCCTGGACGAGCTCGGCGAGGACGTCGAGCGGGAGGGCCTCGAGAAGACTCCTGAGCGCGTGGCGAAGGCGCTCCGCTATCTGACGTCCGGATACGCCAAGGACGCCAAGGAGATCCTGAACGGCGCCATGTTCGTCGAGGACTACGACGAGATGGTGATCGTCAAGGACATCGACTTCAGCTCGCTCTGCGAGCACCATCTGCTGCCTTTCATCGGCAAGTGCCACGTGGCCTACATGCCCGGCCGCAAGATCGTGGGGCTGTCCAAGATCCCGCGGCTGGTCGAGATGTTCAGCCGACGGTTACAAGTTCAGGAGCGGCTGACGACGCAGATCGCGAGCACCATCAACGAGGTACTGCAGCCGCGGGGCGTCGCCGTCGTGATGGAGGCCGTCCACCTGTGCATGCTGATGCGCGGCGTGGAAAAGCAGAACTCGAAGGCGATCACCTCGGCGATGCTCGGCTCGTTCCGCGACAATCCCGAGACGCGCGCCGAGTTCATGGACCTGATCAAGTCGAGCCGGGGGCTTCAGATTTGAGCGGCCGGGGCGCGCTCTCCGGCCAGGTCGCGATCGTCACCGGCGCCGGGCGCGGCATCGGCCACGCGGTGGCGAGCGCCCTGGCACGTGAGGACGCCACGGTGGTGCTGGCGGCCCGGACCCGCCAGCAGCTGGCGGCGACCGCGGCGGCCGTCCGCGAGGCCGGGGGGACCGCCCTCGCCATTCCGACGGACGTCACGCAAGACGCGGCCGTCGAGGCGATGGTCGAGCAGGCGATGGCCGAGCTCGGGCGCGTCGACGTGCTCGTCACGGCCGCCGGCGTCGCGGCGTTCGGTCCGGTCGCGGGCACCAAGCCGGGCGACTGGGACGGGATGCTGGCGGTCAATTTTCGCGCGGTGATGGTGACGTGCCGCGCCGTGCTGCCGATCATGATCCGGCAGCGCCGGGGCACCATCATCAATATCGCGTCGGTGGCCGCCCAGCGGGCGATTCCCGGAGCCGCCATCTACACGGCGACCAAGGCCGGAGTGGTCGGTTTCAGCCGGGTGCTCGCGGAGGAGCTTCGCGCGGAGGGGGTCCGGGTGGGAGTGCTCGTCCCCGGCGCCGTAGATACGCCACTTTGGGACACGATTCCGAATTCGCCGGATCGCGGCCGGATGCTCCGCCCCGAGGACGTCGCGCGGGCCGCGGTGCTCATGGCCTCGCTGCCGCCGGGCGCCTCGCTCGAGGAGCTGACCCTGCTGCCGCAGGGCGGCATCCTCTGAGGCCTGAGGGCGGCATCCTGTGATACGATGACCTCGAATCGGATCGAATCCGGAAACGCCTGATAGATCGGGAGGATCGCAATGGTTACGATGACCGAAACGGCCGCGAAGAAAGTTTCCGAGCTTCGCCTCGAGGAAGGCAAGCCCGAGTGGGGCCTGCGTATCCGGGTGGTCGGCGGCGGCTGCTCGGGCATGTCGTACGAGCTCGGCTGGGAAGACCAGGCGGCGGCCGACGACAACGTCTTCGACGCCCAGGGCATCAAGGTCTACATCGACAAGCACAGCGCGCCCTATCTGGCCGGTAGCGAGATCGACTTCGTCGACAACAACATGATGGGCGCCGGATTCGCGATCAAGAATCCGAACGTGAAGTCGAGCTGCGGCTGCGGTCAGTCGCACCGCTTCTAAGCTCGCGTCCAAGGTGCGCGTCCGGGTTCGTCTCTTCGCCCGGTACCGAGAGGCCCTCGGACGCGAACAGCTCGAAGTCGATCTTCCCGAGGGCGGCACGGTCGAATCCGCATGGTCGGCCGTCGCCGCCCGTCATCCCGAGCTCGCCGGATTTCGTCCGTTCACCCTGTTCGCGGTCGGCCACGACTACGTCGGCGCCGATCATCGCCTGGCGCCCGACGATGAGCTCTGCCTCTTCCCGCCCGTGAGCGGGGGCGCGGCACCCGACGTGTTCCGCGTCGTGACCGAGCCGCTCTCGCCCGACGCCATCGCCACGGAGGTGGACGATCCGGGCGCCGGCGGCATCGTGATCTTCTCGGGCGTCGTGCGGAATCAGACCGACGGCCGGCCGGTCAAGTACCTCGAGTACGAGGCGCACACGCCGATGGCCGAGGTGAAGATGCGCGAGATCGGCCAGACCGTGCGCTCGCGGTGGCCCGGGGTGCGGCGCATCGCGATGCTCCATCGCACCGGGCGGCTCGAGATCGGCGAGGCCAGCGTCCTGATCGCCGTCTCCGCCCAGCACCGCGGCGACGCGTTCGAAGCCTGCCGCTACGCAATCGACACGCTCAAGAAGACCG
>Ga0306926_10008203_pt1 | contig 11408 bp, 9 predicted proteins | sample flu12Cox44000178_FD_203759 | JGI IMG/M metagenome (GOLD analysis project Ga0306926, IMG submission 203759) | Lab enrichment of tropical soil microbial communities from Luquillo Experimental Forest, Puerto Rico - flux8day.12C.oxic.44.000.178 (v2)... | ecosystem: Environmental > Terrestrial > Soil...
AGCCAATCGCGAACTTTTTGAAGAGCAACTTCAGCTTCTTTTAAAATGTTTCAACGAAGAGGCGTTTCACCACGAGGGCAAATACTACGAATGTCCGCCATCGGTGCCGTATCGCGGTTATACACTGCAAGAAATAACAATGGTACCACGACCCAAACACTTGCCGGTTGAGATTTGGATGCCGATAGCCAGCGGCAGGACAATCGACATGATGGCGAAGTACGGCCTGAAGGCGATGGTCACGTTGAACGGAGAAAAAATCCTCGATGACGTTGTTCGTGCCTTCCATTCCGCCTGCGTCCGGCACGGGCGCCCGGTGCGGCTGGGCGACGATATGATTTGGGGAGCTGGCATCTATCTTGCCGACAGCCGGGAAGAGGCTATGCGTCGCGTCGAGCCCTCGCACGACGAGCGTTACAAATGGTTTGCCCCATTCGGCTTTGTGCGCTACGCCGATGAGGAGGGCCGGACTTGGGGAACCCCGGGCGCCCCGGCGCGGGTTCCATCTTTGCGGGATGGTGTGCAGCAGAAAGCGTGGTTCTGCGGGCCGCCATCTCAAGTGATCGAAGGAATCAAATCGATCGAGGCGAAGTATCCAGGTCTGGAGGATTTTATGATTCACTGGGCGGAGGGCTTGCCCCCCGAGGAGTTCAAAGAACAGCTCAGGCGGTTCGCGAAGGATGTCATGCCAGCGTTCAATTGTACCTGAACAAAGGACTGCGGCACGGCGACCTGCGGCTACAACAAAGGCGAGATGGTAATCGATTTCGCGCTGCACCACCTCTTGTGAGGTTCATCGCGGATCAACATCTCAGGTCGTCGCCGCTGTCGATAGCGAGCTCCCCGGGAGAATTGGAAATGCGCCCGTTGCAGCCGGTCCGCGGCACCCAAGACCTTCTTCCGGAGGCGGCTCGACGCCACCGACGAGTAGGCGAGACGGCGCGCGTCTTCGCCGAACTCTATGGCTTTCTTGAGATCGCGACGCCGATCTTCGAGTTCAAAGATGTCTTCGCGCGGCCGATCGGGGAGCACACCGACATTGTTGCCAAGGAAATGTACACGTTTACCGATCGAGGTGGCGAAGAGGTGACACTACGGCCCGAGAACACCGCCGGTGTGGTTCGTGCGGTGCTCTCGAACGGTCTCGTTCAGAGCCTTCCGCTTAAGTTCTTCTACGAGGGCCCGATGTTCCGATACGAGCGGCCGCAAAAGGGCCGTTTTCGTCAATTCCACCAGATCGGCATCGAACTGATCGGCGTGGCCCAGCCCCAAGCCGACATCGAGGTCCTCGCACTGGGCCGCCGAATTCTCGACGCGCTCGGGATGGGCGAGCGCACTGTGCTCGAACTCAATACGCTTGGTGATGCGGAGAGCCGCGCTGCTTACCGGCAGGCCCTGGTGTCTTATCTCTCAGTGCGAACCTCGGAATTGTCCGAAGACAGCCGGCGGCGGCTCAAGCGCAACCCGCTGCGCGTTCTCGATTCAAAAGAAGAGCCCGACCAGCACGTCATTCGTGATGCTCCGGTTTTTGCCGATTATCAAAATGCTGAGTCCCGGCGCTTCTTCGATCAGGTCCGCACGGGGCTCGATCGGCTCGGCATAGCTTATCGGCTCAACCCCAGGCTCGTACGCGGGCTCGATTACTACACCCACACCGCGTTCGAGTTCGTGACGACCGATCTGGGCACGCAAGGGACGGTGATGGGTGGTGGCCGATATGACGGCTTGATCGAGATGATGGGCGGGCCGGCTGTGCCTGGAGTCGGATGGGCGGCCGGCGTCGAGCGGCTCGCAATGCTGATGCCCGAACCGCTGCCGCTGCGGAGCCCGGTGGCGATGGTACCGATCGGCGAAGCCGGAGAAATGGCGGCGTCCAAGCTTGCCGAAGAGCTCCGCGACCACGGCTTGGCCGTGGATCTCGGATATTCTGGCAATCTCGCGCGGCGCATGCGCCGGGCCAACAGGATCGGGGCGTTCGCCGCCATTTTGCTGGGCGAGGACGAGCTGGCGCGCGGCGTCGCAACATTGCGTGATCTGGATACCGGGGTGCAGTGCGAAGTGTCTTTGATCGACTTGCCTGCGCGGCTCCGATCGCTAGCCGACGAGCGAGCGGTTCGCTGAGGCTCGCACCGTGGAAGCCTCTCTCGAAGCGCATTTGGATCAGCTGCTCCGCCGCCATGAGGAGCTGCGCGATGCGCTCACCGGCAGCGGCCTTGCGGGTGCGGATGTCGCGAAATTGTCCAAGGAATACAGCGAGCTGACCCCGATTGTTGCGGGGATCGAGAATTTGCGGCTCGCTCGCGACGAGCTTTCCTCTCTCGCGGATATTGCCGAATCCAGCGACGACAAAGATTTGCGACAGCTCGCCGAAGACGAGTTGCGGGTATTGCGCGAGCGTCTGCCGGGTCTCGAGCAACAGGTAAAGCTGGCGCTGCTTCCAAAGGATGTCGACGACCAGCGCAACGCGATACTCGAAGTCCGCGCCGGCACTGGCGGAGACGAGGCGGCGCTCTTCGCCGCGGAACTCTTTCGCATGTACCACAGGTACGCCGTACTTCGGGGATGGCGCTTCGAACTCCTTGATCTTTCCGAGACTGGCCTCGGGGGGGTCAAGGAGGCCAGTGCTTTGATCAGCGGTCGGGATGTGTTCGCCAGGCTCAAATTTGAATCGGGCGTTCACCGGGTCCAGCGTGTGCCGGAGACCGAAGCGAGCGGTCGCATCCATACCTCCGCGGCAACGGTGGCGGTTCTTCCCGAGGCCGAGGACGTGGATGTTCGCATCGACGAAAAGGACCTGCGCATCGATGTCTTCCGCGCGAGCGGACCCGGCGGTCAGTCGGTAAATACGACCGACAGCGCGGTGCGCATCACCCACATCCCGACAGGCCTGGTGGTGATCCAGCAGGATGAGAAGTCGCAACACAAGAACAAGGCGAAGGCGTTAAAGGTCCTCCGCTCGCGCCTGTATGATCTCGAACGCCAGGCACGCGACAGCGCGCGCGCCGCCGAGCGGAAAAGCCAGGTCGGTACCGGCGACCGATCGGAGCGAATCCGCACCTACAATTTCCCGCAGGGGCGGGTCACCGACCACCGCATCAATCTTACGCTCTACAAGATAGATAAGGTGATGAGCGGGGAGGCACTGGACGAGATCATTGACGCAATTCTGGCCGAGGATCAAGCCGCGAGGCTGGCCGCTGTCGAAACAGGCTGATAAGACGCTTGGCTGGCTGGTTGCTGAAGCGGCCGTCGCATTATCGGCGGCCGGATTTGCGGAACCGCGGCGGCACGCCCGCCGCTTGGTTTCCGCGGTGCTCGCCATCTCGCCAGCCGATCCCTTCGCCCACCCAAATTTGGCGGTAGACGCACGACAGGCCGGTCGCGTGCAAGCGCTGTTGAAGCGGATGGTCGCCGGCGAGCCTTTGAGCCGTATTTTTGGAAGACGCGAGTTCTGGGGGCTGGAGTTTCGCCTCTCAGGCGACACCCTGGATCCGCGGCCCGAGACCGAAACGGTGGTCGAGGGCGTGTTGAGACGGATCCCGGATCGAAACTCGCCTCTTCGGTTGCTCGATTTGGGTACCGGAACGGGGTGCCTCTTGCTCGCGCTCCTCTCCGAGCTTCCGGCGGCGAGCGGTGTCGGCGTCGACATTGCCGACGGTGCGGTGAAAATGGCTGTCGAAAATGCTGGCCGTCTAGGACTTGGGCGCCGCACGCGCTTTTTTGTCGGTGATTGGGCGGCCGCATTGTCAGGAAAGTTCGACGCCATCCTCGCAAATCCTCCCTACATCCCGAGCAGAGCAATAGCGCTGCTTCCTCGTGAGGTCGCCTGCCACGACCCGCGGCGAGCTCTCGATGGTGGTGAGGATGGTTTGCGGTCGTATCGGAGAATTGCCGAAGCTGCGCCGGCGCTCCTTGTCCCGCGCGGAATTTTGGCCGCCGAAATCGGTGCCGGTCAGGCGGCGCATGTAACCGCGATAATGAAAGACAACGGTCTGGTCGTGGACGGTCTCGAGAAAGACCTTGCCGGGATTGCTCGATGCTTGGTCGCGCGTCCGGCACCGTATAGCAGGCTAGGACAGAAAAAGGTTGGAATGCGCTGCGGTCCCGTCTAGGCTGGCCTTGTTCGGGAGTTCGGTGGTTCGCGATTTCGAGCGGCAATGCCCACCTGCAACTGGCCCGACAGGGACTAGGGGAACGCTCCCGCCGGACAAGGTCCGATAATGTCCACCGCGATTAGACAGGTGTCATGAGACCAGGACCAAACAAACGCTCGCGCGGTCGCAACAACGGCAACAACCCGCACCATAACCGGCCGCGGATGCCTCATCGGATCCAGACTTTTGACAGCAATGGTCCGAACATAAAGATCCGCGGGAATGCGTACCAGGTGTTTGAACGCTATGTTGCGCTCGCGCGAGAGGCGGCGGCGAGCGGCGATCGGATTGCGGCGGAAAATCTTTATCAGCACGCGGAGCACTATTTCCGCGTCATGAACGCAAATGGCGAGGCCAATTCCCACGGTGGCGGGCCGCCTCGTCCGACGACACCGGCCGATCTCGAATTGGGCGGCGCGGAGCGAGAGCGCCAGGAGACAGATGAGAATCTGGTCCAGCCCCCGCCTCAGCCCGTCCCGGATGATCAGCCGCCCGGGTTCTGAGCAAACAAACGGGCGCTGACAGATAAGTTAAGTAGGAGAAGGGCGGCGGCGCAGCGCACCGGGTCCGGAGCTCACCCTTCCTGATCGGAGCCGACGACAAGATGGCACTCTCGGACCTGGTCTCGGGGAATTCGCAGGGTAGCCTGGGGGTTTAGCTGCCGCAGGACGAGCGTGTCTCCTTCCCAACCCACGAACTGTTTTATCAAGACCGCTTGTCCTTGCTTATATACGACTACGTCTCGACCTCGGATCGGTGGCTTGAACGGGTTGACATGCAATAACCAGCCCGGTTCGTAGCGGGGTTCCATGCTGTCGCCGACCATGTAGAGCGCATAAGCCGAGCGCACGCCGTTCAAGTTGGCCGGGCGCGGCGTATACCCTATCGGGCCATCTTCAAGGAACATCTCCTGGTCGGTCCCGCCCCGCGCGCCACTGCGGATTGGTATCCTATCCGGCTCCTGGAGGGCGCGCGCTGGTGAACCGGCTGTCGTGGTCCCGACAGAAGGCGGGCGACCTCGCCCAGGCCGCCGCGCATCGCTTGCCGGTGGATTGCTCGAGGTGTCGACGGCGTGCCTCAAGATCTCGTCTTCAGGCACCCGCAGAAAACCGGCGATGTGGACAACCTCCAGTGGCTTCATCTGACGGTCTCCCTTGAGCATGCGGGATACGGCGGAAGGAGCAAGGCGGAGATGGCGAGCGAGATCCGCCTGAGAGGCACCGACCCGCGTTAAGGCTTGGTTAAACCAGGAAGCGTCCATAATGCGTCCTTGACAATTTGCTATTGTTGACACAGCAACAGAGAGTCCTTAACATAACGGTGCATTAACGACAAGCTAAAATGATGAACAATTGCATAGATGGGATTAGGGATTTATCAGATTCGCCGATCGTGGCTACAGAGGACGATATTGGTTGCGCTTATGTGGTCGACGAATCGGACGGCTGGCGTTCTTGCGGAGCGCCGCGCAAGGTCGCCTCGTCTTATTGTCCAGAGCATCACGCTCTTTGCCATATAGCTTGCGGTACCAAAGCCGAAACCGACCGACTCCGGGAAGTCGAGGCTCTTGCCAGTGCTGTGGGTGGCCGGCGCGCGCGACAGCGGACCGAGCCCAGTCGCCAGTTCCTGAACCGTCTCGAGCAGGCAGTTCGGGAAGTTTGTTGACCAGAATGTTCATGTTTCGTTTAGGGCAATCGGATGGTGCGAAATAATATTCGGCGTAAAACCTTCAACCCGGCAAGCGCCGACTTGATCCCAACACCTGAACGGAGCAAGCACGGCCCTATTGAGCGCATAGAGGAGGCAATCACCGATACTTCCGGCCGCCCGGGCCGGCCCTATCGTTTTGTCGACACACTCGCGGTGATGGAAAGACGCGGCTCGATCACAGCAGGAATGCGACAAGCCGGTGAGGATTTTCGAAATCGTTTTGCCATCGCGCAACTCGACCCGTTGAGGGCCTTCGACATATCGCGGCCTCGGATCGGCGATCGGGCCGGCTTTAGATCTACGGGCGGGCCCGGTTCGCGAATCGAGGACGCGCGTAAGATTGTTTGGAATGCGGTTGTTGCCGTCGGCGGCCTTGGTTCCGCCGGCGGTTCTTGCATATGGCATGTGGTCGGATGGCAACAGTCTCTGAAGGAATGGGCCCTAGAGCAGGGTTGGAATGGCCGGCGAGTGAGTCAAGAGGCAGCCTCCGGGATCCTGATCGCTTCTTTGGGAACGCTCGAAGCGCATTTCAATCAATCAAGTCGTTGCTAATTTGGTATTTTGCTAATTGACAATCCCGGATTGAGATGATATAGTCTGTTCACGCTGAGAAAAATGGGTCACGGGAGCCGCGTCGACCTTGAGTAGGGAACACTCCCGGGTCCCATAGGCGGGGCTTATGCGCTTCCGCTATTCCTGGGAATATGGACGCAGCGTCAAGGCTGCCGGATAGGTCCGGCGCCGGAACGGGGTGTGGCCCGTGACGGTCGCATGAGCAGTCGGTTCCCAAAGCGATAGCCGACGGCCCGGTGTTCGCGCTCCGGCCTCCGCCGTAAGTGCGACGTGATAGAGGCGGAGCACTAAGGGGTTGTTGAAGGATGCGCGCGAGGCGCTTGCAGGCTACTTCGCTTAGTTTGAGAGCGGAGTTGCATAGGGATCGGCCGTTCGCTGCCCTGACATCCGCAGAAGCCCGTGCACTCCTTTATGATTGGGCATTTTGGGCCCGGGCCAATCAGTTGCCACCGGATGGAGAGTGGCGGGTCTGGCTCGTGCTTGCGGGCCGCGGCTTCGGCAAGACGCGAACGGGCGCGGAAATGATCCGCGCCCGGGTGGCTGCGCGAACGGCGCATCGCCTTGCGCTAGTCGCGCCGACGGCCGGGGATGCCCGCGACATCATGGTCGAAGGGGAAAGCGGTATCCTGGCTGTCTCGCCGCCTTGGGAACGGCCACGGTATGAGCCTTCGAAGCGCCGCCTGACCTGGCCCAATGGGGCTCTTGCGACACTCTTCAGTGCCGACGAGCCGGAGCGTCTTCGCGGGCCACAGCACGACGCGGCGTGGTGTGACGAGCTTGCCAGTTGGCGTAACCCCGAGGCGTGGGACATGCTGATGTTCGGTCTGCGCTTGGGAACCGATCCGCGTGTTGTCGTGACGACGACACCGCGGGCGACATCGCTGCTTCGCGGATTGATCGTCGATCCGACGGTCATGGTGACGCAAGCAAGCACCTACGAGAATCGCGCTAATCTCGCCCCGGCTTTTTTTGGCCAGATAATCTCTAAGTATCGGGGCACTCGCCTTGGCCGCCAGGAACTCGAGGCAGAACTCCTCGAGGATGTACCCGGGGCTCTGTGGACGCGTCCAATGCTAGAGGCTTCGCGGGTCCGTGCCGTTCCGCCCCTAATCCGCGTGGTCGTCGCGATCGACCCGGCCGTGAGCTCAACTGAACGGGCCGATGAAACCGGCATCATAGTCGCCGGCAAAGATGCCGCCGGGCAGGGTTGGGTACTCGCCGATGCCTCCGGCCGCTACCAGCCCGCGGAATGGGCCAAGACAGCTGTCTCGGTTTATCGCGCGCATAAGGCCGATCGGATCGTCGCGGAGGTGAACAATGGCGGCGATATGGTCGAGGCGACACTGCGAATGATCGAGCCGAACATATCCTTTGCCGCGGTACGCGCGTCCCGTGGAAAGGTCACCCGCGCAGAACCGGTTGCAGCACTCTACGAGCAGGGCCGGGTACGCCATCTGGGTGTGTTCCCGGGTCTTGAGGATCAGATGTGCGCCTTCACTGCCGACGCGCATTGCAGCCCTTCGACCCGCTCGGCAGGCTACTCGCCGGATCGGGTCGATGCATTGGTCTGGGCCTTGACCGACCTTCTGGTCGAACCGATGCCTGGAGAGGGAATTTACGAAATGTATCGCCACTGGAGTGGTCGGCTGGTCAGCAGCCCGACGCGCGATTGTTAAAGTCGTTCGCCGATCATTACGCGGAAGGAGCCGATCATTGATGATGCTCGTCAACGACGACGACCGTAATGCCAAATGGGTTCTGACGCAGACTGATATCGCAAGCCGTCTAGTGCCTCCATACGGGCTGTCGGCAGTCGCCGGATGCGCCACGATGCCGGTCGGGGCAACGACGCATATGTACCGGACTTGGCAATGAAAATCCCACTAGTATTTGCCTGCGCTTTCGGAGTTTGGTTCGTCGTCGCGACCGCCGTATTGGTCGCGGAAGCGGGACTGCCATCCCGTATCGTTAACTTTCGATTGCTCAGTCCATCGCGAGCGGCCCTCAGGCAGACGCAAGCAGCCAGACTGGTTCGCAGGCAGCCGGAGATTTACCTCCAGATCACGCGCAGCCTGTTGCGAATTGCAGCGTTTGCTTTCGGTCTCGGCGTGGCGCTCCCCACTTTGGCGCAGACGATCAATGGCTCCTCGCTCAACATCTCGGGCCAGTCGACACTGCAAGGTGATGTGATCGTGTGCTCCGGGCACCCGTGGATCGATGTTCGGTGCAATGGTGCCGCAGGCGATGATGGTCACGATGACACCGCCGCAATAAGCAGCACGATTTCGACCGCTATCGCCAATAACTGGCCGGTGAGATTATCGGCCGGCACCTATAAGGTGACCTCGCCGGTGACCATCGATTACGCCACGCAAGCAGGCAAGGGGTTTCGTCTCATCTCCGACGGGGCGGTTATCGATGGAAGAACCATTGCATCCGGCTCGGTGCTGCAGATCCGATGCGGTGGCGGTACCAGCAGTAGCCCAACGGGATGCTTCTACTTCAAAGAAGAGGGCACCTTATTCGTCAATGGCAACACCCCCGCCTATGTGGTCGTGCTCGGTCAGCCCGACTTCTCGGATGCGCACAACTCGGCGAAAATAGACCACCTGATCGTCAACAACGCCAATAACTTGCCGGCCGCTGGTGGATGTCAGTTTAATTACCTGCTCGACAGCGATGTTTATGCGGTTTGCGTGGCGTCCGGCGGGGCCGCCGGTCTCGCATTCGAGCAAACCCAGTTTTCCCGTATCTCCGGTGCGGGCACGGCAGAGGGCACCGGCGGCCGCGGGGTCGTTCTGGAGAACGGCTACAATTTCAGCAACACATTCTTGGCCCTCGATCTCGAGGTCTCTCCGACCTGCCTGTCGATCACCTTCAATCACAATGGTCTCAACACTTTCGTGTCGCCTTATTTTGACTGTGTCACAGCGGTGGCTGCGACGGCCAGCGTCGGCAACGTGCTGATCAACCCCAATTACGGCGGTGCAACCGTCAATTACGGACCTCTATCGACAGGAATATCGGTAATCGGTACGGGGTCGAGAGACAATTGGCTGTTTCCGGTCGCGGGGTCATATGTCGCCAAACCGATCGACGACGGACTGAGCGTCTCGAACTACAACACTCCGGGCGCGTCCATGTCGGTGACCCTGCCGGCAATTGCCAGCGTCAATATGGGCTGGAGCATGGGATTTGCGTCGGACAACGGCAAAGGCATGACGATCACGGCTACAACCGGTTCGATCATCTCGGGCGGCAGAAGCCTCGGGTCGATCACGCTGGGTCCGGGAAATTATGAATATGTCCGGCTGCAGTCGGATGGCAGCAACTTTCGCATTACCTCGTCGACCCGCAACACCCGCTTGGCGAATGGTTTTGAAGCACCGCCCTGGCCGAGCAACTGGTTGTTCCCCGCTAGTTCCGGTTATGCTGCCGGACTCGGCGACAATGGGAACGTGCTGTCGAGTTACAACAGCACGAATGGATTAGCTGTCACACTTCCGCCGACCAACGGGCTTCCGGGCGGCTGGTCGATGGGCTTTGCGACGGACAACAATAAAAGCCTCACGGTACAGGTAAACAACACCGCGGGCGGTCACATCGTGTGGCCAGGTTCGGGTGGCTCGCAGACATACTTGGAGTTGGCGAATACCAGCCAGGGGGCGTACGAGTTCCTGGTCCTGCAATACGACGGTAACGGCAATTTCCGGGTTCTCGACGCGACGCCGGCGTCGGCGCAGACGATCGGCATGATTGGCGCGACCGGGATCAGTCGCTGGAATTACCCTGCGGTCAGTTCCTATTCCGCGACGGTCGCCGACAATGGCAGCGCCGTATCGAGCCTCAACAGCCCGGCCGCCTATTTGGCTGTTACGTTGCCTTCGACGACGGCCGTGCCTATGGGATGGACGATCGGGATCGTGACAGACGGCAACAAAACAGCCGCGGTTCAGGTCAACTCTGTCTCCGGCGGCCACATTCTGTTCCCCGGTAGCGGAGCGACTACGAACTCGGCTTCGCTTGCCACCTCTAACTATGAGGTTCTCGTCCTCCAATTCGACGGTGGCAATTTTCGGGTTGTCCAGGCGACGCCAGCAACGGCTACGTTGATGGGGATTACGGGCAATGCACCGGGGATCAATCGTTGGAGCTTTCCAGCGGTTAGCACTTATGCGGCCTCGCGAAGCGACAGCGGAAATTCGTTGTCCAGTTACAACACTCCGACCGGTTCCCTGGCTGCGACGCTGCCGCCGACAACTGCGATCAGTGCGGGGTGGACAATGGGTTTCGCAACCGACAATGGCAAGACGATGACCGTTCAGGTCAATGCTGCCTCCGGCGGACACATCCTTTATCCGGCGGGAGCGACCGGCACTGCCGGAAACTCGATAACGCTGGCCGCCGTCAACTATGAATTTCTCGCGTTGCAATTCGATGGCAGCAATTTTCGCATAACGTCGATTAGCCCACGCAGCGCCGAGGCGCTTGGCATGTTCGGGCATCAGATTACGACAGGGGCAACCCCTGCGGTCGGCTCGGGATCGACCGACTGCGGAACCTCGCCCTCGATCGGCGGCAACGACAGCGCTGGGCGCATCACCGTTGGCGCCACCAATGGTGGCCGATGCACGATAACGTTTGTAACGCCGTGGCCTAACCCTCCGGTCTGCTCGGTTTTTGACGAAACGGCGCCGACGCTGGTAAGACCAACAGCCGCCTCCACCACCAGCGTCGTGCTCGCCGGAAGTTTCGCAGGTGGTGACTCCCTCGTCTACAACTGTGCCGGCTTCCAATGATCCACTCAGCTACAACCGGCGCCTTTGGAAGAGAAGCATCGATGGAGCGCGCCAATCGTGATCTGACGGAGGCGCTCTGATGCCCGCTCCCGATGGCAAGCGCACGTCCTTAGCGTCATACACGTGGGGCGGATGGGGGAGTCAGAACGACGTCACCCAATTTCGTAATGTC
>Ga0306926_10008208_pt1 | contig 11406 bp, 8 predicted proteins | sample flu12Cox44000178_FD_203759 | JGI IMG/M metagenome (GOLD analysis project Ga0306926, IMG submission 203759) | Lab enrichment of tropical soil microbial communities from Luquillo Experimental Forest, Puerto Rico - flux8day.12C.oxic.44.000.178 (v2)... | ecosystem: Environmental > Terrestrial > Soil...
ACCTTTCAGACCTACTCTCCGTTCACCTTCCTGACGAATGGCATATTCGCCAATGCGAGCGACACGGTGGTCTTGTCTCACGAAGCAGCCGAGTGGATGAACGATCCTTACGACGTAAATCCGACCCCCGCTTGGGGACACACCGGCCAAGTAGGTGGATGCCAGAACAACTTGGAGGTGGGAGATCCGCTCTCCGGTACGAACGTGTCGCCCATCGTCGGGAAGAACGGCTTCACCTATCACCTGCAAGAACTCGCGTTTTACTCGTGGTTCTACGGAGCTCCATCGGTGGGTATCCACGGATGGTTCTCAGACAACGGCACGTTCATGACTGATGCCGGACCACCTTGCCATTGATGGCTTGGCGGTTCGTTTGTGTATTCATGTAGTTAGGAGGCCGCCCCTCACCGGGGCGGCCTCTAACATGAAAGCGGACCTGGCCACCAGCTGTGCTTATGGAACCAGTTTCTGTGGATGCTAGATCTCGCAAGTGCCCCTTTAATCGGGCGCTGGTTGTGAACCGAGTTCTTCCCTGTCATGCGTCATACGAATACGAAGGCAACGAATCAGATCCACACAATAGTTCGATGGTCGGTAGCAGTCGGCTGGCCAAATAGCCTTTCGGTACAAACGCGTCGACTACCTTTAACGCTTGCTCAGGAAGATTCGCCTCTCCAGAGAGCATGATGATCGGTGCTAGCGGCTTAAGCCGTCTCATCGCGATTGCAAACTCTTGTCCGTTCATCTCGGGCATGCTGTAGTCCACGATTACAACCTCAAACGAATGGAGAGTAGCTAGTTTCAGCCCCTCGAGGCCACTGGATGCAGTCACGATGGTGTACCCAAAGGTTTCGAGAAAGACTTTTTCGCATTCCAGCACAGATTGGTCGTCGTCGATACAAAGCAGTGAGCCTTTTGGGAGCGCCGTAACACCTGAGGGGGACATAAATTTCAACTCCAAATACTCGATATTTTGCGAGTTGCCCTTAGAGTTGGGAAGGTCGTGCGATTCGGCTAACGTAAGCATTCGGTCTTCAGTGCACAACTGTCAAAAGAACTAGTCAGGACGTTGCAAAAGAAAGAGCCGGCCCGGCAGTCGATGGAGGTCGACTGTTGAGATCTCGCGAGCTGACGGGTTCATTCCAGCGTGGTCAGTGCGCTGAAAGAGAGCGCTAATTTTGGATCCAAGATCGATCTTTAGCCTTGACGATAGAGGCAGACTCAGTATGATTCGGTGCGTTAGTTCGGCATCGCGAGGCTGTGTTCAAACTCCAGAAGGCGACGGAAAAGGCCTTCTCGACTGTGAACCGCGAGCTGGTTGACTCAGAAGAGAAGGGAAGCGGCGCGTATCGCGCGAGATCTTCACGACGACCCGACGCAGTCCCGCCGATGCCATCCTTTTCGGCATGCTGCCGCTGGCAATTCAAGGCCAACCACCGACATGACCTCATCTCCTGATCCGTTACAACACGAAGCCCACGGCAAGGCTCTCTCCCTGAACCTTGATTCGTCCATCTATGGCACGCTAGCCGAAATCGGCGCGGGCCAGGAAGTCGCGCGCTGGTTCCTCGCTGTCGGGGGGGCATCGGGCACGGTCGCGAAGACGATTTCCGCATATGACAAGACAGTCAGCGACGACATCTATGGTGCGGGCACGCGCTATGTCTCGAAAGAGCGCCTTCTGGCCATGCTTGACCATGAGTACAAGCTTCTGCTCGACCGGCTAGATCCGGCTCGTGGGAAGGATACGCGCTTCTTCGTCTTTGCCGACACAATAGCAGCGCGCAACTACCAAGGCACCAATGAGCAGCACGGATGGCTCGGTATTCGTTTTCAGAGCGACCCCGGTTCCCCGCCGAACCAGATATTCCTGCACATCAACCTGTGTGATTCGACTGCCCAATTGCAGCAGCAGGCGATCGGAATTCTGGGCGTCAGCCTGATCTATGCGGCGTTTCATCAGAGATCAGCGAAGGAGCCTTTTCTCGAAGGGTTATTCGAAGAACTTTCCATCGCGCGCATCGAGATCGACGTCATCGACTTCGATGGCCCTGCTTTTGTGGACCAGGACGCCCGCGGGTGGTGTCTGGAACTGCTGCGCTGCGGGATGGCTCATGCCATCGCTTTCGATGCCCGGGGAGAGGTTGTGGAACCGTCGAGCGTGCTGCGCAAGCGAGCGTTGCTTGTGGTGCGAGGCAGCTTCAGCCATCCCGAACTTTTTGATCCTACCCTGTTTCATGCTGCGCGCCAGCAACTGATTGCGGAAGGAGTGTCGTTTGAACGTGAGCCGGCAACCCTGCTGGAAATGACAATTCACCATGCGAACCTTGTCGAGAGCCTTGCTGCGCCTGACATGCTGGCACGAATCGATCAGCTCGTGCGTTTTGGTTCTGTGGTCGTCACTGACTATCCGGAAACGTACCTTCTCAGCCGTTACTTGCGGCGTCATTCAACCGAACCGGTGCGCTTCATCCTTGGAGTTGCAGCAGCGGCAAAGATCATGCACGAAGTGTTTTACCGGTCCCTGCCGGGAACCATGCTTGAGGGCATCGGCAAGTTGCTCGCGACAAATGTGAAGCTTTATGTTGCGCCCATGCCACGGGAGGCTTTCCGCTCCGCACTGACCGATTTGTCAGATTCTGTCGTGCCGAAAGAATCAGGCGGCAGCGTCGTGACACTCAACGACCTGACACCTCCCGTTCCCACCCTCCATCTGTTCGAATATCTGCGCGCCTCCGGCCGGATCGTTGCGCTTGAACCGCTGGTTCCTATCGACAGTAGGAGTGACTGACGGCGAGGGTCGCATAGCGGACGCGAGTGCGCCATAGAACATTGATGACGCGGCTCCCGGTAACATCACGATCACCGGGCCAACCCGATGCAAGGAGTCTCAGGGTCCATACATGACTTCACACCGGCATGCCATTGCGGTTATCTCGCAGGACGAAGAGATGGTTCGCGAGATGCGGCGCGTGCTCAGCGTGAGTTTCCATACCCGAGCGGCCAAGTCGGAAAATGCGATTAAGGACGCCATCGACGACCTGGAGGTTCACGGCCTCATTCTCGATCTGGATGCAATCGGCGAGCACGCGGAGGACGGGGTGGAGGTCCTGCAAGAGATGCGTCGCCTGCGCGCCGACATGATGATGGTCGCCGTCACCGGCTCGGCCAGCAGCGAACTACCTTTGCAAGCCACCCAGGCCGGCGCCGACCACTTCTTCCTGAAGCCGCTCGACTACGAGAGCATGCGCGAACTGTTGCTGCAGACACTCGAAAAGCGGGCTCTGCAGTTCGAGGGTCTATGGCTGCTCCGGCAGGTCGAGAACCGGTCGGCCTTCTGCGGCCTCATCGGGGGCAGCGAGGCCATGCGCAAGATCTATCAAGCCATCACGGCCGTCGCCGACAGCAACGCCAACGTGGTGATCCGGGGCGAGAGTGGAGTCGGCAAAGAGCTGGTGGCGCGAGCGATTGTCGACTCCGGCGAGCGCTCCGACCATCCCTACATTTGCCTGAACTGCTCTGCGCTGCCAGAAAGCCTGATCGAGTCGGAGCTGTTCGGCTACGAACGGGGCGCATTCACTGGCGCCGACAGCGCCAAACCGGGTCTGATCGAGCTTGCGCATGGCGGTACACTCTTCCTCGACGAGATTACGACCCTCAACCAGGGACTGCAAAGCAAGCTCTTGCGCGTTCTTCAGGAAAGAGTGGTCCAGCGGCTGGGAGGGCGGGCGGCGAAGAAGATCGACTTCCGCCTGATCACCGCCACTAACGACGACCTCGAAGACATGGTGCGCAAGGGGAGGTTCCGCGAAGATCTTTATTACAGAATTAATGTTGTGCCGATTCAGGTGCCGCCGTTGCGGGAGCGCCAAGGCGATGTTCCCTTGCTGGTCGAGCATTTCCTTCGGCTGTATTGCGCCGCCAACAAGAAGCCGGTCAAGCAGGTGCAGGCCGAGATGATGGAGATTCTGGAGCACTACGCCTGGCCGGGAAACGTCCGGGAACTGGAGAACGTGATTCAGCGCCTGGTGATCATGAGTGACGGCCCAACCATTGCGGCTCACTCGCTGCCGCAGCAACTGTTGACGGCCAGCGCGGCCAGCCAGGAGGCCGTCCTGATCCCGGAAGAAGGAGTGGACTTCGACGAGGAAATGCAGAGGATCGAGGTTGCATATCTGAACGCGGCACTGCGGCGGGCGGGGGGAAGTAAGGCGGCAGCGGCCCGGCTTCTGCGCCTGGACCCCCAACGCATGAAGTACCTCTGCCGCAAGCTCAGCCTGGGGGATACGGGTTAATAATTAACCCATCGACGGTGAATTATTAACCAAAATACAATTCTTGCTCTAGCGTCGGCTCCGGCCATGGAAGGGCCGGCAGCGGTAAACCATTGTTGTTCAGAAGACTACGCGGATCGCCGGCGGCCACATCGGTTTTGGCATACCCCGTGCTATAGACAAACCCGAGCAGTCGGAACGAAATCTCAAACCATCAGGAGCGCTCCCGTGACCATCGAAAAGAAATCTCTGATCAGCACCTTGAACACCACCAAGAAAGCCATCGTAGCCAGCACGCCGGTAGCCTCGTCGGCCTCGACCAGCGAAGTTCGAGCCAACACGCGCAAGGTAACCCGCAAGACAGCGCGGAAGGTAGCGCGCAAAGCACCGCGCTCGATGGCGCGCAAGGCCTAAGTAAACAGCACGGTTCAGAGCTTTTGTGGTTTTGAGAGGCCGCGGGTTCCCGCGGCCTCTTTGTTCTTACCAGGCTTTCCGGGCGAAGAACTCCGCAACTTCCCGGTAAGCAAACCCGGCCAAACTGCGGCGCTGGCCATAGACTCGCGCCGTGCCCGACATGCCGGGCTTGAGCCTGCCATCCGTATTCCCCACCAATAAGCTCATCTGGTAGAAGGTCGGAGGTCGCATTCCTTTGAATTTCGAAAGGTCGATCAACCCGGGAAGTATCTCCGACGGGGCGGCTGATACCTGGATATCTCCGGCGTCCCACCGGCCAAGCGTGCCGTCCACTTGCAAGCGGGCGCGCGACGCCTCACGGTGCTTGTGCATGTCATATTCGGAGACGAAGATTCGGGCGCGCATGGTGCGGGTATCGGCCACCTCAGCCACCTCCGTGCCTTCGGTGACATAACTCCCGAGTCGATCCGCGACCCGCGGAGTAGTAACGACGCCACCGATCGGGGACTTGAGGTCGAGGCTGCCAGTTTCCTCAGCCATCAGCGTCTGTTCTTCGGCGAGCCGTTGCCGTTTTGCCCATGCAGTTCCCATGTCCCCGTTGTGGGATTCGGCTGCCTTGAACTCCGACGACGCGGTCCGGTAGTCGGCCTGAGTGCGCGCAAGTTTGGACGTGAGAGAGAGGTTGCGGAGTTGGGCTATCAATGCGCCGGGGGACACGAGCTGGCCCTCATTCACGAATACTCCGGTGACCATTCCCGGGACCTGGGCCCGGATGACAGCGCGGTCGGCCGCCTCCAGAACGAAGTGACCAGCAATGGACTCATGCCACAGCGGCAGCAAGAGAAAGATAGCGAGCGCGGCCAATGCCCAACGCATTTGCGCGGAGCGTAACCACTCGCGAATGCGATCCTTTTTGTCGAGATAGAAGAATTTCATAAAGTTCACCAACGACCGGATGCGGGAACGGAAGATGAGAAGCCCGGTGGCGATCTCGGGCACGAACGACCAATCGGGATTGAAGTTGCGAAAGACGTTTCCTACGAATCGGGCCACGATGTAGAGCACGGTGTAGCTGTAGAGTCCCGAGGCGATGGCATAAAAAGCAAAACCCAGCCGCCGGCGCTTGGGGACATAGGGCACCTCCACGGGCAACCGCCAGACGTGCTTCTTGACCCAGGCCGAAACGAAGGCGGTGGAATTCTCTTTGAGGTCAAGGATCCCGATTAGGTCGCAAAGGATGTGGTACCCGTCGAGTTTCATGAGCGGGTTCCAGTTCACCAAAACGGTGGCGATGCCCGTCATTAGCAACATGACATAGGCGAAGTCATGGAGCGCGGTGCCGGGCGGGGTGCCCCACCAGATGACGGTCGCGACGGTGCAGAGGATGAGTTCGGACCAGACGCCGGCGACCGTGATGAGCACGCGCTGGAAGGGCCCACAACGCACTACCCCTTCGGTGGTGTCGGTATAGAAGGCAGGCGTGAGGTAGGCGAGCGCAAAGCCCATCGAACTTACGCGCCCACCGAAATGCCGGCAGGCAACGCCATGCGCCGTCTCGTGGACGGCGGACAGGAAAAGAGTGATGCCCCAGAAGACGGCGAGATCGAGCCAGGTCTTGTCAGCGAAGTTAAAGAACTGCAGCGTGTCGCGGCTGACTTCGCTCCAGTGCAGGACAAAGATGCCGAGGGTGACGGCAAACCCGCACAGGGTCAGGAGCGTGAACCACCACGTGAACATGAAACCGATCTTGCGATCAAGCCAGACGAGGAAGTTATCCGGATTGAAAGCGGGGAAGGTGACGAAGCCGAGGTCGCTCCACTTGTTCTTCTGCTTCTCGCGCAGCGCCTGGCGGCGCTCGTCCGCCGATTGCTGCAGGAACGCGATGTTCTTCTCCTGGGGAGTTTTGTACCAGAACTCGATGGATTCCAAGTCGTTAGCGAGTTCGCGCAGTTCTTCGAGGGAAATCGGAAGGCCGGTTTCCTGAGTGTAGGCTTCGGCGACTTTTTCGAAGCTGCGCTGGCCGTCGAAGAAGCGCACAATGTTCCAGGTCTGCGGCGAGAGGTTGAACATGGCATCGACGCCGGGGACGTAGATGCGGACGACCGGGCGGCCGTCTACGATGTGCTCCTTATGAGCAACGTCAGGGTGCAGGCGGGGACAGCGCTGCGCGATGACACGGGCAGGGAGATCGGGCAGCGCGACGTTGAGTGCCCGGCTCAGGTTCATGGATGGGCTGCGAGGTGGAGAACGGCGCTCATGCCGGGACGCAGTCGGCCGGGCGGACCCGTGACCTCGACTAAACCGTCGAAAGTGCCGCTGGCGGGATCGACCACTGGACTAAGTTCGACCACCGACGCGGTGTGCTGCTCGCCCGGAAAATCGGGGATCTCCAGCGGAACCCGCTGGCCCAGCTTGACACTTCCGAGAAATTTCTCGGGCAGAGTAAATCGCATGCGGAGGGGCGACTCGGCGGTAACCCAGAAGAGGCGGTCACCGCGGGCGACCTGTTGGCCTTCGCGGATGTAGCGGCGGGCGACGACCCCGGAGAACGGCGCGCGGATGCGGGTCTTTTCCATTTCGAGTTCAAGAGAATGCTCAGTCTCTTTGCAGTTGATGAGAAGCTGGTCAACCCGCTTGACGTCCCACTGATCGGCCTCAGCCTTGAACTTGGCATGCTCCCATTGTTCATGGGTGATGAGCTGGGCATCCAGCATTTTCTGGGCGCGGGCGAAATCGGCTTCGAGGACGCGGGCTTCCGACTTCCAGTTCTCGAGATCGGCTTCGGTGCTGCGCGTCTTGGCGCGGGCGGCCTCGAGGTCGGCGGAGAGCTGGCGGTCATCGAGCTGAGCCAACAAATCTCCGGCTCGAACCCGCGCACCCGTTTCCCCCAGGAGCTGGCGGACAACGCCCTCGCGCTGAGCGAGCACATCGAGCTGATGCTCTACGATCAGCGGCCCAGTGACATTCAGGTTATCAGCGGATTCTGAGCTGGCGGGCGCGAATCTGGGCGCCGGCGTGATAGCCGTAATCGGCGCGGCCGCGGCAACCGGCGTGCTCTTGTCAGAACAGGCGCTGAGCAGGGCCAGGGCCATGCCTAGCAAAATGGGAGTGAAAGTCTGCGCACTGATTGTCTGACGTTGTCTCATAGTCCAAACCACATCCAAAATCTCGAGTAGATCCAAAGGAGCGGGCGCCGAAAGAGGGCATATCCGGCAGGGTACCATCCGACCCGCACCTTGGCCCGTCCTTCCATCCCCGCTCGAATGAGGCCGTCGGCATTGGGGACCGCGACACGGGCGAAGAAGACGCGGGACCCGGCTTGCACGGTGCCCTTGGGACTGACGACCGCGACATCGCCACGGAAGACTCGAGTCGGGAAGCTGTTGAGTTTCACAGAGGCGGCTTCTCCCGCACGCAGCAGGCTGACGTCCACGTCGTCGATGGCCACGTCTACGATGGCGCGAGAAGTGTCGACCACTTCTGCAAAGGTATCGCCATATTGCAAACGGCGGCCCACCATGTTTTCCACGTGCGAAGTGGCGACTACGCCGGCGATCGGGGAGCGCAGGCGCGTGCGGTCGAGTTCCTGGCGGCTGCGCTCTACTTCGGATTTCCAATAGTCGGCTTGCACGCGCTGCATGCCCGCCTCACTGCCGTCATTGCCTGCCAGGGCACGATTCACCTGCAACACCGCAGCCTGATACTTGGCTTCGGCTTCGGCCAGCTTGGTGCGGGTGTCCCAGTCGGCTATTTCGGCTAGCACCTGGTCCTTCTCGACCCGGTCGCCCTCGTGGGCGTAGACCTTGCTGATGACGCCTTCGATTTCGGGCTGCAGTTGGGCCGAATGGAGAGGCGCCACAACCGCATCGCCCTCGACCCGCACTGGCCAGGGAAAGGCGGCAAGAAACAACACCACCAGTGCCGCAGCGGCGAGGAGCAGGGTCCGCTTTCGCTTCTCGATAGCCATGAAACGCCGCTTGCGTTCGAGCACCGGTTCGAGCACCGAGATGAAGGGCACTTCCTTATACATCTGGGCATTGCGGAGCGAGACGGTGGCCTGGCCGGCGAGTACTTGCAGAATTTCGAGATGGGCCGATGTGAGGAAGTCGGGGTCCGCACTCTCCAGGCCGAGCACTCCAACCCGGCCGGTGTCATCGGTGAGTGGAATGGCGTAGAAGCCGCGCATCCCGGAAGTTTCGAAGTACGCGCGAAACTTGGCCCGGGTCTCTTCGCGCTCGACGTCGATCTCATCGCCGTGCTGGCGGATGTGCACGACTTCTTCGGAGAGTATGACCCAACGGAGGATGTCATTCAGCGGAGCGATGTCGGGTGCGTCCGGGTCGACCTGGGTCAGTCCGGTGACGGCCGCGAGCTTGTACTTGCCGTTCTTCTCGAGGGCGATGGCGGCGCGCTCGTAGGGGATCACTGCCTGCGGCGCGTTGACAATGGTTTGCAGCACGCGGTCCAAGTTCAGCGTGGAGGTGATTTCCTGGCTGACGCGCACCAGCGTCTCCAGCACTTCGACCTTGCGCTCCGCCATCAGCATGCTGGCATTGTGCAGAGCGATGGCCGAAGACTCATTCAGATTGGTCAGGACAAAGAGATCATCCTCGTCGAACGGCTCTTCATCGAGGGGATTCAGGGCCTCGACCACGCCGACTAGCGAACCCTTATCGAGTAGAGGAGCAGCAATCAGCGACTTGACGTGGTTCTCCATGACAGTGCGGTTTCGTTCCGCCAGACGCTGGTCCTCTAGATCGTCGATCAGAATCGGCTCACCGTTCTCGGAGACGGTAGCCGCAACGCCTCCTCCGGCTCTCTGCACAATGTTCTGCTCAGTCGTAGCGTCGATTCCGGATTGGTGCATGAGCAGCAAATCGCCATCGCCTTGCACCATCCAAATGTTGACGGCCTCGCAGTCGAGCATTTCGCATATTTTGCCGCCAATGATGGGGAGCAATTCATCCATCTCCAGGGTCGAACTGAAAACCTTCTCGATGTCGTAGAACTGGGTCAGGCGGGTGATCGAACTGAGCGTGTTATTGCGTTCTGACTCGTAGGATTCGGCGGCAACCAGGGCGGCAGCGGAGATTTGCGCGAGGGGGGCCAGTTCTTCGACGCGAGACTCGTCCCATACTTCCTCAAAGCTGAGAGCCTCGATGCAGCCCACCAGTTCCTCGGCGTGAATGAGTGGAATGCAAACAATCGAAGCAATCGTCCGGCGAACGTTCAGGTGAGCGTAGTCTTCGCGCGCGAGCCTGCGGCCTTCGAAGATGGCGGGCTGCTCTTCGCGAAAGACCGTGCCGAGAGTGCCGGCTTCTGCAGCAACGACGGGATCGGGTTCGGTGCCTTCTCCCGCGGTAGCGCGCGCCGCCCAGACGATGCCTTCGTTGCTTTCCTCAAGCAGGTAGACGGTTGCCGAGGTACCGGGATAAGCATCGGAAATTGTTTGAGCGATGATCTGGGCGCGGGCGGCAACTTCTTGCACGCTCAACAGACGAGGGGAAAATGCCGCGAGTGTGAGGTCGAGACCGAAGCCTTGAGGCATGATGGCGGTGCCGAGGGAGTTCAGCACGACCCGGTGGGGGGAATTCAAACTTGCAAAAACGCCGGGCTTCTTCTAATTTGAGCGGGCACTGTATCAAACGGTGGCGAGAGAGTCAACACGATCCCGCCATCGCGGCTGGCCTCGACCGATCAGACCGGGGCGGAGCAGCTCCTGGAAATCGAAGCGCGAACTGTCGGCGACGTCAAAGTTCTAAAGCTGAGCGGCCGGGTTACGCTTGGCGTAGCCGTGGACCGTCTGCGGGATACGTTGGACGATCTCATCGGAAACGGCTCGAATCGCATCGTCCTCGACCTGGCGGATGTGAGCATGATCGACTCCAGCGGCATCGGGTTAGTGGTCAAGATGCATACCAACGCGAAACAGCAAGGGGGCTCTTTGAAGCTCCTGAACCCAAGTAAGTTCGCCACGCAGACCTTCAAGATGATTGGGCTGCTGAATCTGTTCGAGATCTTTACGGATCAGGACCTGGCCGTAGACTCCTTCCAGTGACATGACACCGTAACCCATCGACCGAGTAGTACAAGTTGCGGGCACGGAAGTTTCAAGCAAGAACCCTCGGGATTGACGGCCTCTTTTTTGCAGCGCCGTTTGAAACCTATGCTGCGTTTTTGTTGGCGAAACGACGACCTTCTTGGGGCTTCGCGTCAGCAAGACGAGCATCAGCGAGATAGCGGATACCACGTACTTTGGCTGTGTTCGGTTGCGGGAAGGCGGCGTCACTATTGCCGCCGTGCTCGTGGATGAACTCCGCCGACCTGGTGTACTGGGGGGACTGCGACGAAGCCGGCTACGGAATACTGTCATCACTGCGCTCTCATTTCCCCCACCTTCGGAGCCTGTTAATGGACGAAACTGCGTGGAGAGAATGGAAACACCTGGCCGTTTCCGGCAAGCGAGATCCGACAGCTCGACATGATCATCTCTCGAGTGCAGAGCGATCCGCCCTAAACGAAGTTTTGGCTGGTCCTTGGATGTTAGAGCAAGAGAGAATCCCGCAGAGCGCCGTAGAACGCTCGCTTGCCAGAGCATTCAACTGAGGATAGAGAGGCGATTCTGCAGACGGTGTCTGCAAAATGTCGCCTGAGACCTGGCATCATTTGGTCCCGTCTCGTCATCGGCGTGATCCCCAAATACCTGCCAGCACACTGC
>Ga0306926_10008209_pt1 | contig 11405 bp, 8 predicted proteins | sample flu12Cox44000178_FD_203759 | JGI IMG/M metagenome (GOLD analysis project Ga0306926, IMG submission 203759) | Lab enrichment of tropical soil microbial communities from Luquillo Experimental Forest, Puerto Rico - flux8day.12C.oxic.44.000.178 (v2)... | ecosystem: Environmental > Terrestrial > Soil...
TAGGCGCGGTAACGCTGCGCCTGCGGAACGAAGAGTTCGCGTGGCACCCTGCGCATGACGTCCAGCACGCGCTCATCGAGCACCTCCCAGGCGCGCACCTGTTGCTCGATCATCTGTTCGCGGGCATATGTCGTCTGCACCCTGACCTCCGCATTGGACTTATTGCCACGCCCGAAAAGGCCGGTGAAGTTAAGGGTTTTCCGGGGCGCTGCCAAGCGGCCCTGCGACGAGATATGGTGAAATACCGACGGGGCGAAGGCCTCGCTGGGATATGCTTGACGCCTCAATAAGCTAGCGGCGCGAGAAGTCGAATCAGAAGCGCCTGCGGAGCCGAGTGGGGACCCCGAGCGGAAGGCTTGAGAAGAAAGCAGATGTCGATTGCCGGGCTTTTGTCCGTCCTATTTGCGCTCATCGCCGTCCTGCTTCTGGTCTTGTACGGGTTGCAGCGCCGTGACCTGCGCAAGATCGCTGAGCTGTCGCAGCAGTTGCAGCGCCTCGCCATCGGCGGCCGCCTGCCGGGTCGCGTCGAGGTGACGAGCGACAAGCCCGAGGTCACCGCACTCATCACCGCCATCAACCATCTGTTGACGCGCACCGGCTCACCGGGCGAGCGCGACGCCGCGTACGCGCCGAAGCTCTTCACCGAGCTCGGTGACCGCATCCACGAGGCGGTGCTGGTGCACAGCGATGTGATCCTGTACGCGAACCGTCAGTTCGCCAGCTTCGTCGGTGTCGATCGCGCGGAGCTCCTCGGACGGCGCCTCGCCGATCTCGTCCCGCCGGAGTACTCCGAGCTGGTGAGCGAGAACATCCAGCGACGTCTCGCGGGGGAGAGTGCCGCCGAGCGCTATGAGATCGACATGGTCGGCCTCCAGGGCCAGATGACACGGCTCGAGATCGCCTCGAATCTGATCGAATACGACAAGGGAAGCGCGCTGCTGATCACCGGTGTCGAGATTCTTCCCACGCAGACGCTGCAGTCACTGCGACTGCCCGAAGTGGCAGCCGATCCCCAGGCGCTGGCGCTCGATTCGCTCGCCGAGGCGATCATCGCCACCGACCGGGACGGTCGCATCACCTACATGAACCCGGCGGCGGAACAGCTCACCGGCACCGCCAGCGACGCGGCCGTCGGCAAGCTGCTCGAGGAGATCGTGAGCCTGGTCGATGAGACCGACCGGCGGCTGCTGTCCGATCCCGTGCACCAGGCGCTCACCAGCGGTGCCCCCGTTAACCTGAGCCGCCGCGCGCTGATGCTGTCGCGCGGCAACGGCAGCGAGCGCTCGATCGAGCTCTCGGCTTCGCCGATCCGCAACGCCGCGCGCGAGCTCACCGGCGCGGTGGTGATGCTGCACGATGTCACCGAGATGCGCGGTCTGACGCGCCAGATGTCCTATCAGGCAACACACGATGCCCTCACCGGTCTCGTCAACCGGCGCGAGTTCGAGCGACGCCTCGAGGAAGCGATCGAGAGTGGTCACCGCGGCGACGGACAGCACGTGCTGGCCTACCTCGATCTCGATCGCTTCAAGCTCGTCAACGACACCAGCGGTCACCTGGCGGGCGACAGCATGCTGCGCGAGGTAGCGAAGCTGCTGCGCGATGCGGTGCGCGACAGCGATACGGTCGGACGGATCGGCGGCGATGAGTTCGGTATCCTGCTGGTCGGCTGTCCGCTCGATAAGGCGCGGCAAATCGCCGACGACGTGACCCGTGCGGTCGGCGACCATCGCTTCGTCTGGCGGGACAAGATCTACAACGTCGGCGCCTCGATCGGACTGGTGGAGATCTCGCGCGAGAGCGGCACGCTGGAAGAGCTCATCGCCGCCGCCGACACCGCCTGCTACGTCGCGAAAAAACAGGGCTCGGGCCGCGTCGTGGTGTACTCGGCCCGTGATGAGGCGCTTGCGCGCCACACCGGCGAGATCCAGTGGCTGCAGCGTCTGCAGTCAGCGCTCAAGGAGAACCGTTTCCACCTCTACAACCAGGTGATCGTGCCGGCGCACGAGGAGGACGGCGGGCCGGCCATGGAGGTGCTGGTGCGGCTGCAGGACGAATCCGGGCACGATCTCCTGCCGGGGGAGTTCATGCGCGCCGCCGAGCGCTATCGCCTCATGGGCCTCGTGGATCGCTGGGTGGTGCAGACCACGCTCGCCGCGCTGGGCCGCGGCGCCATCGCCGTTGACGCGCAGCGCAGCGTCGCCATCAACATTTCCGGACAGACGCTCGGCGACGCGCAGTTCCTCGAGTTCGTGGTGGAGTGCCTCGACAGCACCGGTGTCACGCCCTCACAGGTGTGCTTCGAGATCGCCGAGAGCGCGGTGATCGCCAACCTCGATCATGCGCGCCGCTTCGTCGGCGTGCTGCACGGCATGGGTTGCCAGTTCGCACTCGATGACTTCGGCTCGGGCGTCGGGTCCTTCTCGAATCTCAAGACGCTGCCGCTCGACTATCTCAAGATCGACGGCTCCTTCATACGCAATCTGGCGCGCGACACCGTCAATCAGGCCATGGTGACGGCGATGATCAAGCTCGCGCGCACGCTGAACTTCAAGGTGATCGCCGAGCAGGTCGAGGATAGCGCGGCAGAGGAGGCAGCGCGGCGCATGGGAGTCGATTACCTGCAGGGGTACGCCATCGGCCGGCCGCAGCCGCTGCAGCTGGCCGCGTGAGCCGGTCCCTGGGTGAGTCCCGCGAGCAAGACGTTTGCTCCGACACCCTCCGTTTGAACTTGTTGGGGAAGCAGGCAGCCGGCCGGTGCCACGTGACTGGTGTGTCACGAGACTTCAGCGGTACGCACTGCGCGGGCGCCTCAGAGAGGCCGGCAGGTTGGTCCCTTGTTGGACGACGCGAGATTTGGCGCTTTGCTTCGCAAACGTCTCGCTCGCGTGCCTCTTTCCACGCACATCTGCACGCCGGCGGCAGCACAGCTGCTGTCCGCCGAAATCGCCGCCGATGATTGGCCGGGCGTAGCCGGCGAACATCACGAGCCTTTCGCCGGCGGTAGCGAGCCGATGTCCGCCGAAATCGCTTCCTGCGATTTCGGCCAACTTAAAATAGCTACAGCAGCGGCACCAACACCAGCGCCACGATGTTGATGAACTTGATCAGCGGGTTGATGGCCGGACCGGCGGTGTCCTTGTAGGGATCGCCGACGGTATCTCCGGTAACTGCCGCCTTGTGGGCCTCCGAGCCCTTGCCGCCGAAGTGGCCTTCCTCGATGTACTTCTTGGCGTTGTCCCAGGCACCGCCGCCGGTCGTCATGGAGATGGCGACGAACAGCCCGGTCACGATGGTGCCGATGAGGAGGCCCCCGAGCCCACGGATGCCGGCCCCCGGTCCCATGAGGGCATTGAGGACCAGCACCAGGATGATGGGCACCAGGATCGGCAGCAGCGAGGGCACGATCATCTCGCGGATGGCGGCACGCGTCAGCAGGTCGACCGCGCGGGAGTAGTCCGGCTTTTCGGTGCCGGCCATGATGCCCTTGATCTCGCGGAACTGGCGGCGCACCTCGTTCACCACCGACCCTGCCGCGCGCCCCACCGCCTCCATGGCCATGGCGCCGAACAGGTACGGTACGAGCCCGCCGATGAACAGGCCGATGATCACTGCCGGATCCGACAGCGAGAAGCTGGCGAGCTTGCCGCCGGCTTCGAGGTTGCGTGTGTAGTCCGCGAACAGCACCAGCGCGGCGAGCGCCGCGGAACCGATGGCGTAGCCCTTGGTGACCGCCTTGGTCGTGTTGCCGACCGCATCGAGCGGGTCGGTGATGGCGCGCACTTCCTTCGGGAGCCCTGCCATCTCGGCGATGCCGCCGGCGTTGTCGGTGATCGGGCCGTAGGCGTCGAGCGCGACGATCATCCCGGTCATCGACAGCATCGAGGTGGCGGCGATCGCAATGCCATACAGGCCGCCGAGTTGGTAGGAGCCCCAGATGGCGAGGCACACCGCGATCACCGGGAGCGCCGTCGACTTCATCGATACGCCAAGTCCCGCGATGATATTGGTGGCGTGGCCGGTCTGCGACGCCGCGGCCACCTTGCGCACCGGGCTGTACTCGGTGGCGGTGTAGTACTCGGTGATCATGATCATCGCGGCCGTGAGCGCCAGGCCGATGAGCGCGCAGAAGTAAATCGGCGTATTGCCCGGCATGATCTGTTGCGTGATGAACCAGAAGGCCACCGCCGACACCAGGCCTGAAACGATCACGCCCTTGTAGAGGGCGTTCATGATCTTGCCGTCGGCACGCGTCGAAACGAAAAAGGTGCCGATGATGGAGGCGATGATGGAGGCTGCACCGAGGGCGAGCGGGTAGATCACCGCGGCAGTCGAGGCATCGGTACCGTCGCGCGAGTACAGCAGGCCGCCGAGCAGCATGGTCGCGACCATGGTGACGGCGTAGGTCTCGAAGAGATCGGCCGCCATGCCGGCGCAGTCACCGACGTTGTCGCCGACGTTGTCGGCGATCACCGCGGGGTTGCGGGGGTCGTCCTCGGGGATGCCTGCCTCGACCTTGCCGACCAGGTCGGCGCCGACATCGGCGCCCTTGGTGAAGATGCCGCCGCCGAGGCGCGCAAAGATCGAAATGAGCGAGCCGCCGAAGGCGAGGCCCACCAGGGCGTGCAGCGCTCCCTCGTTGCCGAGCGAAGGACGCAGCAGCGCGTAGTAGCCGGCGACCCCGATCATCGCGAGGCCCACCACCAGCATCCCCGTGATCGCGCCGCCGCGGAAGGCGACGCTGAGCGCGGCGTTGAGCCCGTGGGTCGCAGCCTGCGCGGTGCGCACGTTGGCACGCACCGAGATGTTCATGCCGATGTAACCGGTGAGCCCCGAGAGCAGCGCGCCAATCGCGAAGCCGCCCGCGGTCGGCCAGCCGAGCCTGGAAAAGCCGATGACCAGGAAGAGCACGATGCCGACGACGAGGATAGTGCTGTACTGGCGGTTGAGGTAGGCCTTGGCGCCAGCCTGGATGGCGGCGGCGATCTCCTGCATGCGGGCGTTGCCGGGCGGCAGGCGCAGGATGGTGGTCGTCGACAGCACGCCGTACAGAACGGCGAGCACCCCGGCCGCAATCGCGGCCCACAGCCACTGGGTGGCATCCATCAGCGGATCTCCCCGGGAAAAAAGGCCGCGCACTATAGCACGGCGCGAACGGTCCCCGGCGGTCGCCGGCGCCGCGCCTGCACCGCAGCAATGGGTCTCAGAGTTTGAATTCGTCCTTGAGTTTGCGTCGCACCGACACGCCCTTGATGCGCACGTAATCGGGCAGACCGTCGCGGTAGGGCGGATAAGCCTCCCCCGCGATCAACGGCTCGAGGTAGCGGCGACACGGCGCGGTGATGCCGAAGCCGTCTTCGCGGATGTACTCGCGCGGCACCTTCTTTTCCTTGTTGGCAACTTCCGCGAGCGGCACGTGGCCGATCGACCAGCGGTAGGGACGCTGCGCGCGTCGCACGATGATGGGCATGACCGCATTGACGCCTTTCAGCGCCAGCTCCACTGCCGCCCTGCCCACCGCGTAGGCCTGCTCGACGTCGACCTTGGAGCCGATGTGCCTTGCTGCGCGCTGCAGGTAGTCAGCGACGGCCCAGTGGTACTTGTAGCCGTGGGCCTCGCGCACCATGTTGGCCAGCATCGGTGCGACCCCGCCGAGCTGCGTGTGGCCGAAGGCGTCACGCGTGCCAGCATCGGCGAGGAACTTGCCATCGGCATAGGCGACACCTTCAGAGGCCACGATGACGCAGTAGCCGTGGGTTTCGACTGTGGCACGCACCCGCTCGAGAAAACGCTGCTGCTCGAAGGGCACCTCGGGGAAGAGGATGATGTGCGGGGCCTCCGCCGGGCTCTTGCCAGCGAGTCCGCCGGCCGCAGCGATCCAGCCGGCGTGCCGCCCCATGACCTCCAACACGAACACGCGCGTCGAGGTGCGTGCCATCGAGGCGACATCGAGCGCCGCCTCGCGCGTGGAGACCGCGATGTACTTGGCCACCGAGCCGAAGCCCGGGCAGCAATCGGTGTGCGGCAGGTCGTTGTCGACCGTCTTGGGTACTCCGACGCAGGTGATCGGAAAACCGAGCGACGCGCCGAGCTGCGACACCTTGAGCGCGGTGTCCATCGAGTCGTTGCCGCCGTTATAGAAGAAATAGCCGATGTTGTGCGCGCGGAATACCTCGATCAGCCGCTCGTACTCGGCACGGTTCTCATCGATGCCCTTGAGCTTGAAGCGCGCCGAGCCGAAGGCGCCCGCCGGGGTGTACTTGAGCCCACGGATGGTCGCGCGGCTCTCGCGGCCGACATCGATCAGGTCCTCGGTGAGGGCGCCGACGATACCGTCGCGGCCGGCGAGAACCTTGCCGATCCTGCGCGAGCGCAGCGCCGTCTCGATTACGCCACAGGCCGAGGCGTTGATGACGGCGGACACGCCGCCCGACTGGGCATAGAAGGCATTTCTCGCGGACTCTTTCCTCATGGAGCGAAGAATAACGCACCGCCGCCAGGCCCGTTTGGTTTGACCTCGCCGCAGGCGGCCGGTAACGTTGCCAACCTTTGTGCTGCCGCCGGCAGCCGCCGCCGTCACGACAACCATGCGCATCGTCCTGTTGGGCGCCCCCGGCTCCGGCAAAGGCACCCAGTCTCAGAGGCTCATGCAGCAGGAGCACATCCCGCAGATCTCGACCGGGGATCTGCTGCGCGCCGCGGTCGCGCGCGGCACCGAGCTCGGCCGCAAGGCCAAGGAAGCGATGGATGCCGGGCGGCTCGTGGCCGATGAGCTGGTGCTCGGCTTGATCCGCGAGCGCCTGGCGGAGCCCGACGCGCGCCGCGGCTTCATCCTCGATGGCTTCCCGCGAAATCTCGCCCAGGCACAGGCGCTCGATCGGCTGCTCGCGACCTTGCGCCAGCCTCTCGATGCCGTGGTGCAGCTCGAAGTCGACTACGGCGAGCTCGTGCGGCGTATCTCCGGCAGACGTACGTGTGCGGACTGCGGACGGGTATTCAACCGCTTCACCGGCCCGGGCGAGGTGAGCGGGCTCTGCCCCAAGACCGGTGCGCCGCACCGGCTCATCCAACGTCCCGACGACAACGAGGCCACCGTGACCGAGCGGCTGCGGGTGTACGAAGAGCAGACGCGGCCGCTCATCGAGTTCTACCGCGCGCGGGGCCTGCTGCGCGCCATCGACGCGGAAGGCGAGGTCGAGGAGGTAACGCAGCGTCTCGAGGAGGCGCTGCACGCGATCGCGCCGAGGGTGGCGAAAACCGCTCGCACCCCGAGCCGCAAGTCGCGCAGCCCCGCACAAAAAGCGCCCCGCCGGGCAGCGTCGCGGCGTGCTGCGAAGTCAGCGTCGGCCACGAGGCGCAAGCGCGCGGCAACGACCCGCGCTGCGGGCAAAGGCAAGCCTGCGCGCCGCGCACCGGGGGGAAACCGCACTGGCGGGCGACGCGGCGGCGGGCATCGCGCGCGCCGCTAGCCGCGGAGCGTTTCACAGAGCGTTGAGCAACCGCTCGCCGAGCACGGACCTGCGCCAGCCACGCAGCAGCGCGCCGTCGCGCCGCCCGTCCGCGAGCTGCTCGAGATCCCGTCGGGTTGCCAGCACCTCCGGGACGAGGTTGAGCTCGCGTGCGACCGCCTGGCTGATGCTGCCCAGCTTTCTCACCAGCGCGGTCTTCAGCGGATCGGGCCGCGGGCGGCCGGGAAGCGCCGGCGGCGGCTGCGGTACCTGTGCACGCTCGACGCACTCGAGCAGCTCCACGCCACGCCGTTTCACGAGGCCCGGCGGTATCTCTGGAATCGCGGCAAGTGCCGTCAGCGTACGCGGCACCTGCATCACGATCTCGCGCAGCAGCGCATCGTCGAGGATCCAGCCGCGCGGGCGGTTGTGCTCGAGCGCAGTGCGCTCGCGCCACGCGGCGAGTGCGCGTGCCAGGCGCTCGCGCGGCGGATCGAGGGGCCGCAGTCCCTTCAGCCGCAGCCACGCGTCTTCCGGGGCCACGGTGAGAGTGCGCTCGTCCGCGAGCGTCGCGAGCTCCTCGGCGAGCCACTCGAGGCGGCCGAGGCGCGCCAGCTCCTCCTCCAGGCGCGCCGCGAGCGGCAGCAGGTAACGCACGTCATCGAGGGCGTACTCGACCTGCTCCGTCGACAGCGGACGGCGCGACCAGTCGGTTCGGGTATGTGATTTGTCGAGCCGCTGTCCGAGGAAACGCCACACCGCCTCCGCATAACCCACCTGGGCCGGAAGGCCCGTGAGGCTGGCGGCGATCTGGGAGTCGAACACCGGCCGCGTGAGTCCCGCCAGCGGCAGCAGCACTTCCAGATCCTGACGCGAGGCGTGCATGACCTTGAGCACACTATCTGCCGTGAGCACTCGCGCGAGCGGGCTGAGGTCCGGCAGCGCCAGCGGATCGATGCACGCCGCCTCCGCGGCAGTCGCGGTCTGCACCAGACAGAGCTGCGCGCGGTAGGTCCGCTCGCGCAGGAACTCGGTATCGAGGCCGATGCGCGCGAGCCCGCCGAGAGTGGTGGTAAGCGCGGCGAGTGCCGGCGCTGTAGCGACTAGGGGCTGCAAACCGGATCTGTGACGGATCTGTAGAATCGAGCCAGCGACTCGCGCCATTATGCGTGGCCGGCGCCGTTATCGAAAGACATGAGCGAATTCATCCGACTGTATGCGCAGATTGCGCTGCTGCGCCGCGGACCGCAGGACCTGCCGGCCTCACGGCTGCTGCTGGCACTGACTGTTGGCGCCTTCCTCGCGGTGCACTTCGCCGTGAGCAGCCTGTTGCCGCCCGACAACCGCTGGCCCGGGATCCTGGTAGTGGCGACGCTCTTCACGCTGCTGTGGTACGTGCTGGTGCTGCGGCTCGCCGGCCGGCCCGAGCGCACGCTGCAGACCACCACGGCGGTGTTTGGTTTCCAGACGGTGCTCGCCCCGCTGGTGATCGGCTGCAGCTGGCTGGCGCGCCGCTTCAGCCCGGACTCGCCCTGGCAGGTGCCCATCGTGTGTGCCGTGCTGCTGCTGCTCGCGTGGATGATCGCCGCGAACAGCTACATTGTCAGGGCGGCGCTCGAATGGTCGGCAACCTCGAGCGTGGTGCTCGTGATCCTGCAGGAAGTCACGGGCGGCCTGCTGCTGTTCGCGCTGTTTCCTCCCCTCAAGGCGTGAAAGCGGCGATGCACGTCCATATTCTCGGTATCTGCGGCACGTTCATGGGTGGGATCGCCGCGATCGCGCGCGCCGCGGGCTTCAAGGTTACGGGCTCGGACCGCAATGTCTATCCGCCGATGAGCACACAGCTCGAGGCGCTCGGCATCACCCTCACCGAAGGCTTCGACGCTGCACAGCTCACTCCGAGCCCCGATGTGGTGGTGGTCGGCAACGTCATGACGCGTGGCCAGCCGGTAGTGGAAGCACTGCTCGAGAGCGCTCTGCCGTACGTCTCGGGACCGGAATGGCTGGCGCGTGCGGTGTTGAAGGACCGCTGGGTGCTGGCGGTTGCCGGCACGCACGGCAAGACGACGACCGCCTCGCTCCTCGCCTGGATCCTCGAGCACGCCGGGCTCGACCCCGGCTTTCTCATCGGCGGTGTGCCAGCCAACTTCGGCGTGAGCGCACGGCTTGGCAGCGCGCCGTTCTTCGTCATCGAGGCGGACGAGTACGACACGGCGTTCTTCGACAAGCGCGCGAAGTTCGTGCACTACCGGCCGCGCACGGTAGTCCTCAACAACCTCGAATACGACCACGCCGACATCTATCCCGATGTCGGCGCCATCCAGCGCCAGTTCCACCATCTGGTGCGCATCATCCCGGGCAGCGGCCGCATCGTCTGGAACGCCACCGATGCGCTGCTGCGCGAAACTCTCGCCATGGGCTGCTGGACTCCGCTCGAGGGCTTCGCGCGTGCGCCGCACCCTGATGCGTTGTGGAGCGCGCAACCGCTGCCCGGCGCCGCCGATTTCTCGCGCTTCGCGGTGCTCGAAGGCGGGCAGCCGCGGGGCACGGTCGAGTGGTCGCTCATCGGCGCGCACAACATGGAAAACGCCCTGGCCGCGATCGCCGCCGCGCGCCACGCGGGTGTGGAGGTGGCGCGCGCGGTTGCGGCGCTCAGCGACTTCGAGGGAATCGCGCGCCGTCTGCAGCTGCGCGGCGAGGTGAACGGCATCCGTGTGTACGACGACTTTGCGCACCATCCGACGGCGATCGCGACCACCATCGATGGTCTGCGGCGTCGGGCCGGGGCGGCGCGCATCCTGGCGGTGCTCGAGCCGCGCTCGCATACCATGCGCATGGGTGTGCATCAGCACACGCTCGCCCCGGCGCTCGCCGGGGCCGACGAGGTGTGGCTGTATACTCCGCCCGACCTCGGCTGGGACACGGGCACGGTGCTGCAGGCGCTGGCCGGTCGCGGGCACGCCGCGGCCGATGTCGAGGCACTGGCGCGCGAGCTCGCGCGCACCGCACGGCCCGGCGACCAGGTGCTCATCATGAGCAACGGCGGGTTCGGCGGGTTGCACGGCAGGCTCATCGCCGCGCTGCAAGAGGCAGCAGTGCCTGCATGAGCGCCGCGGGCGAGCTGCCGCTCTTTCCGCTCAGCACGGTGTTGTTTCCCGGCGGGCCGCTGCGGCTGCGCATCTTCGAGCCGCGCTACCTCGATCTGGTACGGCATTGCCTCAAGCAGTCGCGTCCGTTCGGCGTGGTTCTGATTCTCGAGGGCCTTGAGGCAGGCGAGGCGGCGAGCGTCGCCACGACGGGCACCAGCGCGCGGCTGGTCGATTTCGACACGCTGCCGGACGGACTGCTCGGCATCGACTGTCTCGGTGAGCAGCGCTTTCGCCTGTGCCGCCGCTGGCAGCAGGCCGATGGGCTCCATCTCGCGGAAGTCGACTATCTGCCCGATGATGCACCGTGCGCACTGCCCGCAGAGCTCGCGCACCTCGGGGAGCTGTTGCGCGAGGTGCTGCCGCAGCTCGGTGACCGCTACGCGCACGTCACGGCGCACTACGACGATGCCGGCTGGGTCAGCAACCGCTGGGCGGAGGTTCTGCCGCTCACCTCCGCCGAGAAGCAGCAGCTGCTCGAGCTCGCCGATCCACTCGCACGCCTCGCGCAGGTGGCAGCCTGGTCAACCCGGCAGCCCCCGACTAAGCATGTATAACCCGAGGTACTTGCGCCGCACGTAACCGGACTCGACGAGTGCGAACACCAACCCGCGCCAGCCGTCGAGAAATCCGAGCCGCAGCAGGTAGCCGCGCACGAAGCGCCACAGGGGATTGAGCAGTACCGGCGCGAATCCGCAGCGCCGGCCGCGCTCGTACAGCGCCTGGGCCATGAGGTCGGCGTAGCGCTGCATGCGCACCTGATGGTCGTGAAGGCTGCGGTAGGAGTAGTGCTCGAGATGCCCGTGCAGGC
>Ga0306926_10008211_pt1 | contig 11404 bp, 8 predicted proteins | sample flu12Cox44000178_FD_203759 | JGI IMG/M metagenome (GOLD analysis project Ga0306926, IMG submission 203759) | Lab enrichment of tropical soil microbial communities from Luquillo Experimental Forest, Puerto Rico - flux8day.12C.oxic.44.000.178 (v2)... | ecosystem: Environmental > Terrestrial > Soil...
CTGTTCGAAGTCTACTTCATGGATGACGAGCCGCTGCTGCCCGACATCCAAGCTCAAGTCGACGCTGTAATAGCCGAACGCGCGCCGGCGGCTGACGTCGTCATTGTCGCCGATTTCGGCCACGGCCTGATTGCGCACTCGTCAATCGAGATGTTGACGAAGTCATCCCGCTTCCTTGCGGTAAGCTCGCAAAGCAACAGCGCCAATATGGGCTACAATTTCATTACCAGGTATCCGCGCGCCGATTACGTGTGCATCGACGCCACGGAAGCCCGGCTCGCCGTCGCCGACCGGCTGGCCAACCTGGGCGATGTGACGCGGCGGATTCTTGGTGGACGAATCGATTGCCCGAAAATGATCGTCACGAATGGGCAACATGGCTGCATCACTTGCGAGCGCGAGGGCGCGTTGTATACGATCCCGGCGGTTGCTAGAAAGGTGATCGATACCGTGGGCGCGGGGGACGCGTTTCTGTCAGTCACCGCTCCGCTTGTAGCCGCCGGCGGTTCCTTGGATCGCGTGGGTTTCATCGGCAATGTCGTCGGGGCGCTCAAGGTCGAGATCGTCGGGCACCGGCGCTCCATCGACAAGGCCGCTGTTGTCAAAAGCCTGAACGGTCTTCTCAGATGAGTGAGCAAATGAAGAGTCGTGTCGGACCTTACTTCGCAACGTTGTCGCGGTTGATTCTGGAGACCGAAGTCACCGACGGATCAGGACGCCTGCTGCCGCTGGAGGAAGCCTTTGCCAAGGTCGGGACCGCCGCGCATTCAGTCCACGATGCCGGCAACAAGATCATGTTTATCGGTAATGGCGGCAGCGCGGGTCTCGCCAGTCATTTGGCCATCGACTTTTCCAAAAACGGCGGGTTACGATCGCTCGCATTCAACGATGCGTCGGCGCTGACCTGCCTGGGCAATGATCTCGGCTACGAGAATGTCTTTGCCAAGCAATTGGAATTCCATGCCCGCGCGAGCGACCTCTTGATCGCGATCAGCAGCTCCGGGAAATCGGCCAATATTCTCGCGGCGGTGGCCGTTGCACGGGCGGCAAAAGTCGGCGTGATCACGTTTTCCGGATTTGGCCGAGACAATGCGCTGCGACGCGCCGGCGACCTGAACTTCTACGTACGCTCGGGTGAATACGGATTCGTCGAGGTCGCCCACTTGTCGCTTTGCCATGCGATTCTCGACCTCGACATGGGCTGGCGGTCGACGCTACAGCCCGCGCGACTGGTCGTGTCGTAGCAAGCGACTCCTCGACCGGATGCAGACCGGGCGGACACCGATTTGTTCCGGCATGGGTGCGGACCGTGCTGGACGTTTCAAACGAGCCGAGGTTTCCGACCTGCGATGAACCAAGGCGGCGTTCCGGCGGCCGCTCTCGCGAGGGGCATGGATCGGCGATCCCCAGCCAAGGCCTGTGCGGTTTTGTTGCCGGTCTGGGGCGTCGCTTTCGTCCGGCAATTCCTCGATTTCTGTCTGCCTACCCTGCTCGCGCCAGGCAATATCCCAGCTCTGGCGCAAACGCTGCCGACGCGCTTCGTGCTGCTAACTCGTTCCTGCGACGTGCCGCTCATTCTGGCAGACCCGGAAACCATCATGCCGCGGTCACCCTCGCTTATGTCCGGGCGCTGCGGGCGACGAAAACCGCGCTGCGCGATACAGCGTTCTTGTTTCTGGTAGGGGATTACCTCATCGCCGACGGATCATTGCGATCGGCGCTCGACCGCATCCGAGGCGGTGCAAGTGGCGTTCTAGCCGGTAGCCTGCAAATTCGAGCCGACGCCGCGCTTCCGCTTCTGCGCGAGCGACAAGCGGCATCCAGCGAGCTCGTCGTGCCGCCTCGTGAGTTGGCGGATTGGACCCTGGCCCATCTTGATCCGGGCAGCGTCGCGGACGTCGTCAAAGCCGGTTTCATCCGTGACCCGGACGCCAACAGACTGTTCTGGTCAGTCGACCAGCACACGCTGATCGGACGGTTCTATTTGCTCCACATGATCGCGATCCGGCCCGAAGTCAGCGACTTCATCGTGGGTGCGCCTTGCGATTACGCCTTCATCCCGGAACTGTGTCCGTCGGGCAACGTCGACGTGATCACCGACTCCGACGAGTATTTGGCGGTCGAACTGCAGCGCCGTGCAGCCGGAGGCCTGCGCTCCGGCCGGGTGCCTTCAACGCGGCTGGCGCAAAGCCTTTCACAGTGGACCACCGCACGGCACCGGCAAAATGTCGATACCACGCTTGTCTTTCATGCGCGCGATGTACCGGAAAATATCGGTGAAGCTTGCGCCCTGGCCGATCGATTTGTGGACGAGATCGGCAAAGCATTGAGTGCGGAGCCGCAGCCACATCGCGGCCATCCCTCCTGGATTGGAATGATGGCCTTGCAGCGCGCGGGAGATGGATTGCCTGACGATTGCAGGCACGTAGTCGATCGCGGGGTATCGCCCGCAACAATGAACGGGCGACTCACAAGCCTGCTGTGGCGCCTTCGTCTGCGGGTGCTTGGTCATCCACCAGATGTCACGGCGTGCCATCCGCGCTGGCCGGACTTTCATTCCGTCTATGCAGCGTTGAAGAGCCGGCTTAAGGGCGACGATCGGCTACTCGTCCTATCCGCTGCGGCGCGGGCGTTTGCCCGGTGGCTCAAGCCGCTTTGCCGCGAAATTACCGCCGCCGAGTGGGAGCTTTTGCCAAGCCCTTCCGATCGACCCCGCCCAGCGGCGCAATTGTTCGACGTCTGCCTGTGGATTCCGGAGCATGAGCAACTCGATAAGGCCGGCGCAATCCTCGACGGCATCGCCCAGACCCTCAAGCCGGGAGGCACCCTGCTGATCTTTGCCGGCAACCATCTCGATGCGGAGCTTCTCGATTTGAAGGGCGCCTGCGCGCGGCTGGACATGGATGCACAAGCGTCCGCTCTTTGCATCGACGAAGCCCATTGCATACCTGCCGGCCGGGTGCGCCTCGCGCTGGGCCGTGCTTTCGTGGAAACGATGCACGCGCACCGGGGCCAAGCACGCGTGTTGTTTCCCGTTCGACTCGCGGCCTCTGCACTGATCGCTGCCGCCGTTTTTGTCGGCAACCGGGTTATCTGGGGCACGCGATCAGGTAGGCGCTCGCGCGGAAACTGTTCGAGCATCCTTCTGGCGGGACGTCGGGTGGGGGATACCAATGCCGCGGCTGGCTGGCAGAATAGGCATATAGACGAGACTTCAAAGCCAATGCACCCGGGCGACACAAGTCGCGCGTCGACGGACCTCACGGGAGTGGGGCTGACGTCGGAAGCAGCTACCGGGATCGTCGAAAACGGTGTACGCCGTTCCGCGCGACGGCGAGTTTGAAATGGACGATATCCTAGCACTTCCCACAAACACGGCCGCGGTGGTTCCTGCCTCGACCGAACAAGCGCTGCGGCGCCGGCAATCGCCGCCGAGAGCGATCCAGTGTGTGCTTCCGGTTTGGGGCTATCGATTCGTTCGCCAGTTCCTTGAAGTCGGCCTGCCGACCTTGCTTGCTCCGGGCAACGTGCCCGCGCTCGCAGCGGCCTTGCCCACCCGCTTCATCATCCTCACCAGGCTTGAGGACGAGGATTTCATTCGCAATCACCCGGCGTTCCAACGCCTGTGCCAGGTGTGCGATACGGAAATCCGTTTGATCGACCATTTGATCACCGGCTCGAATTATTCGACGACCATCACGCTCGGCTATACCGAAGCCATCCGGGCGGCCGGCGATGATATGGTCGACACCTGCTTCTTTTTCCTCGTCTCCGACTACATCATGGCCGACGGCTCGCTGGCATCGGCGATCGAGCGGATGATCGAGGGACGCAGCGGCGTCCTGGTCGGCAATTTCCAGGTCGTGCTCGAAGACGCATTGCCCTGGTTGCAAGAGCAGCTCAACCGCTCGCCAGAGGTGCTTGCGATCCCGCCACGCGAACTGCTGCACTGGGCCTTCAATCATCTGCATCCCGCGACCTTGGCAAACACGGTCAACCTTCCGCTCAGCCATAATAAGCATACCAATCGCCTGTTCTGGCGCATCGACGGCAACACCCTGCTCGCGCGCTTCTACCTCGTGCACATGCTGTGCATCCGGCCGGAAAAGACCGACTTCACGATCGGCGCTTCGTGCGATTACTCGTTCGTCCCGGAGCTGTGCCCCAGCGACAATGTCGAGGTGATCACCGATTCCGACGATTATCTCGTCATCGAAATGCAGCCGGTTCAACACGAGGCGCGCTTCCTGCAGCCTGGCCCACTGCGGCCGAAAGCGCTCGCCAGGACCTTATCATCCTGGACCACGACCCGACATCGGCAGAACTCGCAATATTCGGTGATATTCCACGCCAACGAAATACCGCGGGCTTGCGCCTCCGTGCGCGCCGAGGCCGACCGATTCGTCGCCGAGGTAGGCGCGGCGATGAGGCCGCGGCCCAAGCCATCCCGGGATCACCCCTACTGGCGCGGCGCCATTGCCGCGCACCACGAGGCGACAGGAAGGAAGCTGGCGCTGGACGAGTGGCGACGCGTGCTCGGACTGCCTGATCCGGAAGGCGAGCAGAGCTGGGCCAGTGACTGGGCGGTCGAGCAGATACGCTTTGCCCTGTTCGGACGGCCGCCAAAAGTACGCCTATGCCATCATCGCTGGCCGGACTATCATTTCATCGTAAAGTGGCTGGGCAGATTTCTCAACGACCAACGCACCCGGCTGTTGCTCGCGTCCGAACAGCCGACGGTGTTCACCGCGTCGCTCGCCGATAGCGGCGAGCGAACGGTGCGGATCATTCCTTCGGTCTTTCTCGAAGGTGCTCCGGAAATCTGGGCTCCTATGGCCGGTGCGTTCGACCTCTGTCTGGCCGAGCTCAACGAGAACGAATTGGCGCGTGCAGGCGACCTAGTCGATCGGATCGCGCCGATGATGAAAGATGGCGGACAAATCCTCATAGTCACGTACAACCGACGCGATCGAGGCGCCGACGAGTTTGGTCCAAGCATCGATTTCCATGCACCTCGGGTTTTGCGTCCGTCTACCGCCCTGGTCGGCATGCATTTCGTCCGCGCCACCCGCCTGCGCTGGTGGCTGGCGCGGGCCATGACCGATCTCGGACGAATGGCGCATTCAAAGCCGATTGTCGGCATTCCGCTGATCATGGTTGGCGGCGGCTTTCTTGCGCTGGGCAGCGTCCTAACGAATGCTGCGACGTTGGGACGAACATCGCCGCGCTTGCCGCGCGGCAAGACTGCCACCAGTTTTGCCCTCGTGTTGCAAGTCGACGCGGCGACGGCGAAAAGCGCCTATGAATATTCGCCGCGGCGGCTCGAGAGACAGCGGCGGCGACGCCACCAGGGCCTCCCTGCCGCTCCCGGGCGAACAAGCGCATGGAAGTGGGAGCCTGGCCAGCCCCCGCGCATGGACCAGACACCAGGCGCGGTGCGTACGCAGCCATCACACCAGGCCGAAGCGGTTCAAGCAGCGCCGATCGCTATCGCCTCACTGCCGGATGCCGATAGCAGCAAACCGCCCGACCTGGGCGCCGCAACGCGAGAACCGCAATACGCGGACTGCGTCGACGTGAAGAACAAGTACGGCCTGACTTCGCTCGGCCTCATGATCAACCAGGTCTGGCACGACGATCCCCGCCGCGTCGCGTTCGTGCTCGCGCGCTACAAGTTCGTCGCCAAGATGCTGAGCGGCCGAGGCTCGGTGGCCGAGGTCGGTTGCGGCGATGCCTTCGGCACGCGCATCGTGTTGCAGGAGGTCGATCAGGTCGACGTCTACGACTTCGATCCGGTCTTCATCCAGGACATCCGGCAGCGGCAGTCGGAGCGCTGGCACATGACCCCGCGGGTGCATGACATCGTGAACGGCGTGCTTCCGTATCAATACGACGCAATCTATAGCCTCGACGTGATCGAGCACATCAATCGCGAAGACGAGCACGGCTACTTGGCAAACCTGCGCGGCTCGCTCGATGACGCCGGGGTCCTGATCATCGGAACGCCTTCGATTGAATCGCAGCAGTATGCCTCGTCACAGAGCAAGATCGGTCACATCAATTGCAAGACCGGTGCCGAACTGAAGGCGCTCTTGCAACGCTACTTCGTGAACGTGTTCCTGTTTTCCATGAATGACGAGGTGGTGCACACCGGCTTCTATCCCTTGGCGCACTACTTGATCGCCATATGTTGCGGGAAGAAATGAGTCAGATGTTGCGGGAAGAAATGAGTCAGACGAGATCAAACACGTTTGCGACATGAGCGCGGTCAAAAAGCGAATAGGTATCGATTTCGATAATACGATCGTGGGATATGACAACGCTTTTCTTGCCGCCGCGAAAAAGCTCAACCTTCTCGCGCCTGACTTCTCGGGGGACAAACGGGCGGTCCGCGATGCGATCAGGCTGTTGCCCGAAGGCGAGCTTGCTTGGCAGCGGCTGCAGGGAGTCGTCTACGGCCAGGCACTCGAGCAAGCAGTGCTATTCGAGGGCGTTGATGCATTCCTTGGTCGTTGCCGTGACGAGGGGCATCGGGTGTTCATCGTGAGCCATAAGACCGAACACGGCCACTTCGATCCGAAACGGGTTCCTTTGCGAAAAGCGGCGCTGAGCTGGATGGAACGTCGTGGTTTCTTTGGTGCAAATGGCTACGCCATCCCGCTGGAAAACGTGTTTTTCGAGGATTCGCGGGCCGACAAGCTGCGCCGCATCGGCTCGCTCGAGTGCACGCATTTCATCGATGATCTAGAAGAGGTGCTGAGCGATCCGGATTTTCCACCGATCAGACGCATCCTGTTTGCCAGGCACCGGCCAGCTAGCCAGCCGTTGCCCTATCCGATCTGTCCGACTTGGCAGAGAATCGAAGCCGAGATCTTCAGTGAGCGCGAGTGACGGCGATCTCCACCGCCCGCGCATGGTCGCGCGGTCGCTGCTCCGCGGATCCGTTGATGCGATCTCCGCCATCAACGGCGGGCGCAACAGTCGCGTCTATCGTGTCGAGAGCGCCGGCCGCGCTTACGCGCTGAAAAAATATCCTGGGCGCAACGAGGATCCGCGCGATCGGTTGGGTACCGAGGTCGCGGCGCTCGGCTTGATGGAACGGCATGGCATCGGCCAAGTTCCGCGAGTGCTGGCGGTTGACCACGAGCAGGGCTTCGCATTGTTGACTTGGCTCGACGGAGTGCCGGCCACGGGACTGGACGAAACCGACGTTGACGCGGCCGCCGGGTTCCTGGCCGCGCTGCATGCCCTGCGCCGCAGCGGAGAATTTGCACCCGAACATCTTGCCAGCGAGGCATGCCTGTCGCGGGCAGAGATCATCCGCCAGCTCGAAATGCGACGTGCGCGGCTTTGCACCCTCCCCGCCGCGGAAACCGAATTGCATGCCTTTCTGGAGGGGCCCTACGCCATGGCATTTGACGAGATCACCCGCCGAAGTGACGCATTAACCGAAATCTCGGATTTCGACGCGGACGTCCCGTTGGCGCCGGAACAGCGCAGCCTAGTGCCGTCTGATTTCGGCTTTCACAATAGCTTGCGGGCCGATGATGGCTCGCTTCTTTTCTTCGACTTCGAGTACTTCGGGTGGGATGACCCGGTGAAGATGACCTCCGATTTCATGCTCCACCCGGGTACCCGCCTGCCGGTCGAGCTGCGCCAGCATTTTTGTGGGGCGGCGAAACAGGTTTACGGCGCCGACCCCTGGTTCGACCGGCGGCTCGCGGCTTATTATCCGCTGTTCGGGCTGCGGTGGGTCCTCATCTTGCTCAACGATTTCGTGCGCAGTTCATGGCGGAGCAAGCTTGCTGACAGCGCGGAAAGCTGGCAGGCAGCCAAGAATCTGCAGCTCGCGAAGGCGCAACAATTCCTCGCCCGCGTGCGCGGCGGGCATGATGGAATCCCCGATGGCACATAAAATGGAGGCCCTTGCGACAGCCGCGCCGCCCGCACCCGAATTGGATGAGCGCTCCAGATTTCTGCGTCGGCTCATCGTCCGCGGGCTGGAAGGCGGTGGGCGCGGACATGTCGGATCTTCGATGTCGCTCGTCGAGATCCTGCGTGTGCTCTATGACGACGTATTGCGCTTCCGCCCACGCGAGCCCAAATGGCCCGGCCGCGATCGCATGATCTTGAGCAAGGGCCATGGCTGCCTGGCGCTCTATGCGCTCCTTGCCGACAAGGGCTTCATTCCGCTTGCGGCGCTTGACACCTTCTGTCACCGCGATTCCATTCTCGGCGGCCACCCGGAGTCGGAGAAGATCCCAGGCGTGGAAGCATCCACCGGCTCGCTCGGCCATGGTCTCTCCTACGGCGTCGGCATGGCGCTCGCCCAGCGCATCCGCCGCGGCGACAGCCGCGTGTTCGTGCTCATGGGCGACGGCGAAATTAATGAAGGTTCCGTGTGGGAGGCGGCGCTGTGCGCGGGCAAGCACAAGCTCGCCAACCTCACCGCCCTGATCGACTACAACAAGATCCAGTCGGCGGGCTTCACGCGCGAGATTCAAGATCTGGAGCCGCTGGTCGACAAATGGAGAGCCTTTGGCTTTGCCACGGCTGAAGTGAACGGCCATGACGTTGCCACGCTGCGTTCCTTACTTCGGCGAATTCCGCTGCAGCCGGACCGGCCATCGGCGGTCATCTGCCACACTGTGAAAGGCAAGGGCATCCCGTTCGCCGAAAATGATCCGAATTGGCACCACAAGAACAAGTTCGCCGAAGGCGAGCTTGCCAAGATTTACGCGTGCCTGACCTAGATTGGCATGCGCGCAACCTGCCAGAACATGGTCTATGAGCTCGCCAAAGAGGACGAGCGCGTCATTTTCATCGGTTCCGATCTCAGCCCCGGCCTGCTCTCAGGAATGAAGCGCGACATGCCGGATCGATATTTCATGGAAGGCGTTACCGAGGCCAACGTGATCGGAATGGCGGCTGGGTTGGCGATGGAAGGTTACGTGCCTTTCGTCAATACCATTGCGACCTTCATCACCCGGCGCTGCTACGAGCAGGTCGCCGTCGATCTATGCCTGCACAAACTGCCAGTCCGCTTGATCGGCAATGGCGGCGGCCTCGTCTACGCGCCGCTCGGCCCGACGCATCTTGCCATCGACGATATTGCCATCATGCGCGCATTGCCGAACATGACTGTGGTGGCGGTGTGCGACGCCGCGGAAATGACGCGCTTTATGCGCCAGTCGGTGGATTGGCCGCTGCCGATCTACATCCGCCTTGCAAAGGGCGGCGATCCGCTGGTGAGCCGCGACGAGCATGGCTTCCGCATCGGGAAGGCGATCGTGATGCGTCAGGCGCGCGCGCCGCGACCAATCGTGCTGATGGCGACGGGTGTTATGACCACCAATTGTCTGGCAGCAGCCGAGCGGTTGGCGGAGAATGGCATCGATGCTTCGGTTGTTCATTTCCATACCGTGAAACCGCTCGATGCAGATGCGGTGCTTGCTCATGCCGCCGGTGCGCAGGCCATCGTGACCGTCGAAGAAGGCACGATGATCGGTGGGTTCGGTAGCGCAGTCACGGACATATTGATTGCAAATGCCGCAAACGGCTTGCCCAGCCTCGTTCGCCTCGGCTTGCCCGACGAGTTCCCGCACCATTACGGCGGACAGAATGATCTGTGGGAGTGTTACGGTCTGCTGTCCGATCAGATCGCGGCGACGGTGGAAAGTGTTATCTGCAAATCCGAATTGGTCGGTTGACGGCCGTGGCGTTGTGCAACGCCGGGTCGCGCGTCGTCGGTAGCGTCGAAGTCTCACATGCCTGGGTTCGTCACAGTCAGCACGCCATCATTCAAAGTGAACGTTCCGATCGCAGTCTCGTGCGTGGCGTTCGGCGCGAAACTGAACACGACCTCCCATCCGTCATCGACGAATAGCTCGTGCAGCCTCCCATGCACGTCCAACCCATGCGTGCCGATGTGGATGCGGCGCACTTTCTTTCGCAAAACGTCGATAAAAGGCGGAAAAACTAAAATTTCGGATTGCTGGATATCGGATTCCAAGTAGTCCACCAAATCGAAGGGGCCGATCACGTCTTTCAAGGTTACGCAGCTGAGCAGTTTGATTTCCGCGGTTGCGTTACAGCCGGGCAGCAGATCTTTTTCGAGACCGGTCGTGTTGCGCATGATCAGGTTGCGCAGTGCCTCCTCGGCCCTCCCCTCGTTGATGAAGGTCTCGACATATTGCCGTCGTGCCGCGGTCTCGTTTGTGGCGTAGCTGTTGTTGGCGCCGGTCCCCGGCGCGCCGACCGGAAAATACATCGGCTCGTTGCTGTCGCTGATTGCCATCGGAATAAGCCAATGGTCGTCCGGATCGATGCCGTTGGTGCGCATGTGTTCCACCATCCAGGCGCAGTTTTCCGGCTCCGGCTCGACCGCCACGAGCTTGCAGGGCATGGGATTAAGCAGTTGTACGGTCCGGTATGCGCCGACCGCCTGCGCGCCGTAGTGCGCACCTAGGGTCACCATGACGTATTTGCCGCGCGCGGCGCGCGCCGCAGCGAGCCAATTTACTGCCTCGAACCAACCTTCCGCGTTGGCTCCGCCGCCGATGGCCGGCAGCGCGGTCTGCACATGCGCCCCGCCGACGCTCGCTGGGTCGATGCCCGACAGCACGTGAAATTTGAAATCGGTCAATGTTCCCAAGAAATCGGCCGAGTGGCCCTTGGGAACGAAGCCCGCCCAAGGCGTGATACCCTCGAATAGGCGTTGCGCCGCCGCAAGACTATCCATCCGCCGCCACTCGCAATCTCATCGGTGGCTGACCAGCGTAGGTCGGCGGCTCGTCACTGCCAAGCCGCGACAATTTCGGTGTGAAGGAACGAACAACGTGCTCGCACGCGTGTCCAATACAAAACAGCGATCCGCCCAAACGATTGCCCTACGCAAGTGCCCCTGATACATCTGCACACTGGAATTTACTGGGATGATTGTATCAACACAACATGTGCTGCGCACACAACCGTGACTGGGATACGGAATGGGACGACTCCTTGAAATTGTGACGCCGTTGCATAAAGCAACCAAGCGCGACTATCTCGCGCGCATGACCGATAACAAAGTCGAATGCATGGTCAAAGCCAAGGAGTATGAGTTCGACTATTGGGACGGGAATCGTCGCTACGGCTATGGAGGCTACCGGTTCATCGAGGGACGTTGGACGCCGGTCGCAGAGGCGCTGATCAACATCTATGGATTGCAGCACGATGCCAAGATTCTCGACGTCGGCTGCGGCAAGGGGTACCTGCTCTACGAGCTCAAGAAGCTGTTGCCGCAAGCGGAAATCGCAGGTTTCGATATTTCCCACCATGGTCTAGCCGATGCCAAGCCGGAGGTGCGCCCCCATCTGTTTGGCTATCGCGCGCAGGATAGATATCCGTTCGGCGATAAACACTT
>Ga0306926_10008212_pt1 | contig 11403 bp, 8 predicted proteins | sample flu12Cox44000178_FD_203759 | JGI IMG/M metagenome (GOLD analysis project Ga0306926, IMG submission 203759) | Lab enrichment of tropical soil microbial communities from Luquillo Experimental Forest, Puerto Rico - flux8day.12C.oxic.44.000.178 (v2)... | ecosystem: Environmental > Terrestrial > Soil...
GGTGGGCTGGTTGAATAGACGCTGGAACGTGGTCACGAACAGCCCTGCCGTCAGGTGCACCACGAAGCAGAACGTCACCTGTACCGCGATCAGCGACCGCATCAGCCGCCCGCGCCAATGCGGATCTTCGCCGTGGTGCAGCGCACTCACCGGCTTCAGTGCCGATGCGCGTAAGGCCGGTATGAGGCCGAACAGGAACGTCACACCGCATGCCAGCAGCAGCGCGAAACTGAGAACTCGCCAGTCCATCGGAAGATTCAGCCGTGCCCCGTACGCCCGCGGATGGATCATGCTGGCCACAAGAGGCGCCGACCAGTATGCGAAGACGCCGCCAATCGCCGTCGCCAGAATTGCCAGCCACGCGCTTTCCACCAGAACCAATTGCACCAGTCGCAACCGCCCTGCGCCAATCGCGACTCGCAGGGCCATCTCGCGCGCTCTCGCGGAAGCCTGCGCCGTCATCAGGTTCGCCACATTCGCGCAGGCGATTGTCAGCACCAGTGCCACCAGCAGGCCGAGAACCGCCAGGGCCCGCCGGTAATCGCGCTGCATATTCGAGCGGCCGGACGATGCCGGTTCGAGGGATAGCTTCTCCTGCCAGAAACGCTCCCGATCGTGTTGCGTCATCGCCGGAAGCACTTTCAGCCTCTCCTCCTGAATGCTATGAAAGGTAGCTCGTAGCTTTTCCTGCACAGCTCCCATCCCCACGCCCGGCTTCAACTCCAGGAAGGTAAAGAGCCAGAAGTTGTTCAGGCTGGCGAGCGTTCGCGGGTTCTTCATCGCCATAGGAACAAACACGTCGGTGATCCAGCCCGTCTCCGTTCCGGTGAATCCTGCAGGCGCCACGCCGACAATCTCGTAAACGCCATTCCCTACCCGGAATGTGCGGCCTATTGCACTCGGACTCCGGCCGAAGCGGCGAGTCCAATAGTCGTAGGAAAGCACCGCGTACGGATGCGCGCCCGACGCGACATCGTCGTTCTCATTAAGCAGGCGTCCCGCGGCCGGCCGCAGGCGGAACGTGTCGAACATCCAACCGGAGACGTACTGGAGATTCACCTCTTCCATGTCCTGATCGGTTCCAAAGGTCAGATCAGTCTCCCCGTTGTATGAGACGGCGATCGCCTCCGCCTGATCGCGTAGATCGGTCCGCATGCGCAGAAACAGCGGATATGAGCAGCTATAGTATCGGACTGGGGTTCCGTCCACCGCCGAAGGCGACTCGAAGGAGACCGCGTACAGCCGGTCCGCGCCGGCGACCGGAAGCGGCCGGAACAACAGCGCGTCAATCAGCCGGAACGCCGCCAAACAGGCGCCGATCGCCAGCGCGAGGGACAGAACGGCCGCCGCCGATGTGACCTTCCGTTTGATGATTTGCCGCCAGCCGAAGATCGCATCCGCGCGCACAGAATCCAGCCACGCGATCAGCCGCAGATCGCGGCTCTCCTCTCGCAGCAGCAGCGCGGATCCTAGCGCACGCCGGGCCTCAGTGGGATCGCGCTGGTCCGCGATCGCTTCCTCGATATGCGACTGCAGCTCCTCGTCGATTTCGCGGCTCAAGCGGTCGCTTTGGAATGTGTTGGCAATGCGCGACCAAATCGACATATCACACCGTCCTCAATACCCGATTCACAGCAGAAGTTACTGCGCGCCAGCGTGATTCCTCGTCGGCAAGCTGTCTTTTGCCCGTCGGGGTCAATTCATAGATGCGCGCCCGGCGCCCTGTATCTTTTGTGATCCACTCGGCGCGAATCCAGCCAGCTTCCTCCATTCGGTGCAGCGCTGGATACAGGGAGCCCTCGTCGGCGCGTAGCACATCGCCGGAAGACTCCTTGATCGCCGACATAATGGCATAGCCGTGCAAGCGTGGCCGCCGAGACAAAGTCTTTAAAACGAGTAGATCGAGCGATCCCTGAAGGGAGTCCGGTTTTGCCATAATCAAACTTGATATTGAGACGTCTCAATATCGAAAAAGTTACGGAGACTCTGCGTGCGCCGAGGAGATCGCCAGAGATCCGTTCAGATGAACGCGTTGGCTGGCCCTTTGACGAACGCCGGTCACGCAGAGGTCAAAAGGACTCACTCCCTGCTGTATCACGCAAATGCTCTCGTGGCGACCCAACCCAGTAGTGATGCACCCCGCTGGCTAGCAAGAGGAAGGCCGCGCCCAGTCCCCATAGAACGCCACGGTTAAAGCCCATTCCAGCAAGACGCAATGCGATAATGCCCGTCCGAAGGCGAGGCCAGGCCAGCCAATGGGCCGCAGACTTTGGAAGCTGTCAGCCGTTGATGTGATGATTCCGAATCCGTAATTTGGCTGCAATCACTGGCGAGAACATTACGACCAGCATTCCAATTGCTAGGAATCCGCCGCGAGCGAGATCGTAACCGGACACCAGATCCCCCCATGACCGATTGAAAATGTAGTGGCCAAAGATGAATTCGAAAACAATCGTTATGGCTACCCATAGGGCACCAACCTGGAGAAGCGATTTCATATTCGGTGCGTTGACCCAGCGAACGAACACGCAGGTGACGATCAGAATTCTGAAGACTCCGATCTGGCGGGCTCGGAGATCGCCGACCACGGGAACGAGGAACACGGTCCGAAGGATTCCGTGAGCAAATTCTACGCCAATTAGAACGAGCCAAACGACAAGCGCTCGCTTCCAAAGATCGTGTCGGTTGGCTGTGGATTGGAACATTTGAGCCACGTCGCTTCCGCAACGGCAATGGCAAAATATCCGACTGGAAATAGCGTCGCCGCCAAGCAGGCACCCGCCGGATCATTTTCCTGATTCTAATCGCTCCAGAAACTCGTTCACATTTTGTCTGACCGCATCCATCTGGGAGAGCAGTCCGTGGCCGCCCATGTTGAACGAGACCAGCCGCGATCCCCGAATAGCTTCGTGGGCGTGCTCGGCGTGATGGTAACTCACTAGGGCGTCGTCCTTGCCATGCAGGATAAGAGTTGGTGCCGACACCGTATCCGTCGACGCCGATTCACGCTGGATCATCCCCCCGTCGTTCACGGTGCCTCGATAGCGTTGGGTCATAGGATGCATCGTATCGAGCATTTCCTGCGCCAGTTGTTTTTGGTCGGGTGTGAACCTGGCGTACACATTTGCAGGAACGCCCATCAGGTTCAGTATAGTTGGCCACATGAACTTGGCAACCAACCAATACGCGTAATCGGATCGCTGAATGAGATGAATGATCCCGACGTCGAACAGCGATTTGTCGCCGGGAGCCGCCGCTTCGCTCAGCGCCGATAGCAATACTAGTGCCTGAGTTCTTTCCGGATAGTCATTGGCGAATTGCGTAGCCGAAGGCCCTCCCGCAGATATGCCGAGAACTATTACCTTCGAGATATCCAAACGATCTAGAAGATGTTTACACAGCGCAGCCTGCGTCTTGATCGAGGCATCCTTGGGGATCGGGGTACGCAGATAGCCGTATCGCGATACGGAGACGATTTTGTAACCATCGCCGAAAGCCATTTTGGCGACCCAAAGTCCTTGGTCGTAACCACCGCCCGCGCCGTGCAGCGACAAAACGGGCGTCCCATCACCCTGTACGGCGTATTCAATATCGCCGTAGTCGGTCTTCAGCATATCGCTGCCAGCCAAAAGACGAGCTCTCTCACCTGTGCTTCAAGACGGAAGCGCGTGTAGAAGAGAGCGACGAAGACAGCGCCGATGAAGACTGTAACAAAGATCAAGAACATTTTTCATTTGCCGTTGGGATTGAAAAGGCGACCCCATGCCCTTTCACCTGGCCAATCCCAGAAAGCCAAGCTTTGGTTCTCCTCCCTTAACCCGCGGCGACCTTGCCTCTGCCCTTACTTAGGGTGCCGGCCCGCCTGATGAAGCCAGAATGGTGGAGTAAAGCGCATCTCTAAGCGCCACATCCCGCGGGTCTCCGCTCAGCCGCGTCCCCATTTGACTGGTCACGTAACCATAGCCGACACCTGCCGCCGGATCGGCGTAGCCTATAGCGCCGCCTGCCCCCGGCGAGCCGAACAAGGCCGTGCCGCCGTGAAGCCGGATGTACCCGACGGGGAGGTTACCTGGGCGCTGGGCGCAATGGAGTTCGCAAACAGCGGCTGATCGATGTTGCAAAGCCCGATCTAGCCGGTTGTTGCAGTGGACGGGCGCGTGACCCCAGTGCGCCAGCGCCCGGGTGTGTAGACGATGAAAACTACCCACCCAACTGTTTCTGGACGAGGATGTCACAGGTTCAAATCCTGTCGCCCCGACCAAATTCTTTTTCCCCGCATAAAATCAATAACATCCAGGGCAGGGAACAGAGCTCTTGTGAAGTCGGTTTGGGGCTTCGTGAGTGAGACCCCGAACTGAATATTTCATTCCATTCTCCTGGCGCGGACCAGCTTTACGAGAGCTTGGGCGAAGCGCCGCGGATGTCGTGCCCCGGGCGTTCGACGCCCAGCTTTCGGAGAAATGTCATCATGGGACACCAATTGGTGAACGCCGACTGGAACAGGTTCAATCCGACGAAGGCCGGGAACAAGAACCACGCCGGATGGACCCAATACCCAAGCGCCACGCTCAGCATCACGAAGAAACCGGCGATGAGTCGTAAGTAACGTTCATTGGACATGCAACTCTCCTCCTTCGATTCACAACAAAGTAGACAATCGGCACCGTCATGCGAGAGAGCCCCAGGGAAGCGACTTCTCCAGCCATCAGCGCGATGGCGAGCCCTTGAAAGATCGGGTCGAACAGGATCACGCCTGCACCGACCACTACGGCCGCGGCGGTCAGCAACATGGGCCGGAAGCGGACTGCTCCTGCATCGATCACAGCCGCATCGAGCGGCATCCCTTCCTGCAATCGCTGCTCTATGAAATCGACTAAAATGATCGAGTTGCGCACCACGATTCCCGCCCCGGCGATAAATCCGATCATCGAAGTCGCGGTGAAAAACGCGTGCAGTAAACCGTGCGCCGGCAGGATGCCGACGAGCGAAAACGGAATCGCCGCCATGATGACCAGCGGAGTGATGAACGATTGGAACCACCCCACCACCAGGCCGTAAATCAGGATCAGGACCGCCGCGAAGGCGATTCCCAAATCACGGAGGACTTCATAGGTGATGTGCCATTCGCCATCCCATTTCATGGAATAGTGCTCCGAATCCGTGGGCAGCGCGGCCATGTGCTGCTCGATGGCATAGCCGCCGGGTGCCTGAAACTTATCCATCTTCGGCCCGAGCTTGAGAATGGCGTAGACCGGGCTTTCCATGGCGCCGGCCACGTCTCCGGTGACATACGTAACGGGGAGCAGGTTCTTATGGTAAATGCTCTTGTCCGCTACGATCTCCACGGGGCGCACGAGCTCGCTGAGGGCCACCAGACTGCCGGTTCGCCCGGCCACTTTGAGAGATTGGATCTTTTCCAGGTCTGAACGGCTGGCGCGGTCGAGACGCAGCATTAAGGGGATGTCTTCCTTGGCGGAAGCTAAGTGTAGCAATCCAGCCGCGTAGCCGGATGAAGCCAGCGCCATGGTCTTTGCGATATCGTCTTCGGATATCCCATTCAACGCGGCCTTCTCTTTGTCGACCACCAACTGGTATTTCATCTGGTCATCTTCCACGTACCAGTCCACGTCCACGACCCCGTCTGTGCCTTTCCACAGGTCGCGAATGCGCCGCGCAACATTGATGCGCTCGTTCATTTCCGGCCCGTAGACTTCGGCTACCAGCGTTTCCAGCACCGGCGGTCCCGGCGGAACTTCCGCCACCTTGACGCGCGCTCCGTATCGCCCCGCCACCGGAAGGAGCCGTTGCCGGACCTGTTTCGCGATGTCATGGCTTTGTAGCTTCCGATCACCCTTCGCTTGTAGGCTCACCTGAATGTCGGCAACGTTCGACCCCTGGCGCAGGTAGTAATGCCGCACCAGGCCGTTGAAGTTGAAGGGCGACGCCGCGCCGACATAGGTTTGCAGATTCACCACTTCCGTCTGTTCGAGGGTGACGCGCGCAAGAGCGTTGGCGGCGCGGGCCGTCTCTTCGAGAGTCGTCCCGTTCGGCATGTCCACGATCACCTGAAATTCGCTCTTGTTGTCGAACGGCAGCATTTTCACTTTGACGAACTGCACATAGAACAAGGAGACCGAGCCGAGCAGCAGGGCAACCACACCACATATAAACCCCCAGCGCATCAACGGGACGTGCAGCAGCTTTCCCATGACGCGGCGATAGACTCGCGTCAGAATATCTTCTTTCTCGCCATGCGCAGCGGCATGACCCGATTTGAGAATCCGAACCGCCGCCCACGGTGTCACAATAAAGGCGACCAAAAGCGAGAAGATCATGGCCGCGCTCGCCCCGATAGGAATCGGTCGCATGTACGGCCCCATCAACCCGCCAACGAAAGCCATCGGCAGGATTGCCGCCACCACAGTCAGGGTGGCCAGAATGGTGGGATTGCCCACTTCGTCCACGGCCTCCACGGCGACTTCGAAAGGAGGCCGATTGCGATTGGCCGGCATGCGCCAGTGGCGCACGATATTCTCCACTACGACGATGGCGTCATCCACCAGAATGCCGATCGAGAAGATCAGCGCGAACAGCGTGATGCGATTCAGCGTGTAGCCGTACAAATAGAAGACCGCCAGGGTCAGTGCAAGAGTGACAGGAATAGCGATGAACACGATCAGCGACTCGCGGAAACCCAGGGTGATCGCGATCAGGATGCTGACCGAAACCACGGCAATCAGCATGTGGAACAACAGTTCATTCGATTTTTCGGCCGCGGTTTCGCCGTAGTGACGTGTAGTATCCACCTGAACGTCCGACGGAATCACGCTGCCTTTGAGTGGCTCGATTCGCTTGAGTACGTTGTCCGCCACGATCACTGCATTGGTGCCCTTGCGTTTGGCGACCGCGATCGTCACGGCCGGAAGAAACTCACGCGAATCCGCGCGCGCCATGCGAACATATTGTGACGGTTCTTCTCCGCCGTCGCTCACCTGAGCGACATCGTGGACAAACACTGCCTTGTCATTGGCTACACCCGCCACCACGTTGCGCACGTCTTCGGCGGTTCGCAAAAACTCACCGGTTTCCAAGAGGTATTCGCGGTTTGTCCTATCGAACTCGCCCGAAGGCAGCCGCCGGTTCGAAAGCCCCAATGCGCCAGCCACCTGCAGGGGCGAAAGGTTGTAAGCCGCCAGCTTTCCTTCATCCAGAACCACGCGGACTTCGCGCCGTTGTCCTCCAATCAGCGTGATGGCGGAGACGTCCGGCACCTGTTTAATGGCGTCGTGCACCTGGGCCGCGATCTGGCGCAGTTCGAAGTCTCCATAACGTTTGCTGGAAAGAGTCAGTGCCAAGATGGGCACATCGTCGATGGATCGCGGCTTCACCAGCGGCTGTGAGGCGCCGGGCGGGATGAGGTCGAAATTGGCGAAGAGCTTCTGGTTCAGCCGCACGATGCTCTTCTCTTCGTCCTGGCCCACGTAGAAACGCACGATGGCCATGGACATGCCAGGGCTCGAAGTCGAGTAGATGTACTCCACGCCGGGGATCTCCCACAGCAACTTCTCCATCGGTTTGGTGACACGTTCCTCCACCTCGTGGGCCGAGGCGCCAGGCATCTGTACGAACACGTCAATCATCGGTACGATGATCTGCGGTTCTTCTTCGCGCGGCAGTTTCCAGACCGCGAAGGCACCGATGAGCAGCGCGCCGGTGATGATCATAGGTGTCAGTTTGGACGCGATCCACGTATGCGCGAAACGCCCTGCTGGACCCAGACGGCGCGGCGGCTCAGAGGCCACGCTGGGTACCTCGCTCATTACCGCACCTCCACACGAGCGCCATCTGTCAAGCCTGGAGCGACTGGGCTGACCACCTTCTCTCCTTCGCTCAATCCGGAAAGCACTTCCACGGCCTTCAGTTCGTGTTTGCCGGTAGTGATGAGCCGGTTGCGCGCGACGCCGTCTTCAACCACAAAGACGGATTGCAGTTGCCCGAGTTCTACCACGGCCACCGCCGGAACGGTTAGTACTTTGCGCGCGCCCGTTGGAAACCAGGCACGTCCGAACATACCGGATCGCAGATTCGCGAGCGAAGGCAGGTCAATCTTAACGGTATAGGCTCGAGATGCAGCATCCACGGCCGGTACGATCTCTGAAACCCGAGCTGTGAGGCGGCGGTCCAGAGCTTCCAGTGCCACATCGACGTGTTGGCCAGCCTTCACGAACGGCAGCTTGGATTCATCGACCGATGCCTCAAGCCGGTAAGCGCCCTCTCGCTCGACGGTGAGCAGTGACGCTCCCGGCGCGGCCAGATTCCCCGGTTCCACGGACTTGGCCGTCACCACACCCGAAAAGGGCGCCGAGATCCGCGTGTAGTCCCGCATGATCCTTGCGGCGCGAATTTCCTGCTCGACTTGTGCCAACTTGGAATTGAGCTGGCTGCGCTTGGCCCGAGCCATGTCGTAAGCGGCCTGAGCGGATTTCAACCTTGCCGACGCTTCATCGAACTCCTGGTTGGAAATGGACTTTTTGGACGCCAGCTCTTCCATTCGTTTGAAGGTGCTCTGCGCCAGGTCCAGGTTGCCCTTGGCCCCTGCAACGCCATTGTCAGCCTCGGGGAAGGCGTTCCTGACCTCAGATTCAGCGGCCTCGGCACGCCGGACGTTCGCGTCCAGTTCCTGCGCATCCAATGTGACTAGGTCCTGGCCTTCCTTGACGTGGTCGCCAACCTGCACGGCTACCTGCCGCACGTACGCCATGACCTTACTTGAGAGCACGGTCGCTGTGCGCGCGCGCACAGTGCCAGTGGCCTCGTAGGCATCGTTCCACTCTTGACTGCACACGGTCGCGGCTTGGACCGAAACAGACTGTGCTTTCGCGGCCACCTTGGGGTGAGTGTCGCTCCCTCCGCAGCTGCTCAGTATTACAGCCGCGCCGAGAGCGGCGAAAAGAGTATATCGCATTAGTTCAAAACCTCCGAATCAGGCGATAGTCGACCCGCGGCCAATTCCAACATGGTGGCGGCGATGCGCTGATCGTGTACCGCCGCCAGGTGCCGCGTGCGGCTTTCCAGCACCGCGGCTTCGTTCCGCAAGAGATCCGTCACGTTGGTAATGCCAGCCTCGTAACGGTTCTGGATGATTCTAAGGCTTTCCTCCGCCTCAGCCACCGCAGCCTTGGCCACTTCGATCCGCTGCTGCGCCGCACGTAGATCGGCCCAGGCGCGGCGGACTTCCAGCCTGACTGCCGAGTCAACCCGCTGCTGGTCGGCATGGGCGCGCTCCAGCCAATGGCTGGACTCCTCGATGCGCGCCTTGTCGCCGTTGCCGTTAAAGAGATTCCAGCGCAGGCCGACCGACGCCAGCCAGTTCGCACCGCCTTTATTGATGAATTGTTGGCGGTCCGCCTCGAAGGCGGCATGGAAACCCACCTGTGGAAGCAGCGGGATTCGCGCGGAATCGACCTGTGTCTTGGCGAGATCGGCTGCCAGATGCGAGGCCAGGACCTCCGGACGCGTCGAGGCTGCGTCGCGCTCCAGGGACGGCAGTTCCATATCCGGAAGATCCAACGGATTCAAAGCGCTGGTGAGGGTGTGGCGCGCATCCAGCGGGATTCCCATCGCGTCGTTCAGCCCCGATTTAGCAACGTCAAGGTCGGCTGCTCTCTGAATTCGCTGCTCCGTAACCGCCGCAAGATGTACCCGGATCGAGAGGACATCCACATCGGTGGACATGCCGGCGGCACGCACCGATTCGGCCCGCTGCAAATCCGCTTCAGCCGAACGCAGCGCCTGCTCCGCGGTCTTCAGGCTCTCGGCAGCCAGCACCGCACCGTAGTAGGCCTTGACCACGCCAGAGATGACCTGCATTTGAGTCCGCCTCTGCTCTTCAGCCGCCACCTGACGCGAGAGGTCAGCCGCTTTGACCGCGTTCCGGGTCTGCCCGGCATCGTATAGCGTCTGATCGACCGAGAGTACAGACTGAAAGTTGTTGATGGAGTCAGGCCGATTCAGCGGGCCAATGTTGAAATTGTCGACACCGAATTGATGCTGCGTCAACAGAGAGCTGAAAACAAAGACGGGATTGTCGCTGCGCACGAAAGACTCAGAGTAGTTCAGTTTTGGCATTCGGCCGGCTCGGGCTTCATCAATCCGTGCCGTGGAAGCCCGCATCCCAGCGTTAATCGCCGCAATGGCCTTATTCTCTCGCAGTGCCAACTGCACAGCTTCGCGCAATGACAGCGAATCCTGCGCCAATAGCGGGACGGACAAAGCTAACAGGAGTGACCGTTTCATGATATTAAGATCTCAATCTAAATATCTGCCTTCACTCGTGAAGATGCAAATTGGGTCTTTTGGTGACCAAAAGGGCTTGAATTCTGAAGAGCGAAGAAAAAGTGAAGGCAGTCATTTATGGCGTTGGACTGTCGCCATCGAGGCGAGTGAAATCTGATCTGCGATCAGCACCAAACCAACGGCGCCCCCATAGCGGCTACACGGAGGAACGCCGACAGGAGAGCGCGGAAGTTCACGGCCAGATTGAGAACCCCGAGACGCCGAAGGACCTCCCAAGTGGCCTCGGCGGCGAAAACCAGATGGTCAGCTTTGGTAAGGCGGTCGCGCACGGGAGCGACCATGAAATTGGCTCCTCGGTGCCGTCCGACTGACCACCATTGGACTTGATTGATGCTTCGAGACGAGAAACTCCGGAACGTCCAGCGCTGCTACTCTGTCGAAATCGTCCGTGGACGCCGAACGCGATTTCGAGACTAGCCAAAAACTGTTCCGCTTCATCGCGGAACCGGTGTTCGCCTTCATCCCGGAATCCTGTTCAAGATCATCCCAGAACACGGCTCGACATTATCCCGGAATCGCGTTCACCTTGCCCTGGATTGCCCAAGAGACTCAAGCGGAGCTGAGCATGGCCGTTCGGGGACCTATATCATCGGGGGCCGTGATCGAGATCATGCAGCTCAAGGACGCAAGGAGGTCTCCATGCGCAAGAAGAAGTACTGGGCGTGGCCTAAGTGTGGCTGGGACGGCGAACCGGTTTTCGTTCGCCGCGAATCCTCAAGCCGGCTGACGCAGGCCGGTAAAACCGCGCCCAATGTCGCCCGGGATCTCCTCCCCCAAAAATCCCGCCTGTTTCAGTTGGCGGGCATTTCGGTGTTTGGGTGCGTCATTTCACCCAGCCGAGCGCTGAAGTCTTCCGCGTCCTTCGCAAATCCCTTATGTACGTTGCGTTTGGCCTGGCAATCGAATTGCGCCGCAGCGTATCGGAGGTGGCGAGCAAGCATGCCAGTACTAAACCTTGACCTTCGGAGCATGCTGGCCGTCCTGTGTTCGGAGCTCTTGCTGGGGACTTTGACTGGTTGTGGCAGACATCGTGTCACGTTGCCAGAG
>Ga0306926_10008213_pt1 | contig 11402 bp, 8 predicted proteins | sample flu12Cox44000178_FD_203759 | JGI IMG/M metagenome (GOLD analysis project Ga0306926, IMG submission 203759) | Lab enrichment of tropical soil microbial communities from Luquillo Experimental Forest, Puerto Rico - flux8day.12C.oxic.44.000.178 (v2)... | ecosystem: Environmental > Terrestrial > Soil...
GTACTTATGATCTGAGCAACGCTTGTGCCGGTACGGTGTGCAATCGAGCGCAGATCGTCCACACCCTGATGTGGCAGGTAGGCGGTATTGCGCAGGAAACGGCTGGAGTCGCTCGACGCGCGGCCACGCAACGTGACCGGTTCAGGCCGGTTGGCCAAATAGTCCATCCAATATCGGCGGTCTTGCGCGAATTGTTTCGACGCACGATAGGCGGCGTCCTCTTCCAGCAGGACAGCCAGAGAGCCAAATGAACCATCACGTGTGGTTCGTTCAATCTTGAGCTGCGTGTAAACATTCGCTACTCGGCGGGCGATGAGCCACATGCCGAAAGCGTCCATCACGACATGATGATAGCGCGCATACCAAAAGAACCGATTATCCGACGCTTTGAACAATGCGTATCCGAACAGCGGTCCGCGAGTTGGGTCGATTGGCCGCGCCAAATCAGCCTGCATCCATGATTCCGCAGCGGCGCGCGCGTCGGGCTCGGCGCTGACATCAATGATCGGCATCGACCAAGACGGTGGGGGACCGATGACCTGCCGGGGGTCTCCCGCGTGTTCAATGATTTGCACACGCAGTGCCTCGGTTTCGGCGACAACTTGTCGTAATGCTCGCTCAAACGAAACGGCGTCCACGGGTCCGTGGATCTCGAGGTACTCACCGATATTGTATGCGGGACTAGACGGATTGAGCTGCTGAGCAAACCAAATTCCAAGCTGGGCAGTTGACAGTCGGAACATGCTATTGTTCTGAACACGCGCCCAGTCGATTTGCAGCCTGTTACTAAAACTGCGATCGAGATCAGACACCGAAACGATGACCTTGTTTCAGAGCAATTGAACCATTGGTGCGGAGGTGCTTGAGCTTCGGTAGACGCCCATTTGTACAGGTAGAAACCCGCATTGTCATGTGTGTAGGACTACGGGAAGCCTCTGCGAATACAGCACAAACGCCTAGTGCCCACGGCGTCTATATGCTAGACTGCGCAATGGGCGGCGTATGCGGTCACGCATGGATCAATTTTGGTTGAGTCAACTGGATCGCGCGCTAAGCTGAGCGTCAGGTGACGAGAAAGGATCCGCATATGGCACAGGAAGCGAGTGGGGCAGCCAAAACTAAGGATCCAGGCATGACCGGTTCTGACATGACCGGAATGACAGAGCAGGAGCGCGATCAAGTTGCGTCGAAATTGGTCGATCGTTTCTCGCTGTGGTCCGGAGCGGCCGGACTGATCCCCATCCCCCTCGTCGACATGGCTGCAGTTGGCGGAGTTCAACTCCAGATGTTACGCCGCCTTTCTGAAATTTACGGCGTTCCATTTTCCGAAAATCGAGGCAAATCGATCTTAGCGAGCTTAGCAGGAGCGGTGATCCCAGCGAGCACTGCGACGACCACCGCGGTGGGCGTCGGCAGCCTGGTGAAGAGCTTCCCCGGGGTCGGAACGGCGATCGGCGCGGTTACGATGCCGGTATTCTCCGCCGGCGCCACCTACGTGATCGGCAAGGTCTTCATCCAGCATTTTGCGTCGGGCGGGACGCTTCTTGATTTTAATCCTCCCGATTATCGTGAGTTCATCAAGGCCCAGAAAGAAAAGCTTGCTGCCCGTTCGGCGGCGGCGGCATCCTCGAGTCCTTCCGTTTCCGCCACCCGAAGTGCGTCAAGCAAGGGCGGCGCCGCAGCCGGCGGCCCTTGATCGCCATGGGCTTTTAATCCATACCGACGTCGGTGTGGACCAGCCGGGCGCTAGAGGTAGAGACAGAGATCATGACGTAATGACGGTGGCGATCGCTGTTATAATCTACATAGTGTTCTGCATTCTCACAGGGCTCTGCGGCAGCCAACGCCGCATGGGGTTTTTCGGCACATTCATAATGTCACTTTTCATCACTCCCATTGTGATGCTAATCGTGCTGAAATTAACCGCGCCATCAGAACGCGCCGAATGGCGTCACCGCCCGCAGAGCGACTGACTGCCGTTACACTAGAGGCGGCAGTTTCTCTGCGCTCGTAGGGGTTGACGCGCGACGCGTACAAACGGGCACATCCAGCGATGTCTTTCTTCATGCTCGTTCGCCGTGAAATGTACGGCTCCCTGGATCGGCTGATCGTCATATCCGCTCTGGGAGGAATCAGCACTGCCGCGATTCTAACCGCGATCAACTCCGGCGCGCAGGCCGCTGACAGCGGTAAGGTCAGTCTCTGGTCAGCAGCGCTTTTCATCATCGCGCTTTTTCTCTTCATCAAGACACAGCATTACATTTTGATCACGTCAACCGCCGAGATCGAAGCCATCATCCACAAACTGCGGCTGCGTCTGATGGATCACGTGCGGCACTCCGAGCTTCTTCCGCTGGAATCGATCGGCCGCGGAGAAATCGTCGGCGCCATTACCAAGGAGACCGCGACGCTCACGCAAATGAGCAACACGCTCGCTTTCGCGGCACAAGGCGCAGTCCTCATCTTCTTCGTCGCAATGTATGTTGCGTATCTGTCGCTCCTAGCTTTCGGGCTAAGCATCGTAATCGTAGGTATCGCAGCGTTGGTGTTCCATGCCAGGAGTCGCCAACTCGCCATGGCCTCTCGTGAAGCGTCCAATCTGGAACACCGGCTGTTCGATCGTCTGATGGACCTTCTGAACGGCTTCAAGGAGGTGAGGCTCAACACCGGGCGTAGCGACGAGCTATTTGAGGACGTTGTCGAACTGTCGCGAGTCGCCGCCAACATCAAAATCCGCGCCCAGAGCGAAACCTTCAAGCGAATGGTGTTCTTGCAAAGCGCCCTGTACGGATTGCTCGGCGCAATAGCGTTCGCCGTCCCTACTTTCAGCGGCGCGCTGGAAGGAGAGACCGTCACGAAGACGATAACGGCCCTCGTGTTTATTGTCGGCACGTGTTTCGGTCTCGTTCAAGCGATACCTATTTTGAGCGCCGCAAATACAGCAGCGGACAACATCGAGCGACTGGAGGCGAGGCTACTGGCGACTATTCCCGTGACGGAAGTTGCCGCGGTTGAGCCCGCGAAGCGCTTCCAGAAGATCGAGATGCGCAATGTCGTGTTCCGCTACGTCGACAAATGGTCCGACGCGGTTTTCCAGGTCGGGCCCATCGACTTCACATTGCGAGCTGGCGAGCTCGTCTTCATCACCGGCGGCAACGGTTCGGGCAAATCGACTTTCCTGAAGTTGCTCGCCGGCCTGTATAAACCCGATTCGGGCGAAATCATTTTCGATGGGGTGCGCGTCGACGACCGGACACGTCAGGCCTATCGCGAGTTGATAGCCGCGATCTTCCCTGACTATCATCTTTTCGAGAAACTCTATGGGGTTCCTGATCCCGATCCCGCCGAGGTCGATCGTCTGCTGACGCAATTCCGGTTGCACGACAAGACGCACCTCGCCGACACCCAATTTAGCACGCTCGATCTATCGGCCGGCCAGCGCAAACGTCTCGCGCTCATCGTGGCCTTGCTGGAGAAACGGCCGCTTCTGTTGCTGGACGAATGGGCCGCCGACCAAGACCCGGAATTTCGGCGCAAGTTCTATTATGATCTATTGCCGGAGTTGAAGCAGAGCGGCGAGACGGTAGTAGCGATAACGCACGACGATCGCTATATCGACGAAATGGACTTGCCCGCTCGCAGAGTGCGCATGGAAGACGGCCGGTTCGCTGCGCAGGAGACGGTGGAGAACAGGTGATGAAAGCGTATCTGTGGTCAGATGGGGAGCCACCCCCGACGACGACACGCCCCAGGTGGCGGCGGTTCGCTGAACGCCATCTCCCGAGCGTCGTGATCTACCTGATGGTCGCGACACTCGTGGGGGTGGTGCTCTACCCTCACATGGTGGTAACGGTTCCCAGCGGCGACGTCGGAGTGCTGTGGAAACGCTTTGGCGGCGGCACGGTGCTCGACCCGCGGCGGTTGAAGAATGAGGGTTTCAATCTCATCTTGCCCTGGAACCAAGTATTTCTGTACGACCTGAGACTGCAATCCTTTACCGAGTCCTACAACGCCATCTCCAGCGACGGGGTGAGCCTGACCGCGAGCATCATTGTCCGGTTCCGGCTCCAGCGCGATGCAGTGCCCGTGCTGCACCAAGCGATCGGGCCAAATTACGAGCAAGTGCTCGTGCAGCCCGGCATCGGCAGTCTGACGCGCGAGGTGATTGCTCAATACACCGCCGAACAGGTCTATTCGACGGCACGCCAGGAAATTCAAGACAAAATCCGCAGCCTCGTGGAGGACAGATTATCCGAGAAGATGATGGAGCACGAAGGCGAAGAGTCATACCGCGTCTCGATGAGAGATACCATCATCCTCTACGATATACTCGTGACTGGCATCGAACTGCCCGCGGCCATCGTCGGCGCCATCAATCGCAAAACCGAGCAATACTACATTGCGGAGGAATATAAGTTTCGCGTCGAACGCGAAAAACGAGAGTCGGAACGCAAGAAGATCGAGGCGGAAGGCATACGCGATTTTCAACAGACCGTCAGCCAGGGGATCTCGGAGTCGTACCTGCGTTGGCGCGGCATCGAGGCGACGCTTCAGCTTTCGCAATCCACGAATGCGAAAGTCGTCGTCATCGGCAGCGGCAAAGACGGCTTGCCGATCATCCTTGGCAATGTGGATAGCCCGGCGCCGCGCACAGGGAGCACGCCGGCGAGCGGGAACGACACGATGAACAAGGAAAGCACCACGGCTGCCGGTCCGGCGGTGCCGTTGGAGAAAACGCCCGCTGCCGGATTGGCAACGCCGACCGAAAAGATAGCGCCTGCCGGTCCGGGTAATCCGTCTGCTGCTGCTCCCGAGGCATCGCGGTCGTTTTGGCCGTTCAGTCTCTCGGATATCGAGACTTATCTTTACCAGATCGTACGTCCGGAACCGAAGACAGAGTCGAAGGCGGAGCCTCCCTCAAGGCAGCCGTCCGACAGACCACTCACAGCGCAGCCGCAGTAGCGGCGGCCCCTCATCGGCATAGCCGAGATCGCACTGCGGCGGTCTTGATCCTACATGTTCGCTCGCCGACGGTCTAAAAGAATTCCTGACGCAGTGTCGGCCGCCAAGCGAGCAGGGCACGAAAGCTCCAATCGAAGCTTCGCAGCGGCAGTTCAGGTGCCGCGACCCCACAGCCCGCAATAGCGTCGGGCCATGAGTGGCAGGCCGCTCTCATAGCCCGGCCAATTTGCGTATTTCGGCAACTTAAAATCCTTCTCGGCCGGCTCCCAGCATTTGCCGTCTTGCCCCATCTTCTTCATCTCGGCGGAGGCCTCCTGCATCAGCGTGAGGATGTCTTGCGCATCCTTCTTGGTGCCGAGTCGACCACCCGGCTGGCCGGGATGTCCAGGGATCAGCCTCTCCCAGTCCAACGCGAGGACCTTCTTGATGAACTCCTCCGTTTCGAGCGGATAGATGTCGATGAAGCCGCGCCCGGGAAACGATCCGACTGGTATCGTGTCGACAACGAAGACAATCTTCTCCTTCGGCAACCACATTACCAGGTTCGAATCGGAATGATTAAGGCCGAAATATTTCAGCTCGAGCGTAGTACCTCCGAGCTTGATTGTGCGGCCGGCGTCGCTGACGACCTGATCGGGGAGCGAAGTGTTCGGATCCTTGAGCACGGCAAGCCGCTCCTTGGCCCGCCTGTGCGCAATGATGGTGGCGCCGGCATCCTTGAACGGCTTGCCGCCGGCGATGTGATCATAGTGGTGGTGGCTGTAGATCAGGAACTTGATTGGCTTATCGGTCACCTTCTTGATCTCGGCGATATAGTCTTGACCGCCGGTCGGCCGGCCGTAAGCGATCGGATCAGTCGCGATCACGCCGTCCTTGGTGACGATGAACATCGATTGATGATTGCCGTTGCGGAAGATGTAGACATTATCGGTGCCATCGACCTTGGTGGTCTCGATTTGCGGCCGTTGTGCCTGCTGCGCCAGCCCTGTTGTTGCGAACCCGACGGCGCTCAACGCGACCGCCATGGCTGCAAGCCGAATCTGCGACATCACGATTCCTCCCTCACGCTTCTCCGGCCCGTGTCGCCCGTTTCCGCGGCGCCGCCCTGCTGCGAGTTATAGTATAGGCGCGGACGAGATACCACGTATCGAACGTTTAGGTGCGGCCCTCACCAAGGCCGGGGAGGAAGGCCAGCGCCACCAGGTGTGCGGCGATGCAAAATCGCAATTCGACGATCCGACTGTTGCGCACGACAGCTTTGCGCTCGGCAAAGCGAATTTGCACGTCGTGATGGTCAAGAAACGTTTGGTCGAGTGGGTATACTGCCTTGTACACGGCCTCCTTGGCGACGAAAAGCAGTCGTCCCTGGTAAGGATCATCGCCTATTCTCAACCGCTCTTGCGGCGTTGCGACTAAGTCCAGCAATTCAGGCGGCAACGATTCGGCCGGCTCGACATCTATCCCCACCGCGCCCACATCACGACTCAATCCGACTGCTGCAACCGCAACACGAGAATCGTGGGCGAGCGAGCCGACGACTCCTGCGGGCCAGGCTGGCGCTCCCCCGGAAGTTCTCGGTAGTGCGCATTCGGGTTGCCCCAATTGCTTGAGGAGTTGGCGTGCGACAATGCGAGCCGCGCCGCTCGCCCGCCGCACCTTGACGACACTCGAGGCGAAGGCAGAAGCCTCCTCCGGCAACAACGCACCTTCATCGCCAGGTGAGATCAAGCGATGGCCGATCACGATGCCTGGAAAAGAGAGGGCATCGATTGCTAACTGAAGCGAGGGATCAACCGTCACGATCAGCCTCAACGGGAGCTATCGGCCTCGTGAGTCGTGCGCATGGGGGCAAGCGAACACGCAAAACCCGGCTTAACAATTCTTCCTGCAATCAACCGCTCGCATGGCGCTGTCGTACACCATTCCGCGGCTCAAGGGTCCAACTGACGTTGATCTTGGGGCCTCGACGGTCGCCCGCGGCCCGGTACGCCTCTATAACGCCAAATGATTTTGCTCGTTGTCAATCTTGTCGCGACGACCCGGCTGGTCCTATAGATCATGCAACGAGACGAAACGGGAAAAAGGGGCGAGGTTAACGCTTTTCCAAGGTGGACCGCGTTTTGCTGGAAGCAATCGGGACCGTGTCGCAGCGATGGGTTGGCTCGCCCGTTGAGCGCAAGGAAGATCAGGCGCTCCTGACCGGGCAGGCGCGCTTTATCGACGATCTCTCGCCAATTCCGGGAATCCGCTTCGCAGCGATCTTGCGTTCACCCCATCCGCACGCGCGGATCGGACGGATCGATCTCGCGCGAGCGCGGGAGCTGCCAGGGGTTCGGGGCATCGTCACCGGCAAGGACGTCAGCGATCTGATTGGCCCGGTGCCAAGCGTCGTGAAGGCTCCGCTTGCCTACTATCCCATCGCAATCGACCGGGTGCGATACGTCGGCGAGCCCGTTGCCGTGGTGATTGCGGACACGCGTTACATCGCGGAAGATGCGTGTGACCTGATCGGCGTCGAATATGAAGTGCTTCCGGCAGCGTCCGACCTGCAAAGCGCCACCGCGCGCGACGCCCCGGTGATCCACGAGAAAGTCGGTTCGAACATCATAAGCCAGCGTAGCTTCAGCTACGGCAACCCGGATGCTGCATTTGCCGGGGCTGATCGAGTGTTCGAGTTCTCGTACTCGTATCCGCGCTATGCCTCCACACCGATGGAGACGTTCGGCGTCATTGCGCAATTCGAACGGGCCCCCGACCGTTACACGGTGTGGTCGAACTTCCAAGGGCCATTCGTGGTCCAGCCGCTCATGGCGAGCGCATTGCGCGTGCCCGGCCACCGACTTCGCCTCATCACGCCGCCGAGCAGCGGCGGAAGTTTCGGTATCAAACAGGCCGTTCTTTCGTACATCGTCCTACTCGCCGCCGTCAGCCGCAAGACGGGCGTGCCCGTCAAGTGGATCGAGGATCGCGCCGAGCACCTCACGGCCTCGTCCGCCTCAAGTGATCGCGTGGGAACGGTCGCGGCGGCGTTCACGAAGGACGGCGAGCTCACTGGATTGCGGTTCAGGAACACCGCGAATATGGGCGCCCACGTGCGGCCGCCCGAGCCCGCCTCCCTCTATCGCATGCACGCCGCCTCAAACGGCTGCTACAAGGTGCAGAACATTTCCATCGACAACGAGCTCGTTGTCACGAACTGCACACCAGTCGGTCTCAATCGCGGATACGGGGGACCGCAATTCTATTTTGCGCTGGAACGTATCATGGACATCGCGGCGCGCGGGCTCGCCATGGATCCCGCGGAACTGCGCCGTCGCAATTTCATTCCTGTCGATGCCTTCCCTTACAGAGCGCCGGCAGGCGCCATATTCGACGCCGGCGACTACGATGCGGCGCTGTCGGAGCTCCTGCGGATTGCCGACTATGACCAGCTCAAACGCCGGCGCGACGAGGTCCGCGGCAAGGGAGGTCTTTTCGGCATCGGCCTGGCAGCAGGTGTTGAGCCGTCCGGCTCGAATATGGCCTATGTTTCACTGGCGCAGACGGCGCAAGACCGCCGCCGTGCCGACCGCAAATCGGGCGCTAACGCCAGCGCGGTGGTCTCGGTCGATCCGAGCGGACAAGTCACGTTACGCCTGTGCAGCACGCCCAATGGCCAGGGCCATGCGACAGTTGCCGCGCAGATCGTTGCCGACGCGCTCGGGCTGCACCCCAACGACGTCGATGTGGTGACGGAGATCGACACGCTGACGAGCGCTTGGTCGATTGCGTCGGGGAATTACTCGAACCGCTTTGCGGCAATCGTTGTCGATGCCGTCGCGAAGTGCGCGGAGCAAGTCGCACGCAAAATCAAATTGTTGGCCGCTGACGCCCTCGACGCTCCCCCGGAAGAGATCGAGCTACGCGAAGGCTATGCCCGAGTGCGCGGGCAGTCCAACAAGGGACTGCCGTTCCGCAAGGCGGCGGCGCGCGCGCACTGGGACCCGGCCGGTTTGCCGGACCATGCCACTCCCGGAATTCATGAAACTGCCGTCGTGTCGCCGCCGGTCTTGGGCGCGCCCGATGACGAAGACCGGATTGCTTCCGCGGTCACATTCGGCTTCGTAATCGATTTGGCGGCCGTGGAGATCGACCGCAGAACCGGGGCGATCCGCATCGATAAGTATGTCTCGGTTCACGACGTCGGAACCCAGCTCAATCCTAAAATCGTCGAAGGGCAGGTCTACGGCGGCTTTGCCCACGGTCTAGGCGCGGCGCTGTTCGAAGAATTGGCGTATGACGAGCGGGGCAATTTCCTGTCAGGGACTTTTGCAGATTATCTTTGTCCCACAGCCGTCGAAGTTCCGCCCGTCGAGATCGGCCACGTCGAAACAGCTTCTCCCGTCAATGCGCTGGGCGCCAAGGGCATGGGAGACGGCAGCTCGATGCTCACTCCCGCCGTGATCGCAAACGCCGTCGCGGATGCCCTCGGACGCGAAGATATTTCATTGCCGTTGAACCTGCGGCGCGTGTGGGCGCTCGCGAACGGGCATGACGTGAGGCCGCGCGCGGTCGCAGCTCAGGTCCAAGCCGAGGGGACGGCGGTCGGCGCCGGGGCGCTGACGGGAAGCGGGGAAATCTCTCTGTCCGCTCCCGTCGAAGTGGTGTGGCGCCGGCTCCTCGATCCGAGCGAGCTCGCTGCCATCATCCCGGGGTGTCGCGGCCTCACGCAGGATGGTCCGGATCGCTACTCGGCGGAGGTCGTGATCGGTGTTGCCGGCATTCGCGGCACCTATCACGTGCAAATCGAGCTGTGTGACAAAAAGGAGGAAACCTCTGTACGCCTCGTCGGCAAGGCCTTCGGGGCTTTGGGCTTCGGATCGGGATCGGGCTTCGTGAGCCTGCGACCCGAGGTCGGCGGCCGCACGCATCTCCAGTATCGTTACGAAGCCGATATCGGCGGCAAGGTTGCGGCCGTCGGCCAGCGAATGCTCGGTAGCGTGACGCGTTATCTCGTCGCTCAATTCTTTCACTCTCTCGAGCGTCGGCTCAGACCGGCGGGTGGCTCGGGCTGGCGAAGCTGGTGGTCGAGATTGCGACGGTATGGCCGCAACGGAGGCGAGCCGTGAAGCCTGTGGCGTTCGACTATTATCGGCCGGAGGCCGTTTCGGAAGCGCTCGCTCTCCTGTCCGAGAAGGGGGAGGACGCGGCCGTCCTCGCCGGCGGGATGACGCTCGGACCGATGCTGAACCTCAGAGTGGTTCGTCCGCGCGCCGTAATCGACATTTCGCGCATCCAGGCGCTGAAGACCATTGCGGCACGATCCAACATCGTGGTCACCGGCGCTGGAGTGGTGCAGAGCGACGCGCTGCGCGCGGACGTCATTGCACGCGAGGTGCCGCTGCTTGTCATGGCGTTGCCGTGGGTCGGGCATTTTCAGACGCGCAATCGCGGAACACTCGGCGGCTCGGTCGCGCACGCGGATCCGAGCGCCGAAATACCGCTCGCGCTCGTCGTGTGCGGCGGGACCGTCGTGCTGCAGTCGCGGCGGCGGGAACGGCGCGTTCCTGCGCGGGAGTTCTTTCTCGGCGTGCTCACCACACAGCGCCAGCCGGACGAGATGGTGACGGCGCTGGAGTGGCCACGCGCCGCGCCGGATGCCGGCCACGCCTTCACGGAGATCGCACAGCGGCACGGGGACTTCGCGATCGCGGCGGCGGCCTGTAGCCTTCGTCTCGATAAGACCGACCGGCTCGAGGAACTCTCGCTCGGGGTTGGTGGGGTGGAGAGCCGGCCGGTCGCCATCGACGGGAAGGGTTTTCTCGGCCGTCCCGCGAGCGAGATCGCCGCCGGCCTCTGCGAGCATGCTGTGGTCAGCGTCACCCCCATGGAGGATCGTTCGGCAGGCGTCGATTATCGGATTGCGCTCACGAGGGTGCTGGTGGAGCGCGCGGTCAACGATGCGGTCGCGATGGCCCGGCAGCGAAGAGACCGTCTGCAATGACAACGCTTCATCGCGCAGCGGGCGAACGCTTCACGGTCGAGTTGACCTTGAACGGCCAACGCCGGTCCGGCGAGGCCGAGCCGCGCATGCTGCTCTGCGATTTTCTCCGTCATGAATTGCAGGCCTTCGGGGTTCACGTCGGCTGCGAGCATGGCGTATGCGGCGCCTGTACGGTTTTGGTCGATGGACGAGCCGTGCGCAGCTGCACCCAGTACGCCGCGCAGGCCGACGGCGCGGACATCGTCACCGTGGAGGGGCTCGCCGAACCAGCCAAGCTTAACGAGGTGCAGCGCGCCTTCGCGAAGCATCATGCCTTGCAATGCGGGTTCTGCACGCCGGGTATACTGTGCTCGGTGACGCATTTTCTGCGCGACACGCCGGCGCCGGACGAGCGGCAAGTCCGCGACATGCTTTCCGGTCACATCTGCCGGTGCACGGGATATGCGCCGATCGTTGC
>Ga0306926_10008214_pt1 | contig 11402 bp, 9 predicted proteins | sample flu12Cox44000178_FD_203759 | JGI IMG/M metagenome (GOLD analysis project Ga0306926, IMG submission 203759) | Lab enrichment of tropical soil microbial communities from Luquillo Experimental Forest, Puerto Rico - flux8day.12C.oxic.44.000.178 (v2)... | ecosystem: Environmental > Terrestrial > Soil...
CGGCCTTTTGCGTGCCCATCAATTGCTTGATTTCATCATGCGCGACGTCGGTTGACGTCGCCCAGAACGGGAACATGTTCTTTGCGGAAATGTCGCTATAAAGCTGCTCGAGAGCCGCTTCCCGATTCGGAAGACGACGTGTCGCGCTCGCTGCGCCGCTCTTGCCTGCCAACATGTCGGTCGCTCCTTCACACGGCTGGAGTGAACCATTCGCTGCAAGGTAACATAGGCGGCTGCCTGGTCAATCGCACGCGCATCCACTCCGCTTGATCCGCGCACGTGAGAACGCGCCGGGTGGCGGGGGGGACGATGCCGTCACGTTCCCGGCGGCGGAATCTGGAAAAACTCCGCGAGTTGCTCCTTTGTTAGCGGGGCATCGAGGAACTTCATCTCCACTGCGTCCGCCATCACCTGATCGAGGTCCGAGAGCCGGTCTGGCGACAATGCATCCTTCGGGTTGTACTGGTCGCGCTGCATCACGACCAGGCTTTCCGGCTGCTTGATCGTCTCGGCGTACTGCCGGATTGCCTGTGACCCAGCTCGCTACCGCTGCTTCGTGGAGGTGAGCATAGATCTCGCTGAGGAGGGATGGCCTGACGGGAGGCAAGTGAGATACTTGTGGAAATGGTGACGCTCGCTAAGCTCAGGTATTTGAATCCTGACATTCGTCTTGCCGGTACCGTCTGCAAACACGACTCTAATCTGAACCAGTCTCTAACAACTTTGGACATGGGCCGCCCATTTCACTGTGATGCAGAGTTTTTGCCGTTCTTAGACGGGAGGCGTTGCGTGCTGCGGTTGATGATCGCGCTCGTGATCGGCTTGGTCGCCTGTGGCATGACTGCGGCCTCGGCTCAGACCTATCCGCAACGCCCGGTCAAGTTCATCCTGCCGTTTGGTCCCGCCGCGGGGACCGACATCACCGCGCGGCTGCTCGGAGAAAAGCTCGCAGCGCGCTGGGGCAAGCCGGTGGTGATCGAGAACCGGCCGGGCGGCGACGGCCTCGTCGCCATCAACGCATTCACCAGTGCGAACGACGAGCACACGCTTTTGTTCGTTCCGGCTTCGACCTTCACGGCGCACCCATATGCGCACGAAAAACTACCTTACGATGCGGAGCGCGACCTGCTTCCGATCACGAACGTCACGACCATTGTGATCGCGCTTTCGGCACCAACATCTCTGAACGCGAAGACGCTTGGCGAGTTCATTGCGCTGGCGCGCGCAAAGCCCGATACGCTCAACGTGGCGGCCGCCGCTGGCAATTCCGACCTGATCTTGTCGGCTTTCATCAAGACCCAGGGCTTGCCGGTGTCCCGGGTGCCGTACCGCGACATCCAGCAAGCCCCGACCGACCTGGCCGAAGCACGCATCCACCTTCTCATGTCGTCCTACGCGACCATGCTTCCGCTGGTTCAGGCCGGAAAGGTTAGGGTCTTGGCGGTGACCAGCCGCAAGCGGGTCGGAATCGCTGCCGACATTCCAACCGTCGCCGAAGCAGGGTACCCGTATCTCGGACTAGACGGTTTGATTGGCATGTACGGGCCGCGCGGAATGTCGATGGCGCTCCGCGAGAGCATTGCCGCCGACGTCCGCGCCGTAGTTGAGGCCGATCCGACGATTGCAAGCCGGCTAGCTGTGACCGGCCAAGTCATCGATTTGCGTGGCCCGCACGAGTTCGCCGCCGGCATCAAGGAGATCCGCGAACAGCTCGCCACGATCGCGCAAACTCTCGGGGTCAAGGCCGCACAGTGACAGTGCAGGCGCATCACGCCGGCTTAATATTCGCAGTGCGGATGACCTTGCCCCACTTTTCGGTTTCGACAGCAATGAGCTTGCCGAAATCCGAGGGCGAGCCGGGCAATGCGGTTCCCCCCATGCCCGCTAAGCGCGCCTTCAAACTAGGATCCGCGAGGCCTTCGTTCACGGCGGTATTGAGCCTGTCGATGACCTCCGCCGGCGTCTGGCTCGGCATGCCAAGCCCAAACCAGTTGTTCACGTCATAGCCGGGAACGAAATCGCTCATGACGGGCGTATCTGGAATAAGGGTTGATCGCGGGGCCGATGTCACCGCCAACGAGCGCAGCCTGTCGGCTTTGATATGCTCTATCGTGGAGGCGATCGAGTCGAACATCACCTGCACCCGGCCGCCTAAAAGATCGGCCAGCGCGGGCCCGGAACTGCGGTAGGGAACGTGCGTCATCGTGATCCCGGTCATGATCTTGAACAATTCCCCGGACATGTGGTTGGACGCGCCGATTCCTGACGACGCGAAGTTGAGCTTGTCCGGGTTGGCTTTGGCATAGCTGATGAAATCGGGTACCGATCGAGCCGGAAAGGTCCGGTCGACCACCATCACATTCGGCACGCGCATGATCGCGGCGACCGGCGCGATGTCACGCCTAAACTCGAAATGGAGCTTGTCGTAGAGCGTCGCGTTGATCGCGTGCGGCGACGATACCATCAAGACAGTGTACCCGTCGGGTGCCGCATTCACGACGGCCTCCGTGCCGACATTGCTTGCCGCGCCGGACCGGTTCTCGATGACAAAAGGCTGGCCCAGCCGCTCCGCCAGCCATTGTCCCAGCGCGCGGGCAATGATGTCGTTGGGGCCGGCGGGAGCAAACGGGACGATGATCCGCACCGGCCGAGACGGATAGGCTTGTCCGTGTGCGATCCGCGCGAGAGCTGGTAGCGCGACGGCGCCCGCGGCCAAATGCAGGAATCGGCGGCGAAGAAGCGTCGTGCGGGTCCCCATCTCGTCCTCCACGTCTATGCCAGCGGTGTTCGCGGCCCACGAACGTAGCGGCGGGTTCGACGACAAGCCTGACGCCGAGCTTTAGCCCCGCTTGAATTTTGTTGGAGATTAGGTGGAGGACTTCTCCGAGCGGTATCGGGCGGCCGTTCGGCGGCCACACCAGGAACGCGCCAGCGCAGCACAGCTTGTCGCAACCGTGCTCAATTGACTTGAGACCGGATGATTCCTCGCGGACGGCCTTGAATCATGGGAATCTCGATTTTGCAGCAAACACCGCCGGACGCGAATGCAAGGTCGACCGACCCGCCGAGCTCTTGCGGGATGAGATCGCGAATGATCCTGATGCCGTATCTGCAGTCGGGCGAAGCTGCAACGGCGGGGCCGCCGATTTCCCGCCATGCGATCGACAGGTTCGCCGCACCCTCGCCAGGTCCGTGGTTCCAGTTCACTTCCACCCGCCCATGCGGGGTCGACAGCGCTCCGTATGTCGCGGCGTTCGTCGCCAGCTCGTGCAGCACCATCGCCAGCACCTCCGTCGCCGCGACTGGCAGCGTCACATGCGGCCCAGCGATCGTCGTGTTTGCGTCCGTTCCGTTGGGCGCAAGCTGACGGCGGACGAGTTCGGCGAGATCGACACCATCCCAGCGACTCTGGCTGAGCAGCGCGTGGGCACCGGCCATGGATCGTATGCGCCGGTCGAGTGCTTGAATGTACTCGTCGAGCGAACCGCTGTCCTCGCGCATGTCCTTGGCGACGGCAGCAACGCGGGTCAGCAGATTCTTGACGTGATGATCGAGCTCGGCGATGAACAGGCTTTGTTGCTCCTCAAATCGCTTGCGCGCGGTGACATCGAGAGTAAGACCCTTGAGGCGTACAAGTCGCCCCAGAGCGTCGAATTCCGCCTTTGCTGTTTCCTCGAGCCAGACTTCCCGGCCGTCGGGGCGCTTGAAGCGGAAAGCGATGGTATAAGCAGGACGTTCAGGGATGACACCGCGCACGAGGGCCTTGAACCGCTCGCGGTCGTCGGGATGCACCCGCGAAAGAAAATTGTTCGGAGTAAAAGCTTGCCGCGGGTCGAACCCGAGAATCTGCGCGGCGTCGGCGCTGCGCTGCGACGAACCCGTGCCGACGTCCCATACGAACGTGGTGACCGCCCCTGCCGTGAGCGCCTCCTGCAAGCGGGCTTCGCTCTCCGCGAGCGCGACTTCGTGCTGCCGCCGCTCGGCGAACAGCGCGGCGAGAACGTATGCGCAGAGCGCGACGGCAAGGATGCCGGCGCGAGCGGCAAGCACGCGATCCGCCATCGGGACATCGGGATCGCCGAAGTGACCGACTCCAATCGTTGTCGTCCAGACGATTGCGAGGGTGACGATGAAGGCCGCCGCAGCCGCGAAGACCGGCTGGCAGCGCGCCGCGATCCACAACAGGACCGGAAACAGCAGCGCGATCGGCACAACCGTCGTCCAGGGTTTCGGTGGCAATGCAATGACGATGACACTCATGACGATGAGCGATGCCAGCGCAATGAGCCCTTCGATGGTTTCGCTCTGCGCCGGCGGCTCGCGTGCGGTCGAGGCGAGCCCGATCACCAGCGGCGCGATCGTGACGATGCCGAGCGCGTCGGATGCGAACCATTCCTGCCAGGTGGCGAAGATCGATGCCGACGCGTCATGGAACCAGGCGAACCCTAGGGTCCCGCCGATTCCGGAGACGGCGGTTGCTACAATCGCGGCCGCCAACAGGCCCAGCACGTGGCTCAGCCGGTCGAGACTGAAAGGCGAACCAAAGTAGCGCTCGATCAGCCACGCGGCCAGCACAGCTTCCCCCGCGTTGCAGAGCGCGAAGACGATGGAGCTCCAGAGGTTTCGATCGCCCAGGAGGTTGGCCACGATGGTCGCGACCATCGTCCCAATTATCACTCCCCATCGCGCACGCGGCCCAAAAGCGATGAGCACGCCCGCCGCGACGCCGGCGGCCGGCCAGAACACAGCCACGCCGGTGGGCGTGAGCAGAGAGAGGCTCAGTTTTGCCGACAAGATATAGAGGCTGCCGACCACGACGGCGAGCCAGATCGTCGAGCTTATCCGCCATGCTGCCGCGCCGCCGACCAGCGTAGTGAAATCGCGGCGTCTCAATTCAGCGAAATGCATTCGATCCCCTTCAGCCAGGACCGCGTTGCAGGATATCGAATGGACAGCGATCAGTCAGTGGGTATCGCAGCGCCAGTCAAGCCGGTGCCAGCTGCGCTGGGGCATCGCTCGCCAAAATGCAGCCGATCCGCCACCGGCTTGGCTGCGGTGGTAGCTGGTTGACGATGCGAAGCGTTCGCGCTTCGACCTGCGCTTCGTGGCTAGCCGATCAGGCGCATGGCGCGTGGGTGGCTTTGGGCCTTGGCAAATCCGCAGGAACAGGGGCAACCACCTATTGGGTTCCGCTATCACCGCTCGGCCTCCCATTTCCTCTGGCTCTCGACTTTTAACAAATCAACGCCGTCGAAGTCGGCCAGCGGCCCGGCTTTGATCAAGATGTTCACAGCCTCGCAATAGCAGGCCCAGTTGCCGCGCTGTTCTCCGTGATACTCCTCGAAGGCGCGCGCCACGTTTTTGACCAGTTGGAGTGTGCGCTCATCCGGCACTTTCATTTCTATCTCCCGTCTGCTGCCTACGGATTTCGCTCGTCTTTCTCCTAAAAGCCAGATGCATGAAGGCGCAAGCTCAGGTGCCTCCTTAGTTGAGCGGGCCTGTGATGGCTCACATGCTTGCCGGAATGCTGTTGGGTGCGCTGTGATGATCACAGCGTGTCACTCTTCTGAAAGCTTGAAGGAGATCGCGGGGCCGAGATATGCGCACAATTCGTCTCACTGGCAAATGGGATTCGCGTGAGCGTTAAAAACCCGCGCCAAATAGCCGAAACAGAGGCTTGTATAAGAACAAAACAAGCGCGTGTTGATCAGACGCGAAAATCGGGTTGGATGGCCGGTTTTTGCGAAATTTCCTGTTAATTTCCCTTGCGGTCCGCGTCCCTGCAGCGAATGCGGCTGGCCGGCGGGGAAGGACCAGAGGCCGCCCTCGCTTACGTCCTGCATGTAGGCGCGACCTTCCGTGTCCAACACCGTGATCCGGCAGTGACCGCAAGTCAGGTAAACCCGAGTTGCATCGGACGACCGCAAGAGCGATCAAATCAAAGCAATACAGATGAAGTCATTTCCTCTTGGACGATTAGATTGGCTGGCACGATGTTTGCCCCGAGGAAGAGCGGCAGCGATGAGAAATTCCCGCACCCAAATCTGCGCCGCATTGTCGTTGGCGGCAACGAGTTCCGTCGCGCTAGCGCAAGGGCCGTCAGGCACTGCTGTCCCGGTTACCGTCGACAACTACGTCCGGGCCCAGTCAGACGTCTATTTTGGCCTGACCGTCAAAACGGGCGCCTTCGGCAAATTCGTGCATGGCCGCGAGCTGACGCCGATCGACAAGCGGGGCATCATTCGGCCCAACCGTGACACACTGTATTCGTTTTCGGTGTTCGACTTCGATGCCGGTTCCGTGACGGTCACGTTACCCGATGCTGGCAAGCGTTTCCTGTCGATGCAGGTCATCAACGAGGACCAGTACACCCCGGCGGTCTATTACGGCGCGGGCAGTCACACCCTGACCAGGGAGGAGATCGGTACGCGATATGGCATTGTCGTGGTACGCATGCTGATCGATCCGGAAAACCCGCAAGGTGTCCAGAAGGTCCACGCCTTGCAGGATGCGCTCAAGGTGAGCCAGCAAAGTCCGGGTACGTTCGAAATCCCCAATTGGGACGAGCCAAGTCTCAAGAAAGTACGTGCCGCGCTGTTGCAGCTCGGGGAGACTATCTCCGATACAAAGCGCATGTTCGGTGCCAACAAGAATCAGGTTGATCCGGTGCGGCATCTGGTCGGAACCGCGTTAGTTTGGGGCGGCCTTCCCGAGAAGGACGCCCTCTACCTTCCGGTCACGCCGGCTCGGAATGATGGCACCACCGTCCACAAGCTCACAGTCAAGAACGTACCAGTCGACGGCTTCTGGTCAATCACCGTCTACAACGCCGATGGCTATTTGGAACCGAATCAATACAACGCCTATTCCGTGAATAAGGTGACCGCGAAAAAGGGCGCAGACGGCTCGGTCGCCATCCAGTTCGGCGGCTGCGACGGCGAAGTTCCCAATTGCCTGCCGATCATGAAGGGCTGGAACTACACGGTGCGCCTATTTCGCCCGCGACCCGAAATCCTGCATGGCACATGGAGATTCCCCGAGGCGCAGTCCGTGAGTTGACGGGTCGGCACGTGCCATCAGCGAGTACTATCAGAGTGCTGTAACGGCAGCTTCCTCGTTGTCAATTGTGTGTTGCAGGTCTTCGTGACTGATGGCCCCGTCAACTTAGGAGAATGTGATGACAAAATTTGCACTGTATGTTCCGCTGGAGGCGAAGCCGGGTAAGGAGAAGGAGGTCGCGGATTTTTTGCGTTCCGCCATACCCTTGGTGAACGCTGAGGTGGGCACGATCTCGTGGTTTGCCATTCAAGAGGGACCGTCCTCGTTCGCCATCTTCGACACGTTCGACGACGAAGCCGGGCGCGACGCGCATCTCAACGGCAAGGTGGCGGCGGCACTGATGGAAAAAGCCAAGGCTGGCGACCTGTTTGCCAAAACGCCGGAGATCCACAAGCTTGGAATTCTCGCGGACAAGGTTCCAAAATAAAAGTTCGGCGCGGGTTAGGCCAGCGAAGACGCCGCCTCGCGCGTTCCAATCAAGTGACGAGACGGCCCACCTGTAAAATGGCCGTGAGCGATTGAATGGATAGCGGGCCTCTTGTCCCTGACTTCGCGCTGGTTTGCGCAAGGAAAGCGATGATAGCGCGGTGCTATCCACTTCGTAGTGAGACGGTATGACCACCACTCTTCGACACCGGCTATTTCACGACGGCCAGGACCATAGAAAGAGCTGCCTCGCCCGACTATAGCGCTGTCACACGCGTGAAACAGAAGGAAGGATCGTTCAATTGATATGCTCGTGATGACATATGACCATCGGCGCGCGGTCACATATTTTGCCAATGCTCTCCAGCAACGTCTGTCGACTGCGCTGGTCTGGCTGGGCGATGCCATCGCTTTCCTCAGCCGGACGGCCTGGCCGCTCGTCGATCTTCTGATCCGGATCTGGATCGGTAAACTGGCGCTCGTCTTGAGCGTGCTGATCTCGACCGACTGGGCGATGGCCGTCAGCATGGCGGCGGACACTTATCCGATCCCGGTCGCGGGCCTCGGATCCACAGCGCTTGCGAGCCAGGTGTATTGGCTCGCCGCCTTCTCGTTGATCCTCGGACTGGGGACTCGAGTCGGCGCCGCTGTATTATTGACGCTTGCCGTCGCAAGCCAGATCCGCGTGGCAGCGCTTGACCTCAACCTGTTCTGGATAGCGTTACTCGCTTACTACGTCCTACTTGGCGCCGATCGCCTGTCGCTTGACCGGCTCTTGTCACAGGGGTTGAAGAGCAGCCCGCTGCCGCAGGTTGGCGCCCTGATCACAGTCCTCGCTGCGACACGGCCCGCGCTGACCGCCATCTATCTGCTCGCCCTACGCATTGCGCTGATGCTGACGCTGCTGCTGGCGGGCGGTCATATGTCGACGGCCATGATGATGACGACAGCGGGGATCCTCCCGTGGCTGCCCGTGAACTCCGCGACGCTACTTTTCGGAAACGCAGGCATCGCGTTGGCGCTACTCATCGGTAGCGGGCTCGCCACGCGCGCAACCGCCCTTCTTGCCGTCGTGATGATCGGCTACCACACGATGAGTGGCAGTGACACCAGCTTCCCGTTCTATTGGACGGTGCTCCTGTTGCTCTTGGCCGCCAAGGGTCCTGGACCGTTCTCGCTCGACGGCGCCGTACTCGCAGCGTTGCGGCGCAGTTTGCCAGAGTTGTCGGGCAAGGCGGCTTTTGACCTTGAGGGCCTGCCCCGTGTCGTCATCGTCGGAGCAGGATTCGGTGGCATCGCCTGCGCGAGAGCGTTACGGCATGCCCCGGCTAGCATCACACTCATCGACCGACAGAACTACCACCTGTTTCAGCCACTGCTCTACCAGGTTGCGACCGCCGGGCTGTCACCGGCTGACATTGCCATCCCCATAAGGGCTATTTTCCGCGACCAGTTCAATGCCAAGGTGATGCTGGCGGCCGTCACCGGTGTCGACACACGCCGGCGCGAGGTGCTCGCCGATGGGCTCAAGCTGCCCTACGACCACCTCGTCATCGCGACCGGCGCGGCGCACAGCTACTTCGGTCAAGACGCCTGGGCGTCCTTTGCGCCAGGCCTCAAGCGCGTGGACGACGCAACACTTGTCCGCCGTCGGGTGCTGGAGGCCTTCGAACATGCTGAAGTGGCCGCGAGCGAGGCGGAGCGGCGGCGACTACTCAGCTTCGTCATTGTCGGTGGTGGTCCGACCGGAGTCGAGCTTGCAGGCGCCATTGCCGAGCTTGCCCGCGTCGGGATGGAGAAGGATTTTCGCAATTTCGATCCAGCTACGGCAGAAATTATTTTGGTGCAGGCAGGTCCGCGGCTGCTGCCAGCGTTTCCCAAGTCGCTATCGGAGGTTGCGCGTCGCTCACTCGCTGACATTGGCGTCAAGGTGCTCCTCAACAGCCAAGTTCGTCTGATCGATGCCGACGGCGTCATGGTGAACGACCGGCGCATCTATTCAAGAACGGTATTGTGGGCTGCGGGCGTCGCCGCATCACCTGCCGCGAAATGGCTCAATGCGGAAGCCGACACGGCGGGGCGTGTCAAGGTTCAACCCGACCTCTCCGTCCCGCACCTGCCCGACGTCTACGTAATCGGCGACACCGCCCTTGCCAATTGTTGGAAGGGCCAGCCTGTACCGGGACTGGCACCGGCTGCCAAGCAGGGTGGGGCCTTCGTCGCCAAGGTCATTCGGGCAAAGCTCCGTGGCGAACCTGTCTCGCACGCCTTCTCCTACCGACATATGGGCAGCCTGGCGACGATAGGGCGGAAATCAGCGGTCGCCGATTTTGGTTTCGTCCGGTTGCGTGGCGCCACGGCCTGGTGGCTCTGGGGCATCGTCCACGTGCTGTTCCTTCTCGGATCACGCAACCGCGTGGCGGTCGTCCTGAATTGGATCTGGTCCTATATGACGTACCGCGCCTCGACGCGGCTCATCACCGACTCAAGACCACAAGCCGTAACGGCCATCAAATGATGTCGCGCTAGGGACCCTCGTCGCCGCGGAAACTTGCGTGCAGTGCGTTCGGCTATATACGTTTTTCGAACGTGTGACACAGCTTTCAAAGGAGGCTTGCCCGGCCTATGACTTATCAACCAATCGAGAGCTACGGAATGATCGGCGACATGCACACCGTGGCGCTGGTCGGGACCAACGGCTCAATCGATTGGCTCTGTGTGCCGGACTTCGACAGCCCAAGCGTCTTTGCCGCAATCCTAGACGACGGCAAGGGCGGTCGCTTCAAGATCGCGCCGGTCGGCGATGACGTCACGCGCAAGCAGTTCTATTGGCCCGAGACCAACGTGTTGGTTACACGGTTTCTCGCACCGGACGGGGCGGCCGAGCTCACCGACTTCATGCCCGCCGGCCGGGCGGTCTCGGGCGAGCGACACCGTCTCCAACTCGTTCGGCGCGTAACCGCGGTTCGGGGCGTCCTCAGGTTCCGGATGGAATGCCGGCCCGCGTTCAACTACGCCCGGGATGTGCACACCGCCACGATCACGCTCGGAGGGGCTACGCTGGCTTCACCTTCGCTGATACTTGGTCTCGCCACCGAGCAGCCCCTTGAGAAGATCGACGGCGGCGTTGTCTCGGAGTTCACCCTTCGCGAAGGCGAGACGGCTGTTTTCGTGCTCCGTCACCTGTCGCAGGAGCTGGGTTGTGGAATTTCGATGTCGGTCGACGAAGCCGAGGAGCTTTTCCGCCGAACCGTTGAATTTTGGCAAAGATGGATCGCCCAGTCCCGGTACGCCGGCCGCTGGCGCGAAATGGTTGGACCTCCCTAAGAGCGCAGACCAATTGGGTCTGCGACAACTGGCGTCGCAAGGACGAAGGAGTGTGGGAGGTGCGCGGCGGTCAACGGGAGTTCGTCTATTCGAAACTCATGTGCTGGGTCGCGGTCGATCGCGCCATCCGCCTCGCCGACAAGCGCTCGTTTCCTGCCCCACGCGACCGCTGGCTCAAAGTCCGTGACGAGATCTACGAGGACATCGTTTCGAAGGGCTGGAACGAGAAACGACAGGCGTTCGTGCAGCACTACGGCAGCGAGTCGCTGGACGCCGCCAACTTGATGATGGCGCTTACCTTCTTCATGTCGCCGACCGATCCTCGCATGCTCGCGACGTTGGATGTAACGCTGCTGCCGTTGGAGAAGGACGGTCTGACCGCCAACAGCCTGGTGTACCGGTACAATATCGGGAGAAACACGGACGGGTTGTCGGGAGAGGAGGGCACCTTCAACATCTGCACGTTTTGGCTGGTCGAGGCCCTGACCCGAGCCGGTCGGCACGACCGGTCGCGGCTCGAGGAGGCGAGACTGATTTTCGAGCGGATGCTCGGCTTTGCCAACCATGTTGGCCTCTACGCGGAAGAGACC
>Ga0306926_10008222_pt1 | contig 11399 bp, 10 predicted proteins | sample flu12Cox44000178_FD_203759 | JGI IMG/M metagenome (GOLD analysis project Ga0306926, IMG submission 203759) | Lab enrichment of tropical soil microbial communities from Luquillo Experimental Forest, Puerto Rico - flux8day.12C.oxic.44.000.178 (v2)... | ecosystem: Environmental > Terrestrial >...
CTCAGCCGGGAGATGGTTCTGACGCTGACTCATGGCTGTTCCTCCTCCAAGAAAACCCAAGCGAGGGCGTACGGGTCTCGAAGGACGACACGCCATGCGTGCGCCAAACCTTCCCGTTCTCTTCCATCCGGACTGTAACCGTCGGCTTCGGAATTGCACCGAATCTGCTGACCCCGCCGATTGCTCGGCGAGCGCTCGCGGGCTTTGGCGATCGCTCGCCATCACCGCCGGTGGGGAGTTTCACCCCGCCCCGAGAACGCGGTCGGACCGGAATCCAACCGATACCATGAAATCGATAATTTCCCACTCTTGCCCGCACGGGTTCGGCAAACGCGCCCACGCAGAATAACGCGCGTGCTGTGCTCAGGTCGTAGCCGGCGACCGTCCCTGGTAGTGGTGTTCGGTCACGCTCGGCAGTTCGAGCCAGCGATGCATCGACTCCTCGAAAATTGCCGAGCTCGGCGCGAGATCGAAGTTGTCGAGCGCACCGCCGGCCACCCCGCACAACATCGGGTTGCGCTCGCTTTCCCAGCGTAAATTGCTGCCGCAGTTCGGACAGAAATAGAACCGGATCTGTGATCCGCTGTCGGCGTCCCGTTTGTAGATCTTGTATTGGCCCACGAGCCGCACCTGCGAGCGTCGGTACGTGACGCCGAAATGAAAGGCAGTGCCGGTGCGGCGCTGGCATGCCTTGCAGTGGCACAGATAGACCCGCTCCGGTTCGCCCGCGGCGATGACCTTCAGCGCGCCGCAATGGCATTCGCCAACCCGCTGTATGCCACCCTCGCTGATGTTCATCTGTCGCTCCTTCGATCATCGCGATCTACCTTTCGTTCAAATCGCTTCAAGCTTGAAAACTCCCGCAGCGTCCATAGAGTTGACCGTTTCCGCGAGCGGAACCGGTCTTGGACGGCGCCAGCAGCGCGTTCGGAACCCAACCCCGCAACGACTCGATCGGGCAGGCCGAGGAAGGAGCTTGGAGCTTGTCCAAAACAGTGGGCGAACTCCTTCCGGGACCGCGACGTTGGCAGAAGCGGCCGTCATCATGCCGACCGCGCAAGCGCGTAATTGGTCAGCCGCTTCCCTGGCAGCAATTCGTAAGGCTCCCGCCATCCAGGCAGCGCTGCGACCCGCCGCAACCACGCGTCTATCGCGGGGTGGCTCGCGCCGAAATCGTACCCGCTCTCGTCTTTTGGGTATTGGAGATACGCGCTCGCGGAGAGATCCACAACGCTCGGCCGTTCGCCAATCACAAAGGATTGGCGGGCCAGTCTCTTCTCCAAAATGTCGAGAAACTGATCGAGCCGGTCTTTCAGAAACTTGAGAGCATTCGGGTCGGGCGACTGCGTAAACGCGCGCTGAAAGCGGTACGGCGCCATATAGCCGGTCAGCTTGTGATTATCCCAGAACAGCCAGCGCAGGATTTCAAACTGCTCGCTCTCGTCGCGACCGCCGAAACGGCCATAGCGCTCCGCAAGCCTGAGCAGAAGCGGTGCCGTTTGGCTGAGGCGATCCCCGTCCTCTTCAAGGACCGGGATCTCACCCATTTCGTTGACCGCTGAGCGCCATTCCGCTGTTCGGGTCATGCCGCCGCCGAAATCGGTCCAAATGGGCTCGAAGGTCTGACCGCAAAGGGTCAGCATCAGCGCGATTTTGAAACTGTTCCCTGACTCCGGGAAGTAGTGCAGCCGATAAGCGGGCAATCTCCTCCTCCCCTTCTCGTCGCAGAGGAGGATTGGCTGCCATGCGATTCCCGACAATGCGGAAGTGACGAAGTCTGCCTTCGGCAAACCCGAAGATGCCGGTCAGGCCGGCGTCTGAGCGCGAAGATGTTCAACGAGCCGTTGCCCGGCGAGAGGCAAGGCGGCAAAGCTGCGGACGCAGACTGTCAGACGGCGCGGCGCCCACGTATCGGTCAACGGGATGATCCGGAACGCCGAACGTCGGTAGCGCCGAGCCGCCGTCGCTGGAACCACAGCGACCCCGACGCCGCCACCAACCACTTGGCAAACCGCATCGAAATCCGGCAAGCGGACACGCAATTGCAAGCGGCGCCCGGCCCGAGCCGCATGGTCTTCCATTTGATCCTGGAGGGCGTTGCCCGCAGGGAGGCCGACATGGTCATAGGCAAGGGAATCACGAAATAGGATCGACGGTCTCCCGCTCACAGCATGATCGCGCGGCGCGATCAGCACGAGCCGGTCTTCGGCGAACGGAAAAGTTTGCAACTCTTTGGCGGGATTCACCTCGTCCCCGACGACCCCGATTTCGGCCAGGTTTCCAGCGACGGCGCGCACGATGTCGCGGCTGGAGCGCTCCTCTAACTCGATATCGATCAGGGGATGCTGGGTTAGGAACGTGGCCAAGGTCGCGGGAAGAAACTCGGCGGTTGCGGTCGTGTTCGCGAGCAGTCGCACGCGCGCCCTAAAACCGTCCGCGTACTCCGACAACTCCCCCCGCATTCGCTCCAGCTGCTGAACGACCAATTGCGCGTGATGGGCAAGGGCTGAGCCGGCGGCCGTGGCGCGGACACCGCGGCGATGCCGTTCGAGCAGCGGAGCGCCGAGGCTCTGTTCCATCTCGCGAATTCGTTCGCTGGCCGACGCCAACGCCATACCAGCCCGTTCGGCGCCGTGCGTGATGCTCGCTGCCTCGACCACAAACAGGAACAAGCGCAGATCGACCAGATCGAAGCGCATGGACGTTTTCATGAGACGCCTGCCTTCGATATTACCTGAGGCAGTGTAGCACACTCCTCTTCCGGGCGCAGATAAAGAGACCTGCCTTGCGCACAATCCATGACCAAGGCTACAGCAAAGGGGCGCCCGGAAGCTCGCTATGCGGCTTCGGCCGTCTTCGGCAGCCCTTTTGTGCTCTCCACAAACGCTCTCAGCGCGCTTGAGGCGAAGCCGTCGCGGCGATGAATGAACAGGGTTTCAACACGCGCCTCAGCGGGCGGCAAGGAGTGGATGCTCACCCGGTCGGCGGCCCAGACCGCGCCGAGCAGCGCGCGCGGCAGAAGGGTGATACCAAGCCCGGCGGCGACGCAACCAAAGATCGCCTCCAGCGTGCCAAATTCCAGATGCCGGCGTACCGCGATCCCGCGATGCGCGAGCATGGTCTCCAACCGCTGACGATAGGAACAACCGGCGCGCAGCACTACAACCTGCAGTTCGCGCGTTCCGCCGCCCAAGGCTTCGGCGAGCGATGAAATCCCAGGTGCGGCGAGCAGACTAAGTTCCTCGCGGAACACAACCTCTTCGCTGAGTTCGGGCTGGGCCACCGGCGCGCAAACAAAGGCCCCATCGACGCTCTGCTCTAGCGTGGCCGCGACGAGTTCGCGGGTCGTGCCGGTGCGCAATACGAAGTCGACGTCCGGATAATTCGCGGCATAGCCGGCAAGCAGGGGGGTCAACCGTAAGGCCGCCGTGGTTTCAAGCGAACCGATGGTCAAGAGGCCGCGCGGCAATCCGTCATCACGCACCGCGCACCTGGCGTCGGCGATCAGCCGCATGGCGCGCACCGCATAGGGCAGAAGGCGTCGCCCGGCGGCGGTCAACGCGACGCCGCGCGGCCGGCGCTCGAAAAGCGGGCGGCCTATATCAACCTCCAGCGACTTGATCCGCGCTGTAATGTTGGATTGAACGGTGTTTAGCTCCACCGCCGCGCGGTTCATACCGCCCGCCCGCGCCACCGCCTCGAACACTCTCAGATCGGCGATGTCCATGACGTTTCATCTTAAAAAGTGATCGATCTTATCAATTCTAATCGTTTTTCTGAAAGACGCTATTGGCCTATGCCAATAACGTATTCGGCCGGAAGGCCGTATTGATCCAGGAGGCGCAAGTGACCCTGCGCACGAGATTGACCGAGCGGCTCGGCATCCGGCATCCGATCTTGCTGGCGCCGATGGGATTTGTTTCGGGCGGCGCGCTCGCGGCCGCGGTCAGCGCGGGGGGCGGGCTGGGCCTCATCGGCGGCGGTTATGCCGAGGCCGAGTGGATCAACCGTGAATTTGATGCGGCGCGCAATCAGCGGATCGGTTGCGGTTTCATCACCTGGGCCATGGCGCGGCGCCCGGCGGTGCTCGACGAGGCGCTTCAGCGCACGCCTGCGGCGGTGATGCTGTCTTTCGGCGACGCGTCACCCTTTATTCCGCGCATCAAGAGGGCCGGCGCGCTTGTCATCTGTCAGGTTCAGAGCATCAGACAAGCGCGCCGGGTGCTGAGCGAAGGCGCCGACGTGATCGTCGCGCAAGGCACCGAGGCGGGCGGCCATGGCGGCGGGCGCTCGACTTTTCCGCTGGTGCCGGCCGTGGCCGACCTGGTCGCGCAATCGGGCCGCGATGTCCTGGTCGTTGCCGCGGGGGGCATCGCCGACGGCCGTGGGCTGGCCGCGTCGCTGATGCTCGGCGCCGACGGGGTTCTGATCGGCACGCGATTTCTTGCTTCTGCGGAGTCGCTAGTGGCTCCTGCGGCAAAGACGCGTGTCGTCGGCGCGAGCGGTGACGATACGCTGCGGACAAGAGTTTTCGACATTGCGCGTCGCTATGACTGGCCGGAGGAGTATAGCGGGCGGGCGCTGGTCAATCGCTTCAGCAAGACCTGGCACGGCCGAGAAGACGCGCTGATCGCCGCCGGAGCGACCGAGCGTCGCCGTTATGCTGCGGCGGCTGCGGCCGGCGATGTCGATACGGCCCTCGTCTTCGCCGGTGAGGGGGTGGATCTGATCCACGATATCGAGCCGGCCGGGGTCATCCTCAACCGTATCGTCGCCGAGGCCGCAGCGGCGTTGGCGCAGCAACTCCATTAGAGCGGCAACGTCTTTGGCCCATCGCCGATGACGGGCATCGACGGGCACGCGACCGCGAAGGCGACGGTGTGCCCACCGAGCGGGGCTCTCGCCGGCCGCTATTCATGCCCGAGGATAAGCACCGCCGCCGCGATTAGCCGTCGCGCGTCGTCCTCCGACCCGACGGAGATACGCAAATAGGGCGCCGTGCGCGGCCTGTTGAAGTGCCGCACCAGCACCGCATGTTCGCGCAACCACCCCGCGAATTCGGCGCCGCCCCGCGCCGGATGCCTGGCGAAGACGAAATTTGCACTCGAAGGCAGAACGATGAAGCCGAGCCGGATCAGCTCCCACGTCATCGCTTCGCGTCCTGCAACCACCCTGGCGCAGCTCTCCCGGAAATAAGCTTCGTCGTGAACCGAAGCCACCGCACCCGCCTGAGCGAGGCGGCCGAGCGGGTAGGAATTGAAGCTGTCTTTCACGCGGCGCAGCGCCCCGATCAGTCCCATGTCGCCGAGCGCATAGCCGACGCGCAAGCCGGCTAGAGCGCGCGACTTCGACATCGTCTGCACGACCAGCAGGTTCGGATGATCGGCGATGAGTGGAACCGCGCTCTCGCCGCCGAAATCGACATAGGCCTCGTCGATCACCACCGGGATGTCGGGATGATCTTCGAGCAGCCGAGCGATCTCCGCGCGCGGCAGCGCGACGCCGGTCGGCGCGTTGGGATTGGCGATCACGATCGAGCCCGCCTCGCGCCGATAATCCTCGACCCTGACGCGCATTTCGTCGTCCAATCGCACAGTCTCGCAGGCGAGGCCGAACAATTGCGCCCACACCGGATAGAAGCTGTAGGTGACATCCGGAAACAGCAGCGGCTTCGGCTGTTTCAAGAGCGCGACGAAAGCGTGCGCGAGCACTTCGTCCGAACCGTTACCGACGAACACCTGTTCGGGCTTCACGCCATGATGAGCAGCAAGCACCTCACGCAGTTCCGTCGCCTCGGGATCCGGATAGAGCCGCAGGGTGTCAGTTGCCGCGTTTCGCATCGCTTCCAATGCGAGCGGCGAGGGGCCAAACGGGCTTTCGTTGGTGTTGAGCTTCACCAAATTGGCGATGCGCGGCTGTTCGCCGGGCACATAGGGCGAAAGCTCGCGCGCGATCCGGCTCCAGAACGGGTTCATATCAAGAGTATGGGCCAGTTATGGCTCATTGGATATTCATCCATTTCAACAGAAGTATTTACGTATCCCTATTTCACAATGAGCCCTCTTCGGTCTCCAGCCGGGCACCGTTGCCGGCGGCAGCTAATGTAGATCGTTGCCTCAACCCTGGCCAAAGCCGCTACCCCGCCGGCGCGTCTTGTGCGCCAAATGCCGGCCGCATGGTGCGAACCTGACCAGGAGAGCAGAATGGTTCTTAAGATCGAGCGGTTTCAGCCGGAAGGCATGAATGTCAGAATGTCGGCCGGAAAGCCGTCTTACTCGCACGTTGTGACGGTGAGCGGCAGCGGCAAGATCGTCTACACCGCCGGCCAATTGGCCCGCGACATCGACGGCAACTGCGTCGGCAAAGGCGACATGCGGGCGCAGATGGAACAGACGTTCCAGAACCTCGACCGCTGTCTCAAGGCGGCCGGCGCCACCTGGGCGGACGTCGTCAAGACCAACACCTTTGTCACCGATTTCGACGAGTTCCAGAAGTGCGGCGACATCCGCATGCGCTATCTCGGGGTGGCGACCCCGACTAGCACGACCGTCGGCGTTACCCGTCTGGCAGGACCCGATTTCATGATCGAGATCGAGGCGGTCGCCATCGTCAATTCCTGAGAAGCGGGTCCGGGCCGACGCCAGTGCGGCGGCCCGGCAAGCCCGATCCGAGTACCGGCCGGACCGGCTCAGTAGCAGCGCCGATCGAGTACAGTTCTCTCAAAAGGAGATTGTTCGCTCGATGCTGTCCGACTGTCGCGCTCGCAGCAAAAGCGGAGGCGGTCACTGCGGCTAAATTCCCAGCAGCGGCAATAGCGACCGGATGTCGGAGAAAATGTGGTCGGGCGGCGGCACGCTCGGGTGCAGGTCGATGCTACGGCGGTTGATCCAGCACACCGTCAGGCCGAGCGGCTTGCCGCCGACCATGTCGGTGAACTGCGATTGACCTGAGTGCAAGATGTCAGCTACCACGACCCCCGCATTCGCGATGAGGTATCCGAACAACGTGCCGTCAGGCTTGTAACCGCCGGCTCGTTCGGCCGTGCAGACCAGATCAAAATCCCGATAAAGCCGGGTGGCCCCGAGGAGGTCGTCGTCGATGTTTGATACGACGGCCAACCGGAACCTGCCCGCCAGCCTTTCGAGTGTCGGCAGCACGTCAGGGTATAGCTCCATCTCGGGGAATAATTCGAAGTACCGTTCGATAAGATCTCCTCTGCCGCCCGCGACGCCGAAATTCTCGAACGCTTCTTCGAGGGAAAGCGCGCCGATCTGCCGGTAGCTGCGGTACGGCTCCCGGTAATGGACGATGTTGCGGCTTTCCCAGAACTGATAGAACGCCAGCGCATCGATGTTTGATGCGCCCGCCTGTTCGAGAATGAGCCGAAACGCCTTCACATTAATAGGCGGCGTGTTGATGAGTGTGCCGTAAACGTCGAACGACAACAGCTTGTACATGCTCGATCTCTTCGTCGCGGGGTTTTCAGCTTACCCTTCAGGCGCCCGAGGCGGCTAAAATGATCCTGATCCGATCAGCTTCGTTCGCAAGATCGCGGCTGGGCTGCCAGCCAAACACCCCATCCTTTGAGGACCGCGGTCATAGTGCAATCGCCTCGGACGCCTATTGAGAAAGTGCGAAAATTTCACGGAAGTGCGAGACCGCAGTCATCGTGAGCGAAATCAGGTCGGCGTCGAGCGGATCGGCCTGGGATGACATCATCACGATCACGAGCTGGTTTCGACGGTCGACAAAAAGGTATTGCCCGTGAATGCCGAGCGCAAACAGCAAAGGCGGCTCGCCAAGATCTACGTACCACTTGTTCCGGTAGTGCATGTTTCGTCCCGGAAAGAAGGGCGCAAAGACACCGGCTTCCCATGCATCAGCGCTTCCATTCCGCGCGATGTCGTCGATCCAGGCGGCGGGGATGATCTGCCTTCCCTCGCATGCGCCGCCGTCGGCAACGACCTGTCCGAGGCGGGCAAGATCGCGCGCGGTCGCACAGATGCCGCCGGCGCACCGTGGCGCGCCCAACCGGTCGACCGTGATGTACGCGCTGTGCTGCGCACCCATCGGCTTCCAGATATATCTGCTCATCAGGTCGGCAAATCGCTGCCCTGTGGCCCGCTCGATCACCCAGCCCAGTAAGTCCGAATTCGGCGAGACGTAGTGGAAACGGCCTCCATGCTTGCCGTCCGAGGCCCGCAAGCACTGGTAGAAGGACCGGAGATCAGAGGGACATTGGTCTGGCCCGAGAGGATGCCAGTTGGTCGCTTTTCGATATTCGACGATCGCACCGGAGGTCGCCGTGTAGTCTTCATCGAAAGCGACGCCAGTTCTCATGTCGAGAAGATGCCGGATCGTCGCTCCTTTGTAGGCCGTTTCGCTCACCTCCGGAATCACGGTCGTGACCTGCCGGTCCGGATCGAGAATTCTTTCTCCGACCAGAATCCCTGTAAGCAGCCCGAGCACTGACTTCGAAACCGACATGAGAATATGCGGCGTCTCCGCCGTCATCCCGTCGGCATATCGCTCGACGATGCTCCGTCCGCGATGCAGGATGACCAAGGCGTCCGTGCTTGCCGTCATGAGGAAATCGTCGAGCGAGAGAACGCGGTCCTTCGTCCCCCGAATGCGGATTTTATCGGTGGCAACCAGCTCTACCGGTACCGGCCTCGCTTGATCCGGATCGCACGCGATGTCGGCCGTGGGAATAATTTCGCGCACATGACGGAAACTCCACCGGTTGAATGGCGCCTCACGCCAATTGGCCAGCGATACCTGATCCTCCGGAGCCGGGGGAAACCCCGTCATGAGTTTCGCCATGGCTACGGTCCGTTATGCGGGGATGACGCGGTTCGCGGTCACAGCGAAGCACTCGTCACAGAGTTGTCGCCGCTCTGGCCGGGCTTATTGCAGACGGCCTTTCGTCATTTACCGAGCAGTACTGAGGAGAGTGCAGCCGGCACCAGCTCTTCGCTGCCCCCAAGGCGCCATTTTCAATATCGGCACCCGTGCAGCTGCAAAGGATCGCGGCCAGCACGAGGGCGCAGCCGATCTGCCGCAAATTATCTGCCACCACGCCCTCTCCTTCTGGATCAACCGCCGTGCGATCGAGCTTTTCTGCGCACAGGTTTTCGGTATCCGCAAGGGCAGGTCATTTGCTATTCAGCGTTCCCGTCAAAATACGCGTGATCAACTTAGCGGGGCGGCGTCACGAGGCGCACGCATCACCCGGCCCACCGTCGAACGGCTCACTCCGATCTTTCGCGCCAGCTCCTTCTGCGTCGCTTTCGGGTTCGCCGCCACCTCCCTCGCGATTTTCGCCCACACTCCCGCCGGTAGGCGCGGCCGGCCCATGGTTTCTCGGCCGCCTTTAATGCAATAGCGTTGCGGTCCGCCACCCGCCACACCGTCGCGTAGCTTACATCGCCGAGCGTGCGCGCCACCCGCGACGCGTGCGAATCCTTTTCCAGCGCGGCAATAATTTCTTGTTCCTTTTCCGGCGTGATCGGAACCTTCCGGGGCATTGTTATTTATTAGTGAGTGGACTCTTGACGGCATCAATGTATAGGCTGATCCATTACTTAAGGCAACTCGGCCAAAATGTTTGGTTTACGGTGCCGTCTCTATATCTGTTTTTGAAACGGTACCTGGCCTGTTTTCCGCCTGCCGGCGGTAGCCTATTGCCTGTCCGCACCGCTACCACTAGCTGCCCCTCAGCGCTCTTTGCGATACCGCAGCCTGCACGCGCGAGGGATCTCAATTGCCGCATCGCCGGCCAAGAAGGCCGTCGACACCGGTCCGGTCAGCTACCCCGCTCGATCGCAAACGAGGCGAGACTTTTTGCATAGCTGACCTATAATCGCCGCAAGGCTCGGTTAACACGGGCCAGCTGAACAGGAGGTGACAATGGACGCAGAAGGGCTCACACGACGCAGGCTGCTGCAAACCGGGGCTCTGGCGGCCAGCGGGCTGGCAATGCCGCAGCTGCACCGTGCCGGTGCGGCTGAACCGGTCGCGCCGCAAGGCCGCATGGTTCTCGGTTGGCACACCAACATCGCGCCGCGCTGGCTCGACCCGATGCAGCACGACGGCGGCGCGACCGGCGATAACTTCCTCAATATCGTGCAGGATGCGCTGATCAAAAACTATCGCGAGAAGCTATACGATCACTTGGCGCTTGCCGAGCGTTTCGAGTTTGCCGAGGACGCCAGGAGCGCAACGTTCCGGCTCCGTGATAACATCCATTTCCACGACGGCGCACCGCTCACGCCCGATGATGTCAAATGGAGCTACGAACATTATCACGGCGCCTGGGCCAAGGTACTGCACGAACGCACCGATCGCATCAATGTCGTCGACAAACGCACCATTCGTTTCGATTTCAAGACACCGTTCCTCGATTTCCCGCGCCTGATCGGGACAGCGAATGTGTGCGGCGCCGGCTGGGTTGTGCCGGCCAAATATTACCAGCAGGTCGGACAAGACGGGTTCACCCAGAAGCCGATCGGCGCCGGCCCCTACAAGCTGGTGGCGCAGGAAGCAGGCAACCGGCTCGAATTCGAGGCGTTCGACGGCTACTACCGGCCGGTGCACGTGAAAAACTTCACAATCATCAGCGTGCCCGACCCGGCGACGCGGGTAGCGATGCTCGAGCGCGAGGAAGCCGACATCATCTATTTCGTCCCGGGCGATCTGGCAGTGCGGGTGCAGCAGAACTCGAAGGTCATCCTGGCCCCGGTGGTCTCAGGCAATTGGTGGCTCGCATTTCCCGGTTTCCAGGACCCGAAAAATCCGTTCCACGACAAGCGCGTGCGCCAGGCGGTCAGCCTCGCGATCGACCGCGATGCGATGAACCAGGCCGAATGCGCCGGTCTCGGCCGGGTCGACGGAAATTGGATCAACGACGATGTCGAATACGCGCTCGACTGGCCGAAATGGCCGCGCGATGTCACCAAGGCCAAGCAACTGATGGCGGAAGCCGGTTACCCCGACGGCTTCACCTACGACTGGCTGACCCCGGCGCCGCCCTATTATTCGCGAGGCGAGCGCATCATTGCGCAGCTACAAACCCTCGGCATTCGCGGCAAGATGCAGACACTGGAGCGGGCAGTTTACCAGAAACGCCAGCAAGGCGGGATGAAGGAATGGCCCGGCGTCAACATCCTCCTGACCGGCGCTCGCATCGGCGCCAGCTGGGCCAATTGGTACGAATCGGAGCTCAAATGCGGTGGCATGCTCGCCGCCGACAAGTTCTGCGTCCAGGAGCTCGACGCCAAGTACGAGCAGTACCTCAAATCCGATCAGCCCGCCGAGCGCAAGGCGCTGGCCGAGGAGATCCAGCGCGCGATCCTGGAGAATTATTATTTCGTGCCGGTGTTCCGTCACGCCTTCATGAA
>Ga0306926_10008224_pt1 | contig 11398 bp, 12 predicted proteins | sample flu12Cox44000178_FD_203759 | JGI IMG/M metagenome (GOLD analysis project Ga0306926, IMG submission 203759) | Lab enrichment of tropical soil microbial communities from Luquillo Experimental Forest, Puerto Rico - flux8day.12C.oxic.44.000.178 (v2)... | ecosystem: Environmental > Terrestrial >...
AACAAATCATGCGGATGGTGTCCGGTTACTGGACCTCGCAGGTGCTCTACGTCGCCGCCAAGCTGGGACTTGCCGACTTACTCAAGCAGGGTCCGAAGACCGCCGAAGAACTGGCATCTTCAACCCAGACCCATCCACGTTCCCTTTATCGCTTGCTGTCCAGTTCGGCGTCTTTGGGGCTTTTTGCAGAGGACGAACAGAAACGCTTTTCGTTGACGCCACTCAGCGACTGGTTGCGAAGCGACGTACCAGGATCGCAGCGAGCCACCGCCGTCATTGTCGGCGATCTGCTTTATCGAGCCTGGGGCGAGTTGCTCTGCACTCTTCAAACCGGCAGACCGGCCTTTGAAAAGGTCCACGGCTTGCCGTTTTTCGAGTATTTGAGCCAGAACACGGAACAGGCGAGCGTGTTTGACGAGGCGATGGCAATCCACGGCTGGGCGACGACGGCCATTCTCGAAGCGTATGATTTTTCTGGCATCCGAATGCTGGCCGATATTGGCGGCGGCAATGGCAGTGCCATTACAATGATCCTGAAAAAGTACCCGGACATGCGGGGAATCTTGTGTGACTTGCCCGGAGTGGCCGAGCGAGCCAAGCAGAACATCCAAGCGGCTGGAGTAGCGGATCGCTGTCAGGTAATCGGCGGCAGCTTCATGGAGGCTGTGCCGACCGGGGCTGATGCCTACATGATGCGGCATGTCATTCACGATTGGGACGATGAGAAGTCCGCCAAGATTCTCAAGAACATTTACCGCTCGATGGGCAAGGATGGGAAACTGCTCATCGGCGAGTACGTCATGCCGTCCGATAATACGCCGTCGATGGCGACGGGAAGCGATCTGGTGATGTTGGTCATCTCAGGAGGCCAAGAGCGCACGGAGGAAGAATTTCGGACGCTGTACGAGCGTGCGGGATTCTGTTTGACAAGGATCGTTCCGACGAAAGTTGGGATATGCGTGATTGAGGGGACAAAGGAAATAATCTGACGGAACGACACGATGAAGATTCTGTTGATACTCCCCCTGTTCGGGGTATTTCTGTTGGCCGTGGTCCAGACCGATCAACAAGTCAAACCGCCGAGCGAGACAACAGCCGGCTGGGTCAAGCACCCAAAGAACCCCGTGCTTGGGGGCGATCTCGGAACCTGCTTCGACGTTTCCGTTCTGAAGGTGGACAACAGTTATCGCATGTGGTTCTCCTGGCGACCCAAGAAAAGCATCGCCCTGGTTGAGAGCAAGGATGGTGTCCAGTGGAGCAAACCCGTGATCGTCCTTTGCCCCAACGAGAAGACAGATTGGGAGAATGATGTGAACCGCCCAGTTGTTCTCAAGAATGGCGACCGCTACCAGATGTGGTACACAGGGCAGGCACGAGGCAAGTCGTGGATCGGATATGCCGCCAGCCAGGACGGGAAGACGTGGCAACGAATGAGTGACAAACCGGTTCTCGTCGCAGAAAGGCCGTGGGAGAAAGTAGCGGTGATGTGTCCACACGTCCTTTACGACGACAAGGACAAGCTCTACCGCATGTGGTACTCCGGGGGTGAACAATACGAGCCGAACGCCATCGGCTACGCCACCAGTACGGATGGGTTGAAGTGGACCAAGCACGAGAATAACCCCATCTTCGAGCCCATCCCCGAAAATACCTGGGAAAAGGACCGTGTGACGGCGTGCCAGGTCGTGCGGCAGGGCGATTGGCATGTGATGTTCTACATCGGTTTCCGTGATCGGGACCACGCTCAAATTGGTATGGCCCGCTCCAGGGACGGCATCACCGATTGGCAGCGTCATACGGCCAACCCGATCATTCGCCCTGGAAAAGATCAGTGGGACCACGACGCCGTTTACAAGCCGTATGCCATCTATGATGGCCGACAGTGGTTGCTGTGGTACAACGGTCGCAGGGGCGGCGTGGAGCAGATCGGGCTGGCATTGCACGAGGGGATGAACCTGGGCTTTCAAGGAGGACGCCGTGATCGTTGATGATTTCCCCTCGTTCACGTCCCGACCGCTCCCGGAGTCCGGGCAGTCTGAAGTAATCCTTCCAGGGCATCACAAGCAGCCGGCACGCCGTCTTCTTGGCGTACTTGCTCAGCTACCTCCGACGCCCGCTGCTCGTGCATCGGATTTTCCAAAAGGCGCAGCAACTCAGCCGCTGCACGGTCGGGCGTGTAGCGCCAGGCCGGAACGGTGCGTGCGATCCTCAGCCGTGCAACACGCTCGGCGTTGTCCGGCTGATCGTGGGCGTAGGGCACGACCAGCGTGGGACGGCCCGACCGCATCGCCAGCCCGGTTGTTCCGACCCCTCCAGCATGAGCAATCACAGCCGCCTGTGGGAACAGTTCCGAAAAGGGTGCATGGTCACAGGCGATCACGCCATCGGGCAGAGATGCTGGGCGGTGGCGGGCATTCTTCCCGACAATGATAACGGCCCGGCGACCTCTGCCGCTGACGAACCGAGGGTGAACACGATGGGCGGGGGGCTTTCGCCCAAGAAACTAGCCAATTCAGCGGGCAGTCCACCCCCGCTGTCATAAAACGGAAAACCGGTTATGACAATGTGCTGAGGCCAGTCCGGTTGCTTGTCAGCCAGTACCTTCGAGAACAGCGCCAGTACCGGAAACGGCGAGTTCTGGCCCTCGAACAGCGGGATGTCCGACGTGGGCGGCAGGCCGAGGTCAGCCCGCAGACGGTGCCACGGCGCGAACCAGGAGCGGAACCTCCATTTGCCCACCAGAACAAGAGACGGTGAAAGGCGGGGCCAAGGAACCGCAGCTTCGCCATGGACAGGACCTGGGGGAACACCGGCGGATCATAAACCGAAAAGAGGCCGAGGGGCTGGAGAAAAGTGGATGCCCAGGGGATGCCCTTCTTCTCAGCCACCAGCCGGGTGGTGAAGGTGAGCAGGTGGGAAACCAGGAGGTCCGCCCCATCTGCTGCCGCCAGGGTGTCCTCGTAAGTTTCTCGGAGGACCCCCGTCATGTATTCACGGATGACAAATTCGCCCCACGTGCGCCGGTCCATGCTGCGCCGCATCAGATCAGCGCCGGTTTCCGGGTCGGGGTGGTCAGGCCGCACGGCCCGGAAGCCGATGCCCAGCGCCTCGACGTTCTGCCGATATGCGCCGCTTGTGGCGATCACGGCCTCGTGGCCCCGTGCCTGCAAGCCGAGAGCGATGGCGATATAGGGGTGCAGGTCGCCCAGCGAGCCGAACGTCGTGAGGACGATCCGCCGCCTTCTGAAGGTGGCAATCTCGGTTGGGATCGCAACACTCTCTTGAAAGCCGGGCATCACGTTACTCCTTCATTTCTTCCTTGTAAATTGCGAAGCCCGCCTTCAGGTAATTCGGCAAAGCCGCTGGGTGGTCCTTGGTGCAGGTATGGAGCCAGAAGCGCCGAGGTTGGTAGCTCCACGCCTGGTCGATGGTCCACTGGAGGAAATACCGCCCCAAGCCTTGGCCGATGAACTCCGGCATCAGCCCAAACTGCACCAGTTCGATTTCGCCTTCGGAGCGCCGGTCCAACTCGGCAAAGCCGGCCGGGACGCCATCGACCATCAAAACGTGGACTTCATCCCTGGGATCGTTCAGGATGGCGGCAAGCTCAGCGTCGGAGAGCTTCCTGCGGCTGGTCCAGTCGTAATCCCGGCCCACGGCTTCGTACAGGAAGCGGTAGTAGGCGACGGTCGGCTTCTGAACGTGGACCACGGGAAGCCCTACCCTCTGCGGCGGAACGACCCGCTCAGGGCGGGCGAACATTTCCAGGTAGGTGGTCTTGACCGTCATGGCTATTGCCCACGGGGGATGCTGGCGTTCCTGGTTGCCGTGGGGCTATTGTACCTCCATCTCGCATGTAGCGGCTCGTTGCGATGGCGGTAAGATGACGACACGACCGGACAGCCGGCTTGCGCCTGGCCGCGAGTTCGCGCGGGTGGTACTGCGCCGCACGGCGCTGCAGTGAGGTGAGCACGACGCAAATGGTTTCGCTCGCCGGGTCGGCCCAGCACGCACTGCTGGGCGGCCATCGACGATGAGAAGCTGATCATGGCAGGCGACGCGCCGCTGCGGGCAACATTGCCGTGCCAACGGGCTGAAAAAAAGACCGACGAAACTACGCTGGCCGGCAGCTATAGTTAGCGATAGTTAAAGTTTGGCGTCTTTCTGGAGGCAGCCTGTGGCCATGGACCATGGATCCCTATCTGCGGTTCTCCGACAGGTTCGCAAACTGGCCGTTGTGCGGATCGATCCGATTCCGAGCTGCTCGATGCAATCCTCAACCAGCAGGAGGGCGCGGTGTCGAGTCGGCGCCCATGCCCGGAAGCACTTGCAAGGCCGGCTGGCGCGACGCGGCGTGACCCTGTCCGGAGTGCTGGCGGCCACGGCGTTGTCGCAGACCGCCGGTCGCGCTGTACCGGCAGCCCTGCTCACCACAACGGTCCACGGTGCAGCTGCGCCATCGGCGGGCCCGGCCGGAGCCGTTTCCGCGAGTGTCGCAGCTCTTGTGGAAGGTGGGTTGCGGACGACCACGACCAACACGATCGTGGCCACGTTGGTATTGGCGCTCGGGATGGTTGCCGGGGGCACTGGGTTGATCTTGGGCCAGACTTTTCTAACCAGGCCGCCCGACGAGAACATACTCCACCAGCCACATCCGGTAATCCAAGCCGAAGACCCTTCCAAGCCGGTGGCAGGGATGCCCCAAAAAACCGAATCGCAGGGGTCCGCGGCGCAAACGCAGTCGCGGGCCGACCAGTATGGCGACGCCCTACCATCCGGCGCTCTGGCACGCATTGGGACAGTGCGCTGGTGGCACGGTAAGGACCGGCAAGGATGTCCCATGGCATACGCGCCCGACGGGAAAAGCTTGATTTCATGCGATCCGGACAAGGGAGTCCGCATCTTGGATGCGGCAACAGGCAAGGAACTGCGCCGCATCGAGCGTGAGGGCGAACCGATTAGCTGGTTTGCACTCTCACCCGACGGCAAAGCGATCATTACGGGTAGCGGGTCGAGCCCGCTACTCCGCCAATGGGATGTCTCCACGGGAAAGGAGCTTCGGCAGATCCCAACGGGCGAGAGAGAATCTTCCGTTCTCGCTTTTGCACCGAACGGCAAGACATTGGCTGCGGTGACAGGGCAAACGGTCATCCGCCTTTGGGACGTAACTACCTGGAAGGAGACTCACCAACTCAAGGGACACAGTGCCTGGATTGGTTCGCTTGCTTTCGCGCCGGACGGGAAGACGCTCTTATCCGGAGGTGGCATTACGCGGGCCATGCGCTGGTGGGACGTGGGCACGGGACGAGAGATCAGGCGCTTGGGCGTCAAATCGGAGCATTACTGGCAGCCGACCCTATCTCCGGACGGCAAAAGGCTGGCCGCCCTCCTGTCCCCCGGTGCCGTGCTCTACCTTTGGGACGCAACCACCGGCGGCGAAATCGCTCGGACCGCGCTCGGCGAAGAGGGCGGCTGGAGCTGCTTGTGTTTTTCCCCGGACAGTGAGATCTTGGCCTGCGGCGCTGGCACCGGGCGGCGTGGGAATCAAACCCTGTTCTTTGCGGCGGCCACGGGACGGGAGTTGCGCCGCTGGGACGAGGTGAGCTATACGAGCCGCATGGCCTTCTCCCCCGATGGGAAGATCCTGGCGCAAGCGCAGGGTGGTGTGATTCGACTCAGAGATGCAGCCACGGGAAAGTCACTCCTGCGGACGCCGCTTCCCGATTACGTGATGTCGGTCCGATTCACCCCTGACGAGCGCACCTTGCTGACGAGCTGCTGGGGCGGTCAAACCGGCACCTGGCAGCCGTTCTCCGGCGAGCCGCGCGGTGCGCTAAACGGACCGCCTGAAGGTTTCGCCGGCCGCGCGGATATGATCCTGGGAACGGCCTTGTCAACCGACGGCAAAAGAGCCGCCCTCGTGGATGCGCGGGGAGTGCTCCACGTGTGGGATCCCGCAAGCGGCAAGGTATGGTGCCGCATCAGCGAACCACCGGTCGGAGAGGGCCAAGCCGATTTCTCGCCCGACGGCAAGGTACTGGTTGTCAAGCACGCAGACCACGTAATACGTATCTGGGATACGATGACCGGTAAAATGCGTTGTTCCCTTCCTCGGTTTGGAACAACGAGATTCCCTCATCCCCACGCTTTTTCTGCGGATGGACGTGTCGTCGCCACGGCCCCTTCATCTCAGGACAATAGCTTCATCCGCCTGTGGGATGCTGCCACCGGGAAAGAATTGGGAAAACTAGCATGGGAGGACATGACCTCCCCCACTTGCCTCGCGTTCTCACCGGCTGGCAAGTACCTGGTGGCAGCTCATATCCGGGAGGGTTTGGAAGCGAGAGGTCGGTCAGATGGTATTGGCATACGTCTGTGGGATCTGGCCACTGGGCGGGAACTCCGGCGCTTCCAGACGCCGACACGCGAGTTACGGGCACTCGCGATTTCGCCGGATGGGAAGACGTTGGCTGCTGGGGCCAATGACACCGTTCTATTGTGGGAGCTGGCGAGCGGGAAGGCCCGTGGTCGATTTCCGGGGCACCAGGAATGGGTGTGGTCGGTGGCATTCTCTCCGAGTGGACGCCTCTTGGCATCCGGGAGCCTGGACCACACGGCCTTGGTATGGGACGTGACAGGCATCTGCCCGGATGGCCAGCTGCTTTGCCGGACCCCGCAACCAGACGAGATCGAACTGCTGTGGACGGGGCTGGGCAGTTCAGACGGCATTCGCGCTTACCGCGCCATGTGGCTGATGGTCGCAGCCGCGCGCCCGTCGGTTTCCTTTCTCGCCGAGCGCCTGCGACCCCAACAGCCCGTGGAGGATGCCCGGCTGGAACGATTGATTGCCGAGTTGGACAGCGAACAGTTCAAGGACCGCACCCGAGCATCCCAGGAACTGGAAGAATTAGGTGAGCTGGCCGAGACCGCCCTGCGTAAGGCACTTGCCAGCAACCAATCGCTGGAAGTCCGCCGGCGTGTGGACAACTTACTCCACAAAGTGGAGACTCAAACCTTGTCGCCAAAGCAACTCCTGTTCTTGCGGGCGTTCGATGTGCTCGAGCACATCGGCACACCGGAGGCCAAAGAGGTATTACAGAACCTTGCCAAGGGGGCGCCCGAAGCCCGACTGACGCAAGAAGCGAAAGCCTCCCTGGAGCGACTGTCAAGACGACCATGATACGGAAGGAGGGCTTTCCCTGATGGCTGACTGTCATTTTGCAGGTGGCCTTGCGCACTCCGGTCGGACACACGAATGGCACTAGCTTTAAGTCCAGAGGCGCTGCAAAGGTCCGCTTGAACCGAGGTCTGCAATAACACACTGTTTTCTGACATCGCCATTCCCAGCAGCTCTACCAGAGTCGGCATTTTTCGTTCAGTTTTTCCGAGTTTGGCACAGTATCAGCTGTATAGAGGTGCGGTGACCACGACAGGCTGTTTTTGCTGCCATTCTGGCAGCTGGTTGTGCCGGACCATCGGATTTTCCACCTTTGCTGGCAGGCATTGGCTGAGAAAGATGTTCAGGGCTTGGAGTAGGCAACTCCTACGCCCTCTCCTCGCACGTCTCCACGGCGCCGGTACACAACGCGATCGTACCGGCAACTGCAAGGTCAAGCGCCCGCGCGGTCACTTTGATCGAAGTTAGACAATTACAACCTGAGACGATACAGAAAGCGACTAAATGACAAACCTAAAAATGGTCCGCGCCCGTTTCGCGCGCAGCACGGGGCTTCCCTTTGCGAATGTTTTGACCGAAGCCAACATCCTCGACGTTCTCAACGATCATGGCATCAAGTATAGGGACCGCGTTTTCAATCCGGTCACGACCATCTGGGGCTTCCTCAGCCAAGTGCTCAGCGACGACCACAGTTGCCGCGACGCCGTGGCTCGGGTCATCGCGCACAAGGCCGCCAGCGGTGCTAGGGTCTGCTCGCCCAATACCGCCAGCTACTGCAACGCCCGCAGCCGCCTCCGTACGGACGTGCTCCGCACCTTGGCGATGCGAACCGCCCAGGAATTACAGGCCGGTGCGCTGCAAGAGTGGAAATGGAATGGGCGGCAGATCGGCAACTTGTACGAGCGCAGATGGGAAGGGGAGGTCGATATCCGGTCCATCAAATCGACGATGAAGATGGACGTGCTGCGGTGCAAGACGCCGGAGATGGTGCGCAAGGAGATCTGGACGCACCTGCTAGCGTACAACCTGCTTCGCACGGTGATGGCGGTCGCCGCGGCCGAAAATGGCATCGAGCCACGCCAGGTGAGCTTCAAGGGGGCCAAGCAGGCCGTGACGGCGTTCGCCCCGAAGATCGAGGTGGCGCGGTCAGAGGGGCGGACGCTGTTGATCGATGCGATGCTGACGACCATCGCGTACCACCGCGTCGGGAACCGCACCGGGCGCTGGGAGCCACGAGCGCGGAAGCGTCGGCCAAAGCCTGGGGTCCGCCTGATGCAATCCCGAGCTATAGCCAGGCTGTTGCAGAACCGCTCGAAATATTATTAAGCTAGTGCCATTCGTCTGACACACCGACGCGCTATTTCGAACGAAAATGGAACAGCAGCTTGGCGCTTTCACTCATAGCGAAACAGGCTGCCGACAGGCACTTTATCATCGACGACAATATGAAGATAAGCGCTGGTGAGGGAGACGTTGCTGTGCCCTGCGGCCGCCTGGACCTCGGCCAGTGAACGTCCACCTGCGAGCATGGCTGACGAATGTGTGGCGGCCGTGATGGATTGGGAAGATCGTGCTCACCGGCGGCAGCGTCCAAAGGTGGCGGTTGTGGCGCGTACGGCCACCTTTAGAAGGCACGGTCGAGCAGATCACCTCATGGCTCGCCGTGAGTACCGGCATGGAGCTAGACAAGGGGGGTGCGGTCCATGTGCTGGATGCAGAGACCTGGCAGAAGTACCACCGACGTCTGCAGGCCGAAGGCGGCCCCTGAGCCGAACGCTGAGGATTGTACCGGGTGGGCAATGGCGACGCCGCACAGAAGACCATCCCTCTGCCGCTAAAGTAAGTTAATCCGTAGGCCAGGTTCCGCGATGGTCATTGCGAGCGATGGTGCTGCGGATCTCGTCGTGGTGGAGGTTCTCCAGGCCGCAGACGACGGCGAGGTTCTTCTTCTTGGCCTCGGCGCAAGCGGCCTCGACCTTGTGGATGCCGGCGAGATGGACGGCGACCGGCTTCTCGGCGAAGATGTGCTTACCAGCGGCGCCGGCCGCCCGCAGGTGGGCGCGTACGTTGGTTCTTGCTACCGAGCCGCCGCTCTTCGTCTCGGTGGGTTGATCTCGATCGTGAAGAAGTTGTCCTTCGCCTCGACGACGTAGGACTTCGGCACGACGATCGGCTCGACGGATTGATCCGCGGGCATGGGCGGCACCACTGTGACCTGGTGCTCCCCCACGACCGCGCCGGGAAGCTTGCGGTCGCTGACCTGCGTGGTCAGCGCGAAGTTCCCGTCCGCATCGGTTTCGCCGTTGATTAACAGGCGCGGGTCCGAGCGGGCCTGGAACTGGACCACGCCGCCTGCCACCGGACCACTGCCCTTGTAGACCACCCGGCCCCGGACGGGGTAGGTCTGGGGGAGCTGGACCTTTTCGTCACAGCCTCCCAGGATTGCCCAGGCGAGTGCCACCACCAGCCACCACGTCCCGCTGCGCTGACCGATCGCGCTGGCGTTGTTCATGCGCTGAACCTCCGCTCTCGTAGCCTGGTCCACTTACCAATCGGCGCCCAGCGGGTTACCGTCACTGGGGTCGCAGGCGTGCTGCCAGGTCGCCTCGCTGATGGAACCGCTCAGGAAACGCACGCTGCCGTCTCCCAGGCTGACGTTGATACCCCCTTGGTGCGGTGACTGCGCCCGGCGCGTGTCACATTCGCTCACCCAGTTCGGAGCGAGCTGGAACAGGAAGCAACCGGGGTACACTCCCGTGGGCGGGGCCGGGCCGTTCATGCAGAACTGCGGCCGCCAGACGGTGTTGGAGTCACTCCATAAATTGCCGTAGGTCGAAGCGGCGTCCGGGTTGCCGGTGTTGCCGCAGGTGCCGTAACGCTCAGTGAAGAGAATGGTGTTCGACAGACCGTCCGGGATCGCGCCGGGTAGCCGGGCGGCGCCCTCCGTGGTGTGGGCCGCAGTGTCGCCGAAGACGAGGTAGTTGGCTGCGTAGTTGCCAATGGCCCAAAGGTGGGCACTGCCGGTGTGGGTGGATCCCATCCCATCCCCTTCCGGCCCGAACGGTTGGGGCTCGGCGGGGCAGCGGTACGCCTTGACCGGCTGCTGGAAGAGTTCGCGGAGGCCAGCCGGCCGGTCTGGGGCGACCACGGTGTTCACGTTAAGATGCGCGGCCCGGTACAGGTTATCCTGCTCGACGAAGGGCAGCAGCCAGTCGAAGACGGTGAAGCCGACAGCTCCCTTGTACGGTCCGGGCACCACAATGACCGAGGTGGACTGGTTGGGCCCAGGGTTACCGGCCTGATGCACACAGAGCGGCGGTAAGACGGCGTAGGTGTCATGGCAGTTGTGGGTCGCCAGGCTGATTTGCTTGAGGTTGTTGGTACACATAATGCGGTTAGCGGCCGCGCGCACCTTCTGCACCGCCGGCAAGAGCAGCGCAATCAGAATCCCGATGATGGCGATGACAACCAGGAGTTCGATTAGTGTGAAACCCCGCGGCTTGCTCCGGTGATCGCAGTTCATATCCGTTACCCCTTTCGCTAAGGGCGCCGAACCCAGGATGGCGGCAGCCGCACCGCAGGGCTTGAAACCCAAGCGTGGATGCGCATGACCAGCACCGGCATGCGAACAGGGATAGACGAATCCAAAGGCGGAGTGTGCAAAGGTGGGGAGGCAGGCAGCGAGTTCCTCGGGTACTCACCATCCCATATATCAATTGGATCATCCGGGAGACGGCTTGGCAATGCGAAAGCAATATAAATTGCGAACCGTGGTCATCCCACGGATGGTGTTTCTCTTCGATTAAGGGAATTCTGGCTCTTCGGTAGGCCAATCCGGGCGTTTGGTCGCTTGCGTGGCGGCCTGTACTTCCAGCCGAGCAACTCAGCTGCATCACGAAGGCATCGCTTCCGCCTGCAGCTTCGTGTCGTTTTTTCGGCGATGTTCTACCTCTTCCCGCCACGATTGGGATCGATTCCTCCGCACCTCGACACGTGGGCAAGTCTCAGCGCTTTAGTTAACTGTTGTGTCGAAGTTTCGAGTCTCTTTCGGGCTAATTGATATGGAGCGAAATCCGCGGGACCCGGCGGGCTTGTTCGGTGGCGCCAGCCCGCAAAACGGCCTTTCCACTACCTCGGTGGGACTGCGGCACGGGATCAATTCGCTCCCCTGACCATTTTGCTCCAAAGACATATTTTCTCTTGACATTCAGTTGCAATGGT
>Ga0306926_10008226_pt1 | contig 11397 bp, 9 predicted proteins | sample flu12Cox44000178_FD_203759 | JGI IMG/M metagenome (GOLD analysis project Ga0306926, IMG submission 203759) | Lab enrichment of tropical soil microbial communities from Luquillo Experimental Forest, Puerto Rico - flux8day.12C.oxic.44.000.178 (v2)... | ecosystem: Environmental > Terrestrial > Soil...
TCGCGCTCGAGCGCGCCGTTTGCTCGGACTGCGCCGCACAGGTCAGGGAGCTGACTGACGATTTCCTAGCGACCCGGTTCGCGCTCACCGCGGGCGCCAATGCTGCGAAGGATCGCCTCCCACGGCCGAGAGCCCGCGGTGCGCCTACACCTGCCTGGGCGGCGGCCGAGCCGTCACCGGACGACTGGCGTCGCGCGTATCGGGCAGCTGCCAAAATCCTCTACTGCTACCTCCTGCTCGAGCTCGGGCAACCCGCGCTGTCGAGCGCGCCGTCCGAGATACTGCGCCGGCATCTGATGGAAGACGAACGCTTGCTCTGGCAACCGCGCTGGGAGATTACGCCGCCGCGCCATTCGCCCTCGCCTCGCTGGCACGTGTTGATGTTCGACTCGGTGCGGTCCGCGGGGGCGGTCGGCCTGTTCGGAACCATCTGGTTCAGGTTCCCGCTCGATCTCGGCGCCCTGGCGCCCCACGGGCGTCTCGTCGCGTTCGACGCCGTCAAGGGAGCGCGCGGCCTGGCGGTGCTCCGATCGAGCCGCGGCTGGCAATACCGCTCCGCGGTCCGGTGGGGCTGGAAGGTCTAGGCGGCCGTGCTACGGCGCGAGCAACGCCCTCCGCACGACGCGCTTGACGCTTTCGACGGTGAAGGGCTTCTCGAGCTGCGGCGCTCCCGTCCGCGTCAGGAACGCGCGGGTCCTCGGGTTCAGGATGTCGCCGGTGCCACGTCGACCTTGCAGCCGTCGCGCGCCAGCGCCTCGGCCAGCAGCGAGGCGACGGCGGGCTCGTCGTCGACCACCAGGACGGTCTTGCCCGACACCGGAAGGGCGGCGCCGAGCTCCTCCGGATCGTCGGCGAGGGTGGACGGCGCGCCCACTGGCAGCTCGATGACGAACCGCGCGCCCTCGCCGGGCGCGCACTCGACCTCGATCGCGCCGCCGTGGCTCTCGATGATCCCTCGGGCCAGCGCCAGTCCCAGGCCGGTGCCCTCGCCCTCGGGCTTGGTCATGAAGAAGGGATCGAAGATCCGCGCCCGGATCTCGCTCGGAATCCCCGGTCCGCTGTCGGCGACCTCGATACGCACCCGCCGGCCCGTCTCGTCGCCGCGCGTCCGTAGACTCAGCCGGAAAGGCGGCGACGAGTCCTGCAGCGCCTGCCGCGCGTTCGTCACCAGATTGACCACGACCTGCCTGAGCTGGTGGGCGTCGGCCCAGACGAGCGGCAGGTCCTTGGCGAGATCGAAGCCCACCTCGATGTTGGCGATGCGAAGCTCGAAGGCCAGGAGCTCGACCGCGTCTCGCAGCAGGTGGTTGAGCGAGACGTGGCCCCGCTCCGGCGGGTGCCGTCGCGCCATCGTCAGAAAGCTCCGCACGATCCGCACGCAGCGGTCGGCCGCCTCGCCGATGTCCTTGATCCGGGCGCGGGCGTTCGGGTCGACGCCGCTCGGCGCGAACAGGCCGACCTGCCCCAGGATCACGGACAGCGGGCTGTTGAGCTCGTGCGCGACGCCGGCGAGCAGATTGCCCATCGTCGCCAGCTTCTCGGCCTCGAGCAGCTGGTGCGTGCGCTCCTGGATCTGCGCCTCGAGCGTCTCATTCTGGCGTCGAAGGTGCGCGTGCAGGCGCCGCATCTCGATCAGGTTGCGCACGCGCAGAAGCAGCTCGATCTGCTCGAAGGGCTTGGTGACGAAGTCGTTGGCGCCGGCCTCGAGCGCGGCCCGCTTGCTCTCACGCGACACATCTGCGGTCAGCACGAGCACCGGCAGGTAGGTCTCGGCCCGCTGCTGCTTGAGCTGCTTGAGCACCTGGATGCCGTCGAGGTTGGGCATCCGCAGATCGAGCAAGAGCAGATCGGGCTCGAAGGCGGCCCAGAGCCCGAAGACCTCGCGAGAATCCGTCGTGGTCTTGAGGTTCGTGTAGCCGGCGTGCGCGAGGAGCTCCTCCATCAGGCGCACCATCGATCGCTCGTCGTCGACGATCAGGATCCTCGCGTCGTGAAACTCTTCTGACGCTATGACCGCTCGCGAAGGCATCGTTGATGCCAGGTGCGCCCAGGGGAACAGCCGGGCAGCTGAAGATCTGGAAATTGCATCGCATCGGATCGCCGCCGCCGGTACGAGTGACTGAATGGCGCCACGCGGAGGCGGGCGCCGCGGAGTCGGCGACGTGACAGTGCGATTCAGGAATCTGACAGCGGCGGCGACCGAGCGCGGCCCGACTAGCGGATCACCACCGCCCAGCCTCGCGTCCGAAGGTCGCCGCTGATATCCCGCTGACGGCGAGTCCCGCGCCGCCGGTCGCAGTCGGCGTCGACACTTGATCGGCGCCGGTCGCCCACGCGGCGATCGATCACGACCTCGGTGGCCGGCCCCAAACATGCTGTGCAGGCTCTCGAAGCGCGCCGGCCCGTCGCGCGCGACGATGACCAGGCAGCCGCCGGACGGCGCCGCCTCGCCGGGCGTCGACGCCCGCGCCGGGCTCGCCTCCGGCTCGCTCGACCGCCGGAGGTCCAGAATCGGGGGAAGCCCCGGGGAATCCTCCACGAGCTCGACACGCGTCAGGTGCCGCATGCGGGCGACGATAGCGCGGATCCGATCGACCGCATCGAGAATCTCGGGAATGCGCTGGCGCGCCGGCCCGCCGACCTCGTCGGACAGGAGCTGGATCTGGCTCATGACGACCGCGAGCGGATTGTTGATCTCGTGCGCGGCGCCCGCCGCGAGGCTCGCGACGGACCGGAGCGTGTCCCGCTCACGTGTCGTCGCCTCGACGCGCTTGCGAACCGTGATGTCGCGGGCGATCGACGAGGCGCCTACGATCCGGTCGCGCAGGTCTCGCACCGACGAGACCGTGACCGAGACGTCGACGCGCTGGCCATTCTTCGCGAGCCGCACGGTCTCGAAGTGCTCGATGCGCTGGCCCCGTCTGAGCCGCTCGAGGATCGCCGGCAGCTCGTGGCCGAGCTCCGGCGGGATGAGCAGCGAGATCGGCCGCCCTAGCGCCTCGGCGGCCGCGTACCCGTAGAGGCGCTCGGCGCCCTCGTTCCACGATGTGATGACGCCGTCGAGCGTCTTGCCGATGATCGCGTCGTCCGAGGAGGCGACGATCGCCGCCTTGTGCGCGAGCGCCGCCTCGCTCCGCGCGTGCTCGCGCACGATGGCGGCCAGCGGCATCGTCGCGATCGTCAGGCTCATCAGGAAGGCCTGGAGCAGGAGCAGGGATTCGTTCTGGAGGTCGCGCGCGAATGGCCCGTGGCCGTCGAGCGTGCCGAGGATCGCCAGGAGCGCGAGCAGCATCACGCACGTCGCCGCCTCGCGCTGGCCGAAGCGAAACGCGGCGAACACGAGCGGCGGGATGCAGAGGAACTCGAGCGGATAGCCGGTGAGCCAGGCGGGGCCGAGCCCGCCGAACACGACCCCGCCGACGAGCACGACCGAGGCGAGCACCAGCGCCCGCTCGAGCAGGGCCGCTCGCGTGCGCGGCAGCCGCCGGTCCGTCGCCCACAGGAACAGGACGGGGGTCAGCGCGAGCGCGCCCGCCATGTCGCCGAGCCACCACGTGAGCCAGATCTGGCCAAACCGCGTCCAGCCCGCGTGCCCGGCCAGCGCCAGGCTCGCCACGCCCACGGTGGCGCTCACCGCTGTCGCGACCCCGCCCGCCAGCGCGGCGAACACGAAGAACCCCCGCGCGCTGGCAAACACGTCGCGGCCCCCGGCCCAGCGATTCACCAGCCAGACGCCGGCGAGCGCCTCGAGGGTGTTGCCGGCGGCGATGCCGAGGGACGAGGTCACCGATCCGGCCGTCGTCACGTTCACCACGAACGCACCGACGAAGACCGCGGGCCACAGCGCATAGCCATGCAGCAGGAGGGCCGCCAGCGCGATGCCCGTCGGAGGCCACGCCGCCGTCGCGCTGGCGTGCACGAACGCGAGTGAGAGCCCGAGCTTGCCGGCGACGATGTAGACGCCGGTCAGGCCGACGCCCCGCCACCAGATCCACGACAGCGAGGGCCACGCGGGGCGCGCCTCGCTGACGTCCGCGGGGGATTCGACTTGCCGTCCGGCTATTGTCGACATCAACGCTCACGCGCTCCCGGCACGTCTCGAAGCGCCCGAATCCAGCGTACACGCCGAAGCCCTCGGGCTTCAATCCGGCGAACCCCCGCGAGGGGCGCCGGGAAACTCCCCGAGCGTCGCGTCAGCCGGGCGCACGCGTCACGAGGCGGCTCTCGCCGCACTCGGAGCACACGCCGTACTCCCGGACGAATCCGCCGGTCCGCGCGATGCGCGTCGCCGCGCGATGCCCCGTGGACGGGTCGATCCCGACGGCGCGGCCGAGGCATCGCTCGCAGAAGAACCGGCCTCGGTGGGCCAGCAGGAACGCCGCAACCTTGTCTCTCGCGATCATGGCTGGTGATGGGCCGGGAGCGGCGGGGATGCGCCGCAGGAGCCGGACGGACCTGGTGTCCGGGCGTTTATCGGCGGCCGGCTCCTCCTGGACGGCTACTCCGCATCAGGGCGTTGTCGTCGACGCCGACATCGGTCCCGTCCAGACCGGCGCGTCGAAACGGACTCTCGGTCAGGCGAACTCGGCCCTGGGACAGGTCCTCGAACTTGACCTCGGCCCACGAGCTCACGAAGAAGTTGTCGCGGGGATACTGAGACGAGCTGCCGCCGACGATCACGTTGCGCCGCACGATCGCCCCGGGGAAGAGGGCATCCAGCGCCTGCGTCGCCGTTCCGACCCCGGTCCCGGCGATGCCGTAGGTGTTGTGCGCGACGATGTTGTCGGTGAAGACGAAGCCGCGGTGACGCGGGCCCTCAGCGGTGATGATGTTGCCGATATGGATCGCCGTGTTGTGAGCGATGACCACCGCGCTCGTGGCGTCGACGATCTGGAACAGCCGCCCCTGGCCGCCCCAGCGTGGGCCGCCGGCGATGAACAGGTTGTTCCGGATCGCGAGGCGTCGGGTCGGCGAGCTCGGGTGGATGTTGTCGCGGCCGTGCATGTTGATGCCGGAGGTCGCGCCCCGGATCACGTTATTGGCGAAGGTGACGTCCTCCACGACCGACCACGCCGCGCGCCCATCCTGATTGCGCACCGTCAGCACGACCGGGAAGCCGATCTGCGCGGTCCACGCCGTGCCTGCGTAGTTGGCATCGCCCTGCCTCCAGGCCAGCGGCTTGGGCATGTGGTTGCCGATCACCTCGATGTCGGCGGGCACGAGGTCGCGGATCGACGGGTCGGTGCCGCCGAACATGACATTCTCGCCGGCCCCTCGAGGTAGTTGTTGGCGATCTTGAACGGGCCGGGGCCGTTCCAGCCGGCGACGGCCTGCGAGTCCGCGCCCACTTCCTTGATGTCCGCGATGTACGAGTCGATCACGGTGCCCAACGTCGCGTGGGCGGCCGCGCCCCCCACGGTGCTCTTCGCCCATAACGTCGAGCACGTCATCTGGCAGCGGATGCGCGAGAGCATCGCGGCGACCCGCTCGACGAACACGTGGTCGAGGAACGGCACCCGGCTCTCGATCGAGGCGGCCATGCTCATCTGGTCTTGCTTCATCAGGAGCTCGACGAGATAGGTCTCCAGGTCTGCATGGCTCATCCGATCGAGGTCACCACCGGGCGCCGCCGCGTAGCGCTCGAGCGCCGTCGCGTACGGATCGCGCACGGCCAGGAGCTCCGGATCGGCGAGCAGCTCTTGCTGGAGCCCGGTCGGGAACACGGCGAAATTCTCGCAGAAGAGCTGCCGGGGCCCGGGCTCGAACGCGAGGAACGTCCGCGCCGCGTAGCGGCCCCATCGCCGAGGCAGGCGGCCGAGCGAGCGGCCGATGGCCTGCCGCAGCGCCGACGGCGCCAGCCCATAGGCCCGGCCGAGATGGTCGTTCCAGTGGGTGATCCGGTAGCGGTGATAGCCGAGGAACAGCTCGTCGGCGCCCTCGCCCGTCAGCACCACCTTCACGTCCTCGGCGGCCAGGCGTGAGACGAAGTAGAGCGGCACGCTCGAGGTGAATGCGATCGGCTCGTCCTCGTGCCGGATGAGACGCGGCAGCGCGTCGAAGTACTCGCTCGGCGTGACGACGACCTCGCGGTGCACGGAGCGGACCGAGCGCGCCACGAGCCGCGCCCAGTCGAGCTCGTTCGAGTCCGTGTCGGGCAGGCCCACCGCGAACGTGCGGATCGGCCCGCGAACCATCGGCGCCATCAGCCCGGCGAGGGCGCTCGAGTCGATCCCGCCGGACAGGAAGAGCCCGAGCGGCACGTCGCTCATGAGATGGCTCTGCACCGCCGCCTCGAGCCCGGCCCGCACCTGGCCGGCGGCCTCCACCATGCTCAGGTCGGCGCCGTACACCTCGGGCGGCAGGCTCCAGTAGCGACGCGCGCGCACGCCCTCCTCCGCCGACCAGGTCAGGATCCGCCCGGGCAAGAGCTTCGTGACGCCCTGGAAGAACGTCTCGGAGCCGGCGACGAAGCGGTTGGCGAGGAACTCCGGAACGATCGCCGTGTTGAGGGCCGGCGGTACCGCGTCCGCCGCCAGGATCGCCTTGATCTCGGAGGTGAACACCAGCTCGCGCTCGGCGGCCGCGGCAGACGAGCTCGTCGACGCTGGTGCGCGCGAGGCGCCGGATCATGTGGGCACCCCCGCGTAGGCCGCCGCCCACTGGTCGCGTAGCCGCGCCCACGTGAACGCCTCGACCTCGGAGCGCGCCTGGCGCGCCATCCGCTGGGTACGCCCCGGATACTCGAGGACCCCCGTCAGCGCCTTGGCCATCGCCGCCGGATCGTCGGGCGGGACGACCAGCCCCGTCTCGCCGTCGCGCACGAACGCGCCGATGTCTCCTGCCGCGGTCGAGACCACCGGCAGCCCCGCGGCGAACGCTTCGAGCACCGAGAGCGGCTGATTGTCGACGATCGACGAGTTGACGAAAACGTCGGCCGCCTCGTAGAAGGCCGGCATATCAACCGGGTTGACGCGGCCGACGAACCGGATGCCGCGGTCGCCCAGCGCGGCCGCGCGGCGAACGAGCCGGCCGCGCTCGCAGCCGTCGCCGGCGATCGTCAGGGTCGCCGACGGGAATCGCTCGCGTACCAGCGCGAACGCCTCGAGCGTGACGTCGACGCGGTAGTAGGTCTCGAAGTTCCGCGCCGAGAGGAAGCGTGCGCGAGGCGGCATCCGGTCTCGGTACCAGAAGCGCGCCGTGTCCACGAGGTTCGGCACCGTACGCGCCGGGTAGCCGTGGCGCGCGAACACAGCGCGCAAGTACAGAGCCGCGAGACTGGTGGTCGCCTGGTAGCGGCCGACCTCGATCCGCGCGCGGAGCACCTCGTCCGGCACGTCGGGCGTGTGCGAGCGGCCGGCGTTGAGCGTCGTGACGCGGTTGACGCTAGTGTCGAAGCCGGTCACGGCGAAGCCGACGCGCCCGAACTCGACGGCGAGCGGCAGGCCGACGTAGCCCTGGCCGATGATGCCCACTCGGGCGGACCGCTCGGCGATCCGGCGATGGAGGTCGGCCGCGGTCACGGCCGCGCGCGCCATCACGCGCGCTCCCGATGCGCCCGGGCCTCGACGGTCTCCCGCGGCGTCTCGAGCTCGGCCGGGATCTCCCGGTGGCCTGACACGACGATCCAGACGGTCTCGAAGAGAATCCGCAGGTCGAGCCAGACCGACCGATGCTTGAGGGAGTAGAAGTCGTAGCGGATCTTCTCCACTTCCTGATCGCGCTCCCACTCGTAGTGCCGGCCCCCGACCGGATGCATCGTGCGGAACTTGAACAGATTGAAAGACATCCGGTAGAGCCCAATGCGCTGCTGACCGAAGAAGACCGGACCGCGCGATCCGCGCTTGATTGCGAGCGCGATCACGGCCATCACCGGGGCCAGGACGATCAGGCCGGCGATGGCCACCAGGAGGCTGAGCGCCCGAGCGAACGCCGGCTGGAAGCGCCCGCGAGTTCGTGCGCGAAGATGACGCGGCTGGGCGGCATGAGCTCGAGGGCGAGCTTCCCGGTCAGGCGCTCGTAGGTCTCGACCACGTCCTCGACCCGGATACCGCGCGCGCGACTCGATCAAGCGGCAGAGCGGGACTCGCCCACCCCGGTCCGCGAACCCGAGCAGCCGCGCCAGCGGGCTCGTCCCGGCGATCCGGAGCCGCTCGCCGACGCCGCACAGGTGACGGACGCCGCCGTACATGCGCGCGCCGAGGACGAGCGCCACCACGATCAGGCCTGCGAGCAGCGCGCCGTCGCCGAAGCGCATGTCGGGCAGGAGGTAGAGCGCGAAAGTCATGGCATTCGCACCCGGGCTGCCATCGGCATCGTGCAGCCGGTCTTGGGGCGGCGCGTCGCCAGGTCGCAGAGGACCGGCCCCAGCTTGTCCGGGTCGTGGCGTATCACCGGTCCGAGCTCGAGCAGATCGGCGCGGACCATCACCGGCGACGGGCTCGGCAGCGTGAAGTTCGCGCCCACCGGCACCGCACCCTCGGAGGCGTAGCGTCGGAGGACCTTCGGCGGAATCGGCGTCGTGGACGCAACGACGTAGTGGAGCTTCTCGAGCGGCAGACCATGCGCGGCCAGCGTCCGCATGTGCTCGAGGATCCCGTAGCCGTCGGTCTCGCCGGGCTCGGTCATCGCGTTGCACACGAAGATCCGGGTCGCCGGCGAGCTCGTCACCGCGTCGGCCACGCCGGGGACGACGAGAGCGGCCAGCAGGCTCGTGTAGAGGCTGCCGGGCCCGAGAATCGTCACATCGGCCTCGCGCAGGGCGTCGAGCACGATGGGCGCCGCCGTCGCGGTGGCCGGATCGATACGGACGCGCTTGATCGCTGTGCCGCATCGCGGGATCGACGACTCGCCGTAGACCGAGCGGCCGTCCGCGAGGTCGCCGACCAGGTGCACGCGCTCGGTCGTGGAGGGCAGGACGAGATCGTCCACCCCCAGGAGGTCGGCGGCGAGCTTGATCGCCGTCAGCCCGTCGGTCGCGACCATGTCGAGCGCGGCCAGGAGCAGATTGCCCACTGGATGCGGCGCCTCGCTGCCGTCGAAGCGATACTGGAGCGCCGCCGACACTTCGGGCGCGACGCGGGCCAGGGCGAGCAGGCAGTTGCGGAAGTCTCCCGGCGGGATCACGCCGTATGCCTTGCGCAGGGCTCCCGAGCTACCGCCGTCGTCGGCGGCCGTCACGATCGCCGTGATGCGGTCGCTCGCCGCCAGATGACGGCGCAGTGCGGTGAGCACGACCGGGAGCCCGGTACCGCCGCCAATCGCCACAACCCTCACGAGCTCTCTCCTGTGAGCGCTTCGAAGAACTTGCTCATGGCATCACCGCCCGTCGGAGCGACTCGAAGAGGTTGACCACGCCGGTCTCGTAGGTGAGCGCGAGGCCCACCGCCGCCATTGCGAGGGCGAACATGGCGGTCTTGACGAACCACTGCGATCGGCGCTTGGGCGCCGACGAGCGACCGAATCCGAGGAGGCCGCGCTGCGTCGGCAGGCCCTCTTCCATGTACTCTATCGTCTCGTTGACCGCGGACCGGTCGATCCGCCGCGACTGGTCGGCGTAACCGAATAGCAGGCAGTGGTCGCCGAGGATGTTGATGACTCGCGGGATTCCGCCCGAGTATTCGGTCATCCGCTCGATGGCCGAGTCGGTGAATATGCCCAGGTCGCGCGCCCCGGCGATCCGCAGCCGGTTCCGGATGTACTGGCGCGCCTCCTCCGCCGTGAGCGGCGGGATCCGGCAGCGGAGCCCGATGCGCTGCTTGAGCTGCCGGAGCTCCGGCAGCTCGAGCTTGGCTCTGAGCTCGGGCTGGCCTACCAACAAGATCTGGAGGAGCTTGGTGGTCGCCGTCTCGAAGTTGGAGAGCAGGCGCACCTGCTCCATCGTCTCCGCCGAGAGGTTCTGCGCCTCGTCGATGATGAGCACGGCGTTCTGGCGGGTGCGCTCGCGCTCGATGAGGAAGTCGTTGAAGGCCATGAGGCGCCGGGCCCGCGACTCCTCGTGCTTGCCGACGCCGAAATCGACCAGCATGTACTCGAGCATGTCGTCGAACGGCAGCGTGGAGTTGAAGATGAACGAGACGGCCGTCTGGCTGTCGAGCCGCTGGCGCAAGGCGTGGAGCAGCGTCGTCTTCCCCGTGCCCACCTGCCCGGTGAGCACGATGAAGCCCTTGCGCTCCTGCGTGCCGTAGTGCAGCTGAGCGAGCGCCTCGCGGTGGCCGGGGCTCATGTAGAGGAACCGCGGGTCCGGAGTGGCGTTGAACGGCTTCTCGAGAAGTCCGTAGAACTTCAAGTACATGGTGATGACCCTCAGGATCCGGTTCGCGTCAGTGGCGCGATGAGCAGGTCGCGGTGCGCGCCCACGACCGGCACGGTCCGGCTGACCGTAGTGTTGCTCCAGACGGCGATGCCGAGCACGTCGTCGACCCCGATCTTGTCCTCCGGGCCGACGCCGCCGGTGGGCGCGTGGGCGCCGGGGGCCGGCGCGGCCGCGGGCGGGGGGGCCGCCGCGGCCGGAGCCGATACGGCCGGCGGCCGCTTCATCTCTTGCGCAGCCCTGTGATCATCAGCGAGACGACAACGGAGGCAACGATACGCTTGTACAGATTCATGATGACTCGTCCCCTTTCCCGATCTCGTGAGCGCTGTGCGATTTCGTGGGGACGCGCTCGCCGGCGGCCACAGGTCTCTGCGGGTCACGCTACGTGCCTCGATTCGACGTTACGAACTGCGGAGCGCGCACTCAATTCGCCGAACCCCGAATGCCGATTCGGAAAAACCCTGAGAACGGCCTCGGGGCTTTGACTGATGGCCGGGACACGGACACGACGGCGACGACGGAGCGCGGCGCGTCGCTCAGATCTGGATCAGACCCTGACGGATCGCGTAGCGAACGACACCGGCGGTATTCGAGGTGTCGAGCTTCTGCATGATGTGCGTCCGGTGCGATTCGGCTGTCTTGACGCTGATCCCAAGGATCTCGGCCACTTCCTTCGTGGTCTTGCCGGTCGCGACCAGCTGCAGGACCTCGCGCTCACGGGGCGTGAGCGGATCCGGAGGCAGCTCGGACTTCGCCAGGTACGCCTGCACGACGGTCCGCGACACGCGCGGGCTCAGGTACATCATGCCGTTGAGCACTTCGTGGATCGCGCGCACCAGATCGGTCGGCGCCTGGCTCTTGACGACGTAGCCCTTCACGCCCAGCCGCACCGCCTCAAGGACGTAGCGGTCGTCCGCGTGCATGGTCAGGAGGATGAGCTTCGCGCGCGGGCAGGCCGCCATGATCTCGCGAGCGGCGGCGAGGCCGTTCATGAGCGGCATGCCGTAGTCGAGGACGACGACGTCCGGGACGGTCTCGGTGGCCAGGCGCACAGCCTCGGCTCCGTTGGCCGCTTCGCCGACCAC
>Ga0306926_10008229_pt1 | contig 11393 bp, 14 predicted proteins | sample flu12Cox44000178_FD_203759 | JGI IMG/M metagenome (GOLD analysis project Ga0306926, IMG submission 203759) | Lab enrichment of tropical soil microbial communities from Luquillo Experimental Forest, Puerto Rico - flux8day.12C.oxic.44.000.178 (v2)... | ecosystem: Environmental > Terrestrial >...
GAGCCAACCCGCCTACTTACTCCTGCGGAAGCTGCAGGGCTTCCGGGAATGTCAGTTCGTTGGCCGTATCGGCTTCACCACACCCTCCTCTTTACCAGAAAACCCTCTCGACGAACGCTCCGAACTAGAGAAGTGGAACTTTGTCGGTGGCTCGCTCATTGACCTCGAGTGTAGATGTTTATGCTCTTAAGGGCGTAGCCAACACTACCCACCTCCGGCGGTGGCCGCTGGCCCACTGACGTAATCGGCCAAGCAATCCCGGCACGCTGGAGCAACATTTGGACGGCTATCCCCGGGCCAACGACGAGCGCTATGATCCCGACATGGACCAGCGCCTCGGGCAACAGGCTGTCGTCATCGGGGGAAGCGTGGCCGGACTGATGACAGCCCGGGTCCTCGCCGATCACTTCGAGTCGGTGACGGTGTTGGAGCGCGACGCGATCGAGGATCGCCCGTCGCTCCACCGGTCGATCCCGCATGGGCATCACTACCACGCCCTGCTGCTGGGCGGTCAAGAGGTGCTGTCGTCGCTCTTCGACGGCTTCACCGACGAGCTGCACGGGCTCGGAGCCGTCCGGTTTCGGCTGGGCACAGAGATCGCGTTCTTCCTGCCCGGCGGCAAGGCGTACACGATGTCGGGCTCGGTGAAGGAGCCGCGTGACCTGGGCTTCGACGCTCACAGCCAGAGCCGAGGGCTGATCGAGCACTGCGTACGACAGCGTGCGCTGGCTGTGCCCGGCGTCCGCCTGCAGACCGGCTGCACGGTGCAGGGACTCGTCCATCAGCACGGCCGCGTGGGCGGCGTGCGCTGGGAGGGCCCCGCTGGCGCCCCGCCACGTTGAAGGCAGATCTGGTGGTGGACACCGGAGGGCGCGGTTCGCAGGGGCCCCGCTGGCTGGAAGAGATGGGCGTCGCCCGTCCGCCCGAGACGACGATCGGGGTGGATTTCGCGTACGCGAGCACCAAGTATCGCCTGCACAGCGACCACGAGCTCCGCGAGAGTCTGCTCGGCTTCTTCGGTCCGGCGCCACAGTATCCGAACGGGGCGTACTTAGGTGCCATCGAGGATGGCATGTGGCACGTGAGTCTAGCGGGACGCTTCGGCGACTACCCGCCGACCGACGAGCCGGGCTTCCTGGCCTTCGCCGCTTCGCTTCACACCCCGCGACTGCACGAGATCATCAAGGACGCCGAGCGCGTCGCCGACATCGTCGGCTACCGGTTCCCGACCAGCATCCAGCGCCACTACGAGTAAGTGCCGTCATTTTCCCCCCGGCTTCCTGGTGCTGGGAGATGCCATCTGCAGCTTCAATCCCATTTACGGTCAGGGCATGAGCGCAGCCGCCCTCCAGGTCCAGATCCTCCAGGACATCCTCCGCGAGTGCCGGGCCGGATCGGGCACCCTCGACGGTCTCGCCTCGGCCTTCTTCCCGGGCGGCCCAGGTGATCGCGACGCCCTGGACGCTCGCGGCGAGCCTGGACCTAGCCTATCCGCAAACGGTCGGAGATCGCTCGGGCCTGTCTCCCGAGCGCAGCCAATACCTTGCGGCGCTGTACGCCCTGGCCGGCGTCGACGTCGAGGTCCAGAAGCTGATAACCGAGGTCTTCCATCTCGCGCGGCCTCTCAGCGCGCTGATGGACGAGACGCTTCGAACCCGCGTCGGATCGAGGCAACATTAGCACGCGGCGGTCGCCCCGCCGGTGGCCTTCGATCGCCTGACGTAATCTGCCAAACTCGGACACGGACCGCTTCAGGAGCCGCTGCCACAGGGCACATCAGCGGTCTCCTCCGGAGTCGAGCGAGCTGGCTGCTGGTCGAGGTCCCGGGTGACGCGAGGTTAGCTTGCGTCGTCTGATCCTCAATCAGTTGCGGAAAGCGGTCTGATTCCGGGGGCCCCCAGGCCCGCGCCCAAGCTGCTTCGCTCACCCTCGCCGCTCTTGCCCCCGGCTGTGAGCCTATGCGATGGTCCAAGCGTGACTCTCTTCGTCCTCTGGTCCCGTTACACCTGCTCGCATGTCATCGTCGTGGTCTTGCTGGCGGAGTGATGCGGGTGACCGCGCAGACCTGTACCATGAGCGTGTGGTCATCCGGCGAGCCGAAGCAACGGATCTCGCGACGGTGGAACGCGTCGCCCGGGCGACGTGGCCGGGCGCCTATGCTGGCATCATTCCGAATGAAGTACGGCGCCGGTTGCTCGACAGCTGGTACGCGCCGCAGAGCCTGAATCGCGCGCTCGCGGCCGAGGGCTCGAGTCTTTTCGTCGCCGAGTCGGACGGCGATGTGGTTGGGTTTGCCGAGTTCGTTCGGCGATCGCCGGAGTCGGCGGAGCTGACCCGAATCTACGTGCTGCCGGCAAGCCAACGCGGCGGGATCGGAACCAGGCTGCTCGGCGCCGGGCTGGCGCAATGTGCCGCGGAAGGCCTCACCCGCCTGACCGTGTCGGTCGAACGAGACAATCGCCTGGGCCGACGCTTCTACGAAAAGTCCGGTTTTGGTGAGCCGAAGGAGCACTTCCAGCAATTGCAGGGGTACGTGCTCGACCTCGTCGAATACCGGCGTCCCATTCCCATTCCGTTCCCAGAATCGCGTTAGCACATTTCTGGCACAATTTTGGACCAGAAACACCACGGGCGAACTGGGTCTGTTGAGCAAATACCTGATTTGAATGGTGCCGGGAGAGGGGGTCGAACCCTCACGAGCTTGCGCTCAAAGGTTTTTGAGACCTTCGCGTCTGCCAGTTCCGCCATCCCGGCCTGGGTGGGCTGCCCGACAGTGTAGCGGCGCGCCAGCGGAGGGCGCAAGCTCCGGTCAACCCTCGGGCTCGACCCCCAGCCCCTCCGCCACACGATTGGTGTAATTGAAGTAGGCGGTGACAAAGGCCGCCTCAAAGATCTCCGCCTCCGAGAAACCGGCCGCGCGCAGCGTCTCCACGTCGGTCTGGCACACCTCACGGGGTGTCCGCGTGAGCTTGAGGGCATAGGCGAGGAGCGCGCGATCGGCGCCTTCGAGCTCGGCGGTGTCCGGCGCCGTCATGAGGGCGCGTACGAGCGCCCGGTCGGTCGTGAGCCTGCCGAGAAAGCCGCCATGGAGCTCGGTGCAGTGGCGGCAGCCGTTGTCCGCGCTCACCGCGGTGGCGATCATCTCCTTGCGCAGCTTGGAGAGCGCCCCGGGCGTCCCCACCGCGCCGTAGAAATCGAGATGTGCGTGCAGCAGGCGTGGGCTCACGCTGTAGGCGCGATAGTAGGGAATGACCCGACCCAGCCCTCGCTTGATGCGCTCGTAGGCCTCCTTGAGAAGTCCTTCCGCGCCTTCCTCATTCGTCACGTGGATCCAGGCCATCGCGCCGCCTACTTGGCCGGCTTGATGATCGCCGAGTAGATCATGTCTTTCAGGAGATAGCGATAGGCCACGCGCTGCTTGGGCGACTGCATCATGAACACCACGAACATATCTTCCTTGGGATCGACCCAGAAGTACGTGCCTCCGGCGCCGCCCCAGTTGTACTCTCCCACCGAGCCCGCGAAGGGCGACACCCCCGCGTCCTTGCGCACAGCGAAGCCCAAGCCGAAGCCGAAGCCCGCGCCTGGAAGATACAGAGGGCCCGGCGCCACCACCGTGCCCAGGTGATCCACCGTCATGTAGGCGACGGTCTTGGGACCCAGGATCCGCTTGCCGTCGAGGGTGCCGCCGTTCAGCAGCAGCTGGCAGAAGCGGGCATAGTCCATGGCCGTGCCCACCATGCCACCCCCGCCCGACTCCGCGGCCTGGACCACCCGCGGGTCGTTGAACTGCGCGTCGACGCCGATGCTGCGGTCGTCGGGGAAGGGCTCGGCGATGCGACTCTGCTTCACTTTGTCGGTGACGTAGAAGCTCGTGTCATTCATGCCCAGGGGATCGAGCAGCCGCTCCTTCTCGAACTGATAGAGCGACTGGCGCGAGATCACTTCGACGAGCCGGCCCAGCACGTCGGTGGAATGGCTGTAGTCCCAGGTCGTTCCCGGTTGATAGGCGAGCGGCAACTTGCCGAGCCGATCCACGAGCTCGGCGTTGGACGGATAGTCGTTCCAGACCTTGGCCTCGACGTACATCTTCTTCACCAGCCCCGGGCCGAAGAAACCATAGGTCAGCCCCGAGGTGTGGCGAAACAGGTCATGGATGGTCATGTCCCGAGTGGCGGGCACGAGGTCGAGCGTCGGCTTGCCGTTCTCGTCCTTCTTCTCCACACCCACCTTGAGCCCGCCCATCTGGGGGATGTACTTGGAGACCGGCTCGGCGAGATTGAACTTGCCGTCCTCCCACAGCACCATGGCCGCCACCGACGTGATGGGCTTGCTCATGGAGTAGATGCGGAAGATGGTGTCCTTCGTCATCGGCACCTTGGTAGCGGGATCGCGCGCGCCTACCGTCTCGAAGAGGGCGATCTTGCCGTGACGGGCGACCACCACCACCGCCCCGGGAATGATCCGCTTGTCCACGTCCGCCTTTATCACGTCTATCACCCGCTGCAGGCGCTCCGCCGAAAATCCGACCTGTTCTGGCTTGGCGCTGGGCAGGCTCTGGGCGAAGGCGGCGACGGCGGTGGCGATGGTGAAGAGCGCCGTCAGGAGCAGGATTCTCGCTCTCATCGGTTGTCCTCCTCGTCGAGGGTAGAGACTGCGGAGTACGGATGATGCCGATCCGAGGGCGCCACGCTAGCAGCGCGAACGAGTGCCGTCAAGCAAGGCAGGCGAGACGCAAGTGTCGGTCAACCTTGACAACTTTGGCCGCGGGCGATATTCTGCAATCCTCGTGGGGCTGTAGCTCAGTTGGGAGAGCACAAGGCTGGCAGTCTTGGGGTCAGGGGTTCGAGCCCCCTCAGCTCCACCAACATTAGAGATTCAGGGACACGGGGCAGGCGGTGCCAACGCAGGATCGCCTGCCTCGTTGTCTTTTCAATCCTGATTTCCTGAAGGAAGGCTCGAACCACCGCCTTGCGTTCCTCAAGTTCGCCAGCAGCCAGTACCTCTGGGAAGCGCTGCAGCGCGTCTATGAGGGTATCCACGGTCGTCTTCAGCTCGTTCGGGGTGCTGCTCGCGGTCCGGCATCGCGCCTGAGCGAGCTCAGCCTCCAGTGATCCTCGCTCGCGCTCCAGTTCGGCCAGTCGTGTCCGGACGCTGGGGAGGTTATCGGCACCGGAGGCTAGAGCGTCAACCAGTCGGTCAATCTTCAGACCGGTCTCTACCAGTCGAGCTTCCAGACCTTCCCTGGACGGTCCGTGGCCTTCTTCGGCGCCCAGCACTTCCTGTAGCCGGCTGGTGAGGACCTTCCGGTCCAACACCCTCTCAATACGCCTGCTGATGCCGTCCAAAACCGCGTCGTCCAAGAAGGGCGTAGGAACCCGAAGCCCGTCGCAGACGGCAGCGCCGGAGGACAGATAGCTCCCGCACACGAAGTAGGCTGGTGTGGCTCCACGGGTTTGCTTATGTGCCCTGAACCGCTTGCCGCACTGGTCGCAGATCACCATTCCGCTGAGCAGGTACGGCCGGTGCCACGGGCGCCCTACGCCGAACTTCCGGGTCCCATGCTTGGCTTGGGCTGCCTCCCAGAGCTCCACGGGGATGATTACCGGGGCGGCGTGTTCAACCACGATCCGGTCGGCTTCCGGTCGGCGGGCCTTCCCTCCCCGTTTGCCGATCTCGCTGTAGCGCGCCTTGCCATAGACGACGGTGCCCTTGTAGATCGGGTTGCGCAAGATCGCCCAAACAGTTCCCTTCGTCCACGCCGCACCGCCGCGCGGTGCAGGAACTCTCCGCGCAGTGAGCATTGCGGCGATGGCCCCCACGCCCTTGTCGCTGACGTAGCATTGATAAATCTCTAGAAGAATCCCAGCCTCGAATGGATCTTGGGCGAGCACGACTACCTCGCCCTTTGCCTTCCACCGGCCTGCGGGAAGAACTCGGACGGACCCGTCAGGTTGGCGAACGGCGCGCCGCAACCCATACACGGGTTGCCCGCCCACCCAGAGGCCGCGCTGCGCATGAGCCCTAAGTCCACGGGTGACAACCTGGCTCAGCTTCACACTGTAGTCATGCGCCATCACTCGCTTGAGGCTCTTCATGAGCTGCCCAGTAATGCCCGCGTCGTTCGCGCCGGGTTCGTGGGTGTAGATCACGCGGACACCCGCCCGCTTGAGCGAGAACTCGTGGAACGCTGCCTCGTCTGCCTCGAGGCGCGAGAATCTGCTGACATCGTAGACGAGGACGGTGTCAGCGACGCGGCGATTGGGGTCCGAGCAAAGGTCCAAGAGGGCGAGGAAACCGCGGCGACGCGAAGTGTCGAGGCCGCTGCGGTCGTCGGTAAACTCCTGGACGATCTCGTATCCTTGCTCCCGCGCCCAGCGACCGATCTCCTCCCGCTGCTCCTCAACGGAGAGATCCTGATGCGCCCGAGAGCGCCGGTAGAGAGCATAGGCTGGGATCATGTCAGGTCTCCGGTCGCCCTCTGAGATCGGACTCTCTGGTGGTACCGCATGAGCAAGATCGCGACAGCATCGTGAACGGCAGTCAAATCCAGGGTCTTGTCGCCATCCTGACTCAGGATGCCTAGCGGAGAGCTGGTCAGTTTCCGGCGCTTCAATGTCGCCGTCCTGCGCTTATTTCTATGTCGAGTCTTGTCGACGGGATTATCGACGGGCGTCGAGGCGTCCGCAAGTGAAGCCCCCGATCCCGGACCATCATCGACACGAAGCGACGAGCCGAGACGGTCGAGCTTACGCCTCATGATGGGGCGTCTTCCGTGCGGCCGCCAGCCGGGCGAGGAGGGCACCGAGCTTCATTCCCCCGGCGGCCAGGCCCATGTTGACGAGCTCCCGAAGCTCGGGAATCTGCTCGAGCAACTTCCCGGCAACCATCGTGGTGACGAACGTCCCGGTGGCGACACGCCTGCCCCACTGGCGCGGCGGGGGTGGTTGCTTCGCCAGGCAGCGACCGACGAACTCGACGGTGTGCTCGAGCACCTCCGGAGGTGATTCACGGCCCGTAAGCATGCGCCGCAGCCTCCGCCGGAGCCGCTCGGTCAGCGCGGGCTTTGCGTACTCCGGCCGACCGAGCATGGCGGTGGTGCGCTCGCCGGCCATGAGGAGGAGCGCAACCTCCAGATAAATCTCGGACTGCTCGAGGTATTCTTCCCTTCGCCGCGCATGGGTGGCCTCGGCGTCGCGACCGGCCAGCTCGAGCAAGATGGAGTCGAGCGTGGCTTGCACCAGATCCCGGATCTCGTTCTCCGGATCCTGGGGACCAAACCGTACTAGGGCGCGTTCGACCTCGGCCCGGACCCGACTCCGCGTGGTTGCTGAAGCGGACTCCGGCAGCTGCTCAATCGCCCACTCTTTCCTCTGCGACAGCCAAGCATGTCGACGGTCATCTTCTGGTGTCGATATGCGTCCGCCGTGAGAATCTCGGATCCGAGGTCGCCGCGACATCAGCGACCTCTCGAAGAAAGGTACTGGACGCGGGCGCGTCCCTTCGCTGTAATGCTGTAGTAGTAGATGCTCTGAGTGGCGTCGAGCGCGCGGGAGGCGAGGCCAGATCGCACCAAGCGCAACAGGCCCATTCCTGCCGCGGGGAGTGAGGCGGCCAGCGCGTCGGCCATTTCCAATGCCGAGGCATCAGGAACCTGGGCCAGGTACCGGAGGATCGCGAGCTTACCCATGGCGCTCTTGAGGAGGCCACAGGCAATCAAACAACGCTGTGGGGACAAATAAGGCGGGAAGACGCCGTGAAACCGAGAACTTACGAGATGACCCCGTACAGAATGAGTCTGCCGCTGATCCCACGCCTGAGCGACGATCCCCTTCCTGTCGACCAGCTCCGAATGGGGGGCGACTTCTCGATCGCAGGGGCTCGCACGTTACAGTGCACGGCAGAGCGAGCCGAGCGGGAGGCAGAAGAAATGCTGAAGATCTGCCGCGCCCGGCTCAGCCGCGGCGAGCGGTGGGCGCTCACGGAGCTGCTGGACGCCAACCCGGCCTTCATCGCAGATGGTTGGGTCCGGCGGACGTTCGGTCAGTTTATCGAACAGGGGGTGCCGCTGCGCCGCCGCGGGCGCGTCCGCGGCAAGTACCACTTCCACCCACTGGTCGTGGTCGGCCTGGTGGAATATCTCCTGGAAAAGGGCGTAGTCAAATCAATCGATCGGGCCTTCCGCCACCTCGAAGAATTGCGAGTCCTCGCTTATGATGCGGCGAAGGAATTGTTCTACCGGACTCGGCAGGAAGACCGGTTCAAGCCCATCCTTCTTAGGTTCCCTGAACTTGCCCGCCGCGTCAGTGCCCAGGAACTGGCCGCCCTGTTCCCACAGGTAGAAATGCTTGAGCCTGGATCTCCTGTCGTGAGGAGGTTTCGAGACCCCGAGCGAGGTGAGATGGAGGTCGTATTCCGTGCACTTTGAGGGTACTTAACCCCTAGGTGTTAGTGTTCGCTCTCGCCCCGGTAAGCGTCTCCTTTACCTTATTCTCAGGATCGTGACTTTCGTCGATTTCAATGCAGAACAGCAGCGGGAGAGGGGTATGTAAGGCGACTTACAGCCGCTCACCCTCAGCACCGGCTCGCGATGAGTCGTCGGTTCGTAAGCTTCCCCGTCAAGTAGACACTGCAAAAGTAGACTCCGGGACGGTCTCAGGCCTCGGTAGAAACGTCAGGGGCGGCACCTGGCCGAGGCTGTCATGGGGCCGCTCGGTGTTGTAGGTCGTGAGCCAGGCCTCGGTAATCGCGCGCACCTGCTCGAGCGAATCGAAGAGATAGGCGTCGAGCACCTCTTCGCGGTACGTCCGGTTGAAGCGTTCGATGAAGGCATTCTGATCAGGCTTGCCAGGTTGAATGTAGCCGAGGCTGATCCGCTGCGCCGTACACCACGCGACGAAGGCATCGGCAACGAGCTCGGGGCCGTTGTCGACGCGCACCCGTGCCGGGCGACCATAGAGCCGCACGAGCTCGTCCAACACCCGAATGACCCGGGGGCTGGGGATGGAGGTGCCGATCTCGATCGCCAGCGCCTCCCGATTGCCCTCATCGATGACCGTGAGGGCCCGGAAGGGACGGCCGTCGTACAGGGCATCAACCATGAAATCGAGGGCCCACGTGTCGTTCAGGCGCTCCGGGGCGACGAGCGGCTGCCGCAGGCGCACCGGTACGCGGCGCTTTGTCCGCCGCGGCAAGTTCAGGCGGAGCGCGCAGTACACGCGATGCACGCGCTTATGGTTCCAGCGATGCCCCGTGCGCCGGAGGCGATAGAAACACTTCCAGAATCCCCAGCGGCGATGGCGGGCCACCACGTCGTTCAAGGCGGCGACCACGTCGGCATCCCGCCCCAGCCGAGACCGCGGAGGCCGGTAGTACGCCGCCCGCGACAGCCTCACCGCCTGGCACGCCCGGCGCACAGCCATGTGATGCTCGTGCACCAGCACCGCCAGGACTTCACGTTTCGCGGACGGCGTCACCGCTTTCGGCTCAGGACGTCCCTGATGGCCGCATTCTCAAGCGCAAGCTCGGCGTACATCCGCTTCAGCTTGGCGTTCTCGGCCTCGAGCTCCTTCAACCGCTTGAGCTCGGCGACTGAGGCCCCGGCGTACTTCGCCCGCCACTGAAAGTACGTCGCCTTGCTGATGTTATGCTGGCGGAGGATCTCAGCGATCGGCACCCCTGCCTCGCCTTGCTTCAAGATCTCGACAATCTGGCTCTCCGTGAACCGTGACTTTCGCATGGGCGCCTCCTTGGCCCCGGAAAGTCTACCGTCGAAGTGTCTGCCGAAGGGGGAAGCTTACGGGTTCAGATCGCGGGCCCGCAATCACCGATATCAAAGATACTCAGCTTCGAGGTCGATTTGATCTAGACGTATTGCGGAGGCCCGCGACTGCTTCCAAGCGACCGCATGGTAGGGTGCCTGCAGTCGTGGTGACGCCAGCTTCGGCTCGACATCTTCGGGTGCTCTTGACCGAAGGCACAAGCCTGTCCTCGCGGGAGTCCGTCTGGGCGCTGGGTCTGGCCGGGCACGAAATCGAGGTTTGTGACCCCGATCCACTGTGCCTCGATCGCTTCTCACGGTACGTGAGGCGGGTCCATCGCTCACCTCGATTCGGAAGCGATCCCGACGCCTATCTCGCCTTCGTGCTAGGCGTGCTGCAGCGCGGCGGCCATGACGTGTTACTACCCGTACACGAGCAGGTGCTACTGTTCGCAAAGGTACGAGACGCCATCCCCCCGAGGGTAGGGCTCGCGGTCTCCTCCTTCACCGCGGTCTCGACCCTGCTCAGCAAGGTGAGCTTCGCCCGGGTTCTTGCCGAACTCGGCCTACCCGCGCCCCGAACACGGATGGTCCGATCGAGGGCAGAGCTTGAGGAACCCCGCCCCTACCCCTACTACGTGAAGACGGCCATCGGGACGGCGACGAGCGGGGTCTGGCGCATCGAGACACCCGGAGACCTCTCGGCAGTCTTGACGGCGCTCAGCGCCCGCGGCCTTCCTGATGGGGAGACGGAGCTCCTCGTGCAGGAGGCCGCACCGGGCGCCCTCGAGGCGGCTCAGGCGGTGCTGGATCGCGGTCGCCTGGTCGCCTTCCACACCTACCGCTCAGTTAGCCAAGGCGCGCGCGGCGGGCTCACCGTGCGGGAGGGCGTGCGCCGACCGCAAGTTCGGGCGCACGTGGAAGCGCTGGGAGTTTCGCTCGCGTGGCATGGAAGCCTGAACATCGACTACCTGCTGAGTCCCGAGGGCCAACCGGCCTACATCGACGCCAACCCGCGCCTCGTCGAGCCAATGAACGCCTTTTTCAGCGGGGTCAACCTCCCCGACCTGCTCGTGCGACTCTCCATCGGGGAACACCTCGAGCTGGTGGAGACGAGATCGGGCGTCCGAACTCGGCAGACCGTGCTCGGGCTACTCGCCGCCGCCGCAACCGGCCGCGCCGCAGTGCTTCGTGAGGTCGGGCGCGCCATCGCTGGCAGCGGCATGTATCGTGGGGCTCATGAAGGGCTGACGCCAGTGTGTCATGATCCACTCTCCGCGGTGCCCGTCCTCGTGCTGTTCGCTCGCTTGTTAGCAAATCCTGGAAGCGCAGCGCAAATCTCCGACGAAGCGGTGCAACGGTACGCGATCAGCCCTGACGCGGTCACTCGGATCGCCAGGATGTGAAAGATTTTAACCAGTGTTTGGTTACGGTCGCTTTTTCGCCAGCGGTCTCGCATGATCCTCGGTAGGAAACCATGCTCGACCACATCGCGACTAAAACATGGGACCTACGGTTGCTCGAATGATGTTTCGCTCGTTCAAATCGAGGGCCCGCAACCACCGATATCAAAGATGCTCAGCTTCGAGATCGATTTGATCTAGACGCGTTGCACGGGCCCGCAACCACTTGC
>Ga0306926_10008230_pt1 | contig 11393 bp, 9 predicted proteins | sample flu12Cox44000178_FD_203759 | JGI IMG/M metagenome (GOLD analysis project Ga0306926, IMG submission 203759) | Lab enrichment of tropical soil microbial communities from Luquillo Experimental Forest, Puerto Rico - flux8day.12C.oxic.44.000.178 (v2)... | ecosystem: Environmental > Terrestrial > Soil...
GAGATGATCCCGCAGTGCATCGACCAGGGCGTCGGCGTGATCCCGTGGAGCCCGCTGGCCCGCGGCGTGCTGACCGGCAACCGGACCAGGGACGGGCAGCGGCTCACCACCCGGGCCGGTTCGGACCCGTTCGGTGACAGCCTCTACAACCAGGCCGACTTCGACGTGGTGGACGCGGTCGCCGAGGTGGCCACCGAGCGCGGGGTGCCGCCCGCCCAGGTCGCGCTGGCCTGGCTGCTGCACCGGCCCGGGGTGACCGCCCCGATCGTCGGCACCACGAAGCCGCACCATGTGGACGACGCGCTGGCGGCGGTGAAGCTGGAGCTCACCGAGGAGGAGATCCACCGGATGGAGGAGCGCTACGTGCCCCATCCGGTCCTTGGCCACGGTTAGCCGGTTGCCTGACCACGGTTAGTCCGTTGCCTGACTACGGTTAGCCGGTTCCCTGACCACGGTTAGCCGGGTACTCCAGGCCGAGCAGGCCAGCCAGCTCGGCGAGGGTGTAATCGAACATCGCGGCCGGGTCGTCCAGCGCGAAGTGCAGGTGGCCGAAGACCTCAAGGCTCACCATGCCGTACAGGCGCACCCAGCAGCGCAGGAAGGTGAGCACCGCCCCGGCGGGCAGGTCGGCGCCGAGCGCGTCGCGGTAGCGGACGAGCTGGGCCAGCAGGCCCGGATCGATCTCGTCGTCGGCGGGCACGGGGAACGGGTGCTTGCTCCATAGTTCGTAGAACAGCGCGAGGAACTCGCCGCTGAACTTGTCCGCGCACTCGGCCACGAAGTCATCCGGGTCGCCGTGGCCCTGCACCGCCTCGAACCCGGGCAGCGGTGTGCCGAACAGCAGGCCGAACTCCCGCGGGTGGGCCAGCGCCCAGGCGCGGAACGCCTGGCACGCGGCGATCAGCTTGGCGGTCATGTCACCGCCGCTGGCCAGAGCGGCCCGGCCGATCGCGGTGTGGATGTCGGCGGCGATCTCGGTGAAGATGTCCCCGCACACATGCTGCAGCAGGTCCTCGCGGCTGCCGAAGTAGCGGTAGAGGGCGGGGGCGGTCATGCCCATGGCGCGGCCGATGGCCCGCAGCTTGACCGCGTCCGGGCCCTCGTCGACCAGCAGTTGCCTGGCTGTGTCCTTGATCTCCTCGATGGTCGCGGCGCGGACGCGGTCACGCCGGCTTGGTGCCTGGACCACGGCTGCCTCCTCCGAACCTGAGAAAACGCTTAACACGTTTGACAAAGCTGAACGCTGTATGCGACGTTAACACTGTTCTCAGTTTACACCGTTCACCAAGGTGAACAACAGGTAACAGTCTAACCGCGGAGGCATCCCGTGTTCGAGGCTTGGGGACGTTTCATCTATCGCCGCCGGCGGCTGGTACTCCTGGCCGCGGCGCTCGTCGTGGCCGGTGCCGCGGTCTGGGGGACCGGCGTGTTCGGGTCGCTGCAGTCCGGCGGCGGCTTCTCCGCTCCGGGCAGCCAGAGCGAGCGGGCCAGCAACATTGCCACCAAGGCGTTCGGCCGGGACACCGCCGACGTCGTGGTGCTGTACCGGAGCGCCACGATGACCGTGGCCGATCCCGCCTACCGGCAGGCGGTGACCAGCACGCTGGCCGCGCTGCCGCATGACAAGGTGCTGTCGGCGGTCACCTACTGGACCACCCACTCGCCCCAGTTCGCCGGCGCGCGCGGCCACGAGACCTACGCCGTGCTGCGCCTGGCCGGCGGCGACGACGCCGCCCAGATCAAGGCCTACGAGGCCATCAGCGGCAAGCTCGGCGCGCCGGGGCTCACCGAGGTGACCGGCGGCCAGATCCCGACCGAGCAGGCCATCAACAACCAGGTCAAGTCCGACATCGGCCGGGCCGAGGGAATGTCCATGCCGGTGCTGCTGATCCTCATGCTGGTGATCTTCGGCAGCCTGGCAGCGGCCAGCCTGCCGCTGGCCATCGGCGGGGTCGCGATACTCGGTTCGTTCGCCGCGCTGCGCCTGCTCACGCTGGTCACCGACGTGTCCGTCTACTCGATCAACATCACCACCATCCTCGGCCTGGGCCTGGCCATCGACTACGGGCTGTTCATGGTGGCCCGGTTCCGCGACGAGCTGTCCGTGCAGCCCTCCACCGAGGCTGCGCTGGCGCGGACCGTCGCCACGGCCGGCCGTACGGTCGCCGTGTCCGGTATCACGGTCGCCCTGGCCCTGGCCAGCCTGATGCTGTTCCCCGAGATGTTCCTGCGCTCCATGGGCTACGGGGGCGTGGCCACCGTACTGGTGGACGTGCTTGCCGCCCTGACGATCATGCCTGCACTGCTCGCGGTGCTCGGCCCGCGGGTGAACGCGCTGCGGATCCGCCGCTCGGTGCGCCGGGCCCCCACCACCGACTCGGCCGGCGCCTGGTACCGCATCGCCCGCAGCGTGATGCGCCGCCCGATCGCCTACATCGCGGTCATCGTGATCGCCCTGCTCGCGCTCGGCTCGCCGTTCCGCTCGATCACCTGGGGTGGCACCGATGCCCGGGCGCTGCCGTCCGGCTCGGCGCCGCGCGCGGTGGCCGAGGCGCTGGCCAGTGACTTCCCGGTGAACGCGACCACGCCGATCGAGGCCGTCGTCAAGTTCAACGGCGCGGTCAGCGCGCCGGCGGAGCGGGCCGCGCTGGCCGGCTACACCACCCGCCTGGCGCATGTTCCCGGGATCATCGGTGCGCAGGTCACCGGGGTCTCGGGCAATGTCGCCAAGGTGGATATGCGGTTCACCGCCAACTCCGAATCCGCGGCCGCGCGGGCGCTGGTGACCCAGGTGCGGGCGGTCCCCGCGCCCCCAGGTGCCCAGGTCTACGTGGGCGGCGCCACCGCGGAACTGGTGGACGAACTGGGCAGCCTGGGTGCCACCCTGCCGTGGATGGCGCTGATGGTCGCGGTCACCACGTTCGTCCTGCTGTTCCTCGCTTTCGGCTCGGTGGTGCTGCCTGTCAAGGCCATCGTGATGAACGTGCTCTCGCTGGCGGCCACGTTCGGCGCGATCGTGTGGATCTTCCAGGAAGGCCACCTGTCCGGGCTGCTGCACTTCACGCCCACGGGCACCATCGACCCGACCATGCCGATCCTGATGCTGGCCATCATCTTCGGCCTGTCCATGGACTACGAGGTGTTCCTGCTGTCCCGGATCCGGGAGCGCTACGACGTGACCGGCGACAACACCGCGGCGGTGGCCGGTGGCCTACAGCGCACCGGCGGGATCATCACCAGCCTGGCGCTGCTGCTGGTCATCGTGGTCGGCGCGTTCTCCGCGTCCGGCATCACGTTCATCAAGCTGATGGGCGTCGGGATGATCATCGCCCTGGTGGTGGACGCCACGGTCATCCGGGTGCTGCTCGTGCCCGCCACCATGCGGGTACTCGGCCCGGTGAACTGGTGGGCGCCGCGCCCGCTGCGCCGGTTCTACGCGCGCTACGGGATGAGGGAGGACTCCGGCGAGGCGGCGCAGCCGCCCACGCCGCCCGCCCGCCCCATCACCCCACCGAAGGTGGCCGAGCCGGTGTAGCGCGCCGCAGAGAGTTCCCGGTGCTGGGTGGTCCGGTCCACCGCCCGGCACCGGGATTTGCGTTGCGGCCCGGAGGCCCGGGGCGGACGATGTCTGGGTGACATGGACCGCGCCTGAAGTGAACCGCCCCGACCCGCCCCTGGTCGCGGGGGAGCGGGAGACGCTGGATGCCTGGCTCGACTGGCACCGCGGCACGCTGCTCAGCAAGTGTTCCGGCCTGACCGCTGAGCAGCTCAGGGAGCATGCGGTGCCGCCGTCCGGCCTGACACTGCTCGGCCTCGTCCGGCACATGACCGACGTGGAGCGGTGGTGGTTCCGGGTACATGCCACCGATAAGGACATGACGTTCCGCTACTTCACCGAGGAGAACCTGGACGCCGACTTCGAAGAACTCGACCAGCCGGACGCCCCGGCCGTGCTTGCGGCGTTCTGGGAGGAAGTCGGCGTGGTCAAGGACGCGGTCCGGGACCTGGACCTGGACCATGTCGTGCCCAGCCACGGCGACCACCCGGAGCGGGTGCGCAACCTCCGCTGGATCTACGTGCACATGATCGAGGAGTACGCCCGCCACAACGGCCACGCCGACCTGCTCCGCGAGCGCATCGACGGCGTGACGGGCGACTAAACGCCCGGCCCCGGCCGGGGGCTGCGGCAGGGCCGCGGCGCCGCTAGGTTCCGGTGCAGCGGGGGCACAGGCCGGACAGCTCCACGGTGTGGTCCATGGCGGTGAAGCCGGCCTTCGCCGCCACCTTCTCCGCCCACTGCTCCACCACGCGCCCCTCCACCTCGACGCTGGTGCCGCACTGGCGGCAGATCAGGTGGTGGTGATGGGCCTCGCTGCGGCAGCGCCGGTAGAGGATCTCCCCGCCCGCGTCCCTGATCGTGTCGAGCTGGCCGTCCTCGCTGAGCACCTGCAGGTGCCGGTAGACGGTGGTCAGCCCGACGCGCTCGCCCCGGCGGCGCAGCTCCGCGTGGATCTGCTGTGCGCTGTTGAAGCCGGTCAGGCTGCCGAGCACGGCCGCGAGCGCCTCGGCCTGCCGGGTTCCCCGCACCCTGGTCCCCCGGCCCCACGTGGGCGTGGCGGGAGTCGTCACGGTCGCACCGTAGCAGCCGGGCGCGGGTCGGACGCCGTGTCACGACGGGGGCCCGGCGACGTGGCCAGGCGCCGCCAGATCCCGGCGCCGGGGCCCGCCGCGCGGACGCCCAGGTATGCCGCAAAGGCCAGGCTGGTCACGTAGAAGCTGACCGGGTACGGCGTGTAGAAGGCCAGCGCGAGCGAGGCCCAGGTGATGAACACGGCCAACGCGGCGGACAGGGCGAGCGCGGCCGCCGGGCGCCGGAACACCCGCCCGGCGATGGCACCGGGCGCCACGAGCAGCGCGAAGATCAGCAGCACCCCGGAGACCTGCACCGCCTCGGTGACCGCGAGCGCGAGCAGCATCATGAACCCGAGCCCGATGGCGCCCACCCGGATCCCCCGCGCCTCGGCCACCTCTTCATCGAGCGAGGCGAACAGCAGCGGCCGGTAGATCGCCGCCAGCAGGGCCAGCACCACGACGCTGGTCAGCACCGTGATCTCCACCGCGCCCGTGGTGATGCCGAAGATCTGCCCGAACAGCACGGCGTAGGCGTTGGTGGCGTTGCCCGTGTACAGGCTGATGAACAGGTAGCCCAGGCCCAGGGAGAAGGCCATCACCAGGCCGATCACCACGTCGCGGCCGCGCAGCCGCCGGCCGAGGACGCCCATCCCGACGCTGGCGGCCAGGCTGAGCACGCCGACCCCCAGCACCGGGTTGACGCCGAGCAGCACCGCCCCGGCGGCCCCGGCGAACCCGATGTGCGAGATCGCGTGCGCGGCGAAACTCGACGCGCGGAGCACGACGAAGTACCCGATCAGCCCCGCCACCACCGCGGAAGCCGTTCCCGCGGCAAACGCGTTGCGCATGAAGGCGAAGCTCAGCATGTTCTGGACGTCGGCGAGCAGGTTCCAGCTCGGCCCGGAAAGGAACTCATAGCCCTGGCTGGCCAGCACGCCGGTCATGGCCGCGGCCCCCGGGGCGAGTGCGGGTGGGCGGTCTCGGCCTCCAGGCCAACCACGAAAACCCGGCCACGGGAGTCGGTGAGCACCTCGACCTCCGCCTGGTACAGCCGGGACAGGCTGGCGCTGGTGATCACTTCCTCGGGCGGGCCGACGCTCACCCCGCCCCCGGCCACGTACATGACCCGGTCGGTGACCCCGAGCACCGGGTTGATGTCGTGGGTGACCAGCACGACGGTGAAACCGAACTCGGCGCGCAAGTCCGCGACGAGCTGGCTGACCTCCTGCTGGCTGCGCAGGTCCAGGCTGGCCAGCGGCTCGTCGAGCAGCAGCAGCTGCGGCCTGGCGACCAGCGCCTGGGCGAGCTGCAGGCGCTGCTGCTCCCCGCCGGACAGGCGGCCGACGGCGCGGCCGCCCAGGTCCGCGGCGCCCACCGACGCCAGCGCCCGTGATACCTCTTCCGCCTTCTCCCGCTTTTTTCGCGGCGATACGCTCATGCCCCAGCGATGTCCGTCCACGCCGAGACCCACCAGGTCCACAGCCCGGACACTCAGATCTGGATCGAGGGTGCGCCGCTGCGGCACATACCCGATGGCGGGGTTGCCGCGCCGGGGCTGGTCGCCGAACACGCGCAGCGTGCCATGGGCGGGCCGGATCAGGCCAAGCACCATGCGCAGCAATGTGGACTTGCCCGCCCCGTTGGGCCCGAGCACGGTAAGAAACTCCCCGGCGCCGATGCTGAAGTCGGCCCCGGACCAGACCGTCCGCCCGTGGTACCCCGACGCCAGTGCGGTGGCCTCGATCACCGGGCCGGTGGCATCGCGGTTCCCGGGCAGCTCGGGCGCTCCGCAGGGGACGGCCGCGCTCGCGGCTGCCGTCGCGGCGGGCTCCGCTGTGCCCCTCATCTGGCTCCCACGTGTAGCGCCCGGGCCAGGGCGGCAAGCTCGCCGCCGAACCACTGCTCGAAGCTCTCTCCGGACGGCTGGATGGTCTCGGTGACGCCCACGACAGGGACGTGATGGCTGACGGCGATCCCGCGGACGCTGGTGGTCAGTGCGGTGGCGGTCTGCTTGTTGTACACCAGCACGCGGGCTTGCCCCGCGGAGAGCTGGTGCTCGAACTCCACAACGCTCGCCACCGGTGGGTCGTTACCTTCCGACACGGCGTTCATGAACGCCGGCGGGCTGATCAGCCGCAGCCCTAGGTACCTCGCGAGGTAGGCGAAGATGCTTTCGGTGGAGGCCACGGGCTGGCCGGCGTGGCCGCGGTGGATCTGGGCGAGCTGGCCGCGGATCCCGGCGAAGGCCGCGGCCACCGCGGCCCGGCGGGCGGTGAAGTAGGCGGCGTCCTTGGGGTCGAGCGCCTTCAGGTCGGCCTCGATGTGGTCGCAGGCCATGGTCACGTATGCCGGGTTGTACCACAGGTGCGGGTTGTCGCCCGGGCGCTTGCCGAGCGTCGCGCCGACGTCGTAGACCCGGCGCCCGGTCTCGGGGTTGGCGGCGAGCAGCTTGGCCATCCAGTCGTCGTAGCCGACCCCGTTCTGCACCACGTAGCGCGCCACCGCGACGGCGCGGGCGTCCTGGGCCGAGGACTCGTAGTCGTGCGGATCGGCGTTCGGGTCGCTGACGATGCTGAGCACGTTGACGTGCGTGCCGCCGAGCTGGCTCACCAGGCTGCCCCAGAAGTTCTCCGCGGCGACCACGTCGATTACCCGGGATCCGCCCCCGCCAGCGGTGGCGTTTCCGGTCACGTTGTTCGTGCACGCGCCGGCCCCCAGCGCCAGCACCGCGAGCCCGGCGATGCCGACCGCCCAGTTCCCCCGCCGCGCCCGTATCAGCGAACCGCGCCGCGCCCGCGCCGGGGGGCCGTGCCGCGCCAGCGAGCCGCGCCGTGCCCGCTCAGTGCCCATGCCCATCCCTTCGCGCCCGCAGCGCTATCCCGCCAGTCCAGCCGTACTGAAAATGATACTGGAAATCATATTCATTTAGCCCCTGAACGCAACTCACTGTCCCTTCATTCCTCGCCACCCTCAACAGGCCAGCCGAACCGGGCGCCGACAGTGATGATCATGGTGATTGCGCTCAGGAGGGTCATATCCCCATGATCATCGGCGCAGGTGCGGGGCGGCGAGGACCCGGCGGCGAGAAGCCTGGGGCTGGCGGGGCGAAGATGGGGGTATGGCAGAGCGGCTGAAGAACGCGACGAGTCCTTATCTCCTGCAGCACGCGGACAACCCGGTCGACTGGTGGCCATGGTCGCCCGAGGCGTTCGCGGCGGCCCGCGAGCGGGACGTGCCGGTGATGCTGTCGGTCGGCTACTCGGCCTGCCACTGGTGTCACGTGATGGCGCACGAGTCGTTCGAGGACCCGCAGACCGCGGCGCTGCTGAACGACAACCTCGTGGCCATCAAGGTGGACCGCGAGGAACGGCCCGACGTGGACGCGGTGTACATGACCGCGACCCAGGCCATGACCGGCCAGGGCGGCTGGCCGATGACCGTGTTCATGACCGCCGACGGTGCGCCGTTCTACTGCGGTACCTATTTCCCGCGTGCGCAGTTCCAGCAGCTGGTCGCCGCCATCACCAAGGTTTGGCACGAGGACCGGGCCGGGGTCGACGGCCAGGCCGGCCGGATCGCCGCCGCGCTGGAGCATCAGGCCGGGCCGTGGCAGCGCGGGGGCGCGACGGCCGAACTCGTGGACATCTGCCGGGAGGCGGTCGTCAACCTGGCGCGCAGCTACGACGCCCAGCGCGGCGGGTTCGGCGGTGCGCCCAAGTTCCCGCCGTCGATGGTGTGCGAGTTCCTGCTGCGGCAGTCTGAGCGGCCCGGCGCGCCCGGCGGCGAGCGGGCACTCGAGATGGCCGCCGGTACCATGGCGGCGATGGCCAGGGGCGGCATGTACGACCAGCTCGGCGGCGGGTTTGCCCGCTACAGCGTGGACGACTCCTGGGTGGTGCCGCACTTCGAGAAGATGCTCTACGACAACGCCCTGCTCGCGCGGGCGTACGCGCACTGGTGGCGGCGCACCGCCGACCCGCTGGCCGCGCGGGTGGCCAGGGAAACCTGTGCCTGGATGATCCGCGAGCTGCGCACCGCCGAGGGCGGGCTGGCCTCCGCGCTTGACGCCGACAGCGACGGCGAAGAGGGACTGTTCTATACATGGACCCCGGACGAGCTGCGCGAGGTCCTGCGGCCCGAGGACGCCGGTTACGCGGCGGAAGTCTTCGGTATGACCGCGGACGGTACGTTCTCCCGCGGCCGCTCGGTGCTCCAGCGCCGCTCGGATCCCGCGGACTCCGAGCGGTTCGGCCGGGTCAGCGCCGCGCTGCTGGCCGCCCGTGACAAGCGGGTGCGCCCGGGCAGGGACGACAAGGTGGTCACCGCCTGGAACGGGCTGGCGATCGCCGCGCTCGCCGAGTGCGGGCTGCTCTTCGGCGAGCCCGGGTTCGTGACCGCGGCGATGGAGGCGGCGGATCTGCTCACCACGCTGCACCTGCTGGACGGCCGCCTCGCCAGGACCTCGCGCGCCGGCGAGGCGGGGCCGGGCGCCGGGGTGCTCGAGGACTACGCCTGCCTGGCCGACGGGCTGCTGGCCCTGTCCGGCGTGACCGGGCAGGGCCGCTGGCTGACGCTCGCCGGTGACCTTCTGGAAACGGCGCTGACCAGGTTCGGCGACGGCAACGGCGGCTTCTACGACACCGCCGACGACGGTGAGCGGTTGCTGTACCGGCCCACGGATCCCGCGGATGGGCCCAGCCCGTCGGGGACTTTCGCCGCGGCCGGGGCGCTGCTGGGTTATTCCGCGCTCACCGGCTCGTCCCGGCACCGGGAGGCGGCCGTGGCGGCGCTGGGCGTGCTCGGGCCGATCGCGGGCCGGTTCCCGCGCGCGGCCGGGGCCGGCCTCGCGGTCGCCGAGGCGGTCCTCGCCGGGCCCGCGGAGATCGCGGTCGTCGGGGCGGCCACGGACCCGCGTACCGCGGCGCTGCACCGTGCCGCGCTGCTCATGGCGCCGCCGGGGGCAGTGCTGGCGCTCGGTAACGGCGATGCGGACGGCGAGGCCGCCGCTGCGGCGCCGCTGCTCGAAGGACGCCACCCGGTCGATGGTTCCCCGGCGGTCTACGTCTGCCGAAATTTCACCTGCCATACCCCTCTCACTGATCCCATGGACCTACGGGAAACGCTGAGTTACCCCGTCGTGACCTGGGCTGGAGAAGAAATTGGATCCGTTGGCCCTGGCAGGACGTCTAACACGATGGAATAGTGGGAAATCCTGACTCGGTAGTCTGGGGTACGCACGAGTCTGGCTACGCACGCCGGGGGGGCGACAAGGATGGTGAAGCGCGTGGAACTGGGCAGGAGCCGCCCCTCTGGGGAGACCCCCGCACAGTCCTGGCCTCGACCCCGCCACCCCGCCCAAGGGGACCCGCGCTCGAACCGGCGCCTGCGGCGGTTGCCCGCATCCGCGCTGGGGGCCATCACCGCGCTCATGGTCGTCGCGGCCGGCTGGCCCGGCATGGCGTCCGCGGGCATCCACAGCCCCGGCCCGGCCAACTCGGCCGGCCCGGGCCCCGCGCCCACGGCGGAGCCCTGGCTGCTCGGCCCGACGGCGCCCGCGCTGGCGCCGTCGCAGGCCGTTCCCGCTGCCACGGCCATCAGCACCGATGCCTCCGTGGCCCCGCTGAAGCATGTGCTGCCGGTGGACGTGGTCGCGGTGTCGGACACCACGCTCCCCGCCGCGGCCATTAACAAGGTCCGCCACCTGGCCGACGTGCGCGCGGTACAGGCCGTGGACGCGGCCCGGGTCCAGGTGAACGGCAGGTTCGCGGCGATTTTGGGCGTGAACCCGTCTGGCTTCCGCCGGTTCGCCGCCAAACCGACCGCGAAGGACAACGCGTTCTGGCGCAGCGTCCAGGCCGGCGGCCTGGGCCTGTCCTACGAGATGGGCAAGCAGGACAAGCTCCCCACCGGGACGCCGGTCACGGTGGCCGGGAGCAGCGTGCAGACGATGCGCGTCGGCAAGTTCGGCACGGTGGGCATCGGCGGTGTCGACGCGGTGATCACCGACAAGGCCGCCCGCTCACTCGGCTTCCCGGTGGGCAACGCGATCGTGATCAGCGCCCCCTCGGCCCACTTCACCAAGCTGACCCGCGAGATCAAGAAGGCCCTGCCGCACGGCACCCAGGTCGAACAGCTCGTGGTGCAGGTCAGCGGCGGGACCGCGGCATCGGCGCCCGCGGGCTCGACGCAGCCGACCGTCGGCGGCCTGGCCTCCGCGACCGTGATCCGTGCCTTCCTGCAAGCGGCGGAAAGCCGCCTTGGTATGCCGTACATCTGGGGCGCGGCCGGCCCCACGTCCTTCGACTGCTCGGGGCTCGTGCAGTGGTCCTTCCGCCAGGCTGGTGTGATCATGCCGCGGGTAGCCGCCGACCAGGCCCGCACCGGGCCCTCGGTCCCGGTGAACCAGCTGGCCCCCGGTGACCTGCTCTTCTACCACACCGACCCGACCGCGCCCGACTACATCTCGCACGTCGCGATCTACGCGGGCGACGGCAAAATGATCCAGGCGCCACAGCCCGGCATGAACGTCGAAATCGTGCCCGTGGATCTGGGCAATGGGTTCGCCGGGGCGATCGATGTCTCGCCGGCGGTGGCCGCGCAGGTAGCTGCCACCTCGGTCTGAGTCCGGCTTTCCGCCGGCTTGCTTTCAGGCCTCGTCAGGGGGCGGCGCCAGGATTGATCTGAACAGCGGGACAAAACGCTGTTCAGATCAACCCTGGCGCCGTGAGATGAGTGATCACGGCCCGCCTGGCGGGTGGTAA
>Ga0306926_10008232_pt1 | contig 11393 bp, 8 predicted proteins | sample flu12Cox44000178_FD_203759 | JGI IMG/M metagenome (GOLD analysis project Ga0306926, IMG submission 203759) | Lab enrichment of tropical soil microbial communities from Luquillo Experimental Forest, Puerto Rico - flux8day.12C.oxic.44.000.178 (v2)... | ecosystem: Environmental > Terrestrial > Soil...
CCCTGCACGGCGCCGCATTCGATGTGCGCGACGGACGGGTGCTCGCGCCTCCCGCAGCGTGCCCGCTGCGAACCTACCCGGTGCGCATGCGCGCTGGAGTCATCGAGGTGGCGCTCACGGAGCTGCGCTGACCGCCGCGGCGCGCCGCACCAGCCAGGCCGCGGGCAGCGTGACGCAGGCGCCGATGAGAAAGGGCGCCGCCGGACCGAGCGCCGCGTACAGAGCCCCCGAGCTGAGCGGGCCCAGCACCCGCGCGAGGCTCGCGCTCGCCACGTAAGCCCCCATCACTGCGCCGCGGTCGTGGCCGCGAGACTGCCGCGAGGCGAGCGCGGATGCGCTCGGGTTGTAGGCGCCGAGGCCGACGCCACATAACAGCAGGCCGCTCACCGTCACGCCGAGTGCGCTCGCACAGCCGAGCACCAGCAGGCCGGCGACATACACCAGGGCGCCGGCGCTCGCCAGACGTGCCTCGCCGAGCCGCGGCGCGAGCAGCCGCACCAGCCCGCCCTGCATGAGCAGCGCCGGCAGGGCGATGGCAAACAACAGGAAGCCGACGGTGCGGGGCCCGAAGCCGTACCGGTGCAGCGCCCAGATGGCGAAGATCGATTCGAGAATCGACTGCGAGTAGGTGACGATGAGCGTGGCGGCGGCGAGCAGTGCGAGCGTGCGCCGTGTGCGCAGCAGCCGCCACGCCCCGCGCCGCGGCTCGTCCGGATGTTGCAGCCGGTGCGCCGGGGTGTGGCTCTCCGGCAGCACGAGCCGGACGAGCAGGATGGCCAGCAGGCTCGTGGCGACCGATACCACAGCCGGCCGCGTGAAATTCGCGCTGTGCGGATCCGCACCGGCCAGCAGACCGCCGACGGGCTGCCCGACGGTGAAGCCGATGCCGATGGCTGCGCCGACGATGCCGAGCGCGGCGGCGCGTTTCTCCGGTGGACTCACATCCGCCGCATAGGCGAAGGCCGCGGCGATGTTGCCCGCCATGGCGCCCGCCAGCATGCGCGAGGCGAGCAGCCACCAGATGTTATGGGCCAGCCCGAGCAGCACGTACGAGGCGCACGCACCGGCGAGGCTGAGCATCAGCACCGGTCGCCGGCCGTAGCGGTCGCTGAGGTGGCCCCACCAGGGCGCGGCCAGCAGCTGGCAGAGCGAATAACTGCCGAGCACCGGCGTGATGAACTGCGGCGCGGTGCCGAAGCGATCGGCCATGTACGGCACGAGCGGGATCAGGATGCCGAACCCGAGCGTGTCGATCACGCAGAACGAAAACAGTACGGCGAGTTGTCGCGACAACCGGCTAGTGTCCGGGCACTATCGAGGAGATATCGGCGCCCGGCTGTGCGGCAGCCGGCAGCGCATCGCGCGCGGCATGGACGATGAGGTTCGGAAGGTGGTTGTCATCCCACGCGGCATCGCGCCCCTCTGGAGGGCCGGTGCACACGATGGCGATCTGCAACGAAGCTACGACCCAGAGGCGATTGCCGCCCTCACCCGCCACCGCGAACAGATCGCGCGCCGCGGGCATCTCCCGATTGGCAGCCGGCTGCCAGCGTACCCGTAGGTAGGCGCCGTACAGCGGATCGGATTGCGCGGGGGTGCGCATCAGCGTCACCCATCCCGGTCGGATCACCTCATCGCCCCGGTAGTTGCCATCGCGCAGCAGCAGTTGAGCGACGCGGATCCAGTCGCCCTGATGCGCGAGCATGCAGCAGTCCGCGTGCGCGGTGCCTCCCGGCCGATCGAGCGCCAGCCAGGCATCGGCGGCCCCGAGGCGCCGCCACAGCGCCTGGGAGAGGTAGGCCGCGTAGCGTTGCCGGGTCGCCCGCTCGATGACGAGCGCCAGCAGCTGCGGATCGGTGGCCTGATCGACGCGCGTGGCGCCCGGTGTGCGCGCGGGCGGCGTGCGCAGCAGCGCCGCCGCGAGATCGTCCCGCGTGCCGCCATCGCTCGGGGCGCCGAGCCCGCTCGACATCTGCAGCAGGTTGCGCACCGTGATCTCGCCGCGCGGGTCGCGGCTCCATTCGCCGATGAAAGCGCCGATCGGCTCGTCCGGCCAGGCGATCAGCCGCTGAGACATGGCCGCACCGGCCGCGAGCGCCGCGAGCAGCCGCGTGAAGGATTGCGCGTCTGCGGGTGTGTCGAAGCCCGTTCCCTGCCAGTAGCGCTCGAACACGATGTGCTCGTGACGGCTCACAATGAGCGCGCGCGAGCGGTGCTCACCGGCATAGCGCGCGGCCATCTCGAGGCCGGCGGGATCCAGCTGCTCCAGTTCCGGCGCCACCCGCGGCGCCGGCGGGCTGTTATCGCCCGGAACGGGCTCACGCGCGGGCTCGGCGTGCGATATCAGCCGCAAGGACGGCGGGAGGTAACGGTTCCAGATCACAAAGGCGAGGACGAGCGCGAGGAGCGCCGCGCCCGCCACCAGCACTGCCGACGCCCGCGTCGCTCCTGCCCGTTGCATGGGCCGCATTGGATCATAGTTGGCGATCGGGAATCGGGTATTCTCGGCGACGTTTCGAGTACACGCAGATTTCGGCGGGGGTATCGATGCGACTGCGGCTGCTCGCCCCACGTTACTGGCTCACGTGGGCCGGCCTCGGGTTGTTGCGCCTGGTGGCGTTGCTGCCCTTCGGTGCGCTGGTTTGGTTCGGCCGCGGGTTGGGTGCGGTGCTGCGCCGCCTGCCGATCAGCTTCGTGAGCACCGCGCGCCGCAACATCGAGCTGTGCCTGCCGCAGTTGTCGCCGCCCGAGCGCGAACGGCTGCTGCGCGAGCACTTCGCGAGCCTCGGGATCGCCCTGCTCGAGATTCCCCTTGCCTGGTGGGCACCCCCTAAGCGGCTCGCGAAGCTCGTGCGCATCGAGGGCACGGAGCACCTGCGCGCCGCACTCGCCCGCGGGCACGGCGCGATCGTCCTCACCGCGCATTTCACCTCGATGGAGATGGCCGGCCGCTCGCTGCTCAGCGTCGCGCCGGCGGGCTTCCTGTACCGGCCGCCGAAGAACGAGGTGATCGCCTACGCCTTCGAGCACTTTCGTGTTGGTTACGGCGGCCGCGGCATCCCGCGGGACGACATCCGCGCGTTCATCGGCGCCTTGAAGAGCAACGAGTGCGTCTGGTACGCGCCCGACCAGGCCTATCGCAAGAAGGGCGCGCAGATGGTGCCGATGTTCGGCATTCCCGCCGCGAGCAACACCCTCACTTCGCGCCTTGCGGGCATGACCGGCGCGCCGGTGTTGCCTTATTTCCTGCGGCGGCTGCCCGGGACCCAGGGCTACCTCGGTGTGATCCATCCGCCGTTCGAGGACTTCCCGAGCGACTGCGCGGTGGCCGACACCGAGCGCTTCAACCACATGATCGAGGCGCAGGTGCGCCTTGCTCCCGAGCAGTACCTGTGGATCCACCGCCGCTTCAAGGGACTCACCGCCGACTACCCGGACTACTACGGACGGCAGCCGGCGCGCGCGCCCAGCCCGTGAAGGCCACCGCAGCAAATCGCGCGCGCTGCGCCAGGTGAGTATCCACCATGCAACACGATGCGCGATTTGCCGGGGACCCCGGCGGGGACCCCGGTGGGACCGCGACCGGGATGACCGAGGCGGCGCCCGCAACGTGTGACCTGCTGGTCGTTGGCGGCGGCGTCAACGGCACCGGTATCGCCCGCGATGCCGCCGGGCGGGGACTTTCGGTGCTGCTGTGCGAGCAGGATGACCTGGCCGCGCACACCTCCTCGGCCAGCACCGGGCTCATCCACGGCGGGCTGCGCTATCTCGAAGGGCTGCATTTCGCGCTCGTGCGCAAGGCGCTGCTCGAGCGCGAGCTGCTGCTGGCCGCCGCGCCGCACATCACGCGGCCGCTGCGCTTCGTCATGCCGCACGACGCACACCTGCGCCCACGGTGGCTGATCCGCACGGGACTGTTTCTCTACGATCACCTCGCGCGGCGCGCACGTCTCCCGGCCTCAGGCAGCATCGATCTGCGCAGCCACATTGCCGGTGCACCGCTGCAGGCTTCCTACCGCACGGGGTTCGTCTATTCCGACGGCCAGGTCGATGACGCGCGGCTCGTGGTGCTGAATGCGCTCGATGCGCAGATGCGCGGCGCGGTCATCCTGACACGTACCCGCTGTGAGCGGCTGACACCGCACGATGGCCGCTGGCGCGCCACGCTGCGCACTGCGCGCGGCGAGCGGCCCGTAGAGGCGCGGGTGGTGGCCAATGCCGCCGGCCCGTGGGTGAGCGGCGTACTTGGCGCAGCGCTCCCGGGCCGCGCGCAACACCAGCTGCGGCTCGTCAAGGGAAGCCACATCGTGGTGCCGCGTCTTTTTGCGCACCGCTTCGCCTATCTGTTCCAGAACCGGGATCGGCGCATCGTGTTCGCGATCCCGTATCAGCAGGACTTCACGCTGCTCGGTACCACCGATGTCGACTATCACGGTGATCCGGCCGCCGTGCACATCGAGGCGAGCGAGATCGACTATCTGTGCGCGCTTGCCAACCGCTACTTCCGCCGGCCGATATCCCCGGCCGACGTCATCTGGAGCTATTCCGGGGTACGGCCGCTGCTCCAGGACGAGTCGAGCGATCCGACCCGCGTCACGCGCGACTATGCGCTCGAGCTGGAGAGCCAGCCGGCGCCGCTGCTGTCGGTGTTCGGCGGCAAGATCACCACCTACCGCCGCCTTGCCGAGGATGCGGTGAACCGCCTCGGGCAGCCGCTCGGGCTGCGTGCGGCGCCGTGGACCGCACGCGCTGTGCTGCCGGGTGGCGACCTGCCGCAAGGCAGCCTCGCGGTGTTCCTCCGCACACTCGAGCGGCGCTACCCCTGGTTGCCCACGCCTCTGCGGTGGCGCTATGCGCACGCCTACGGTACGCGTGTCGAGCGGATGCTGGGCGGCGCCGCTCGGCCCGCAGACCTCGGCGAGGAGCTTTTGCCGCAGCTCTACGAGCGCGAAGTCGAGTACCTGCGGCGCGAGGAGTTTGCGCACACTGCCGCAGACATTCTCTGGCGCCGCTCGAAGCTCGGTCTGCGCCTGCTGCAGAGGGACACGAGTCCGCTCGAGCGCTGGCTGGCGGCGGACGCGGTCGCGGCGCACTGAGCCCCGCCACCCGGGATACTCCTGTGATGCATATCGCGTTTTTCGGATCAGGCCCCCTGACCACGGGTTGCGGAGCGCCCGGCCGTGCTAGCGTGGCGGAGAGAGCTTGCCGCCACACAACCCATGTCGATACCCGACTCAGTGCTCGCCGCGATCATCGCGGGAACCGCGACGCTGTCCGCGTCGTTCGTCCAGTTGCGCTCGGCGCTGATGCGCGAGGCGGCGAGCCGCTCCTCGGGCGTTGCGCGGCGACGCCTCCGTCTTCAGTTCATAATCTTCATCGCCGTGATCGTCGCGGCCGGTGTGTGCGGCTTTGCGCTCTCGCAGTGGCTCACCTCCGGCGAGCGTGCCGCACAGAGCGTCATGCAGCGCGAGCTGCAGGCGCGCGTCGCGGAGATCAGCCGCACCGCCGGTCAGCTCGAGCTCACGCGCGGAAGCGAACGTGCCGAGATCGAGAGCGGCGTGCTGCGGCGGATCGGCAGCGACGGCGTCGTGGTGATGGCCACCGTGCCCGCCTGCCGTCAGCCGCCGGTACCGGCAGCGACAGCACCACCAACCACCGAGGCGCCGGCGGCGGCTGTGCCCGCACACGCGTGCGCCGAAAGCGATGCAAGTCCCGTGACGCTGTGCGCCGCCATTCCCGCCGACTCCAGCGTGACCGAGGTTGCGCTCTTCAGCCGCGCCGCCGACTCGAGTTCTCCGTGGAGCACGAGCCGCTACCTTCCGGGGCAGGAGTTCAGCGAAGCGCGTTTTGCCGCCAGCTATTCCGAGAGCACTCCCGAGGCGGGCACCCGCGAGGTCTGCCAGGGCTTCGCGCACTGGTCGAGCGATCACGCGCGCATCATACGGATGGTGGTGCGCTACGCGCTGCCGGCCCGACCTGAACCCACCCAGGAAATCGCGCTTGCGGCGCCGAGTGAACACCCGCTGCCTGACAAGACGCGCGATTCCCCGGGGACCCGGTAGCGCATAATCACGGCACCGGAACCTCGAGCCCTCGAAGGGGAGCTGTTGGTCATACCGCCGCGTTCGTTGGCGCCTGCGCGCTCGGCAGGTCTGCTCGTGGTGATGGCGCTCACGCCGTTGTGGCTCGTCGGAATGTTCGGTCGCGGCTTGTGGACGCCCGATGAGCCGCGCGAAGCCGACATCGCCTGGCGGATGAGCCAGCAGAGCGATCGCACGCTGCCGCAACTCGCCGGCGTGCCCTTCCTCGAGAAGCCGCCGCTATCGTACTGGATGTCCGCGGCGGCGCTGAACCGGTTGGGAGACGCGGCCCAGGCGGCGCGTGCACCCAATCTGCTCTACGCGGTGATCGGCGCGCTCAGCCTTGCCGCACTTGCGCTCGCGATGCAGGCGGATGTGGCCGCGGCGGTCATCGCCACTCTGGTAGCGATGAGTGCGCTGACGGCGCTCCGTGTCAGCGTCTGGCTCGCCCCGGATGCGTGCCTGCTCGCCGGCTGTGCACTCGCGCTGCTCGGCGCCTGGCGCGGCTATCGCGCCGCGCCGGGTACCGCCAAGGCGGGCGGCTACGCCCTGATGCATCTCGGGGCCGCCATCGGCTTCATGGCGAAGAGCGCGCCGGGCTGGCTCGTGCCGGCATTGGCGCTGCTTGCGATCATTGTCTGGGAGCGGCGCTGGCAGGAACTGCGCCGCTGGGAGCTGTACGCCGGCTTTGCGATCCAGGCCGTCATCATCGGTCCATGGCTGCTCGCCGTCGCGCGCGAGCCGCAGGCCGGTGAGACGCTGCGGACGCTGTTCTGGCACAACCTCGCCGGGCGGTTCACGACGGTCGCCTCTCCGGTAGCGCTCGACTACACGAGCGGCCACCGCAACTTCCCCGGCAAATACCTGCTCGAGCTGCCGCTGTACCTGCTCCCCTGGACGCTGCTCGTCGCGGCGGCGCTGGTCCGCGCCTGGCGTCACGTGCGTGCGGCGGCGCCTGCAGGTACTCCGTGGCGCTTCGCGCTCTGCGCAAGCGTCCCCTTTCTCGTGTTGCTCTCGGTCGCGGCCACCGCACGCGACATCTACGCAGCGCCCGCGCTGCTCGGGTTCGGACTCCTCACCGGGCTTTGGGCGCACGATGCTGCGCATTCCCCCGGGCTGACCGACCGCCTAGCCCTGCGCCTGAGCCGCTACCTGGTCGTCACCGTCGCCTGGGCGCTCGCCGCGGCGCTGGCCGTGTTCGCCGCAGCCGGTGTCGCTCGCGCGGCGGCCTGTGCCGCGGCGGCGCTCGGCGTGCTCGTGGCCGGACACGGTGCGGTGCTGCTCGCCGGTCGTGCCGCGCGCGCTGATGATTTCCAGCGGAGCCTCGGCTGGCTGTACGGCGGTTACGCCGCGGCCTTCTGCCTCGCAGCACTCATCGTGCTGCCGATCATCGACCGCTGGCAGGATTTACCGGCGCTCGCGCAGCGCATTCATGCAGACACTGCGCACGAGCGGCTGGCGCTGCTGGATCCGGACGAGACGACGATTGCGATGCTCGACCGGGGGCTGAAGACGCCCTTTACGATTCTGCGCAGCAGCGACGCTGCGGGCGGCGCAGGCGCGGGTGCGGCCGCCAGCCCGCAGCAGCTGCTGGCCGGTTGGTTTACGGACGCAGGCGCCGGGGCGCGCGTGCTCGTGCTGCTTCCCGGCCACGCACCCGGGCCGCTCACACACAGGTTGGCGCGTTTCCTGCCCCGCACCGCGCGCAGCGACGCGGGCGATGGCCGCGCCGGGACGCTGAGCGCCGCTGGCAGCGCCACCGTGCTCGAGCGGTACGAGCTTCCGCAGGGCCGGCGCTATGCGTTGCTCGGCCCGCCCCACTGACAGACACCCGATCACCGAACCGCACACGGAACCCACACATGCCGCAAGACACCAGCTCTCTCGCGCGCAACCTGCGCAACCGCCACATCCAGCTGATCGCCATCGGCGGCACCATCGGCGTCGGCCTGTTCCTCGGCTCCGCCAAGGCCATTCACAACGCGGGCCCGGGGCTCCTGCTCGCGTACGCGGCCGGGGGCGTCGCCATCTTCTTCATCATGCGCGCGCTCGGCGAGCTGCTCACCTACCGGCCCGTCGCGGGCTCGTTCGCCACCTATGCGGAGGAGTTCTGCGGGCCGCTAGCGGGGTTCGTGACCGGCTGGTCCTACTGGTTCATGTGGGTCGTGACCGTGATGGCGGAAATCACCGCCATCGGTATCTACGTGAATTTCTGGCTGCCGCAGGTCCCGCAGTGGATTCCATCGCTGATTGCGCTGCTGGTGCTCTACGGTACCAACCTGCTGGCGGTGCGGGTGTTCGGCGAGCTGGAGTTCTGGTTCGCGCTCATCAAGGTCGTCACCATCGTGGGGCTGATTCTTGCCGGGTTGTTCGTGATCCTGTTCCATGTCGGTGCTCTCGGTCCCACCGCCGGCTTCTCCAACCTGTGGTCGCACGGCGGCTTCCTGCCGGCGGGCTTCATCGCCGTGCTGCTCGCGCTGCAGATCGTCATGTTCGCCTACGAAGGAGTCGAGCTCATCGGGGTGACCGCAGGCGAGGCCGAGAATCCCGCGGTCGTGCTGCCGCGGGCGACCAACGGCATCATCGCCCGCATCCTTATCTTCTACCTGGGCGCACTGCTCATCATCATGTCGCTCGTGCCCTGGACCGAGCTCGACCCCAAGGTGAGCCCGTTCGTATTCGTGTTCGGCAAGTTGGGCGTACCGGGCGCGGCGAGCGTCGTCAACCTGGTGGTGATCACCGCGGCGGCCTCCTCCTGCAACAGCGGGGTATTCAGCACCGGACGCATGCTGTGGACGCTGGCGCAGCGCGGCCAGGCGCCGGCCGCCTTCGCGGCGCTGAATCGACAGCAGGTGCCCGCTGCGGGTATCCATGCCTCCGCGGCGGTGATGCTGATCGGCGTGGCGCTCAACTACCTGGCGCCCGAGCGCGTATTCACCATCGTCACCAGCGTGGCGCTCGTCGGTACGCTCTGGACCTGGGGAATCATTCTCGTGTCGCACGCCAACTATCGCCGCGCCGTGGCCGCGGGACGGCGGCCCGCAGCGCCCTTCCGCATGCCGGGAGCACCGCTCGCCAACTGGCTGGTGCTCGCCTTCCTGGTGCTCGTTGCGGCGCTGCTGTGGCAGCAGCCCGATACGCGCGTAGCGCTGTATGTCGCGCCGTTCTGGTTCGGGTTGCTGTGTGCCGGTTATGCGCTGCTGCGCGGGCGCGGCGCAGCTGCTCCGGCCGCCTGAGCGGCGCGGCCGGGCGCCGACCCCGGGTTACATCGGGGAGTCGCCGCCGCCGATGAGGCCACCGCCATCGGCGACGATCGTCTGCCCGGTGATGAAGTTGCCGGCGCGCGCGGCGAGCATCACCGCGATGCCCGCGATGTCGTCCGGCTCGCCGAGGCGCCGCAGTGGATAACGACGCGCCAGGGCGGCGGCGCGCTGCGGGTCGGACCACAGCGCCTTGGCGAAGTGCGTGCGGATGACCCCGGGTGCGATGCAGTTGACGCGGATATTGTGGGGCCCCCACTCGACGGCGAGATTGCGCGCCAGCTGCATGTCTGCCGCCTTGGAGATCGCGTAGGCGCCGAGCATGTTGGTCCCGTAGAAGCCGGCCACCGATGAGATGATGATCACCGCGCCGTCCTTGCGCTCGGCCATCGCCGGCAGCACCAGGTTGCACAGCCACACGTTGCTGTAGAGGTTGGTCTGGATCACCTTCTCGAGCGCCGCATCCGTGAGCGAGAGCGACGGACCGAAGTGCGGATTGGCGGCGGCGTTGCACACCAGGACGTCGATGCGGCCAAACCTGCCGATGGTCGTATCGACCAGTCCCTGCAACTCCTGCTTGTGTCCGACATGAGCCGCGTGCGCGAGCGCGGTGCCACCCGCGGCCGCGATCTCGGCCACCACCTCCGCGCAGCTCTGCGCCTTGCGGCTCGAGACCACGACCCGCGCGCCCTGCAGCGCCATGTGCACAGCGATTGCCTTGCCGATACCGCGGCTCGAGCCGGTGACGACCGCAACTTTGCCCGACAGGTCGAACATGCTCATGAAATGGCCCCTGACTGCTGGGACGACTAACTCAACGCAGTTTACTCGCAGCGTGCGGCGTGCGCCGGTTGCGGTCTGGTAAAGTGTCCGCCACAGTGACGGTACGCAAGTCGCATCGCCAACGGCACACGGCGGCATGACCGGTGTGCTCACCGCCGACGGGCTGCTCCGCAGGCTCGGGCTGCCCGCCGTCGCGGTTCTGTACGCACTTTATGTCGCCTACTTCGTGCAGCTCACCTCACTTCCCCTGCAGGACTATCCCAACCACGTGGCCCGCGCCGTGGTTCTGGGAGATCTGATCTTTCATGACGGCGCACGTTTTGGAGAAGTCTTCAGCTTTCACATCGTTGCGGCACCCTACCTGCTGACCGATCTGCTCCTGACGGTTTGCCTGCAGCTCTTCGGCGCGAAGGCCGGCGCCGGGATCTTCAGCGCGCTGGTGCTGCTGTCGTTGCCAGGCGCGCTGCTGTTCTACATGTCGGCGAACGAACTCGCGCCGCGCGGCCGATTGCTGCTGGCACTGATCGGCCTCTATCTGACGACCGAGACGTTCTTCCTGCTCGGCTTCTTCGCGTTTCGTCTGGCGCTCGCTCTGGTCATCGTGAGCCTCGCGCTCGCGGATCTGCTGCGTAGAGCGTGGTCGCCCGCGCTCTACGCCGCCTACCTGAGCGCGCTCGTCCTCGGGTACCTGTTACACCTGACGGCACTGGTGTTTTTTGCCGCGACGCTGCTCGTGTCCGGACTCACGCGGCTGTGGTTTCACCGCACGACCTGGCGCCGCGAGATTTATCTGCTGGTTCCGGTGGCGGCGTTGTTGATGTTGCATTTCGGCGCGGTGATCGGTTGGTCGCATACAGCGAGCGCGCACAAATACGGCTACGACTGGGGAGATCCCGGACAGAAGCTGCGCGATTTTTCCAGCTGGTTTACCCGCCTGGGCGGCGCCTCCGCCTATGTCATGCTCATCGCACTGGCAGCGTGCATGTTGTGGCCGGTGCGGCGCGAACTCGCCGCCGGTGCGCTCAAGAGGCCCGCGGTGGTGGAGCAGCTGCTGCTCGCGGCCACTTTCCTCGGGATCTTCCTGGTGCTGCCCAGCGAGTATTCGGATGCAGCTCACGTCGACGTGAGGGCGATTCCGCTCATCGTCGTGTTCCTGATATTCGCGTGCCTGCAGATGTCGGCCGACTCCGCTGGCCGGGCCTTTGAATCGCTGCCGGTTCTCGCCCTCGCCCTCGCCCTCGCACTGGGCAACCTCGGCTACCTCGCGCAG
>Ga0306926_10008233_pt1 | contig 11393 bp, 9 predicted proteins | sample flu12Cox44000178_FD_203759 | JGI IMG/M metagenome (GOLD analysis project Ga0306926, IMG submission 203759) | Lab enrichment of tropical soil microbial communities from Luquillo Experimental Forest, Puerto Rico - flux8day.12C.oxic.44.000.178 (v2)... | ecosystem: Environmental > Terrestrial > Soil...
AGGCCTTCGATCAGCTTCCGTCTGAAGGAGACACGACGGGGCGTTGCCAACAACGCTCCCTAACAGGAGTTAGCAGCTCTCCCCCGACGGCGGCATGCAAGTGCGCAGGCTGCCGTTTTCGTTTTTCTGGTCATGATCGATCTCGAGGACTCCTCGAAACCGTTATTGCGAAGTCGCGGTGAGCGGAGCCACCCGTACCAGTGTGCACTTCGCGTTCTTGCCGCTGGCGCTCTTGACCTCGCCTTTATTCCCATTGATTTTGTAACCGATCGTGCTTCCCACCACGAAATCCGTCGCCTTCACGGACTGGTTTTCGTTGGTGCGACAGGTGTATTCGTTCTTCGCCGTCGAAAACGATAAGTCAAACTGCTGCTTCTTGTGTTTCTTGTCGGTGGTCCCGGCAGGCTGAACGTCTTTCAGGTTGGTGCTTCCGGACTCCTTGTTGGCCGCAAAAGCCAGAATGGCGAGAAAAAGTCCGATCACTGTCAGGGCGAGTACTTTCCGCACGGTGCGCACCTCCGGGAGATTCTTCTGGCAATGAATATACCAACCAGAGTCGGGCCAGTATAACCCCCCCGACCAAGCGGTTCCGTGTTTTACAATAGAGGCATTGCTCTGGCGAGCACACTTTGCCTGGAATGCGTGGCTTGAGATTTGGTGCGTGGCAGAGGGGCCGCACCTAGGTGTGCCTTTGTCCAAGGGCCAGACGCTTTCCCAGGAATGCGGCATCTCAGGTAACAGAATGCCCGGTTGGGCCGTCTAACCAGAGACGGCGTCTCCCTGCGTATCGATAAACGTGGCAATCAAAATTAAACTCTCTGAAAACAGGCCTCGTACCGCCTCAAAAAGGGCTACCCGCGCTGCCTCGCGCCATCCCGTGCCGGGACACCATTTCACCCTGGGTGACCCCGTCGTTAAGTTCCTGGTGGCCGGGTTTCTGATCACCGGAATCCTGTTCATCGCGGGGTTCGCGGTGTTCTACGTCAAGTACGAGGGAATCGTTGACCGCCGCATGGCAGGCCCGATCTTCAACACGGCCGCGAAGATCTTCGCCCGCCCGCAGACCATCGCAGTCGGCGATAGATTCACTCCGCAGGAAATCGCCACCGACTTGAGGCGCGCGGGATACAGCGAGCGGGGCAGGGAGAACGATTCTCCGATCGGTAGCTTCCGGCTCAGCGGCGGCAGTATTCAGGTCGTGCCGGGCGAGGAGTCGTTCCACGCGGCGGAGAGCGTGACCATCCACTTTGAGGATGGCAAGATCAGTTCGATCTCTAGGCAAGGGCGCGGCTCCCAGGAGCTTACGGCCTACGAACTCGAGCCTGCCATGATTACCTCGCTGTTCGGAGCCCAGGACCGCTCCAAACGCGAGATCGTCACGTTCGATGAAATCCCGAAGGACCTGGTGAACGCCGTAATCGCCATCGAGGACCGGCGCTTCTTCCAGCATAGTGGTGTGAATTACTACCGCCTGGTGGAGGCAGCCGGCAGCGACCTTCTGCACGCGCACCGCGGACAGGGCGGATCGACCCTGACCATGCAACTGTCGCGAGGGTTTTTTCTTTCGCCGGAAAAAACAGTCAAGCGCAAGTTGACCGAGATGCTGATCGCCATCGAGTTGGAGCAGAAGTTCTCCAAGCAGCGCATTTTCGAGATGTACGCCAACCAGGTACCGATGGGACAGCGTGGCTCGTTCAGCATCAGCGGCTTCGGCGAAGCCTCTCGTGCCTACTTCAACAAAGACATGAAGGACATGACGCTGCCGGAGGCCGCATTGCTCGCGGGGATTATCCAGCGTCCGAGTTATCTATCGCCATACCGTCATCGCGAACGCGCTCTGGAGCGGCGCAACCTGGTGCTCGATTCCATGGTTGAAACCGGGGCGATTACCCGCGAGCGGGCAGACCGCGCCAAAGCAACTCCCCTGAAACTCGCGGCCCCGAACGTGGAAGCCAGCGACGCCCCCTACTTTGTCGACCTGGTGAAAGACCAGCTTTCCAGCCAGTACAACGAGAGCGAACTCAACGAGCAGGCCATGCGCATCTACACCACGCTTGACCCGGAGCTGCAGCGCGCAGCCGCCGAGGCCGTGGACGTGGGTATGAAGCTAGTGGACGACCAGGTCTTGAAGAAGCGCACTCACAAAACCAAGACTGGCACGGGAAGTAATGCAAAGACGGAGGTCAGCGTCGATTCCGGTCCTCTACCGCAGGTGGCGGTGGTAGTGCTTGATCCTCGCACCGCAGAGGTTTTGGCACTGGTTGGCGGCCGCAATTACGGCATGAGCCAGCTCGATCACGCCATTGCCAAGCGCCCGACAGGATCAATCTTCAAGCCGTTTGTGTACGCTGCAGCCATCAATACGGCGTTGTCCGGACAGGTTGTCTCGGTCGGTCATACCGCTCCAGACGACGGCGGAAACAGTCCGCCAGCGATCGATACTTCGGGCGCCCCGGGCATCTTTACGCCCGCCACGCTGGTCGATGATTCACAGGTGAGTATCGCTTACGGCGACCAGGTGTATGAGCCGCGTAATTACCACGAGGCGTTCCACGGGGAGGTCACGGCACGTTACGCGCTCGCCCTGTCGTTGAACAACGCGACGGTGCGGGTGGCGCAGAGCGTGGGGTTTGGCACGGTGGCATCGCTGGCCAAGGCGGCGGGAATCACCAGCGTGCGCGCGACCCCGGCTATCGCGCTGGGCGCCTACGATGCCACTCCGCTGGAAATGGCCGGCGCCTATACCGTGTTCAGCAACGGTGGTACTCGCGTCTCTCCCCTCATAGTGAAGTCGGTCCGCGATGCCCGAGGTGGCGTTCTAAGCGATTACCACAACGATTCCAAGTCGGTGCTTGACCCGCGCGTGGCCTACGTGCTGACGACAATGCTGGAAGCGGTGATCGACAGCGGCACGGGCTCGACGGTACGCGGCCGAGGCTTCACCGCTCCCGCCGCAGGCAAGACCGGCACCTCGCATGATGCCTGGTTTGCCGGCTACACCAGCAACCTGCTTTGCGTGGTGTGGGTCGGCAATGACGATTACACCGACATCAAACTCGCCGGCGGATCAACCGCAGCGCCCATCTGGGCAGAGTTCATGAAGCGGGCCCAGAAAACCCCACAGTATTCGAACATGAAGGGCTTTGCCGCTCCCTCGGGGGTGGTTGAAGTGCATTTGGACAAGGTCACCAACCGTCTAGCGACCCCGGCTTGCCCCGAAGGCTACTACGTAGCCTTCATCGCCGGAACCGAACCCAAGCAAACCTGCGAACAGGCGTTTGCCGACCATCGTAATTTCTTCTCGAAGATCCTCGGGCTGGGGTCGCCCGAAGTTGCGCCGCCCCCGACCACGAACGGACCTGTGCAATCCCCTGCGACTACGGGAGAGGAGTCCGTCGCCCGGCCGGGTGAGAATCCACCCGGGGAGCACAAAAAGAAGAAGGGATTCTTCGGCCGGCTGTTTGGAGGCAAGGGTAGCAACCTGGATCAGAACGCAAATAGTGAAACTCCTCCCACAGATAAAGGGAACAAATCGCCACCTCAATAGGTCTAATATGGTGGAGTTGGGGACTCCGGGGGTTGAGTTATGGCTCCTCATCATCCGTCATGCACATTCCATCTGGGTCTGGCCTGTCTTATTGTCATAGGCACACTGGCAGCCGGCTCGTCGGCTTTGGACGATCAGCAACCGCCGCAGCAACCTCAACCGCCACCACAGCAGCAGACGGCGACGCCCCTGGTGTCACTCACCTCCGGTACTCCGCAAGAGCTGGAACGCCAGGGGGACCAACTGCGCGCGCAAAAGCGCTATCTCGACTCCATTGACTACTACAACGCGGTCCTTGCCAAACAACCTACCGCCATGGTCTGGAACAAGAAAGGCATCGCCTTGCTTTTCCTGCAACGCAACAAGGAAGCCGAAAACGGCTTTGAGCAAGCCCTAAAGATCGACAAGAATTCGGCCGAGGCCTTGAACAACCTGGGCTTCGTCCAGCAGATGCAGAAGAGGTACGGGAAGGCCATCAAGTACTACAACAGGGCGTTGGGGATTCGCCCGGATTCGGCTACGTTCCACTACAACCTGGGCGCTGCCTACTTCGCCAAGCACGAGTTGGACCGGGCAGCCCAGGAGTACAGGACTGCCTACCAACTGGATCCCGAAATATTTCAACGGGTCTCGAAAACGGGGATCATGGCACAGTCCAGCTCTCCGGAAGATCGCGCTGCCTTCTCCTTCATGGTGGCCAAGATGTATGCCCAGGCCGGGGACTTCGATCACTCGCTGGAGTACCTGCGCAAGGCGATGGAGGACGGCTACAAGAACATCAACAAGGTCTATACCGATTCCGAGTTCGCCAGCCTGCGCACCGACAGGCGCTTTGCCGACCTGATGGCGCAAAAGCCGCAAGCCATCCAGTAGCCGGGCAGTGTTAAGGTTACGAAATGGGTAAGGTCGCACTCTTCGGCGCGGCGGGCGCAATTGGACAGAGCATCGCCGGCGCCCTGCGCAACAATCGCCAGGAATATCGCGTGGTTGGCCGGTCCGAAGGCGCATTGCGGCAAGCCTTTGGTTCGGACCCCCTGGTCGAAATCGTAACCTGGAATCCGGATGATCCCGCATCGGTGCGCGCCGCGGCGCAAGGAATCGACACTATTGTCTACCTGGTCGGCGTCGCCTACGATCATTTCGAGTTGCATCCTCAGCTCATGCGCAATACGCTCGACGGCGCGGTAGCCGCCGGTGTGCAGCGCATTCTGCTGATTGGCACGGTTTATCCTTACGGGCTTGCGCAGACGAACCCAGTTCGCGAAGATCACCCGCGCGATCCGCACACTTTCAAGGGCCGCATGCGCAAGCAGCAGGAAGACCTGTTGTTGGAAGGCGATGCAGCCGGCAAGATTCACGGCGCGGTAGTGCGCCTGCCCGATTTTTACGGCCCGGGTGTGGATAAGAGTTTTCTGCACTCCATATTTGCGGCCGCGGCAAACGGTGGTCGAGCGCAAGTCATTGGGCCGCTCGACACACGCCATGAGTATGTGTTCGTTCCAGACGTTGGACCTGTCGTCGCGCCGCTCATTGCCAATCCGGCGGCGTACGGCCACGTCTGGCATTTGGCCGGAGCAGGCACCATCACGACCCGGGAGGTGGTCAACCGCGCCTTCGCGCTTACAGGACACAAGCCGAAGATGATCGTTGCCGGCAAAACTGCGTTGCGGCTGATGGGAATCTTCAACCCGCTCATGCGAGAGATGGTGGAGATGAACTACCTGCAAACCAACCCTCTGGTGCTGGACGATTCGGCCCTGCGCGAATTGCTGGGAGAGATCAGGAAGACGTCTTACGAAGAAGGCATCCGGCAGTGCGTAGAAGCGGCCAAGAGGGTCTCGCCAACCGCACACTAGACAGGAAGCCGCACAAGGAAAGGCCCGGTCGGGTGGCCATAATTGCCTTCATTTGGCAATTATGGGACTTAGTTAGCGTGTATGTCCAGCTTCTCCAGGATTCGCAGCCAGGTCTCTTCCAGCGATCAACGAGATCCTGTCGGCTTAATGCCCTGTTGGAGAGGTGCACAGATGGCGATCGTCGATGTCTGAGAACTTGCGATACGAGCCAAGAGAGATCAGCACAGGACGGTCAGGGCATTTTGCGAGAGCTATGCCGGGGTTGGCTTCAAACTCAAAAAAGGAGGCAGGCCGCGCAGAGTAAGCCTGCCCCCGAGTGGTGGAGGAATTCGTTGGCTGCTCTGCCTAGTCTCCCGTCACAGAAATAAGTGATCTAAGTTTCTTGGGATGCATCTAAGCTGTAGGAGGCTTGGATGCGAACCGGGCGACCCAAACAGCCTTTGATTTTGACTGAGGCAGAGCACGATCAACTGCAATCGCTCGCCCATCGGGCACGCAGTCAGCCATTGTTGGCTCGACGCGCGCGGGTGGTGCTGGCCTGCGCCGAAGGACTCGACAACAAAGCGGTGGCGCGGAAACTGCGTACTTCGCTGGGCATGGTGGGCAAGTGGCGCTCGCGGTTTCTGAAAGCTCGCCTGGAAGGACTCTACGACGAGCCCCGACCGGGAGCGCCCCGCAAGGTGAGCGATGCCGAGGTCGAGCGGATAGTCATTCAGACCTTGGAAAGCACGCCCCGTGGAGAGACGCATTGGAGCACGCGCGGCATGGCCAAAGCTACCGGGCTCAGCCGCATGACCATCAGCCGCATTTTGCTGATCGAGAAAGTGCGCGACATTGTGGGCTTATATATGAACCCACCGGATCATGCCCTGGTCTTGTGCGTGGACGAAAAGACTCAGATTCAGGCGCTTGACCGCACCCAGCCATTGCTGCCAATGCGGCCGGGGCAGCTGGAGCGCCGCACCCACGACTACAAACGCCATGGGACGATTTCCCTGTTCGCCGCCCTGGAATTAAAGACCAGTCAGGTGATGGCGCAACTCAAGCACCGCCATCGCTCGCTGGAATTTCGCCAGTTCCTCGATCTGATCGAGGCGCAAGTGCCGGCTGGACTCGAGGTGCATATCATTGTGGACAACTACGGAACCCACAAAACGGCTCTCATTCGGAAATGGTTTGCCAAACGCCCACGCTTTCATGTCCACTTCACTCCCACCTACGGATCTTGGATCAACCTGGTGGAGCGCTGGTTCGCCGAACTCACCAACAAGCGAATTCGACGGGGCGTGTTCCGCAGCGTAAAAGAACTGGAAGCGGCTATCCGCGAGTACATCGACGTGCACAACGAAGATCCCAAGCCTTTTGTGTGGACAAAAACAGCGGACCAAATCCTGGCCAGTATTGCTCGTTACGCGCAGCGCACGACCGCCGCGCAAGCTTCTAACTTATGACACGAACCATTGGGACAGGAGACTAGGGGCTGTTCATCTTTTTTCATGTCATCGTCGATGACGGCCTCTCCTTCTCCTTCGCGACAGCACTAAAAGGCTTCGTTATGTCCTGTTCACCATAATCTTCCGCTCCTGCTCGCCTCGCCGCTCAATTTGTATGTTTGCATTGCACTCAGCCAGCAACCGCGGAAACTTCTCGCCCCACTCCACCAGCACCAGATTCCCGTCCCCTGCAAATATCTCGTCGAGGCCCAGCGTTTCGAGTTCGCGTGGCGTGTCGATGCGGTACAGATCGACGTGGTACAGCGTGACCTCGGGGCCACGATATTCATGAATCAGTGTAAACGTGGGGCTGGTGACATCGTCCTGCGATGCGGCCTGTAATCCTTCGGCGATGCCCTTCACCAGGGTGGTCTTGCCCGCTCCCAGTTCCCCGCGCAAGATAACCATGCGCAAATCTTGCAGTGTCGACGCAAGATCGCGGCCCAGCTCAATGGTCTCCTCCGCCGAGTGCGTAATGTAATCCCTAGTGCTCATGGCACGAGTGGGGCTGGCGGAAGCGCCCTTAGTCCGGCGTGGAATGCTGATATGCCTATCCTTAACGAAGTTTTGAAAGGGCACGGCTTCAGCCGTGCTGCCAAAGTCGCAATTTTATGAATCCCATCTTTCCTAACAGACTCTCATCATCTCCCAACGCGCACCATGCTCTCGTGCGACCACTGCGTTGCGCGGCGAAACGTCTCCGGCAATCCAGCGAGTAAATCGGTCGCCACCAGCGAGTGCTGACCCATGCTCTCTGCCGCGACGTCACCCGCGAGGCCATGCAGGTAGGCCGCTGCCACCGCGGCGCGTGCGGCGTCCGTCGGCATCTGCGCCAGGATGCCTGCCGTCATGCCCGTAAGAATGTCTCCCGTCCCTCCGGTCGCCATGCCGGGATTGCCCGTAGGATTCACCCACGCTGTCCCATCCGGCAGGGCGATGATGGTCAGGCTGCCCTTGAGCACCAGCACCAGGCGATGCTCGCGCGCGAAGTTGCGCGCCACATTCAGCCGGTCGGCCTGCACCGCCTTGGTCGAAGCCCCCGCCAGTCGCGCCATTTCGCCGGGATGTGGGGTTAGGATCAGTGCCCGCTTGCTGCCGTCCAGTAACTCTGTCTTGCCGTCGAAGGCGTTCAGTCCGTCGGCATCGATCACCAGCGGAGCCTTCAGCGTACGCACGGCTTCGTGTACGAACTCCACCGTCTCGGGATGCCGTCCGATCCCGGGACCGATCGCCACCACCGTCATGGTCGAAGCCAACTGCTGCAGCTTGCTGTTCTTCACCGAGGCAATGCCGATGCCGCCGGTGTCGGTTTCGGCCAGCGGCTCGGTCATCAATTCCGCGGCGAATCCCGCAACATTCGGCAACGTGCTCTTGGCGGTCGCAACGGTCACCAATCCCGCGCCCGCTCGCAAAGCAGCCATCCCCGCCATCGCCGCAGCACCCGACTTCCCGAGCGATCCGCCGACAATCAGCACGTGACCGAACATTCCCTTGTTGCTGTCGATGGGCCGCGGCGCCAGAAATGCCGCCAGGTCACGCGCTGTCGTCACTTCCAGTTTCAGTTTGGATTCGATGGCCGCATCGGGCGAGCCGATCGGGGCAACAATCACGGGTCCGCGCGTAAGCTGTCCGAAAACGTGTGCCGGGCGGGGGATAGTGAACGTGACAATGACATCCGCCCTGACGATTCTTGTGCCAGACTGCACGGTCATCGCGTCGGAGTCCGCACCTGACGGGATATCCACGGAGACGATTGGCTTACCGCCGCTGTTCATCACCGCAATCGCATCGGCGTACAGCCCCTCCACCGGAGGCTTGAAGCCCGTCCCCAGCACCGCATCCACCAGCAGGCCGCAATTTCCCAGGCTGCGCGCTGCTTCTGCCTGCAACTCCTGCGCACTCTGCACCACGATCGGCGGCACGGGCAATTGCTCGAACATCGCCGCCGCGTCGCCCTTCAATTCCCCCGGAGCCGCAAGCAGCAGCACCTCCACCACGCGCCCGGCGCAATGCAGTTTGCGCGCCACCACGAATCCATCGCCGCCGTTGTTGCCTTTGCCGCACACCACGGCGATGCGCTCCGCACTAGCGAAACTTTCCAGGATAAACTGCGCCACCGCCGTTCCAGCGTTCTCCATTAGGGTAAGAGACGGGACTCCAAAGCGCTCGGTCGTCGCGCGATCGATCTCGCGCATCTCAGCCGCAGTGGTGATCTTCATGCGTGCTCCGAGGCCGAGTCTTCCAGCCGCCGCAGACCATCGGGATCGCCCATGACAATCAGGTGATCGCCCACCTGAATCACCTCGTCCGGCGGGGGATTGAAGCGCATCGCAGTGTCCTCCCCTTTGATGGCCAGCACGATCACGCCCAACTCCTGCCGGATGCGCGAGCCTTCCAGCGTTTGTCCGGCGAAGCGCGCGCCCTTCTGCACCTTCACTTCTTCGATCTCCAGGGGGCGCTGCTGGTTCATCGCAGTGTCGAAGAAATCGACCACGTTGGGGCGCATGAACGTCTGCGCGATGCGGTATCCAGCGAAGCGATAGGGCGCGACCACCGCGTCGGCGCCTGCCGTCAGCAAATGCTTCTCGGCCTCTTCTTCTGCGGCGCGAGCAATGATTTGGATCTTGGAATTCAGGCTGCGCGCTGTCAGGATGATATAGATGTTGATGGCATCGGTGGTCGTCGCCGCCACCAGGCCGCTCGCATGCTCGATGCGCAACTGCTGCAGCACCGGCGCCAGCGTGGCATCGCCGCGCAGTGTCAGCCAGCCTTCGGAGGCGTAGCGCTGCAACTTGTCTTCGCTGGTGTCGACAACGACAAACGGCAGCGGACGCCTCGCCAGCTCCCGCGCCGCACTACGGCCCACCCGGCCTGCTCCGCAGATGATGTAGTGCCCCGACAGCCGGCTGATTTCGCGGTCCATACGCCTCCTGCCGAATACCGATTGAAGCTCGAATTCTAGCAAAGTGCGCGAGGCCCCACCGACCAGCAGCAGGACCAACCCCACGCCGGTGATGATGATGAAGCTATTGAACAGCCGTCCCGCGTGCGACAGCGGATGGATTTCCCCATACCCGATGCTGGTGATGGTGGTCAGCACCATGTAGAAGCCGTCGAAGTAGGTCCAGCCTTCGATGAAATGAAAGCCCGCAACGCCAACAAAGACCAACATGATCAGCGCCACGAACAGCAGCTTCAGGATGAACGGAATCTTCACGTCAGCCATTCTGCGCGACGCCCGCGCCCTCGCGCAATGACATGGCTCACCCCGACCCGGCAAACAAAAACCTTCCAGCGGGAAGGGTCGTCGGTGACTGTGTACTAGATGTCCTGAAGTCGAAAACTTGGTGTGAATGAGTCCAGCTTTAGGCAGCTAATTTTGAGCGTTGGATCCACGATGTAATCTCCCGATCGAGTTTGTCGAAGCAGCGCCGAAGCGAGGAGTTTGGTGGGGAAAGCTCGGGCAATAGGGTTGCGAATCCAGGGCGGAGGATGCGGCTGTAGGTCCGGGTGCAGAAGCAGGCGGTTCGCAGGCCGAGATGGGTAAGGCGATAGCGGTGAGTGTGGGGAATGGGTTCGATGATCCCGTGGAGGCGGAGACGGCGCAGGTGATAGGTCATTTGGCCTGGGGAGAGGGTCTCGGGTGTTGGCTCCAGTAAAGAGGCGAAGTGTTGACGGAGATGGCGGTTGGAAAAGCCGGTGGGAAGCAGTTGGAACAACCAGAGGGCACGCCAAAGGGCTTGGACATGAGGATCGGCGAAGCCTTCTTCGGCGAGGATGCAATCGTGGTGGATGCGCTGTACTTGAAGTAGTCGTCGATTGGCTTGCAAGCCGATGCGCCGTAGCGCGGGCAAGTTGCGCAGGTTTTTGCCGATGTAAAAATCGTAAGTGTTGTTGATGGTGGTCTCGGTACGTAAGGCGCGCCCTTCCTTGTGGTATTGCTGGAGGCGGGTTCCTTTGTAGTCGATAGGTAGCGAGGGGACGACTCCATCGGTGATGACTCGGGTACGGAATGGGCCGGGCGTGGCCTTGGTGAGCCAGCGATCCAAGATGAGTTGAACTTGTTTCGGACGGCCGACATCGAGGTTTTCTGGGATCACTTCTTCGAAAACGATACGTCCGCTCACCGGCCGATCCAGTACCTGAGTGAGAGAACGTTCGAGTTGGAGAATGGAGAGTTGATAGCGGTATCCAGCCTGACGGTCTCGGGGGGCAAAAGGGTGGGGCAGTCGTCGCAACCATTTCCGAAGGAGTGCGTCGATTTTCTCCTCCCATAGCCGGTCACAGAGGGCTTGCAGGGCTTGGGGATTCTGGCAAGAGAGGATGCCGTTTTCTAAGGCTGGGTAGGTGATCCCCTTCTGTTCCAGTTGCCGCTTGAGGTATTCGTGTCCGTTGAGACAGAGCTTAGAGCGTTGTAGGGGAAATAGGAACAGAACTTGAGGAAGAAGGGCCCGAAGTCCTCATCGATGCAGTAGAAGTAGTAATGATTCACTAGGG
>Ga0306926_10008236_pt1 | contig 11391 bp, 13 predicted proteins | sample flu12Cox44000178_FD_203759 | JGI IMG/M metagenome (GOLD analysis project Ga0306926, IMG submission 203759) | Lab enrichment of tropical soil microbial communities from Luquillo Experimental Forest, Puerto Rico - flux8day.12C.oxic.44.000.178 (v2)... | ecosystem: Environmental > Terrestrial >...
CGACCGCTACGAGGCAGCCTTCGAACAGGAATGAGCCACGACGCCACGCGTGAGGTGCTCGCGGTGCGCTACGGGCACCGCATGACCACCCGCGCCGAGAGCTTCCTCAACTATCACCTGTACGGCGAACCGGACGCCGCGCTCGCTATCGACTACTACTTCTGGGTCATCCGCGAGCCCGGCGGCGCCGTGACCCTCGTCGACACCGGCTTCGCCCCCGCCGCCGGCGACCGGCGGGGGCGCGCCTGGGACAGCACGCCCGCCCAGGCCCTGCCGTCGCTCGGCATCGACCCGGCCGCCGTCACGAGCGTCGTGGTGACGCACGCGCACTGGGATCACATCGGGAACCTGCACCAGTTCCCGGCGGCGGAGATCATCATGGCGCGGGCCGAATACGACTTCTGGATCTCGCCGCTCGCCCGCCGCACGCACTTCGCCGCGCACGCCGAACCCGGCGAGATCGCCTACCTCGAGAAGGCCGGCGCCGAAGGCCGTCTCACCCTCTTCAGCGGGCAGCGCACGCAGCGGCCCGGCATCGAGCTGATCGAGGTCGGCGGCCACACCCCCGGCCAGCTCATCGTCACGGTGATAACAGCAACAGGCACCGTGGTGCTCGCCTCCGACGCGCTGCACTTCTACGAGGAGGCGGAACAGATGCGCCCCTTCGCCGTCCTCACCGACCTGCCCGGCATGTACCAGGCCTATGACCTGCTCAACGACCTCGCCCGCCAGCCGGGGACCTGGCTGGTCGCCGGCCACGACCCGCTGGTCCGCGAGCGGTTCGCCGCGCACCCGGCGAGCCCGGCGGTCACCGACCTGGGAGCGCCGGCCTAGAAGACCGGGAACGGCCGCGGGGACGCATCCGGGACCAGGCTGCGCCCCCACGGTAAGGGCAGCTTACGGCGTGACCGTGACCAGCGTCCCGTAGGGCAGGTAAGGGTACGCTTCCGCGGCCGCCGTGTAGGGAACCTCCACGCACCCCAGGCTCTGCGGCCACCCGTAGGACCCGCGCCCGATGTAGTGCACCGCGGACCCGCCGCTGAAGTACGACACCCACTGCACCGGGTCGGCGTAGTGCGATCCGTCGGGGTTGGTGCCCTTCATGACCTGGAACGGCAGCTTCTCGTAGACCGGGAACGTGCCGACCGGCGTCGGCGCGACGGAGATGCCCGTGTTGGCCAGGGTGCGCAGCACCTGGCGCCCGTCGTGCCAGATCGTCAGCGTCTCCGGCGAGCCCTGGCTGGCGATCGCGTAGCTGTAGCCGTGCTTGTTCTGCTGGCCCGCCGCCGCGGCCTTGAGCAGCGCCGCCCACACGAGGCGGCCGGCCACGCCGTCGACGGCCATCCCGTGGTCGGCCTCGAACCCCATGATCGCCCCCGTGTCCAGGAGGTTCGCGCGGCCCCGCGCCCAGAACGAGCGCAGCCCGGCCGGATACCCGCCCGGCCAGCCGAACGTCCCGGGCGGCGGCTCGTAGGCCGCGGCCAGCTGGGCGGCCGCGCTGCCCGCGGGGATCGCCGCGCCGACGGCCGGCGTCCACGTCACCGGCAGGTAGCCGAGCTGGGCGAGCATCTCCTGCAGCCGGAGCATCGAGTACGAGGCGGTGGTGAAAGTCGATTTATATCCAGAACGGGCCGCGCTGGCTCCCTCGGGCACCGTCACTGTCACCCGGGTGCCCGCCGTGAAGCCGGCCTGCGGCGTGAACACCACGATGTCGCCCGCGCGCTGCCAGCTTCCGGCGATGGCCGGCGACAGCCGGGGCAGCGCCGCGCTGGCGGGCAGCGGCTTGCTGAACGTGACCGTGATGGTGCCGGCGCCGTCGACGCCCCGGCTCCCGTCCGCCGGCGTGACCGACACCAGGCGAAGCGGTCGCGGCGGCTGCGGCGGGACGGTGGCGTGGTGCCGCACGGCAACGGGGGCCGTGCGTGCCTGCGCGCGTGCCTGGTGGTTGCCGAGGACGGCGTAGCCGCCCGCGGCGCACGCGCCGGCCGCGACTATCGCGCCCGCCGTGATGACCGTGGCTTTCCGCGTCATGGTGCGCACAGCGTTTCCCCTGTTACTCCGTGCACGGCACTGTAACTCACAACGTTCCCCATGGAGTCATGGCGTATACGCAGACTTCCTCACGAGTTGACATCAGCCAGATCGACGGTAAGTTTTTGGCACAGTCCAGCATCGGACTCGCCGGCCGGATCGGCCGGCGAATAGCATTGGATATCGCGCCACGGCGGGGGCGGAGACAGCCAGTCTCCGGACACCAGGCGCGGGATCAATCGAGCCGGTGCACAGCCCGGCTGTGAGGGGGTTGGGCCTGGAAAGGGCCCGGGTAGCTCAGTAGACAACGGATACCGCGCTCGTTGCCGACGGGACGGATCCGGACCGAAGGCGCCGCCCGGGCCCTCTTCCGAGGACATAGCCGGACAGAGAAGGTGAAGACGGGTAATGGAAGAGTCCGCTGCCGCCGCAGGCCGCACGGTCATCATCATGCCGACCTACAACGAGCGGCAGAACCTGGAGATCATCGCGGGTCGGGTCAGGGAATCGGTACCGGAAGCGGACCTGCTGGTCGTCGATGACAACAGCCCCGACGGCACGGGGGATCTCGCGGACAAGCTGGCCGAGACCGACCAGCACATCCAGGTCATGCACCGGACGGAGAAGGCCGGGCTCGGCCGCGCCTACGTGGCCGGCTTCAGCTGGGCGCTCGAGCGCGGCTACGACGTGATCGTCGAGATGGACGCCGACGGCTCGCACCGCCCGGAGGACCTGCCCAGGCTGCTCACCGCGCTAGCGGGCGCGGACGCGGTGATCGGCTCCCGGTACGTGCCAGGCGGGACGGTGGTCAACTGGCCGAAGTCGCGGGAGTTCCTGTCCCGCGGCGCCAACATCTACAACCGGCTGATGCTCGGCGTCAGCGTCAAGGACGCGACCGGGGGCTTCCGGGCGTACCGCGCGGCGACGCTGCGGAAGATCGACCTGAACAACATCGAGTCCGCCGGCTACTGCTTCCAGATCGACATGACCCTGCGGGTGCTCCAGGCGGGCCTGAAGCTGATCGAGGTGCCGATCACCTTCGTCGAGCGCGAGCGCGGCAAGTCCAAGATGAGCAACGCGGTCATCCGCGAGGCGTTCTTCCGGGTCGCGCAGTGGGGCATCACGGCCCGCCTGCACGGCCGCTCAGCGGCCAGCCCGCGCAGGTGAGCCTGGGGTCGTCAAACACAATCCTCGGTAGCGTACCGGGACCTGTACCCGGTACCCTACCGAGGATTGGGCTGGGGAACCTAAGCGCTGCGGCGCTGGGCTCGTTCGGCCGCGTCGGCGATGGCCCGGCCTTCCATGGCGCGGCGCTCCCTGATGACCTCAAGGCGCTCGGCGAGAACGGCCTCCAGGTCCTCGACGGTGCGGCGCTCCATGAGCATGTCCCAGTGACTGCGCGGCGGCTTGACCTTCTTCGGCGACGGCGACTGCCCGGTGCTCGCGGTCGCCATCGCTCCGCAGACACGGCACTCCCACATCGGGGGCAGTTCCGCCTCAGCGGCGAACGGCACGCTAAAATGGTGTCCGTTCGGGCAATCGAAAGGGACGTCCTGACGGGGTGCCAGGTCGGTGTTCCGGTCGTTCTCGTAGCTGGTCGCGCCGAGTCGGGTTCCGCGAAGTGCGCGTTCGGCCATACTTACTGCCTCCCAGGCGGTTGGCGATCTCTATCGGCAACACTGGATACCCGGACAAGATTCCCCCGGCCGGTGTGATCCAACCCCGTTTCGAGAGTGTTTCCTTCTCGCCTGGCGAGATTAAGCCGCTACCCTGGGGTTCCACTGGCCCCGTTCGGTGAGGATGTCGCGCAGCAGCACGACGTTATCGGTCATCACCCCGTCCGCGCCGAGGTCGAGGGCGTGCTCGATCTCCTCCCGGGTGTTCAGCGTCCACACGTGCACGTGCAAGCCGAGTTCGTGGGCCCGCTTGATGAACGTCCGGGTCGCGATCTGCCTTGGGACCTGGGCGCACTGCGCGCCGGAGCGGGCCAGCCTGGCGGCCATCGCCTTGCCGGGGTGTCCCGCGTACCGCACGGCCGCGATCGCGGCGGGCGTGACCGCCAGGCAGACCGGGCGGTCGAGGGTCCGCTGCGCCGCGAGCAGCCGCCTGCCGGAAAAGGACGTCACGCAGACCCGGTCCCACGCGCCGGTGCGCTTGAGTACCCGGGCGAGGGGCTCGATCGTGCCGGAGTCCTTCAGGTCTATGTTGAAGCGCAGGTCGCCGAACGTTCCGAGCAGGTCCTCCATGAGCGGTATCGGCTCCTTGCCGCCGATTCGCGCGGCGGCCACCTGCTTATAGGTCATCTTGATGACCTGGCCGGCCCCGTCGGTGACCCGGTCCAGGGTCGCGTCGTGGAAGGACAGCAGCGCGCCGTCGGATGTGGAGCGCGCGTCGGTCTCCAGGTACGCGTAGCCGAGTTTGACCGCGTACTCGAAGGCGGGCCAGGAGTTTTCCGGGTGGTGCGCCGCCCCGCCCCGGTGCGCGAACGCGACCGGGCGCGGGTGGTCCAGGTAAGGTACTGCCACGCTCGTGATTATCCCCGCTGGTCAGGCATATCCGGTTAACTCTGCCATTCGCGGCGGCGAACTTCGGCCATCGCGATCGCGGCGGCCACCGCTACGTTCAGCGAGCCGACCCGGCCGATCTGCGGGATGTAGGCCACCGCGGCGACGGCGGCCAGCAACGCGGGGGAGCAGCCGTGGTCCTCGTTCCCGATGGCCAGGCAGACATCGCCGTCCAGCGGCGCCTCGGCGAGCGGCAGCGCGCCGGAGGCGAGTTCCACCGCGACCACGCGGTAGCCGGCCTCGGCCGCGGCCTTCGCCGCCGCGGCGGGGCTCGGCTCGCGGTAGGCCTCGAGGAACCGGCCGGTGCCGAGCGCGGTCTTGCCGACCGCCGGGGTCTCGAGCGGGGGAGTGTTGCCGCAGAGCCAGGCGCACTCGGCGCCGAACGCGGCGGCGGTCCGCACGATGGAGCCGACGTTGAACGGCTGGCCGACCGAGTCCAGCAGCAGCGCGAGCCTGCCCTCCGTCCGCCGTCGCCACTCCCGGTTCAGCCGCTTGACGTCGGTAGGCCGCAATTGCCGCGGCGGGCCGCCGCCGGGAGAGTCAGGTGTCACGGGGAGCCGCCTCTGATCTTTCCTGTTGGCAGAAACCAGCCGGCCGTTCGGATGCATGAGAAGCGGAAACCTGCAGCAGGCGGTAGCCGCTCCGTGCGGCCAGCCGCGTCACGGACCAGCCTTGTTCCGTCAGCCAGGAGTGCAGGGAGTCGGCGCCGAGGTTGCGGCCCATCACCAGGGACGCTTGCGCGCCGGGAGCGAGCCGGGCGAGCCAGCCGCGCAGCAGGTCGTGCAGCGGCGCCTTGCCGATCCGGACCGGCGGGTTGGACCAGATCCCGGCGAACCGCGGCGGGATACCGGGCGAGCCGGGGGTGACGCAGCGGACGTTGCCCAGGCCCGCCGCGGCCGCGTTCCGCGCGCACAGGCCGAGCGCGCGCTCGTTGACGTCGACGGCCCACACCGTCGCCGCGGGGGAACGCTTCGCGAGCACGCAGGCCACCGGGCCGTAGCCGCAGCCCAGGTCGAGCAGGTCGCCCTCGGGCGGCGGCGCGGGCGCCTTCTCCAGGAGCAGCCGGGTCCCGGGGTCGAGGCGGCCGGGGGAGAAGACACCCGAATCGGTCTCGAGCTCCAGGTAGACGTCCGGCAGCACGACCCGGACCAGGCCGGGGCGGTGTGCCGCCCGCGGGCTCGTGTCGAAGTAGTGAGAGCTCACCGGCTCACTGGCTGGGCCGCGGGTTCCGCCGCGCTCAGCGCGGGGTTGATGTACCGGCGGGTCATCCACCGCTCGACGACGAACGTCAGCACCGGGATCGTGCCGGCCAGCAGCAGCAGGACGGTGGGCCCGATCGTCAGCCGCAGCCTGCGGGCGAGGGCATAGGCGACGATGATGTAGATGATGTACAAGATGCCGTGCACCACGCCGACATCGTTGGCGACCGCGGGGTGCCCCGCGATCTGCAGCGGGATCCCGACGAAGCACAGCACCATCAGCACCACGCCGGTTATGTATGCCATCACCCGGTAGCGCAGCACGGCCGCGTGCATCTCGGGCGCCTCCTATATGTCTGTCTACTTGGACCCGTGGCGCTTGCCGTGGGTACTGTTCACTTCCGCGTTCAGCCGGGCCAGGTACGCGTTGTACCTGGTGAGTTCCTCGTCACCTGCGTCGTCGGCGGGTTCTTCCACCTGCCTGGTGCCGAACCCGTCCGGCAGGTCGGCCGCCGCGGCCGCGCCGGCCTCGGCGAGAACCTGCCCGCCGCCCCGCTTGATCCGGAACTCGTCCCGGATGGTCTTGGCCCAGAACACGACCGCGAAGCCGGCGAAAAGCGGCCACTCGAACGTGTAAGCCCAGCTCAGCCCGTTACCGGTGAGGGCACGGTGCAGCTGCCAGTCCCCGAGCCACAGCATGCCCCAAAATGACACCACCATCAGCAGGTGCCAGCCCAGCCAGCGTGGCGTGATGAGGAACCGCCATACGGGAGCGGCACCGGGGGTTTCCATGTCAATGAGAGTATCGCGCTCGTAGGCCGGCTAGTGAGCGCCGCGGTCCGCTGATATGTCAAGGTGATGTCATGCGCAAGTACGTGATCATGGGCGTGCAGGGCAGCGGCAAAGGCACCCAGAGCGAATTGCTCGCGTCGGACCTGGATCTCGTGCACATCAGTGTGGGTGACATCTTCCGGTGGAACGTGTCCAATCACACCAAGATGGGCGCCCAGGTGCAGCGGGTGATGGCCGCCGGGGAACTCGTGGGAGACGACCTGGTGGAATCGGTGGTCCAGCAGAGGCTGAGCGAGCACGACTGGAATTTCGGCTTCCTCATCGACGGGTTCCCGCGCAGCGCGCGGCAGGCCGAGTTTTTCCTGGAAAGCTACGACATCGACGCGGTGATCTACCTGGACATGCCGGACAGCGAGGTGCGCCGCCGGGTGCTCAACCGGCGGCTGTGCGCCGGCTGCGGCATGGACTACAACCTGATCGCCAACAGCCCCGCGGTGCCCGGCCAGTGCGATAACTGCGGGGGCGAGCTGGTCCAGCGGGAAGACGATACGGAGGAGGCGCTGGCGGTGCGGTTGCGTGAGTACCACGAGAAGACCAACCCAGTGCTCGACATTTTCCGCCGCAAGGAGTTCGTGGTCACCGTGGACGCGCGGGCCCCGAGGGAGGAAGTGCAACAGGAGATCAGGTCGAAGCTGGGGCTCCCGCCGTTCATCCCGGCCGGCAACGACTCGGGGAGCGAGCGGTGAACGCCGAGATCGTCATCTTCAGCGGCGACGCGCACCCAGACCTCGCCGACGAGATCTGCTCGCACCTGAGCGTGCCGCGCGCCGTGGTGCGGACCACCCGGTTCGCCAACGACTGCCTCCAGGTGCAGCTGCAGGCCAACTGCCGGGAGCGGGACGTCTACCTGATCCAGCCGCTGGTGCCCCCGGTGCAGGAGAACCTGGTGCAGCTGCTGCTGATGGCCGACGCCGCCCGGGGCGCGTCCGCCGCGAGGGTCACCGCGGTCATGTCGCACTACGCCTACGCGCGTTCGGACAAGAAGGACGCGCCGCGCATCTCGATCGGCGGCAGGCTCGTCGCCGACCTGCTCGTCACGGCGGGCGTCAACCGGGTGCTCACGCTGACGCTGCACTCCCCGGAGGTGCACGGGTTCTTCTCGGTGCCGGTGGACCACCTGCACGCGCTGCGGGAACTCGCCGCCCACTACCGCGAGCGCGACCTGTCCCGCGCCGTGGTGCTGTCGCCGGACCTCGGCTACGCCAAGAGCGCGGCGCAATTCGCCCGGCGGCTCGGGGTGCCGGTCGCGGCGGGCGCGAAGGAACGGTTCAGCGACTCGCGCGTGTCGATCTCGGCGATCATCGGCGAGGTCGCGGACCGGGACGTGATCATCGTGGACGACGAGATAGCCCGCGGGACCACGGTGATCGAGCTGCTCTCCGTCCTGCGCAGGCAGGAGGTGCGGTCGATCAGCATCGCCTGCACGCACGGGCTGTTCGCCGACGGCGCGCTGGAAAAGCTCGCCGCCGCCGAGGACGTGATGGAGATCGTCTGCACGAACTCGGTGCCGGTGCCGCTGTCGCACCCGAAGCTGACCGTGCTTTCGGTGGCGCCGGCGCTGGCCGAGGCCATCAGGCGGACGCACGACGGCCAGTCGGTCAGCGTCCTGTTCGAGCACTGACCGACCGGCCGCGCGTGATCACCCGAACCGGTTGGGACCAGGGGTACCTTCCAGCAGGGTGAGGACGAAGAGCCAGATGCCGCCGACGAACGGCACAAAGGAGATAAAGTACCAGAACCCGGACTTGTCCTGATCGTGCAGGCGGCGGACGGTCAGCGAGAGCCCCACGAGGAACGAGAAGACAGCCGCGGCCAGGTACAGCAGGATGCTAAGGGCCGAGAGGTGGACGGCCGCGAAGAGGACGGCGACAATCACCACGCCCACCCAGCCGATCACCTCGGCCAGGACGAACCACCAGTACGCGGAGCGTGACGCGCGGCCCTGGTAGTTGAACATGTTGCGGACCCCTTCGGTGACCGCCTCGGCGAAGGCGACCGGGCCGCCCTGGAGGTAGCCCTGCGGGCCGGCCGGGGCGTAGCCGTAGCCGCCCTGCTGCTGCGGCGGGTAGGGCGAGTAACCGCCCTGCTGCGGCGGGTACTGCCCCTGGGGCGGGTACTGTCCCTGGGGGTAGCCTCCTTGCATGGGGGGTTGCTGCTGGCCTGGATCATAAGGACTGTAGGGGCTGCTCACGTCTTACCTCCGTATTCCCCGTACTGGAGTGTCCACTAGCGGAACGAGGCCGATTCTCCAGCCGTTCACCTGCGCGCGCAGCTCCTTGATAATTTTGTTGCGTTAGGAGCCCTCCCGGGACCCCAAGGGGGACGCGATGAGCGAAGACCTCTGGCATCGGCCGCTGACCCAGGTCCAGGCGGGCGAGCTGCGCGGCGACACCGGCCAGACTTCCGGGATGGCCCGCTGGGAGGCGATCTCCGGCAAGAACACTGGCGCGGAAAAGCTCTGGATGGGCCAGACGCACGTGGCGCCGGGCGCCAAGTCCGGCGACCACCACCATGGCGAGGCGGAGACGGCGATCTTCGTGCTGTCCGGCACCCCGGCGTTCGTCTTCGCCGACGGGGACCGCGAGGTGCGGCTGGAGACCAAGCCGGGGGACTACATCTTCGTGCCGCCGTACGTGCCGCACCGGGAGGAGAATCCCGGCGCCGAGGAGGCCGTCGTCGTCATCGCGCGCAGCAGCCAGGAAGGCATCGTCGTCAACCTGGAAAGCCTGTGGCCGGTTACTGACCCGCGGTCGTGACGATCCAGGCGAGGACCAGGGCCTCCTCGCGCCAGGCGTCGTAGCGGCCGCTGCGGCCGCCGTGGCCGGCTTCCATCTCGGTCTTGAGCAGGAACGGGCCGCCGCTGGCGACGGCGCGCAGCCGGGCGGTCCACTTGGCCGGCTCGTGGTACAGCACCCGGGTGTCGTTCAGGCTGGTGAGGGCGAAGATGGCCGGGTACTGCCGCGCCGCGACGTTCTCGTACGGGGTGTACGACTTCATGTACGCGTACACCTCGGGGTCGTGCAGCGGGTCGCCCCACTCCTCCCACTCGGTCACGGTCAGCGGCAGCGACGGATCGAGGATGGAGTTCAGCGCGTCCACGAACGGAACCTGGGCGACGATCCCGGCGAACGTCTCCGGCGCGAGGTTCACCACGGCGCCCATCAGCAGCCCGCCGGCCGAGGCGCCGCGGGCGATCAGCCGCCCGGCCGATGTCCAGCCCGCCGCCGCCAGGTGTTCCGCGCAGGCCACGAAGTCGGTGAACGTGTTCTTCTTCTCGAGCATCTTGCCGTGCTCGTACCACGGCCGGCCCATCTCCCCGCCGCCGCGGACGTGCGCGATCGCGTAGACGAAGCCGCGGTCGAGCAGCGACAGCTGGGGGATGGCGAAGCGAGGGTCGATCGAGATCTCGTAGCTGCCGTACCCGTACAGCAGGCACGGTGCCGAGCCGTCGCGCGGCGTGCCCTTGCGGCAGACTAGCGAGATCGGGACGCGAGTGCCGTCCGGGGCGAGCGCCCATTCGCGGTGCTGCTCGTAATCGGCGCTCGCGAACGCCCTGCCGTCGGGGGACGGCAGCACCGGCTGCTGCTTGAGCAGCGTCAGCTCACCGGTCGCTAGGTCGCAGTCGTACACGGTGCCCGGCGTGACCATCGAGTTGTAGCCGAGTCGGTAGGTGGCCTGCGTGAACTCGAGGTTGCTGCCCGGTCCCACCGTGTAGATGGGCTCGGCGAAGTCGATCTCACGCTCGGCGCCGCCGGCCGCGGGCATGACGCTCAGCCTTGTCAGGCCGTCGCGGCGGGAGTAGACCACCAGGAAGTCGGTGAACGCGTCGACGCTGAGCAGCCGGGTGTCGGCCCGGTGCGGGATCAGCGGCGTCCAGGCCGCCGGGTCCCCGGCGCCGGGCAGGGGCGCCGTGGCGAGCTCGAAGTTCTCCGCCCCGCCATCGTTGTGCAGGATCAGCAGCTTGTCCCCGGCGACCTCGACGTCGTACTCGACGCCTTGCCGCCGTGGCGCCACGACGGTGCACGACGCCTCCGGCGTGGCGGCGTCCAGCAGCCATGTTTCGCTGGTCAGCTTGCTCGCCGTGTGGATCTGAAGGTACCGCTCGTTGCGTGTCAGTCGCACGCCCAGCCAGAACCGCTCGTCGGCCTCTTCGAACACCACCACGTCGTCGGAGGCGGGGGTGCCCACGCGGTGCCGCCACACCCGGTACGGCCGCCACGCGTCGTCGACCGTGACGTAGAACAGGGCGGTGCCGTCGAGGGACCAGGCGCAGCCGTAGTGGGTGTTCGGGATCTCGTCGGGCAGCGTCCGGCCGGACGCCAGGTCTTTGACCTGGAGCGTGAACCGCTCGTCGCCGGAGAAGTCGGTGGAGTAGGCAAGCAGCGCCTCATCCGGGCTGACCGCGAGCGCGCCGAGGGAGAAGAACTCGTGGCCCGCCGCCAGCTCGTTGCCGTCGAGGAGAACCTCCTCGCCCTCCAGCGGCTTGCCGTCCTGCGGCACCGGCGGCACGGTCTCGCCGTCGAGCACCCGGCGGCGGCAGTGGATGGCGTACTGCTGACCCTCGACGGTACGCGCGTACCGCCACCAGCCGTTCTTGCGGGCCGGCACCGACAGGTCCGTCTCCTGGGTGCGCGCCTTGATCTCGCCGAAGATCGCGGTCCGCAGGTCCGCGAGCCCCTCGGTCATCGCCGACATGTAGGCGTTCTCCGCCTCCAGGTAGGCGGTCGTCTCCGGGTCCTTGGGGT
>Ga0306926_10008237_pt1 | contig 11390 bp, 9 predicted proteins | sample flu12Cox44000178_FD_203759 | JGI IMG/M metagenome (GOLD analysis project Ga0306926, IMG submission 203759) | Lab enrichment of tropical soil microbial communities from Luquillo Experimental Forest, Puerto Rico - flux8day.12C.oxic.44.000.178 (v2)... | ecosystem: Environmental > Terrestrial > Soil...
GAACGGGCAATCTATGCACCCCTGTTGCAACTCGCCTTTATCAACGGTGTCGGGCCGCGGGTCGGAGAATCGGGGTTCGGCCTGATCCCCGGCTTCGCTTACACGGGCCCTTTCGAGGACATCACGCTAAAACGCTCCTGACACGGGACCGTTTATCGGCTGACCGCGAAAGACCTTGCGATCGGCGGCTTCTGGTCGGTTAGCCGTTACAATCTGCGCTCATGGCGGCGAGAGGAGTTCAGGTTCGCAACAGGCTCGGCGCTGGGGGGAGATGGATTCGAACCATCGGTACCGCATAAGAAACAACCCTTTTTGGCTACCCCCGTTCGGTCCCCGCAATTCGCCTTCCACAACCAAAAACCGGCTCTTTCGTGCCAGGAACCGATGGTTCGAATCCATCTCCCTCCAGCAGAGAGTCTGTCTCTCTCCCGCATCCGCTTTCGAAAGTCGAGAACCCCCGGCTTTCCGCGCGGGGTGCGGGGCTGACTTGGCGCCCGGGTCGGTAGAGACGCGCAGGGTGTTTCGATATCGCGCCAACCGGCGGCAATATCTCTGGCGGGCCGTATTTCAGTACCGCAATGCCGCTGATGCGGTCGGCGAGAACGCCACGCGGTCCCAACGAAGTCGGAGCCTTCTCCGGGCTTGATCGGGCGGTAGATCTTTGAATTCGGATCGGCTCAAGCAAAGCCGAGCACGGTCCGCTGATCATGCCAGGCCAGCGGCAGACGTGAGTGCTCGAGGAGCTTCTCTGCCGTCAAATCGGGTGGCTGCCTCCCATCGAGGATCGCCTGGGTGATATCCGCCGAACCGCAAAGAGCTGATCTCTCCGGAGCACCCGTGCCTGAAAGCTCGAACGGGCGGTCTCGTAAAAGCGCTTTTTCTTTGCGAGGTAACGACGGCTCGAATCCTCCCTCCCTCCGCCGACGAGACGGTAGACATGTGGCCTCCTCTCCCTGATCTCGATCCCCGCCGACGAGTGGGCGGACGCCCCCTCGCCGGTATCTTAACCAGCTTTGAAACTCTGGCCGTGACGATGATCGAGATTCCGAATGTGCGTTTTTGGCCTGACAGTCGGGGGCCTGCATAGACTTCGGGCGGGCCGCCTATCCGACCCGGATTTGTCGAAGCTGGCGGCTCACTAAAGTGACGATTTTCTGCTCTACTTGTGGATCGTCCAGCAGACGCAATAACATCTGCTTGAGAGCCTCATATCGCTCTGCCTTCTCGATCTCATTTTCGGTTTTGGTTTGTCCCTCCACGATACGATTATGTCTGAGGGTTCGTCAGCCAAGCGTCCCAGCGCTATACTGCGCAAAAGGTGGCGGAAGCTAGCGCCGGCCTCCTTCGCTCACACCGAAGCGAATCGCCGACGCGGCGGTGTTGACGTCAAAAATTCGTCCGGCCTGGCAATTGTTGCCTTCTGGTCTTCGCCGGTGGTTTAACTTCTTCAGCCATCGCAGAATACCGGCGCAGTGCCGATAGCCGCCGGTCTAGGGACCAGGAGAAACCACACAGATGACCTGAATTGATGAGACCGGAGAGACAATGGATTTCCGGGGGACGCATCCGACTTGATGGCCCAACTGGAAACCTAAACGACCAACGCCTTGAGCGGAAGATCGCTGACCATGGGTCCCGGGCCGATTCGCGAGAATAACAGTTACCACCGAGAAGTGAAGGACGGAGCCGTGGCGTCCGCGCCAGCCGGTGCGAAGTGCGGCGGTTGAAGCGTGAGCGAGTGAAGGATACGCAAAGAGGTATTGAGGCCGGCTTAGTCTGGGTCGAGATCTAATACCAGCAGAGAGCAGAGTGCGAGTTGAGGGTCGGAAATGAACCAATCGGAACTGATCGAAAAAGTTGCTCGGGCAACTGAGCTAAACCAAGCGGCGGCGGGACAGGCGGTGAAGGCGGTCGTAAACGCCATTCTCGACTCTCTCGTGGCTGGGGAGGCGGTCCGTGTCTCCGGCCTCGGCACTTTCGATGTGGCGGCACGGCCCGCACGCAAGGGTCGGAATCCGCAAAGCGGAGAGACGATTAAAATCGCAGCCAGCAAGGCAGTACGGTTCCGTGCAGGCAAGGCAGTCAAAGATGCCCTCAATGAGCCGAAGCGGGCTTCCCGCAAGAAGTCCGCGCCCTCAAAGAAACCCGCGGTGCGGCAGTAAAACATTCAGCAGGAGTGCCGTGTGCGGCGTCCGGGACCGGTAGAGGGTCAGCATTCGAACCTCGATCTCGCACCGCGCTTTTTCGCGCGAGAGAGATCATGGCTGGGGGACTGCGATTATTTATGAGGCAGATTGCCAGCCAGCGGAATCGATAAAAAGTTCGGGGTCTGGCGTGTTGCAAGGAGATCAGCCATTCCATCCCCCCGACAACACTGCAACAGTTCAATGCCTCAATCAGCCATCCGATCCACCGGCTCGGATAGCAGTTTTATCATTTGCGGCGGGGTTTACCCGAAGCCGGAATCTTGATCTCTGTCAACTCTCCCAACGCGCCGCATCGTCGTCAGCCCGGATTGGTTCCGGCAGAAACACTCGGCTGGTTCGGCCCTTCCGACTTATAGGGACCCGTGCAGGCTTACGGTCGAAGATCCCTAAGCTGGTGTTCGACACCACCTTCTTGTCGTGGCGCCCTGCCGACGCGCGGTTGTTTGCTTGACAAGCGGCGGTCGGCGCCAATCCTTGCCGGTTGCTCAGACGACCGGTAGGCCCGATTGCCGGCGAGGCCGATCTGCGCTTCGGTGCCGCTGTTGAAGCGTATCTCCGATTTCAGCCCGAGTAGGCCGCCATGAAGACAGTCCTTTCTCATGCGAACCTGATCGACTGCGTCGCGCCCAAGGTACGGCCGGATAGTGCCGTGCTGATCGAGGATGGCCGCATCCGCGCCATCCTGCCAAGCGGAGAAGCGGGCAGCGCCGGCGATGCGCCGATGATCGACCTCAAAGGCGGGTATCTGATGCCCGGCCTGTGGGACGTGCACATCCATCCCGATTACCTGTCGCTGGACGAGATGCCGCTCGCCGATCAGGTGACCCTGTTCGGCCACCGGCTCGCGGCCGCGCTTACCGAGTCCGGCATTGTCGGGCTGCGCTGCGCCGGCGCCCATCACTTCATGGATGTCGCATGGAAGCGGGCCTTCGATTCCGGACAGCATGTCGGGCCTCGGCTGTTCGCCAGCGGTTATTTCCTGACCACCACGGGCGGACATTTCCTGACCTCGGGTCATGCGTTGGAGGTTGACGGCCCCTATGATTGGGTGAAAGCCATCCGCGAGCAGATCAAGAACGGCGTCGACCATATCAAGCTTAACCTCTCGGGCGGCATCATGGGGCCAGCATGGGACCTCCACACCCATTCGTTCCTGCTTGACGACGAGATCCGCGCTGCCTTCGAGATCTGCCGGAAGCGCGGCTTCAAGGTCATGGCGCATGCCACCAACCCGGATGCCGTGAAGAATGCGATCCGGCTGGGCGCCCATAGCATCGAGCATGGCTACAACATGGATGACGAGTGCATCGCGCTCCTGCTCGAGCACGATATGTGGTACGTGCCGACCCTCGCCATCAGCCATCTTACGGCCAGCCAGGCCACCAATCGGTTCGAAGCCGCTTGGGTTGCCGACCGCGGGCTCTCGCCCGCGCTGTGCTGCCGAGCCGAGGCAGCCTCGGACGTGCACGCCACGTGGTTCCGCAAGGCGCTCGATGCCGGTGTGCGAATGGCACTGGGCTCCGACATCCGGCCTCTCAAGGACGCCGCGCTGCTCGAGATGGGGCTGTGGGTCCGCGACGGCGCGACGCCGTGGCAGACGTTGGTAGCGGCCACGCGACATGGCGCTGCGGTGTGCGGCGTCGGCGCCGAACTGGGCACAGTGGAGGTGGGCAAGCTCGCCGACCTGATTGTGGTCGCCGCCAATCCGCTCGAGGACATCAACAATGTACGGCGCCTGCAGCTGGTCCTGAAAGAGGGCCGAGTAGTGTCGGACAAGCGGCATCTGAGTGGAGCGGTTCCATAACCGGAGGAAGTGCGCCGAATTTTCCGCCGAGCTGGAACGTGGCGCCGACCGACTCCCTGCCTGTCGTCCGCTATGACCGAAAGGCCGAGCAACGCAGTCTCGATCTGCTACGCTGGGGCCTGATCCCTTATTGGGCCAAGGACATCAAAGTCGGCTTCGCCAACATCAACGCCAAGGCCGAAGGCATCGAGACCAGGCCGGCGTTCCGTCAAGCGTTTGTCGCGAGTTTCTGAAGGAGCTACCAGGTGGTGAGGATCTTCTATCTATCTTCTGATAAGACGTTGATCGCGTAGTTTTTCACGACATTGATATAGGGTCGCGACCCGCTACCAATGGGTGCTTCAGGTCGCGGTGATCGTCTGGCTCAAAACTCCTGGCCTGCTGCGCAACAAACATTAGCCGAGATCCCTCCTTCGGTGAGGTCAAGTCCGCGAGCAGAGCAACGATCGACGCGCATTCGCTTTGAATGTCCGCAACCGACCGAATGACGATTTCCCTCACGCCGTCCGCCCGTTCTGTCTGGCCCTTATCACGTAGATTCCTCTCGTTCTCGATGTTCTTGGCCAGGGCGGCCAGCTCAACTTTGTAACTGTGGACTCGCTCGTAGACCCGGTCCAAATTCAGCGTGACAGAACAATTGTATATTGTGTCCTGAAGGTCTTTGACCTTCGAGAGTAGCCCGGAAATCTCGTCCAATGCTGGATCTGGCTTCGCGCAAAGGTCGACCGCCTGTTTACGGACCGACTGAACAAGGCTGGATAGCTTCTTGTACTCCTCGATGCGGCTTTTGCCGATCCCAATCCTTAGCTCCGTTGCCTCCCGCAGCTTCGCCTCATATTCCTTCATTTTTCTGTCGAAGATGTGTTCAATACTCTTCTCGGTGTATTTCTTGAATACTACCCCCACCGCTGTAGCCATTGCCCCCGAGGTGACTAGGGCTTGAAGCAACACGTTCCAATCAATCATTATTTATCTCCAGGTCAAAAAGTTGCTTTGATGATTTTCTCGACCTCATCATCATGGATAAAATTCTCTCTGACCCAGCGGATCTGATTGCTTACCCATCTCTGTTCAAAAGGATGGTAAGTTCTTCCGGCCCGGCGTACAAGCCATTGCTCTTTCCCTTCCAACGCAAATGGCAGACCGGGATACAGTTCCATCAAGTCGCTAATCATGGTGATACACGCGCCCGGCACTGCATCGAACACGGTGCCGCCGTGGATGATGATAATCTCGGGATGGAATTGGGCGATTTGCTCGTTGAGGAGAGGGCCGATCTCCTCCTTCACGATTTCAGCAAGGAGTTTATCTTGGCGGTCTTTGGTGTCTCCCCCTTGGTCCGCCAGTTCATCCAGTTGCGGGGTGCGGGTGCTAGGCCGATCGCGATCGATCACGCAACAATGACGGAACGAGATTCCATCGAGACTGGCGTCGTTTGCGATCTGTTGGAGCCTGGCTTCATAGCCCTTATCCTTGAAAGAATGAAGAATGAGAACGCGGTTCTTACTCAAGTCTCAACCCCCATTGTTTTTAATGTCGCCCGTCGTCATCGCAAACGACACTATACCGCCGGTTGTGCGACTGCTTCTGCAGGCTGCCTGGTTAAAGTGAGTACAATGGCGTCAGTAAGCTCCGCTATGTCATCGGTAAATTCCGTTTCCGTAATCCCTTCCCATTTCCCTCCATGCTGAGCAATGTGACGATTGTTAATTCTTTTGTAGCCAGATACAAGAGCCTTTGCGTTGCTGCCCACCAAGTAAAAACGAATGATACGGGACTCCCATTTGTCAAACTCGCCTGGGAAAAACGTCACCCACCAATTTGGGGGATGCTCACAATTTAAATATTCTTGCGGCCAATAAGTCTTTTCTCCATGAGAAGAGCCCTCCGTAAAGAGACAGATTTTTGTTCCTTCGGGGGGCTTCCTATTGATATTGCCTCTGAATGTGACCGACTTCCCTTTTACGATAACCTTTCCAGGAGAGCTTGGGTCGGTAACCGAGCTTGGCTCAGTAATTGTGATGTCATATGTCCGTTTATTTTTCGACAAATCCTTGCTTATCACGGGTAGAGCTACTTTTTGGCTAGTTGCTTGGCTTTCGTGTTTTGGTGGAAAGAGGTAGGCTACGACGGCAAACACGATCAGAGCCAAGCCAAAATAGAGGAATATACTCTGAACAATATGGTCAGGGACTTCACCTATTACTGTACTTTCCCTGATCCGCCAATGATTGCGAGCGCGAGCCCGAGTAAACCAAAGCCGACCCATCCCTTTTCGGCAATGATTTTCCAGGCCCTATCGCTGATAATCTTGTCTGCCATAGCGCACCTCTTCGGATTCCCGCCGCCACGATCCAGCGCAGCGAGAGGCGTAATAAGGGGGGCCTCGAAGCCAACATCACCCAAGTGGACGGTCTGCCGCCCACGCTTGGAGGATATTTCGGATTTAATCGCGGAGATGTGAAGCGGCTCACACTACCATGAATAATCTCGGGAGGTCACTAGCGGTCCAGACCCGGACTCGTCCGTCGCAGGTTCACCAGAGCAGCAACTTGCGATCCATCGCCTCTCGACAGGAGCGTGGGCACCGACAGCAATCGAGGTCCCTCACTATGACGATGCGCCACCGGGGTGCCCGGTTTCGGAGGCTCATCCGGTAGCCGTCATCCGCTGCTATCGTTTGTCACACCAGGAAGCGTTTAATAGGCTCGACCATCGGAGATTGTGAGCGCCAATCGCGACGGCGCCGGGCCCTCGGTGTTTTACCGTTAGCGATCCACCCGGTTCTCAGCTCCGGTGTGGTCATGGACGCCCGCCGCCTCCATCGCCACTGGTGCGCCATCGCCGATTGGTGGACCAGTCTCAGATTTCATCTAACCCTGACGGCGTCGTCTTGTGGGAATGGGGTCGGTCGGTCGACCGGCTGTTGCTGCGGGGCTGGCTGACGTTGCGAAGTTGGCTTGCGTTGCGCAGCAGGCTTACGTTGCGGAGCCTTCGGTGGAAGAGACGAAGGTATCGAAACAGAGGCTTCTCGACGTTCGAGGAGCCGGCATACCAGCTCGTATTCCTGGAACGAGGGGTACTCCTGCAGCTCGTTTCGTAACTCCTCGCGCCGTTCGCGAAGCGCCTTGATCAGATCAGTCATTCGATACTCTGCCCCACAAGCTGGAGCGCAAGGTTTCGACGGTGCGCCGACGCAAGTTCGCAGCTATATGGACAAGCTCGAACGCAACCGCAGAGCAACAAACCATAATAAAAATTGACTGCAACGTCGGGTCTATTGGTTCGGATTGGCCATAGGCTAGCCGATCGTCTCGCGTCGAATTAGGCTTCAGTTACTCATAACCTATTCTCTCCACCTCGTCCTGCGTAAGGCGCTCCTTCGTGCGGGTCGTACAGTTTGGTAGTGCGCGGGCTCTTGTGCGCGATCATTTCCTAAGCTGCTCGAGCACGCCGCCGTTGGCGACGACTCGATAGGGCGCGTCATAGAGGAGATCGGGCAGGTCTCGCATGACAGTGGGAAGGAACGACTCCGCCAGTGCAGCCCCCGCATACACAACAAAGCCGCTTCCGCCCATGAGGGCCATCGCGGCGACGACAAAACCGTTGCCCATACGCTGGAGCGAGCTCATTACGGGTGCCCGTATGATGCAATTTTTAAACGAACAGTGTCGCGCCAATAGGTCACGGCCTCTTCGGTGGAACGCCGATGGATTGGAGCTCTCAGCCCCCTGAGCGTTGAACCGACGCGGAGCGGGACAACCCATTGGCGCCCCTATCCCGCCAGCCAGGAATTCGGCATAGTCGGTAAGATATGCGGCGAGCCAGGGTGGATGCGGTCCGGGCCGGTTGACTGTCCCCCTTCATCGCCTTGAGACAAAACCCGCGGGAGGGATTCCGGACGTGCGCGGATGGGCTTGGTGGCTGGGCGCAGCCGCGCTCCTTCTGCTCTTGGCGGTCGCCGCGCTGGGCATTGCCGTCACTCTTCTGGACCCGAACGATTACAAGCCGCAGATCGTCGCGGCCGTGCAGCAGGCGACGGGACGGACCCTGAGCTTGGGCGGTCCTCTGCGCATCAGCCGCTCGCTATGGCCAACGATTGAGGTCACGGACGTGACGCTGGCCAACCTGCCGGGCGGCACGCGTCCCGACCTAGCCCGGGCGGAACGCATCGAGGCGCAGTTGTCCTTGCCCGCGCTGCTGCATCGCCGCATCGAGGTGAGCAAGCTCACGCTGGAGGGGCCTAACATCCTGTTCGAGTTTGTCGGTGGCAAACCGAATTGGGTTCTCGAGCCGGCGGCCGACTCGCAAACCTTCCTGTCCGGCATACCCGTCACCCTCGACATACGGCAAGCGCGCGTGCGGAACGGCATGGTCACGCTGCGGCTGCCAACCCGCACCCATGTCGTGGGCATTCGCTCGCTTGATCTGCGGCATCCGGCGGCGGACGCGCCGCTCGACCTCGCCGCTGTGCTCGTCTACTCGGACTATCAGCCGTTCAGCTTGCGGGCCTCAGCCCGACCGACGGGCGGCGTCGCCGATCCCTGGGACACGCAGCTGGAGTTCGCCGTCTACAACGCCACTCTCTCGGCCGAGGGACAGATGAGCCTCGCCGGCGACTACGACCTGCAGGTGGAAGGTCACATTCCCGAGTTGGACAAGCTCAATGCCCTGTTGCCGCCACTGCAGCTGCCGTCGCTGCATCGGATGAGCGTCTCCACCCATCTCACCAGCGGCCGCAGGCCAGGCGACTTGCCGGTGATCGGCAAGACGCGGCTCCAGGTTGGCAGCGCGGACCTGGGGGACCGCCTGCCGGGGCTGGTGCTGAACACCGTCGAGGTGTCACTGCCGAAGGCGGGCGGCGCGGCGACAACGTCCGGGGCCGGCCGCTACACAGACGCGACATTCACCTTCGCCGGCACGTTCGAGCTGCCGGAACGCCTGGACGGGCGGTTCAGCACGCTAATCGACCTGAAGGCCCGAATGGCCGCAGGTGGGACGCCGGCGTCAGCATCAGGAGATGCCAGCCTGGCGCTGAAGGGCAAGCTAATCCTCAACGCTGGCAGCTTTGACGGGCTGGATGCGACAGTGGGGCTGCGCCTGCCGGCGCAGGCGGCATCGCGGTCGGCGCTATCGCGCGACCTCCCTGCCTTGACGGACGTCTCGCTCGGCGGACGGATAAGCATCCCGGCCGATCGCGGCTCTCTGAGGTTCCATGAGGCTAAGCTGTCGGCGCACGAACTCGACGTAGCCGGCGATGTGAGTATCGGGCTGGCGCCGCCCTTCGCCCTCGATGGCCGGCTGCGCGCGAGCCGACTCGACTTGGACGCGTTGCTGGCGGCATCCGGGGCGGACCCGATGGCGCCGGGCGCCAGGACTGGCGACCCGGGGGGACCGGTGATCTCGACTACGCCGCTGCCCTGGGCCATGCTGCGCAGCAAGACGGTGGACCTCACCGCGAGTATCGCTGCGCTGACCTTCGGGCGACAAGTCTGGCGCGACGTTAACCTCGTGTTGCAGCTTGCGGACGGGCGGCTGCAGGTCAGCTCGCTACGATTGGCCTTGCCGGGCGGTTCGATGGAGATGCAGTTGAGCGCCAATGCATCGGCACAGGACGTGCCAGTCAGCCTGACGCTGCATGCCCCGGGTATTCCGCTCGCGCTGCTCGCGCGCTACGCCGCTCTGCCCGGCGATGCCGGCGGGGATCTGCGCGTCGAGATACAGCTCAAGGCCCACGGAAGCAGCACCCACGATCTCGCCGCGTCGCTCGACGGTTCGTTTGCCGCGACCCTGACCCACGGCAGTCTGAGCAATGCGGCGCTGATCGAGCTGGCATCCGCCTCGCTGCAGGCGTTGGGCATCGAGGTGCCCGCGCAGGGTGAGACCGAGATCCGCTGCTTCGGCATCATCGGCTCGTTCAATTCGGGCGTGGGACGCTTCGGGAGCATCGCGCTCGACACCACCCACCTGCAGCTGGACGGCGCCGGGCAGGTCGATCTGGGTGCGGAGACGTTGGCGCTGAAGCTGCATCCGCTGGCGCGTCTTTCCGGCTCGTCCGTTTCTGTGCCGGTGTTGGTGGAAGGGCCATTACGCGCCCCCCATGGCCGGCTGGACGCGACCGGCCTCGACGAGCTAGGACTGCTCATCGACGCGTGGTTCGGCGGCGACCAGCCGCAGACGTGCTCCGATGCTGGGCTGGCGCCGCCACCTACAATGGCGCGTTAGGCAGGGCTGACGGAATCAACGGCGAGCCGCATGGCTTGTTCGGCGCGACATCCACCCGCGAGGGTCGCTATAGGAACGCCGACTGAAGCCGCCAAGGAGCGCGCTGTTCGAGTCCTTTGAGTGTCTCTACGCCGCGCTATCGCTGCGCTGTTCAAGCGCGCCGCCGCGCTGTGCGTTGTCGATCTGGGAGGTGCGGGCATCGGGCTACGCTCTCAACAATCTCAATCGCGGCGTGTCGACGAATAACGGGTCGGGTGGAAAACAGGGCGTCAAGCTCGAGAACCGCTACTACTTCGAGGCGACCGATCCTTACGATGTCGGCCGCCTCAGTTTTGTCAGCCTCGGGTATATTCCGACCGAAAACCTCGTCGGCGGCGACGGCGCGAGTTTTCGGCCTGGTTTATTTGGCCGAATGTACCTCGCCGGCGATCTTCCGCTGTGGTTTTCGTCGTATCTCTACGCTGGTCAACAGATTACCGATCGAAACGGCGCCACTCCTCGATTGATCGATACGGATATCGGGTGGGCGGTCCGTCCTCTCGCAGGGTTCCAGAATCTCGAGTTTCGCGTCGGCTACGATATCATCGCCGACGTGCAAAAGCATACCGCCCGCAATATCGTTTATGGCGCAATCCGCCTCGCATTCGATCCCGCCGGGTTCGGCGGGCTGCGGCGCTGAATCCTGGCGAGCGTGTTGACGCTGACGCGACCGCATTTAGCGGTAACACTGCATTGGGATCATCGAGCAGACCCCGCTGACGCCACTCCAGAACGACTACCAGCATTCTAGGAACCCGAGCCCGTACTCTCAAGCTTGATGACCGCCGCAATCAATCCATCGGGCCGTTTGCCGCCACGGCATTGGCGGCGACGGCGGGCAATCCTAGCTATTTCGCCTCAGGTCGCCGCTTTGCAGCCTGGATAGGTTTGGTCCCGAAACAATATTCGACAGGTGGCAAAGAGCGGCTCGGCGGGATCAGCAAACGAGGCGACGCCTATCTTCGTAAACTGCTGATCCACTGAGCCCTGCCGCCGTGCATCGGGTTCGCAGCCACCAGGTCCCGGGTGCGTGGATCGCCGGGCTGCTGGCCCGCCGCCACTTCAACGTCGCCACCGTTGCTCTGGCCAAAAAGACCGCACGCATCGCCTGGGCG